>TARA_B110000879_G_scaffold19052_1_pt1 | contig 41674 bp, 38 predicted proteins | sample TARA_B110000879 | Tara Oceans TARA_B110000879 (sample SAMEA4398094) | marine metagenome | biome: Polar Biome; feature: [SRF] surface water layer (ENVO:00010504); material: water (ENVO:00002006), including particulate matter (ENVO:01000060) such as... | depth 5 m
ATGATTTTTTATGATTTTTTATGATTTTTTATATAAATTTGAAAAAAACTATTCATTTACTGACAGCTACCCCAGAAATAAGTAATTAAATGCTTTTAACAAAACATAAAAAAACAGGTTCTAAATACTGTTGTATGACGGAATGTGTATTTTACAATGATCGCGTGAATTAGCATGTTTATGGGTTTGCATTTTATAGCAACGGTAACTAATAATTTTATAATGTAAATTTTAGCACATAAAAATTTATTCAAAAAATACGACAACAAAATCATGTCTGTTTTATTTTAAGATTCATTAGAGGTTAAAATTGTTATAAATATATGACTATATGGAATTCATAATTGATTTAATTTCGGAAAACAACAAATTACCAGTTAAAACTATTAATAGCTTTAATAACTTACTTTCCCTTCAGAACGTTAAGAAAAAGCATGTTTTAGCTAAAGCTGGTGAAACTCCTACCGAATTTTATATCTTAAAAAAAGGAGTTGTTCGCTCGTATTTTTTAGATAAGAAAGGAAGAGAAGTCATTCAGTCATTAACTGTAGGAGGAACTTCTACTGGAGCATTCTCTAGTTTAATTTTAGACAAACCCTCTAGAATATTTTATGACTGCCTTACCGATTGTGAGTTTTATGTTGGTGATTTTAAAGAATTCAAAAAACTTACAAAAAAAGACATCAATATCAGTTTGTTGTATACTAAAGTTTTGGAAGATGCTTACATTAAAAAAGAAAAAAGAATTTTTGAACTTTCAATGCTAGACGCAACAGACCGGTACTTAAAAATCAAAAAAGATTTACCAAATATCGAAAAACAAATACCGCAATATCAAATTGCTTCTTTCTTAAATATCACACCAGTACAGTTAAGTAGAATCCGAAAAGACTTACTCATGAAAAGAGTTCGTAAATAGCAGTATTTTTATATCTAAAATGCATTAATTTTACCTCATTGCAATCCATTACAAGCATCTAAAAAAGACTTATTATTAAGTCTTTTTTGCTTTTCAATAATGATCTTAAAAAACATACTCCATTACGGTCTTCACTTTTTAGTACCGCTACTTATTGCTTATTTTTTCTTTCGAAAAAAATGGAAGATGGTATATTTGATTTTCTTACTTTCGATGTTGGTCGACTTAGATCACTTGATTGCAAATCCTATTTTCGATAAGAGTAGATGCAGTATCAACTATCATCCACTACACTCTTATGTTGCTATCGCATTTTATGCAATGGGACTACTCTTTAAAAAATCAAGAATTCTTGCGTTTGCATTACTTTTACATATGATTGCAGATGCGCTAGATTGTTATTTATAAAACTTTTTAAGAAGGCTATCAAACTCTGGTGAAATGTGTAACTTAAAGATCAAGAACACATAAATTACAACGATTATAATACTTTTTAAAATAATATTTATAATCGGGTGTATTGGTATTTCCCATAAATAAACGTTCGCAAATGGAAACTCCCAAAAATTAAACGTTAGATACAAAATAGTAATAATTGAAAACAGTAATAATGATTTATTTGTAAATGGTGTAATGGAAAATTTACGCTTCACAAAAAACAACTTAAAGGTATTGGCCGAAAAAATAACAATGAGGGTTGCCAGCGCCAAACCATTGGTCCCCATATCCAATTCATAATAAAATAGCTTGTTTAAAAAATAAACAGAAAACGCCATCGTAAGACTTATAGGCAGCGTTATTTTATAAAACTCAGAGTTGTTTATAATAGCACCATTATTCCCTAGAAAGCCATTGTATAGCTTCAGCAATGAAATCATTAGCACCACCAAAACACCTCCTGAATATGCTTCGGGAAGCAAACTGAATAACTGATTTACATTTGTATTAATCAAAACAAAAAAAAGTCCACTAATTAGCAATAAATTAAGGGAGCTTTTTTTATACAAAGAGGCTACCTCTTTATGATTTCCTTCATGTAAAGTTTTTGAGGTTAATGGTTGTAAAATATTTAACATCGCTCTACTTGGCGCTTCAATAAAAGAACCAATAAAAACAGCTACCGAATAATATGCAGCTTTTACTAAAGATTCTTTTCCAGGAATCATAAATTTATCAATGTCTAAAATGATCGCTCCGGCACTTCCCGCTAGAATAATATATGCTGAAAAACGGATTACTTCATTGAAATTTTTTGGCTTTGAAAATGTAAATTTAGGGGTATATAATTTGAGCGCATAGATCATCATTACAAGCGTTCTTAAAAAATAAGCTCCTGTTAAATAATAAATAAATTCAGCTTTCGTAATCAGTTCAAAATAAACTGCAAACAATAGCAGCATGACAACAACGCGATTCCACAACTCTTTCAGGATATTACCAAAAACAGATTGAAACTGTACTTTTGCCCAAGCATAAAAAATCTCAAAATAGGATGTAGCAACTGCAATTAAATAAATTATAAACGTATACTCTTTAATAATTGGATTTTCAATAGATAAATACTGTCCTATTTCTTCATAAAAAAGAGTTCCGAAATAAGCAATCGGTATCGCTATAAAAAAGGGCAAAAAGAGTATGGATGATAAAAAACGATCCTTTTCAATTTTAGTGAAATAACTAGAGAAAAACTTCACGATTGAATGATGTACTCCTAAAGCTATTAAAGGCATTAACAGATTGGAGGTAGAGAGTAGAAAAGTAACCAACCCATAATATTCATCTTCTAGGAAACGTGTGTATAAAAACAAGGTATTAATTCCCCCGAAGAGAAACCCCAAATAAATAAATAACGTGTTTTTTAAAGACTGTTTAAATACAATTCCCACTTAATCTTGAATTAAATTACAAATAGAATCATGAATTTTTTTGCCTACATTTTTACCAAATAAATTAATACTAAAATCCATTTCAGTAGTCAAAAAATATTGAAAAGCAGACAACATATTTTCTTTATTCGTTCCTACAATTTTTGCGAAATTGTGAGTAACCAACTCTAACCATTCCGTTTCTTCACGTACAATAATACAGTTTTTGTTACTAAAAAAAGCTTCTTTTTGTAAACCACCACTATCGGTAACAACCATTGTACAATTCTTTAACAATTCTAACATATCAAAATAACCAACAGGTTCTATGAAGGTGATTTTTGTATTGATTTTACATTTTGTTAGCATTTTTTTTGTCCTAGGGTGCAAAGGCAAAACAACTTGTTGTGTTTGATTAATTTCATCCAAAGCAGCAAAAATCTCTTTCATTTTAACTTCATCATCTGTATTCTCTTGACGGTGAATCGTTGTTAAAACAAATGCGTCTTTTGATAAATCTAAGTCTTGAATAATAGTAGATTTTTCTGATGATTTCTCACTGTAAAACGCAACTGCATCTTTCATGATGTCACCATGTTTTTCGATTATTATTGGCAAAATCCCAAAACCTTCGTTGGCAAGATTCTGAAGTGCTGTATCTGTTGGGCAACTTAATAAGGCTGAAATTCGATCTGTTAAAATTCGATTCACTTCCTCGGGCATCTTTAAATTAAAAGAACGTAAACCTGCCTCAATATGAATCACTTTAATATCTAACTTTTTTGCCGCTAAAGCACCTGCAAGTGTAGAATTTGTATCCCCATAAACAACAACGGCGTCTGGTTTTTCATCAATTAAAATAGTTTCTATTTTTTCGAGCATTTGTCCAGTCATAGCACCATGTGTCAATCCATGAATCGCCAAGTTGTATTTTGGTGTAGGAATTTGCATTTCATTAAAAAAAACAGCGCTCATGTTTGCATCAAAGTGCTGCCCCGTATGAACAATCACTTCTTGAATTTGATTCATTTCTGAAACAATTCTACTTAAAACAGCCGCTTTCACAAACTGGGGTCTGGCTCCTAAAATGGTCACAATTTTCTTCATTAATTCAGAATTAAATACTTTTAATAATTGTTGCTAGCTTCTTTGTGAGTTCTTTCCGATGATATTGTTGAATGTTATTGGAAGCAACTCGTAGCTCTTGTTTTTTAAATGCTTTGTAATTTGATAAAATTACCCTTTTTAAATTGGTTTCATCCTCGTAATCGATAACAAATCCCGAATTAGTGGCTTTTATAATTGCTGCAGCATCTCCATCTGTTGGTGCAATTGCCAAAATGGGTCTATTTGCTTCTAAATATTCAAAGATTTTACCCGTAACAATTCCTTTTGCACTAGGCACATTATTGACAACCAATAATAGCATTTGAGATTTCTGCTGATAGGCTCGCACTTCTGAATGTGGTAAATAGGTTATAAGATCGAGCGCGCTCTTTTCAAATATTTGCAATTCACTTATAATTTGTGGCGCTACTTTTCCTATTAAATTTATTTTTAAATCGGTTTTAAATTTCGAATCCTTAGCACAAATTTCTGCTAAAACTTTCCAAAGCAACTTTGGGTTTCTATCTGAATTCATCATGCCAATATGGGTCAACGTAAAATGACGATCAAGGGTTACCTTTGACTTTTGAGTTAAATCAACATCGAATCCATTTGTAATTACGTGAATATTTTTATTGAATTTTAAATAGTTTTCTTTCATTGTTTCTCCTACCACCAGAACAGCATCGGATTCTTCTAAAACTTCTTTTTCCAAGTGAATATGGGTTGCTTTGGCCCTTTTGGTTAATGGCAATTGATGAAAGTAATCAATATCGGTCCAAGGGTCTCTGAAATCTGAAATCCATTTAATATTCAGTTTTTCTTTTAACTCCAAGCCAATTAAATGCATGCTGTGTGGTGGTCCTGTAGTAATTACAACATCAATATTATTTTGCTGAATGTAGTGCTCTAAATAACTTACCGAGGGTTTTATCCAAAATTTTCGAGCATCTGGAATAAAGAAATTGGCTCGAATATATTGCATGATCTTGCCAAACAATCCTGGGTTCGGATTTAAAAAACCAGCACTCTGAGATTTTTCTTTCTTCAAAAAAGAAAAAAGGTTGTTGGGTTCCCAGATGGGTTGTTTTAAAATTTCAATATTCTTTGGCACTTCGTCTTCGAGAGTATCATCTAAAATGGGATACTTCGAATTCGCAATCGTATACACCACAGGCTCAACATCAAAATCTTGTAAATACTTTACAAATTTCAACCATCGTTGTACTCCTGAACCTCCTGCTGGTGGCCAATAATAAGTGATAATTAGTGCTTTCAACTTTCTAAATTATTATATAATTTGATTAAATTTTTTGATAAAAAATCCCAATTTAAATCTGCATGTAAAGATTGCTTCACTCCTTCGTTTGCCATTAAAAGAGATGCCTTGTAATTCTTATGGATATAAGAAACCTTTTCGGCAAAACTCAATGTATTTTCAGATTCGAAATAAGTCCCTATTTTATGTTTACCGACCAAGCGTTTCATAGGTGCACAGTCTGACACTAATAAGGGTTTTCCTGAGAGTAATATTTGAAAAAACTTGTGTGGAACTGCACTTTCAGTATGCTCGTTTGAGATATGTGGTATGATGTTTACGTCCGAACTTTTCATAATATTAATGACATCTTTAAAAGGTTCTCTTCCTTTTATTTTTACAAAATGAGTTAACTCATTGCTCGTTATTATCTTTTGAAGATGCATTCTCACATCATGGTTTGCCGGCCCCACGAGTACGAGTAGAGCGTTGGGAATTGTTTTAGAAATTTCTTTCATCCCTAAAATTGCAGTATGCAACCCCCTGTGTGGCCCAAAACCACCTACATATGAAATAATAAATCTTTCTTTTTCTTCTTTGAAGTAGTCTGGGAGATGCGTTTCAAAATTCTTTGCAAAATCTTTTTTCTCGGCATTGGGTACAATCACAATTTTTCCAGGATCAATCTGATGTTGATCCACAAGACGTTGTTTCATTTCGTCTACAACAGCGATTAAAACATCATATTTCTTAATAATTTTTGCTTCGTAGTTCCGCCATCGGTTATAACTAAAGAATAAGGTGTTTTTTAATCTAATAATAGGATTCTTCCGCCATGAAAACCATGTTTTTAAAGCTGCGGGATAATTTTCATGTAAATCTAAAACCGTTTTTAGTTGATACTTTTTTGCTGCTAGGAATGCTGTTTTCGCAAGCGGCAAGTCATGAACATGTAAAGCGTTTATCTGATATCTTTTTATAAAATCTGGAAGCTTTTTTTTAAAATATGGGTGTATAAAATTTAGGGAAGCTAAAACATCAATCACACCTTCATGCGCTGTATTTTTGTATGCTATTTGTCGAACAACTGAAACGCCATTGATAATTTCAAACTCTTTATCAGAAGGTTCTTTTTTACACAATATAAATACGGAGTGATTCTCTGATAAACTTTCAGCCTCTTTTCGAACTCTAATATCTGCAGGGTAATTACCATTCAGCAACATTCCAATATTCATAGTAAATATTATTTTACACGTTTCTTTTTATAAAAAAACCACCCTACTGGAAGCAACAATAACAAGCCATAGGCTATCAATGAAATTAGCTTTCCTTTTTTAATAACACTAGGCACAAATTGAAAGACTACTTGATGAACTCCTGCAGGAATTTCCATGCCGCGCAATACATAATTCACTCTAAAATGTGGCGTTAAAACCCCATCAATATAGGCATTCCAACCATCCTTATAATAAATTTCTGAAAAGACAGCAAACTGTTCTTTCGTCGCATCTGTTTGATAGACTAGTTTGGTCACATCATAGTTCGTCAATTGAATTGTGGCTATGGAGTCTCTTTCATACTTCAAGGTCTCCTTCAGTTTAAATTGAGTTTCAAATTCCGTATCATTTAAGACCGCGGTGTTTTTAGAATCTAAGGAATCCAACGCTTGCATTTCTTCGTTTTCGGAAGCAACAAATCGTAGGTTTTCAACAAACCAAGCATTTCCATTTGATGCATCATTTAACTGGACCTGAGTTTCTCCTTTATCGTCCGGAAAAAGAAGATACTTGGTGTTTAGCATGTCTAAAACTTCCATATTTCTTTGGGCAATTTGGTACTCAAAAAGTTCTTGATAACGGCCCATTTTTGCTGCATGATAACCACCTATTGAATTGTGAAAATACGAGGTTCTGGCGTCATTCATTGGGTCTACGGTAAAATTACCTACCCTGTAATGTGATGTATCTTGTAGAATCAGTTTATCTGCATTTGTTTTTATAAAAGGATTTTCGATGTTTCTTGCAGGGGTGAAATCCGCTTCATTTACATAGCTTTTATCAACAGAAATTAGATCAAAAAGAATGAGCAATGCAAACACTAAAATAACAGCAGTTTGCTTCAATTTATTCTTCAACAAAAACCATAAAGTCCCAGCAGCCAATCCTGTTAAGAGTAAAGAGCGTAAGGTGTCCGAAAATAACATGGCTTTTCGATCGGCAATCAACGCGTCTATTAGACCTGGTAATGCACTATATTGTTGCTGATCTCTAAGACCTTCAAAAGTAGCAAACACATGCGCAGAAATAAATCCAACAAGAAGTACACCTCCAAATACATACACTGCTTTTTTGAGTGCTTCTTGTTTTTCTACTGAAGTGTTCTCCTTTGAAAAGAATGCTTTCAATGCTAAAAAGCTTAATATCGGCACACACAATTCTGCAATGACTTGTATAGAGGAAACGGCTCTAAACTTATTGTAAAGCGGTACATAATCGATAAAAAAGCGGGTTAATCCTTCGAAATTCCTTCCCCAACTCATTAAAATTGAAAAAACAGTGGCTGCTACCAACCATTGCTTTACTCTTCCTTTAACCAAGAAAATCCCTAAAAAGAACAAAAAGAACAAAACGGCTCCAATATAGGCAGGTGCTTCTACAATCGTTTGATCTCCCCAATAAGTTAGCACTTGTTCGGAATAACCGTCGGCAACTTTTTTCCCTGCTTTTTCTGCGATCAACTGATAAAAGGCTGAACTTTCATCTAACTTTTCAAAAGTTCCGCCTCCCATAAATCGTGGAATGAACAAATTGAAAGTCTCAAGTTTTGCATAACTATATTCTGTAATGTAGCCATAATCTAAACCTGTAGAGGCTACTTTAGGGCTTCCGTCTGGTGTAATTGTCAATTCTGAAGTACCGCGAGTACTATAGTCTGCGTATTCCTTCATCGCCATTAAACGTGGTGCATTTGCGGCAATTCCAAGGAGTACGGCAAGTAGAATTACAACCGTTTGTTTTGCAAAGGTTGGAAGTTGTTTTTCTTTGATGGCATGAACCAGTTCAACAATTCCTAATATGAGTAAACAAAAACCTAAATAGTAGGTCATTTGTGGATGGTTGGTATAAATTTCTAATGCCATAGCAAGACCTGTAACAACGAAACCTAACAAATACCTTTTTTGAAAAACCCATAATATACCTGCCAATACAAGTGGCATGTAGCCAATAGCATGTGCTTTTGCATTGTGTCCGGCTCCGAAAATAATAATTAGATAGGTAGAGAAACCAAAGGACAATCCGCCTAAAAGCGCCAGTTTCCAATCTACTTTTAAAGCCAACAAGAGTACAAAAAAACTAAAGAAATACAGAAAAGTATAATCTGCAGGTCTGGGTAAAAAACGAATATATTTATCAATGATTCGAACAAAATCATTCGGATAGTAGGCACTTAACTGGTAAGCTGGCATGCCACTAAATGCGCTTCCGGTCCAATAAGGTTCGGCATTATTGTCGGCTCTAAAGTCTTGAATTTCCTTAGACATCCCTTGAAACTGGGTAATGTCTGACTGTTTAATTTTTTGTCCTTTTAAAACAGGATGAAAGTACGTAATGGAAGCAACGGCAAAAACAAGTATCGCAATTGCAAAAGGAATTATTTTTTTAATATTCATATCAATCTAATTCTTCAAAATCCACATATTCTCCCACTGTATTTTTACCATTTACATCTTTAGTAGGTGCTTTATCAATAATGGTTTCTCCTTCTTTTACAGTAGATTTGGGTTGTTGATTTCGAAATTGCGCTTCAGCTTTCTCTTGCATTTTATTGGCTACTTTTTTAATTAAAAAAGGTGCAAATAATTTTGCCAAAAACTTAAAAGCGTACATAAAAAATACGATATATAAAATCATTTTAATTAAACCCATCTCTTCAATATTCTCTTTAAAAATTAATAATTTACCCCAAAAATAACAATTTGTATACAATACTAACGTTAACAAACTGCAAATATTTACAAGACTTATAAAAGGAACCCTTCAATTTAAAGAATGGTATTTTTAGAGTATGTTTGTATAGCAATGAAAGTAAGCTAATTTAAACTTTTTTATTTTGAAAAAAACAACCTTAAAATACAGTCTCACATTCTTCTTTGTTGCTTCTTGCTTCTTAGCAGTGAACGCGCAATACACCAATGTAATCAACTCTAATAAACCTGGTTTCTCAGAAAGCCCTTACAGTGTAGGGACCGGGATTTATCAGTTTGAAAGCAATCTCTTTTATCGAGACATGAGTATCGAACCAACATTCTCTCAGCCACAATCTTTGGGGATTGATTTGCTATTTAGAACCAGTTTTTTTCTTGAAAAGTTAGAATTTAGCACCCAATTAAGTTACCAAAGAGACAAGGTCGCTTTTAATAATGTTTTTACATCAAGTGAGTTCACGAGTGGGTTAAGCAACGCAACGATTGGTGCTAAATATTTAGTTTTTCAACAAGAATTTACAGACAAAAACAAGGAAATACGAAGTTGGAAAAAAAGAACTGCTTTTGATAAAAAAAGACTGATCCCATCGGTTGCAGTATATGCTGGATTCAATACAAACTTCTTGGGAGATCTCCATAAGGCCACAAATGTATCCCCAAAATTGGGAGTATTACTGCAAAATGATTTAAGCAATGATTTTAATGTGATTACCAATTTCTATTATGATAAAATGGGAACCGATGCTGCTGAATTTTCCTACATAATTACAGCGACCTATAGTTTTAGTGACCGATGGTCTACCTTTTTTGAAAACCAAGGCGTCTTTAAAAAAGAACGTAAAGACACAAACATTGGAACCGGTATTGCCTATTTATTAACAACCAACCTACAAGTAAACGCATCGGCAAGAGGTATGTTTGAAGGAAATTCGAAAGGGTACTTCGCAAGTTTGGGGGTTTCCTATAGAATTAACAGACACCGAGATTCCTATATCGAATTAGACGACAATGGCAATCCTATTGAAGAAAGTCCGGAAGATGAATTCAATAAAAAGAAAAATAATTTCTTTGGAAGGATCTTTAGTATTTTCAAAAAGAAAGACTCGTCAGAAAAAGGAACGGAAGTAAAAACCAAAAAAAAGAAAAAACGCCGTGGTTTTTTCGGACTTTTTAAAAACAAGAAAGAAACGGAGCTGGAAAAAATTGAAAGGGAAATTAAAGAATTGGAGAAAAAAATTAAAAAAGATAGCAATTAGTCATCAAATATCATAAAATGATAACGCTTCAAAAAGTTACTTCTAAAAAGGAAATGAAACAATTTGTCTTATTTCCTTTTTCACTTTACAAAGACAACCCCTATTGGGTTCCACCTATTGTAAAAGATGAAATTGCCAGTTTTACCCCTTCAAAGAATCCTGTTTTCGAAAATGCAGAAGCTCAATTTTTTATTGCTATTAAAAACGGCAAAATTGTTGGGAGAATTGCAGCCATCATCAATTGGCTAGAGGTTGAAAAACAACAGGTAAAGAAAATGCGTTTTGGTTGGTTTGATGTCATTGATGATCTTGAAGTTTCAAAAGCACTCTTACAGCAAGTGCAAAAAATTGGGAGCGAGCATCATTTAGAATACCTAGAAGGTCCTGTAGGTTTTAATAACTTAGACAAAACAGGTGTTTTAGTGGAAGGTTTTAATCATCTTGGTACAAGTATTACTTGGTACAACCACCCGTATTATCAAGACCATTTAGAACAATTGGGCTTTGTCAAAGAGAAAGAATATTTGGAGAATAAATTCCAATTTAAAAATGTTGATGGGGTGTATTTCAACAGAATGAGCACTCTTTTAAAGAGACGTTTTCAACTAAAAGCATTGAATTTCACAAAAAAAAAAGACCTCCTCCCCTACGTAGATGAAATGTTTGAGGTCTTGGAGAAGTCCTATGGAAAACTATCTACGTTTGTGCCCATTTCAAAAGCACAAATCGCTTTTTTCAAGAAGAAATACATTCGTTTTATCAATCCAGAATACATACAATTTGTGGTGGACATTAACCATAAACTCGTTGCTTTTGCCATTGTCATGCCCTCCTTTTCGAGCGCATTTCAAAAAGCAAAAGGAAGACTGTTTCCCTTTGGTTTATTTCACTTATTGCGTGCAAGAAAACACGCTAAAGACGTTACTTTTTATTTGATTGGTGTAAATCCGGACTACCAAAATAAAGGCGTGCATGCCATTCTCTTTGATCAATATGCCAAAGTTTTCTCGAAAAAAGGGATTGTAAATTGCATCCGAACTCCAGAATTAGCCGACAACGAAGCCATTCAGAAAATATGGAAAAACTTTGACCCTATTACGCACAAAAGACGAAGCACATATAAAAAGATGCTTTAGGTTTAAGGTTTCGGAAAGCTCAGTTGAGAACAACTCTAAAAAACAATACAATGGCTGCTCGTGTTGGATCGATAACTAATTTAAATAAAAAATCTAATATCTGTAAGAAGATCTTAACTTTACCACTTAGAAACGATTTTAAACATTGAAACACCTTTACCCCATGCAACTCTTTTACAATTCAGAAATTTCTACCGCCACCAAACAGCTTGTTTTCGATAAGATTGAGAGCAAACACATTGTGCGTGTTTTGCGGAAGAAAGAAAATGATGTGTTAAAAATTACCAACGGAAAAGGGTATTTGTTTGATGCAAAAATAAGTTTTGCGAACGATAAGAAATGCATGGCAGACATTATTGCGGTTACCGAAAAAGAAAAACCGTGGAACTACTACCTCCACATTGCCATTGCACCCACCAAAAACAATGATCGTATTGAATGGTTTTTAGAAAAGGCAACCGAGATTGGGATTGATGAGATTACACCCATCATTTGCGCGAACTCTGAACGAAGAATTGTAAAACTCGATCGATTTGAAAAAATCATTCAATCGGCAATGAAACAATCTTTAAAATTTACACTCCCCAAACTGAATGCACCTGTAAAATTCAGTGAATTTATTCAGCAAGATATAGACGGAAGACGGTGTATTGCCCATTGTGAATACCAAGACAAAAACCTCCTTAAAAAAGTGGTAGCACCTTCTGAGAAAGTGACCATTCTAATTGGTCCTGAAGGTGATTTCTCTACCGATGAAATACAAAAAGCTTTGGCAAAAAAATGGACGCCTGTTTCTTTGGGAGAAAGCAGACTTCGTACAGAAACGGCTGCATTGGTTACCGTAAATTTGGTTTCTTTTATCAATGAATAAGTTTTTTACTATATTGCTTCTTTAATAATCAATAGCGATTTATGAAGCCCTTATTATTCCTGTTTTTTTGTAGTTTGTGTGTAACGGCAAATGCCCAAGACGTTGCTATTTTAAAATATAATGGCGGTGGCGATTGGTATGCAAACCCAACTGCAATTCCAAATTTAATTGCCTTTACCAATGCAACCATTAAAACCACGATTTCTAAAAATCCAAAAACAGTCGCTGTGGGCAGTGAAGATCTTTTTAACTTTCCAATGGTATTTATGACCGGTCATGGAAATGTCACCTTTTCAGAGAGAGAGGCAGAAAACTTGAAAACCTATTTAATTTCTGGAGGTTTTTTACACATCTCCGACAATTATGGCTTAGATGTCTACATTCGAAAAGCACTCAAAAAAGTATTTCCAGAATTAGAATTAGTAGAAATCCCTTCAAATCATACGCTTTACAATCAGACCTATACATTTCCAAACGGAATTCCAAAAATTCACGAACACGACCAAAAAAAGGCGCAAGGATTTGGGTTGTTTTACGAAGGTAGATTGATCGTTTTTTACGATTATGAAACTGATTTAAGTGATGGTTGGGAGGATGCAGCCATACACAACAACCCAAAAGAAGTTCGAGAGAAGGCTTTAAAAATGGGATCGAACATCGTTGAATATGCTTTTAAAAATTAATACAATGCAAGAACAAATAAACATTGATGCCATAAAAATAAATTTTGATACCCAAGGTTTATGGGTTTTAAACATTGCCATTGCAATCATTATGTTTGGAGTTGCTTTGGGGATTTCGATTGATGATTTTAAACGTTTGCTGAAAAGCCCAAAAATTGTTTTCGTTGGCGTTGTATCACAATTTATATTATTACCTGCAGTTACTTTTTTAGCTATTTTAATGCTAGAGCCACACCCAAGTTTTGCACTCGGCATGATGCTAATTGCGGCTTGCCCTGGGGGAAATGTTTCGAATTTTTTCAGTAAAATGGCAGGCGGAAACGCTGCATTGTCAGTAAGTTTAACCGCCTTTGCAACACTCATTTGTATTGTGATGACGCCTTTTAACCTGCAGTTTTGGGGAAGCTTATACCCACCAACAAATGAAATTTTAAAAACAGTCGAATTGAATTCTGTAGATATACTTAAGTTAGTTTCCCTTATTTTAGGAATTCCGTTGTTTTTTGGGATGCTTATTAAACACTACCATTCTCTAATGGCAGAAAAAATAGAAAAAGTACTAAAACCCCTTTCAATGTTGGTTTTTATTGCACTCATTTTTATTGCTTTTTCGCAAAACTTAGACGTATTTTTCAACCACATTCACCATGTAGCAATGTTGGTTATTTTTCATAATATTTTCGCTTATATTCTAGGGTATTATACCGCTAAAAGTTTTGGACTGAACCAAAGAGATACCAAAACAATTGCTATGGAAACGGGAATTCAAAACGGAGGATTGGGATTGTTATTAATTTTTGGCTTCTTTGATGGCTTGGGAGGAATGGCTTTATTGGCAGCTTTTTGGGGGATTTGGGATGTGTTTTCTGGTCTTCTTTTAGCCACCTATTGGGGACGTAAATCGCAGTCATAAAATTTAAGATATACATATATTAAAAATGATAAATAACATATGATTCAGAAAATTTTGTTTGCTTTTGTGTCTAACACCATACAATTGGGTTTGTTTTTTTACAGTAAAGAAATAATAGTTAGCGGTAGAAAAAACGTTCCAAAAAAAGGAGCTGTTTTGTTTGCTGTAAATCATCCAAACGGACTGGTAGATCCTTTGTATGTGACCACAACAAATCGTCGTCGAAATCACTTTTTAGTAAGAGCAGCCTCCTTTAAAAATCCATTTGTTAAAAAGGTTTTAGAATCTTTGTATTTAATGCCCATTTATCGGATTCGAGACGGAATACAACAACTAGCCAATAATCAAGAAATTTTTGAAAGGTGTTTTAAGATTTTACATAAAGAAGAAACTTTAATGATTTTCCCAGAAGGTAGTCATGATAAAAAAAGAACGGTACGCACTTTAAGCAAAGGGTTTACTCGAATAGTTTCTGGAGCTTTAGAGAAACACCCCGAATTGGAAATAGAAGTAGTTCCTGTAGGGATTACCTATCAGCATGCGTCAAGCTTCCCTTCAAAAGTAGTGGTGCGTTATGGGCATCCAATTGCAACACGAGCAATTTTTGAAGCAAATACACCAGCAAAATCAATCAACATTTTAAAAGCAGCTGTCACAACACAATTAAAAAAACTAAGTGTACATATTCCCGATGATGAGAATTATGAAGCTGTTTTACAACAACTGAATGATGCCCAAGTCGATTTTACACAGGTAGACCAAATTAACAAAATAATTGAAAGTGGTGTTTTTCCAAAAAGGAAAAAGAAAAAAAAGAACTTCTTAATTCCTCTATTATATTTAATCAAACTGAATAGTATTCTTCCTTTTTTAGTTTGGAAAATAGCGCTTAAAAAGATTGATGAAATTGAATTTATAGATACGTTTCGATTTACTTTACACTTGGGATTGATTCCTGTTTTTTATGGATTACAAGCTTGGATAATTGGTGCTTTTTATGGACATTTAGTAGGCGTTTTTTACCTGACTATTTCTGCTTTTCTTATTTTAATTTATGTGAAGTGTACACCTACGAATGCAAAAACGCACATCGAATTCCTATAACACAGAAAACTGTTTAGCCCTGATTGTAGCAATTGTCTGAGCTCTTCCGCTTTTTTATGCGGAAAGCAGGAAATAGCTCCTACTCTATAATTGCATCTTGAATTATCTGCTGAATTTTTGTACGCATATTGTGCTTTACCAATCCATCATTGTCCATCGTTGGATACACTCTATTGGATAAAAAAACATAGACAATTCCACTTACTGGATCTGCCCAAGTATAGGTGCCCGTAAAACCAGAATGACCAAAACTCTCTTCGGAAACACAACCACAAGTCGCTTTTACTTTTGGATCTAACTGCGGCTTATCAAAGCCCAAACCTCTTCGTACGTTCTCCTCTGAAAAATAGCGTTTATTAAATTTATTAATAGTTTCAGTTTTCAAATACCGCTTTCCTCCGTAGAACCCTTTTTGCAAATACATTTGCATCATCTTAGCAATATCATTTGCATTAGAAAACACTCCTGCATGTCCTCCAACTCCACCAAACATAGCAGCTCCCATATCATGCACATTTCCGTGCAACAATTGGTTTCTAAAATAAGCGTCTTTTTCGGTAGGGATTATTTCATTCTTATTGAATTTCAATAGTGGTAAATAGGTCATTCTGTTGGCTCCTAAAGCTTGATAAAAAGCTTCATTTGCTAACTTTGCCAACGATTTTTTGTATTTTTTCTCAAGGGATTCTTTAAAGAGGTAATAGCCTAAATCGCTGTATTTATAACCTGGTTGTTCTCTTTGTGGGGCTTCTTTTATGTATTTATAAATACTGTCTTTATAATTTTTTCTTAGATAGAGGTTTTCGGCAACTTTCGTCTTGTACAAGGAGGTTCTTTTAGTACGATAAAATTGCTGTAAATTATCTCCTGTAATAGTATCTTGAGTACCTTTATAGAAAGGAATCCAGGATTTTAAGCGTCCATAATGGGATAACATTTCTTTTACAGTAATGGTGTCTTTATTTGATTTTTTAAAGAAAGGAAGCAGTTCTTTCAATGTTGAATTTAGAGAAAATATGCCCTCCTCTTCTGCCTTCATAATTAAAGGTAAAGAGGCTAAAATTTTAGTGAGCGATGCCACATCGTAAACATCGGAATTTTTTACTTTTATTTGCTGCTCGTTGGTATGATGCCCAAAGCTTTTTTGGTAAACAACTTTCCCTCTTCTCGCAACTAAAACTTGAACTCCAGGCGCCATTTTTTCTTTTAAAATAGTGTCTATCGTTCTTTCAATATCTGTTAACTTTTCTGATGACAATCCTACGTCTTCAGGTATTGAATACCCCAATCTATTTAAGTTTGAAGTAGATAATCCGAGTCCTTCTGGAAACTCTTTTTTAATTGATACTGGCAATTTTCCTTTTGCTTTAATAGCACCAAAAATAAGTTGTGCCGTAAACTCTTGTGCAATGCGACTATTTTGATAGGAGACAACAACACTTTCTATATTGGCAAAAGATGCGACATCTAACAAACTATATGGACTCGCAAAAACTGACAAAATCACTCTTTTTGTTCGTGCAATTTTCTGTAATTTGAGGCGATCTTTTTTACTGAATTTATAACTTTTCCAAGGATGTAAGTTCGATTTATGAAAACCTATAATGACTAAATTATACGGTTTGAGTTTTTGAATTAGTTGAGCATCATTTGCATCTAAAACAACATCAACCTCTGTATAATTTTTCAGCATTGAAACAAAATATTCTCCGGAGTCATCTCCTAATGACACATAGGCAATTTGCTGTTTTTCGAGGTTTCTTATGGGTAGAAGTTGTGCTTCGTTTTTAATGACTGTTAACGAGTTTTCAACTAGTTTTCGATGTAGCAATTCATCTTTTATGGTATTTAAGTCTTCATTTAAATGTGCTAAAACAACAGGCTTGTACTCATTTAATCCTACTAAGTACTTTGCAGCAAGAATTTTACGCACAGAAAAGTCCAAACGTTCCTCCGTTAAAACACCTGTTTTTAATGAGGTTTTCATTAATTGAACTGATCCAGGAATGTCTTGCGGTATTAACAAAAGATCGTTTCCAGCTAAAATTGCCGCCAAATCGATCTCTGCCGAAGTAGAATAGTTAGCTGCTCCTTTCATGTTGAGACCATCCGTAATAATTAGCCCTAAAAAGCCCATTTTTACTTTCAATAAATCCGTCACAATTTTTGGTGATAAAGAGGAAGGCAAAGCTGCATTTCGCTCTATTTTAGGAATGCTTAAATGTGCTGTCATTACGCTTGCAACGCCGGCATCAAACATTTTTTTATAGGGATACAATTCTAAGGTATCCAATCGTTGTGCATCAAAATTAACAACGGGTAAGGTATGATGCGAGTCTGTTGCCGTATCTCCATGTCCAGGAAAATGTTTGGCATTTGCCAAAACTCCAGTACTTTGCATTCCTTTTGTAAACGCAATGGATTTGTCGGTTACATTTTCTTTATTTTCACCAAAAGAGCGATTGCCAATTATTGGGTTGTCTGGATTTGTATTGATGTCTACAACGGGCGCAAAATTGATATGGATTCCCAATCTTTTACAGTGTGCTCCTACTCTTTCTCCGAATTGCTCAATAAAAGAATTGTCTGAAATAGCCCCTAGTGTCATGTTCCAAGGATATCGAAACGTGTTTTTTAAACGCATATCCAACCCCCATTCGCCATCAATACCAATGAGTAGTGGCACTTTAGAAAGCGCTTGGTATTTGTTGTTTAAAATCGCCTGTTTTTTGGGAGTTCCTTGCATGAAAATTAAATTACCTACATGATACTTGGCAATCAATTCTGTAATAAAGTCTTCGTGTTTTTTGTCTAAATTTGAATAGGCTTGCACCATAAATAACTGACCAATTTTTTCATCAACACTCATTGAGTTCATCAAACTATCTACCCAAATTTGTTGCGCTTCAAAGTTTTCTGCTCTTAAAGGAGCAACACTTTGAGAAAATAAATTAGAAACAACACCAATACAAAATACTAAAAGCAACTTTTTTTTCATGTGTCTATCCATTCAATTTTTATACCAAAAAACGTTTGTGCCAACTTTTACTTGCTGCAACTTCCCAATTGTTTTCAAAATCTTCTTTTGTATCAATCATATTGTTAAAAACAATCGTTGTTGAAGTGATTTTTTGTGCTTTTGCAAAGCGTTGAAAATCTGGAAGTTTTACAACGTTAATGGTGTCATTGTCTTTAAAGCTAATATTCATTTTATCCATTAAATCCAATTGTAATTCTTTCTGTAATTGTTGTACAAAACGAACGGAACTATCGATCGAACAGCCAGAAACATTGTTAAAACTTTCATCTACGGCCAACACTAGAAACTGATTGTATTTAATAGTAAAAGAACCTTTTAAATCATCTCCATGGCGCGTCCATTGATTGATAAAATCTTCAGCTTTATCTGAAATGAACTCGATTTCTTTCTCTGTAAATTCTCTGTCTGATTGATAAATCCAAATGCGAGAATTATTTGGTAAATTTTTATAGTAAGTAAACATTATGAATGCTTTTTATTAATTTATAGAAGCATACGCTCCTAGACCTCTAGACCTGTCAGGTTTTCAAAACCTGACAGGTCTTTTAATTATCTTAAATTAAACTTCTGTTGTAAAGCTTGTAGTTTTTCAGGTTCAGACATCGTTTTTTTTGAAGCCGACATTCTATCTTTAATTTCTTGTAATACTTTTTTAGTATACAATGGAAAATCTGCATTCTGCATCCAGTTGTTATATCCTGGGTTTTCTTTTAATACCGCTTCAACAGTTCTCCCTTTATGTTTTCCAAAGGAAAAAATTTCTTCTCCCTCTTCATTCACCAAAATAAAACCTGCAAAATCGGCTCTTTTCCCGTGAGATGAATATTCGCTTAACGCATCTACAGAGTTCTCAATGTCATCATATTTGTCTAATTGCGCTAACAAAATTTCATAGGTGGCGTTAGTATCTGCTTCTGCACCATGAGCGCCTTCTAACTCTTTTCCACAGTAAAATTGATACCCTGCTCCTAAGGTTCTTTGTTCTTTTTTATGAAAAATAACTTGCACATCAATGGCTTTTCTGTCTTTCATATTAAAATCGACCCCTGCGCGCATTAACTCTTCTGCTAATAACGGAATATCGAATCGATTTGAATTGAATCCAGCTAAATCACAGCCTGCAATCATTTTATCGATTTCTGGCGCGAGTTCTTTAAAAGTGGGCTCGGTTACAACTTGCTCGTTGGTAATTTTATGAATTGCAGAAGCTTCTGCTGGAATTTCTACTTCTGGGTTCACCAACCACGTTTTACTTTCTTTATTTCCGTTTGGAAATACTTTTAAAATTGCGATTTCTACAACACGATCTGTTGCAATATTGACACCTGTAGTTTCTAAATCAAAAAATACAATGGGTTTTGTTAAGTTTAAATTCATCTTTATTTTTTTTGCTATTTTTTTTTAATACTACCTAATTATAGCAAGCTATAAAAAACGATTTTGAAATTCGCTTTTTCCTAAATTTATCTTCAATAAGTAGGTGGGCATAAAGATAGAAAAAATAGTGGTTTTTAGCCCTCAAAAGAAAGCCCTTCTATAAATGTCTTTTTAGGTGTATTCTTTGTTGGAAAATACTCAAAATTTCAATGGAAAAACTCGACTATTAATCTAGGAAAAATGATACCTGCATACTCACTTTTTTAGTGAATAAAAACAAATAGGATGGTGAATATAAGGGAGTAAATTTGAGTCGTTTTTAATATTCAAAAACACCAAACTCACTTTTTATCGTCAATTTTTTCGTGTCTGCTGCTGCAACACTACCCACAATTTGGGCGTTTACGTTGTATGATTTTGAGATTGAAATAATGTCTTGTGCAATTTCTGGGGAAACATAAATTTCCATTCTGTGTCCGCAATTAAAAACTTGGTACATTTCTTTCCAATCGGTATTCGATTGTTCTTGTATCAATTTAAATAAGGGGGGTACTGGAAATAAGTTGTCTTTTACAATATGTAAATTCTCTACAAAGTGTAAAATTTTAGTTTGCGCCCCTCCTGAACAATGCACCATTCCGTGAATTGTTTTCGAATCGAACTTCGATAAAATTTCTTTAATTATGGGAGCATAGGTTCTTGTTGGAGACAAGACTAATTTCCCTGCATTTATTGGAGAATTTGCTACACTATCCGTTAATTTTGTATTTCCAGAATAGACCAAGTCTTCGGGAACAGCGGCATCGAAACTCTCTGGATATTTATCGGCTAAATATTTATGAAAAACATCATGTCTTGCAGACGTTAATCCGTTAGACCCCATACCTCCATTGTATTCCGTTTCATAGGATGCTTGTCCAAACGATTCCAATCCAACAATCACATCGCCGGGTTTAATATTGGCATTGTCAATCACCTCCGAGCGTTTCATTCTTGCTGTTACGGTAGAGTCAACGATAATGGTACGTACTAAATCACCCACATCTGCGGTTTCTCCTCCGGTTGAATATATCGTCACTCCAAAACCTTTTAAATCTGCTATTAGTTCTTCTGTTCCGTTGATAATTGCGGATAAAACTTCTCCTGGGATTTTACTTTTATTCCGTCCAATGGTAGAAGACAACATAATATTGTCTGTTGCCCCAACACATAGTAGGTCGTCAATATTCATGATCAATGCATCTTGTGCAATGCCTTTCCATACAGAAATATCACCGGTTTCTTTCCAATACATATAAGCCAAAGAAGATTTTGTTCCGGCGCCATCTGCATGCATTATTAAACAATACGCTTCATCGTTTGTTAAATAATCGGGTACAATTTTACAAAATGCTTTTGGAAACAATCCTTTGTCGATGTTCTTAATTGCATTGTGCACATCTTCTTTAGATGCAGAAACGCCTCTTTGTGCGTATCTTTTGGAAATTTCTTGACTCATACTGGTGTGTTGTGTTGTTGTTGCAAATTTAGTCTTTTGATTAAAAAAAAAGCCACAATTGGGAATGAATTTATCTCGTAAAAAGCAACTCTCTATATTTTGTTAAAGGCCATAAATTATCATCCACCATAGTTTCCAACTTGTCACAATGATATCTTATTTCTTCGAAATAAGGTTTTACTTTATTGCAATACAATTCTGCTGATTTTAATCCTGTCTGTTTGTTGGCTTTTTTGCGCTCTTGGGTCATTTTATTTGCCAACGCATTGATTTCTGTGATATGATTTGAAATGATCATGATTAATTCAATCTGCTCTTTGGCAATATTTTTATAGTTTTCACCAAAGATTTCTTTTAGATTTTTTGTATTCTCTAACAAGGTATTCTGATAAATAATCGCAGTTGGCACTACATGGTTTCTAGAAATATCTGCCAAAACCCTACTCTCTATCTGTATTTTCTTGGTGTATTCTTCCAATTCAATTTCGTAACGAGCTTCAATTTCTACCTTGCTCATGACATCCATTTCTTCATACAAATCAATAACAGCTTTCGAGACTTTTACTTTTAAGGCTTCTGGCGTGGTTTTATTATTGCTTAATCCGCGTTTTTTGGCTTCTTTTTCCCAGGCATCCCCATATCCGTCTCCTTCAAATCGAATCATTTTTGATGCTTTGATGTATTCTCTTAAGACATTAAAAACGGCTTCGTCTTTTTTAAGACTTTTGGTCTCGATTAATTGATCAACTTCAATTTTAAATTCTTTTAATTGTTTTGCTACGATTGTATTTAACACCGTCATTGGTGTGGCACAGTTCGACCATGAACCTACTGCTCTAAACTCAAATTTATTACCTGTAAAAGCAAATGGTGAGGTTCTATTTCTGTCTGTATTGTCTAATAAAATCTCAGGAATCTTACCAATTATATTTAGTTTTAAATCTGTTTTTTCTTGAGGTGACAACTTCCCTTTTGTAACATTTTCTAGTTCATCTAAAACTGCTGACAACTGACTTCCAATAAACACCGACATAATTGCTGGTGGCGCTTCGTTAGCACCCAATCGATAGTCATTGCTTGCTGAAGCGATGGAGGCTCTTAACAGTTCTTGGTTTTCGTATACGGCTTTGATGGTGTTTACAAAAAACGTTAAGAATTGTAAGTTTTTCATGGGGGTTTTTCCAGGACTTAACAGATTAACGCCTCTATCTGAAGACAACGACCAGTTATTGTGTTTTCCTGAACCGTTGATGCCTGCGAATGGCTTTTCGTGAAACAATACTTTAAAATGATGCCGCTTAGATACTTTTTCCATCACATCCATTAATAGTGAGTTGTGATCTACTGCTAAATTGGCTTCTTCAAAAATAGGTGCTAATTCAAACTGATTTGGTGCTACTTCATTGTGTCTTGTTTTTACGGGAATCCCCAACAACATGCACTCCTGTTCTAAGTCTTGCATAAAACTCATGGCGCGTGCTGGAATGGTGCCAAAGTAATGATCGTCTAATTGTTGACCTTTGGCTGGAGAATGCCCTAGTAAAGTTCTACCCGTCATTAAAATGTCTGGTCTTGACAATGCCAATGCTTCATCAATTAAAAAATATTCTTGTTCCCACCCTAAGGTTGCATTTACTTTCGATACATTTTTATCAAAATATTTACAAACAGCGGTTGCTGCAGTATCGACAGCTTGTAAAGCTCTTAACAAAGGTGTTTTATTATCCAACGCTTCTCCTGTGTAGGACACAAAAATAGTAGGAATACACAGGGTTGTTTCATAGACAAACGCTGGCGATGTTGGATCCCATGCGGTGTATCCTCTTGCTTCAAAAGTGTTTCTAATACCTCCATTTGGAAAACTAGACGCATCGGGTTCTTGTTGTACCAATTGTTCGCCATCAAACTTTTCTACAGCCAAACTTCCGTTGATCGATTCGAAAAAAGCATCGTGTTTTTCTGCGGTGGCGCCTGTTAACGGTTGAAACCAATGCGTATAATGCGTGGCGCCTTTAGACATTGCCCAATCTTTCATACTCACCGCAACTTGATCTGCAATTTTACGGTCTATTCTTTTGCCATGAACAATTGCATCCATCACACTCTCATAGGCCGTACTCGTTAAGTATTGCTGCATTGCATTTTTATTAAAAACGTTTTTTCCAAACAAAGAGGATCTTTTTTCGGATTCAACGATTTTAATCGGTTTTCTATTTAAAGTTTCTTGTAAAGCATTAAACCTAATGATTGACATATGAGTAGTTTTTGATTGAATAAAATTTAATAATACAAATATACCCTTTCAATTTTAGGGATTAAATAATTTTATTAACATTTTTATCATTTTACCCCCTATTTTTTTGATAGGTCATTAAAAATTTTCATTTTTGCAGTGTTAATATTATTCATTTATAATTCTTTACAATGGCAAAAATTAAATTAGAATACATTTGGTTAGATGGTTATTACCCGACTCAGAACATGAGAAGTAAAACCAAAGTAGAAGAGCATGAAAACTTTCAAGGAACTATAGAGGAACTAGGCAATTGGTCTTTTGATGGTTCGTCTACGAAACAAGCTTCTGGAGGTAATTCTGACTGTTTACTTAAACCCGTTGCAATCTACCCAGATCCTGCAAGAAGAAATGGATATTTAGTAATGACTGAAGTTTTAAACGCTGATGGTACACCGCACGTTTCTAACGGAAGAGCTACGATTGAAGATGAAGACAACGATTTCTGGTTTGGTTTTGAGCAAGAGTATTTTATTATGGATACCAAAACACAATTGCCTTTAGGATTCCCTATTGGTGGTTATCCTGCTCCACAGGGAATGTATTACTGTTCTGTGGGAGGAAAAAACACACACGGTAGACTTTTAGTGGAGGAACATGCTGATTTATGTATTGATGCTGGTTTAAACTTTGAAGGAATTAACCAAGAGGTTGCTTCTGGACAATGGGAATACCAATTATTTGCAAAAGGCGCAAAACAAGCGGGTGACGAAATTTGGATTTCTCGTTACTTATTAGATCGCTTAACAGAACAATACGGTTATTATATTGACTACCATCCAAAGCCATTAGGAAAAGAATTGGATTGGAATGGTTCTGGAATGCATGCAAACTTTTCTAATACTGTTTTAAGAGAATGTGGTTCTCAAGAAACGTACGAGAAAATTTGTGAAGCATTTAGACCGGTAGTAAAAGAACACATTGCGGTATATGGTGAGTTTAATGACCAACGTTTAACTGGTGATCATGAAACGGCTTCTATTCACGATTTCTCTTATGGAATCTCTGATAGAGGAGCTTCGATTCGAATTCCAATTATTACCGTTGAGAAAGGCTGGAAAGGCTGGCTAGAAGACAGAAGGCCTGCTTCAAATGGTGATCCTTATAAGATTGCTGGTAGAATCATTAAAACAGTAAAATCGGCGAATATTAGCTAGATTTTAAAAATAAATTCACAAAAAAGGCTCGCAAATTGCGAGCCTTTTTTTATGCACAAAATTATTTTAAAGCGTTCTGTAAATAAAAGTTCCATAGAGCACTAGTAGAACGATCCCGTGTTTCCAATTTAACTGAAATCTTTTTGGTAAAAAGATGAAGGGTAAAATCAAAAAGGAAATTCCCAACATCCAGAAGATATCATTGGTCAATAAACCGAGATCTGAAAAAGCAACTGGAGTTACTATGGAAGTGATTCCTAAAACGGCTAAAATGTTAAAAATGTTTGAACCAATTAGATTTCCTAATGAGATGGCTTTCTCTTTCTTTATAACGGCAATGATGGAAGCGGATAATTCGGGAATACTGGTTCCTACAGAAACTACAGTAACTGCAATAATACGTTGACTCACTCCAAAATCTTCGGCCATTGCTTTTGCGCCTTTCACCAACAATTCAGATCCAACCCATAAGCCAACTCCTCCGATTAATAGATAAAACACCATATAAAAAACAGACAGCGCATCCTCATCTTCTGGGAGTTCATCTGCAACAGCTGTCTTTTGAAAGCGCAACAGATATACCAAAAATAGCACGAGTAGAGTAAACAAAATGATTCCTTCATAACGAACAATCACCTGGTCATCTGCTAAAAATAAATACATCAACAAAGAGGCAAGCATCATTACCGGCCAATCTGTTTTATAAAAACTTTTCTGAATCTCCATTGCCCCAAATAACAAAGTGATTCCTAAAACGAAACCTAAATTCGCAATATTGGAACCAATTACGTTTCCTAGCGCTAAATCTGGTGCACCGTTTAAAGCGGCTTTTAGACTTACGATTAACTCTGGCGCAGAAGTAGCAAAAGAAACCACAGTCATACCAATAACTATTTTAGGAATATTTAATTTTAAAGACAATGCAACCGCAGCTTTCAACAACCAGTTACCTCCAAAAATCAACAACACCAAACCTCCAATTATGAATAAAAAATTCATGTATTTTATTTTTTAGCGAAGATACATTTTTATCAGTTTTAATAAAACGAAAAGATCAAAAGGTGAAAAAAGACTAAAAAAAAGGGATTTTTACATCGTTTTTTTAAAATGGATAAGAAAAACCCCTTTACTTCCTAACAGTATTTAACATTTAAATTGATTTTATATTACGAAATGAAAACTTATCGTTTGACATTATATTCTATATTATAATCAAATTATTGTTTTTTGTTATAAATGTTAAATCAGTTTAATTAATAGTAGTTACAAGAGTTGGTAACAAGAACACAATTAACATATATTGATGTCATAATTTCGAAATTGCACTATTTTATGAACTTAAATCACAAAAAATGATACAAATTATCTTAAAATTAATACTGTGGATCTTCCAATTTTTAATGAATATTTTATTTTAAACCGATTTCCTAAAAACAAAATAATGATTTTTTTTTTATTTTAGTAAATTAGGACGTGATAAATAATTGAAACGGAAAAACAACTTCTCCACTAAAAGGTTGAGTTGCTTATTTTTCAGTAAATTTGACCACCAAACAAAACAGTAATGAAAAAACAAGTTTTCAAAGTGATTGCAAAACTAAACAAAGTCGTCTTTCCGTCTTTTACCAAAAAGCAATTAGACATTTCTAAAGCATCAAAATTCCAATTAGCAATTATTGGATGGAGAGCTTTTGTCACCATGAACGCAATAGACTAAATCTAAAAATTATGACAACAGCACATATCAAAGTATTTTCAGAATCTTCAATCATTGTAAAAGGCTTAGAAATTCGTTTAGAAGACACTAATATTGGGTCTATTACAAAGGATCACATCAACTCTGGCAACATCGCAGGCTTTGGTACATTGGGTCGAATGGTCGAGTTATTCATCTTAAATACCGACTTAGAAAAAGCCGCTCCAATTATCGAAACCTACAAAGAAGAAATTAATTCATAAAAAGAGCAAAATAGCTTTTCTTATTTAAAAATTGCTTCTATATTTGCACCCGCAAAAAGGCCATGTGGCGCAACTGAATAGCGCACTTGATTACGGCTCAAGAGGTTGCTGGTTTGAATCCAGCCATGGTCACAGATTGATAATTAAAGAGTTACATTAAATTGTAACTCTTTTTTTTTGCTCTTTATTTAAATGAAAGGAACGATATGAGGGAACTGGTCTATCAAAATCGCGTTTTCAGCAAAACAGTGGTATAGAATAAATTTATTGTTTTCCTTATTTGTATTAATCATAAATTAATGTTTCATCAAAAATATTAACACATGTTTTTTCTGTGTAATTATTTTTTTTTACGAAATTGCAGTATACTTTTTCATTAAACAATTTAAAACCAAGCATTATGAGAAAATTATTTTTATTAATTACACTATGTTTTATGATAAATTGCGTTGATTCTGAACATGAAAATTTAGAAACAACTCATTTAGATAAAATGAAATTAGACTTTTCCAATATGGAATTAGATTTACCTGAATTTAACTTTACTTTTAAGGTCAGCAACAAAGAAGACTTAGATAAATTTACCTCTATAATAAGTGAAGAACTCTTTGCTAAAAAAGATAAAAACGACCAAGATCTCTATGGCTATATTCTTAAAATGAATAGCAATGTGGTTAAAATTTTACCAATTACCAATGAGACTGAAAATCTGCAAGCACTTAGAACTTCTTCCTGTCCAGATGGATGGGTGGATCATGACATCTGTTTAACTCAAAGATGTGTTAAGAAAAAAGTAACGCTGGCATTAGCCCCAGCAGAAGACACAAACGGAACCTATGAAGTCCGTGTCATAAGAACATCAACACCCGTTAGAATTTGTTCTAGAGTTATTTAAAAAGGAAAGTTCATATTTTAAAAAGCTACCGTAAGCCCTTTATAATGGCTTATTGTATTTCAGTCGTGGTTACAAAAAAAAAAGCAACTAACTCATAAGAAGTTAGTTGCTTTTTAATTATGTCTAAAATGGACTCTAATTGAATATAAGACAAGAATCAATACGTCAACTTCCCTATCCCAAATACCTTCTTAGGGCAACTCTGTGTTCCGGAATTGATTTGTCGTAGTTTTCAAGAACCGTTTCTAAAATTTCAGGTTTGAGTTTTCCAATTTCGTGTCTGGAACCGTACTTTGAAACAAAAAGCGTGTAACTATCCTCTTTTTTTTCAAAAATTAGGTAATGGGTTTTATTCAGTTCTGTATAAGCAATTTCGTTGCCCGAAAAAACACTAGATTCGTCCTTAAAAAATGATGAGAACTGATAATATTTAAAGATATTTTCCATGATTTAAATTAATTCGGCAGACAAGCCTAATTGTAATAGTTTAGAGCATTTTGGCTCTAGCTCTTTAAATTCACCCGTTTTTACAGTACACTTCCCTTTGTAATGCACTAAATACGCACATTGCTCCGCCTGCTCTACTGTATGGTCACAGACAGCAATTAAAGAATCAATGACATAATCGAAGGTATTTACATCATCATTGTGCAAAACAATTTCATGCTGAAATACTTCTTGCTCAAGTGTATCGACTTCTTCTTGTATTTTTTCTTTGGTACTAATCATCCTCACAAAATTACAACTTATTATATTTTAAAGCAACCCAATTATTTCTTTCGAGGGTGGTTTCCAATTCCAATTGGTATTTAGAAACTTCTGCATCAATCATCGCAATGTCTTCTTTGTAAAAGCCACTTAGAAGTAAAACACCTTTGTCATTTAAACAATTGGTGTAAATTTCCATGTCCATCAATAAAATATTTCGGTTGATGTTTGCAATAATTACATCGTACTTCTTATCCCTTAGAAGAGCCGAATCTCCTTCAAAAACAGTAATATGTTCACAGTGGTTTCGATCTACATTTTCAATTGAATTTAAGTAACACCAATTATCAATATCAATCGCATCGATTGGTTTTGCGCCTCTCATTTCGGCAAAAATGGCCAAGATTCCAGTACCACAACCCATGTCCAGTGCTTTTTTGTTTTCCAACTCTAACTGCAATAAATGTTGCACCATCATGTGTGTGGTTTCATGATGACCAGTACCAAAACTCATTTTTGGTTCAATAACAATATCGTATTTTAAATTCGGATTTTCATGAAATGGGGCACGTACACTTACCTTTTCATCTACCTCAATGGCTTCGAAATTCTTTTCCCATTCTGCATTCCAATTTGTTTGCGCCACTTCATGCAGAAGATAGGTAATTGTAAACTCATCTGAATTCAATATAAAGATAGCTTCTAAAAGCGTTTCATTCCAGTTATCTTTTTGAATGTAGGCAGTAACGCCATTTTCATTTTCTACGAAACTCTCAAAACCAACATTGCCCAGTTCTGCAATTAAAATCTCGGTTGCGGGTTCTTTAGGAGTTACTGTAAAATTGTATTCTATGTAAATATTGTCCATAAATAAGTGCTAATTCTATTCAAAAAAAATGCATCAAGATTTTAAAATCTCGATGCAAATTTATTCCTTTTCTTTAAAAGAGCGTTGAATAACTTCTTTTATATTGCTTTAATAATGGCTGTAAAATCTGCAGCGTTTAAAGCAGCTCCACCAATCAATCCACCATCTACATCTGGTTTCGAAAAGATCTCTACCGCGTTTGCTGGCTTCACACTACCTCCATATAAAATAGAAACAGCATCTGCTACTTGCGCATTGTACTGTTCTTTAATAATATTACGAATAAAAGCATGCATTTCTTGTGCTTGTTCTGGACTGGCTGTTTCGCCAGTACCAATTGCCCAAACTGGCTCATATGCCAATACAATGTTTTTCCATACTGCAGCTTCTAAATGGAACAACCCATTTTTTAATTGACTTTCTACTACGCTAAAGTGATTTCCTGATTTACGGTCTTCTAACAATTCTCCAAAACAGAAAATTGCTTCCATATTGTTTTCTAAAGTGGTAGTTACTTTTTCGGCTAAAAGCGCATCGGTTTCACCAAAATAAGTTCTTCTTTCTGAATGCCCTAAAATCACAGAGACAACACCAATACTTTTTAACATGTCTGCAGAAATTTCACCAGTAAAGGCGCCATTTTTTGCTTGATGCATGTTTTGTGCGACAACTTCAATTTTAGAATCTTTAGCATTTTCAACACCCGTGAATAAGTTTACAAAAGTTGGGGCCACCAAAACTCTGGTATTCTCTAAAGAAGCGTCTTTCAAAGAGTCTTGAAGTTGTTTGATTAGCGTAGTGGTTTCTTCAATAGTATTATTCATTTTCCAGTTTCCTGCAACAATTTTAGTTCTCATACTTATAGTGTTTGGTCTATTTTAAAAATGTAAAATTAAGAAATGGAATAGAAAAAAAGGGTGTGAAAAAGAAATAGTTACGATAACGATTTATTGGTTTTTTTTCAATGCGGATACAATGCTTTTATCGGAGGAGTTTGTTGCTTTAAAAAGTGAAATAGCACCCGTTTCATCGATGACCATATACCGCGGTATCCAACTTAAATGAACAAAATCTACAAATGCACCATTTTGCATTCCTTTGGGCAAATTATAATGGGCTCCTTTCATTTGAAAACGTTGAATTCCTTTTTTCCATGCGCTGCTTTTTTTATCTACAGATAGAAATAAAAAAACAACTTTTGGAAACTCTCTTTGCAAACGCTTTATTATTGGCATTACTTTGATACAATCTGCACACCAAGAAGCCCAAATATCGATGAATACTTTTTTGCCTTTATACTCCCCAATGACCTCTTTAAAACTTACTTTTTCACCAGTTAACGAAGTTAAAATATCTGCCTTCGCTGTTTCTGAAAATTGTACAGGTGTTTCAAAATTACAACTTGAAAAGAAAACTGCAAGAATGAATATTGAAATATAGTTTTTCATAGTTATTGTAATCTAATTCTTGGGTCTAACCAACTGTAAATGACGTCTACTAAAATATTAATGAGTATAAATAAAGTGGCAATAACCAGAACGCTTCCCATAATAATGGGCAAATCTAAGGTATTTAATGCGTTTACAATTTCTTTCCCAAGTCCATTCCAATTAAAAATATATTCAATAAAAACAGCGCCTGCCAACATGGAAGCAAACCAACCAGAAATTGCAGTAACTACTGGATTTAAGGCGTTTTTAAGGGCGTGTTTTCTAATAACATTAAAAGTACTTAAACCTTTTGCTTTGGCAGTTCTTACGTAATCTTCATTCAGAATTTCTAACAATGAATTTCGCATTAACTGAATGATCACTGCCAAGGGTCTAATTCCTAAAACAATGGCTGGTAAGATTAAATTTTTGAGTTGTAGCGAACTTCCTTCGCCAAAATCATCCACTTCATACAAACTGCCAGTCATTTCGAGACCTGTAGATTCATGAAAGACAAAGCCAAACAGCCAAGCAAACAAAATTGCAGAGAAAAAGGAAGGAACACTCATTCCTAAGGTACTAATGATTGCTGTAATTCTATCGAAAAAAGAGTCTTTATAAATAGCGGATAAAATACCTAATAGCATTCCGATAATAATGGCGATTATAATTGCTGACAAGGCTAAAACAGCTGTATTGGGTAGTGTTTCGCGAATAACGGCAGACACTTTTTTACCGCTTTTCTGAAACGACTCTCTTAAGTAAGGGAATTTCAAAACAAGGGTTTGATCTCGCATCGAAAAAAGAGATTTATAGGAGAATTTATTCGCTAACAAATTGGTGTAACTCTCTTTTGAATTGCTGTGAATAGAAATTGGAGAAACATCATTTAAATAATAAAAATATTGAGTCAGCAATGGCTTATCAAATCCATATTTATGCTGAATTGCCTTTAATTGCGCTGTGTCTTGACGTTGATCCAAAAGCATCCTTGAGGGATCACCTAAAAGGTTGAAAAGAAAAAAAATCACGGTTACAACACCAAACAGGGTGAGAAATCCGTAGAAAATTTTGTTGAAAATATAGCCAATCATCAATACAAAGATAGCAGAAAGTCCTAAAAAAATGTACCTTTACAAAACTTTTATTCACAAAGATGACAACACAACAATTGGTTGCTGAAATACACAAAAAGAAATCTTTTTTATGCATTGGTTTGGATGTCGATATGACTAAAATTCCAACACATTTACTACAAGAGGAAGATCCTATTTTTGCCTTTAACAAAGCGATTATAGATGCAACAAATCACCTCTGTGTTGCCTACAAACCTAACACTGCTTTTTATGAAGCTTATGGGATTAAGGGTTGGGTTTCTTTGCAAAAGACAATTGCATACCTCAACAAAAGCTATCCAGAAATCTTTACGATTGCAGATGCAAAACGTGGAGACATTGGCAATACTTCAAGCATGTATGCAAAAGCTTTTTTTGAAGACTTGGCTTTTGACTCTGTTACTGTTGCCCCTTATATGGGGAAAGATTCTGTAGAACCTTTTTTAGCTTTTGAAGACAAACACACCATTCTTTTGGCCCTAACCTCCAATGAAGGAGCCTTTGATTTTCAAACAAAAAAAATCAATGACCAGGAAGTGTATCAACATGTTTTGGAAACTTCAAAATCTTGGAAAAATTCAGAGAACTTAATGTATGTAGTGGGTGCTACAAAAGCTACTTATTTTAAAGAAATTAGAAAGATCATTCCTACTTCTTTTTTACTGGTTCCTGGTGTAGGGGCACAAGGTGGAAATTTACAAGAGGTTTGTAAATATGGTTTATCAGAAAACATTGGTTTACTTATCAATTCCTCTCGTGGCATCATTTATGCGGCAGATGACAAAAGTTTCGCAAACGCAGCTGCAGATAAGGCAGCAGAATTACAACAACAAATGGCGGCTATTTTAGATACCATAGCTATTTAAACTCTTTTCAAAAGAAAGCTCAAGAAAACTACATATCTAAATAAGAAACTTTATTTATTTTACTTAAAATCTTCATGGCTTTAAAGGCAGCATTATCGCTTTTATTTTCATCAATATAGCGGTAATTATCTGACCGTTCTAAAAGCCTTCGATATCGTTCTTCGAGGTGATTCCTATAGCTAAGTAGCTGATTAATACGAGACATTATAATTATTTGAGAAATTTAAATATACATAAATAAATAGAGCAAATAAAAAATAGCGTAAATAAATCTTACATTTTAAGAATTTTATAGGTAGAAGATGTACCTTTCGAATCGAATTTAAGAAGGTAAACTCCTCTTATTAAATTAGAAAAATTGTGTTCTTTTGTTGAAGTGTTTTGCACAAAAGAAGTGATTTCTTTTCCTAATAAAGAGTAAACGGTCGCTTTAACACCAATAAGATTTGGGTGTATTTGAATCGTTACATTGTTCTCGACCGGATTTGGATATATTTTTATGGTGTCCAAATTCGCAACTTCTTTTACGGACGCAGTCGCTTCTTGGTAGACTCTTACATAATCAATAATCATATCGCTTTCTGTAAATGAAGAAGCAATACTGGGTTGAATCGCTGTATTTAGCAAAATATATTGAGCTGAATCAAAAGGCCACGTGCTCGAGTTTCTTACTTCTGGCTGATAGGTGTAATGATGTACACCATCTACTTTAAAAACCATTTTTTCTGGATACCATTCTAAGGAATACACATGATAGGCGGTAGAAGCAGTTGAAATGGTTTGTCCTCCATGATTTACAGTTCCCCCAGAACTCGAAGGCGTATGCATGGCACTCTGAACAAAATTTTGATTTGTTCCCCAATGCTCCATAATGTCTATTTCGCCACAAGCTGGCCAACCTGTCGTACCATATCCTTGCGTTTGCCAATAGGCACCCGTTTCTGTAATATTTTTTCCTAACATCCAAATTGCGGGCCATGTACCTACTCCTGTTGGCAAAATTGCTCTCACCTCTACTTTTCCATAGGTGAAGGCTATTTTTGAATTTAATCTTGCGGAAGTATATTGCTTGGTCTGCCCTTGATCGGTAAATGATTCTTTTTTAGCAACTAAATGCATCGCTCCATTAGAAACATAGGTATTTGTTGTTCTGTTTGTGTAATGTTGTATTTCTCCATTATACCAACTCCCTCCAGATGGCAATTGTGTTTGATGAAACCATTTATTTGAATCAATTGCTCCTGTGCCATTAAAATCATCAGACCATATTAATTCGTCATAAACAGGATCTGTATTCGGGCCATTTCCAGAGTTGTCCTCTAAAACCCCATCGTATAAGAAATCATCGATATAAGCAGTAACATCGTTGGTGTTGTTCTCATCATTTACTTGTAATAAAACTCGATTAAAATCGGTTCTTGCAATTGGTGCTCCAGAACCTGAATTGTAATTCAAGTAATTATCATTTTCAAAATCAAATGTAATTGTTTGCCATTGGTCTAAAACATACGTCTTGATGATTTCAGATTGAGTTTCCCAAACAGCTCCTAAATTTCCATTTTGCAACTTTAAGGAGAGTTGGTTTGCTTCATTCCCTGTAATACTGCTAGAAGGAATATATAGTTTTAAAGAAAAAGTGTGTCCTGTAGATAAATCAAAATTAATGGATGTATCAAAGCGAACATTGGCATAATCGCCCCCATTATCCGTATATTTTAAAACGGTACTTGAAGTATTAATTCCGGTTTGAAAAGGATTTGTAAACGCTGTATCGATACCACAATCATCGCCAGCCCAAGATGTAATTGTACCATTCCCTTCAAAATCATCTTCTACGGTTTCTTGCGCATTTAAAAAAAGAGAGGATATAATAAGTATGGAAGTAAGTAGGTTTTTCATAGGGTGAATTTATAGGGTGAATTTATAGAAATCAAATAAAGCAACTTTTTGAAAGAAACGCAAAAAAAGCACCCATACAAATGCAATACATTAAAAAAAAGGGTTAAATATCCCTTTTTCTAAGACCGTTGTAAAAGGAGGTTTCTTTTGTTTTATTTTGAAGTCAAAACGCCACGACAACATAGTGATACTTTAATAATAAAAACGCTAAACAAAAATCACAACTTTCCGTACCCTGGTCTTTTAAGATCAAAAAGAGTTAAAAGCATCATTTATAAATGTTATAACACCCAAACACGCGCTTTTAATTAGGTAAAGGTATCTGTTTTTTTATCATAGCCATAGGGACAATGTTTACAACCACTTTTACAGCAATGCCCTCTTTTTAAATGATATTTTTCTGTAAAAACTTTATATCCTTGGGCATTCAAGTAATAATCTCCTTCTTCTAAGGGCATTCTTTTATTGTACATTTTACAAAAATAGTGGTTTACTTCATAAAAAAAGCGCTCTTAGAGCGCACTTTTATATTTTATTTCTTTGAGGTCTCGGGTGGAAATCTAGAAATGATTTCTTTTACAAACTCTTTAATTCTAAGTGCTTTCTTTTCTCGATTTTGCATGCGCAAAGCTCCTGTTCCAACCCCTTGCCAAATCAATTCTTTCTTTTTCTTGTCAATGAAATCAATAAACAACGTACCTTCTGAATAGCGTGAAACACTCATATTATTATTCATTCCATTCATCATCCAAGGATTCCATCCCCAACCATAACCGTATCCCATGTTATTTTGATTGATGTTTACTTTTTCTCTTGATTTGGTAAAAATACTCACCAACATATCTGGATTTTCAGACTTGGTAAATCCTTTTGCGATTAATTCTGAGGCAATGGCGCGTAAAATTCTTTTTTTGTCCAAATCGGAAATATCTGCCTTATCAATACCTGGCTTATAAAAAGCAAATGTTTTATAACTATTAAAATCTACATTTTCGTCGTAATCTGTGACGACTTTCACAGAATAACACGAAGTTAGAAACGCAAAACTAAGGAATAAAAAAAGGGTATTTTTCATGATTTGTACTTTTAAATTATTGAGTTTATTAAGGCTTCGTCTACTGAGTTTGGCAAGGTAACTTTTAATTTTTTCTCTGATTTCATTGCTCTTTTTATCGCAAAAACAGCTTCTTCATTTCTTGCCCAACTTCTTCTAGAAATCCCATTGTTTACATCCCAAAAAAGCATAGACTCCAATCGCTTTGATGCATACTTAGATCCATCAATAAGCATGCCAAAACCTCCATTAATGACTTCACCCCAACCTACGCCTCCTCCATTATGAATGGAAACCCAGGTTGCACCTCTAAAACTATCTCCAATTACATTTTGGATTGCCATGTCTGCAGTAAATTTAGAACCATCATAAATATTGGAAGTTTCTCGGTAGGGAGAATCCGTTCCAGAAACATCATGGTGATCTCTGCCTAAAATTACATTTCCAATTTCGCCTCGCTTGATTGCTTTGTTAAACGCTTTTGCAATCTTCACACGTCCTTCAGCATCTGCATATAAAATTCGAGCTTGAGACCCCACCACCAAATTATTTTTTTGTGCACCTTTTATCCATTGAATATTATCGGCCATTTGTTGCTGAATTTCGATGGGAGAGTGCTGCTTTATTTTCTCTAATACTTTGCAAGCAATTGCATCGGTTTTAGCCAAATCTTCTGGATCTCCAGATGCACACACCCATCTAAAAGGTCCAAAACCATAATCGAAACACATAGGCCCCATGATGTCTTGCACATAGCTGGAGTATTTAAAATCAAGTTTATTGTCGGCCATCACATCAGCTCCTGCTCTACTTGCTTCTAATAAAAAAGCATTTCCATAATCGAAAAAATAGGTGCCTTTTGCGGTGTGCTTATTAATAGCATTTGCGTGTCTTTTGAGTGTTTCTTGTACTTTTTCTTTGAACAACGCAGGGTTTTCTGCCATCATTGTATTGGCTTTTTCAAAAGAAATATCGACTGGATAATACCCCCCAGCCCATGGATTATGTAAAGATGTTTGATCGGAACCTAAATCGACATGAATGCCTTCTATATCAAATTGTTCCCATACATCCACAATGTTTCCTAGGTAAGCCAATGAAACCACTTCTTTGGTTGATTTTGCTAATTTCACTCTGGCAACCAACGCAGTCAAATCAGTAATCTTCTCATCAATCCAACCTTGCTCTAAACGTATTTGTGCAATCTTCGGGTTTACCTCTGCACACACTGTTATACAGCCTGCAATACTTCCTGCTTTGGGTTGTGCTCCAGACATTCCTCCGAGGCCTGAGGTCACAAACAAATTCCCAGCAGGTGGTTTATTTATTTTTCTAAAAGCATTTAAAACGGTAATGGTTGTGCCATGTACAATGCCTTGCGGCCCTATATACATGTAACTTCCCGCAGTCATTTGCCCATATTGAGAAACTCCAAGCGCATTCATTTTTTCCAAATCATCTGGTTTAGAATAATTAGGAATGACCATTCCATTGGTAACAACAACTCGGGGTGCGTTTTTATGAGATGGGAATAATCCCATTGGATGACCAGAATACATGGTCAACGTTTGTTTGTTTGTCATCTCTGACAAGTATTTCATTGTTAATAAATACTGTGCCCAATTTTGAAAAACAGCACCGTTACCTCCATATGTTATTAATTCATGCGGATGTTGGGCAACTGCATAATCCAGATTGTTCTGAATCATCAACATAATTGCTTTTGCTTGTGTTGATTTTCCTGGGTATTCAGAAATAGCTCTCGCTTTCATTTCATACTCTGGACGAAAGCGATACATATAAATACGGCCGTATTTAGCTAATTCTTCCACAAATTCTGGTAATAGTACGGCATGATGCTTTTTATCAAAATAGCGAAGTGCATTTTTAAGTGCTAATTTTTTCTCAGCTGAAGATAGAAGGTTTTTTCGTTTTGGCGCATGATTTATCGCCAATTCATAGACTTTTTTATTGGGTAAAATATCAGGAATTCCTTGTTGAATCTGAGCTGCAAATGTCATATCTATTTCTTTTTTCAATATCTAAAACAAATATATTTCTTTTTTAGATACTTTAATTAACTATTCAAAAAAATAGCGTTTCTTTTAAGAAATTCGTAAATTGCAACCTCAATTTTCTACAAAATTTACGAATGGAACAAACTACCCCCTACAAACCTAAACATAAAGTAAGAATTGTAACGGCTGCATCACTTTTTGATGGTCACGATGCTGCAATCAATATTATGCGTAGAATCATTCAGTCTACTGGTGTAGAAGTCATTCACCTTGGACATGACCGCAGCGTGGAAGAGGTGGTCAATTGCGCTATACAAGAAGATGCAAATGCCATTGCAATAACGTCCTACCAAGGAGGTCATAATGAGTACTTTAAGTACATGTATGATTTATTAAAAGAAAAAGGCGCAACACACATCAAAATTTTTGGTGGTGGTGGTGGTGTTATTCTTCCGGAAGAAATTAAGGAATTGATGGCTTACGGAGTTACCCGTATTTATTCTCCAGATGATGGACGCGCACTCGGTTTACAAGGAATGATTAATGACTTGGTCCAGCAAGCTGATTATGCGATTGGCGATGTACTCAACAATGAGTTTGAGAATTTAGCAAAAAAAGAAATTGGAAGCATTGCAAGAATCATTTCTGCAGCAGAGAACTTTCCCGAAGTTGCCAAAGCGACTTTAGATTTAATTCACACAAAAAATAAAGCTTCTAAAACTCCCGTTCTAGGGATTACAGGGACAGGAGGTGCAGGAAAATCTTCTTTGGTAGATGAATTGGTACGTCGTTTTTTAATTGATTTTCCTAAAAAAACAATCGGAATTATTTCTGTTGATCCCTCAAAAAGAAAAACAGGCGGTGCGCTTTTAGGCGATCGAATTCGAATGAATGCCATCAACAATGAACGGGTTTATATGCGTTCCTTGGCTACGCGACAATCCAACTTAGCGCTTTCTAAATATGTGAACGAGGCAATACAGGTTTTAAAAGCTGCTGAATTTGACTTGATTGTTTTAGAAACATCGGGTATTGGACAATCGGATACTGAAATCATTGAACATTCGGATACTTCTCTCTATGTAATGACGCCTGAATTTGGCGCTGCAACGCAGTTAGAAAAAATCGACATGTTAGATTTTGCAGATTTGGTTGCCATTAATAAGTTTGACAAACGGGGTGCTTTAGATGCTGTTAGAGATGTAAAGAAACAGTACATGCGCAACAATAATTTGTGGCATATACATCAAAATGATCTTCCAGTTTATGGCACCATAGCATCACAATTTAACGATCCAGGGATGAATACCTTGTATAAAAAACTCATGGACAAGTTGGTGGAAAAAACAGGGGCTGATTTAAAACCTTCGTTTGAAATTACTACTGAAATGTCTGAAAAGATCTTTGTAATCCCACCGGCAAGAGTTCGTTACTTATCTGAAATTGCAGAGAGCAATAGAGCGTATGATAAAAAAGTGAATTCTCAAGTTGTGGTTGCTCAAAAATTATATGGAATTTACCAAACGATTTTATCCATCACCGAAAGTGATACTGTTTCGATACCAAAAAAAGAGATGCACTCTTTTTTAACAAAAATAGGCATTGATACTGACCAAATTCTTTCTCTCGAAACCATTCAAGACGACATCGAATTCATTAAACTTTTAATTGCTCAATTTGAAAAAGTCAAGTTAAATCTTGATCCACACCACTGGCAAGTAATTATCAACTGGCAAGAGAAAGTTCAAAAATACAAACAACCTATTTACACGTTTAAGGTTCGAGATAAGGAAATCAATATCGAAACGCATAGCGAATCGTTATCGCATTCTCAAATACCAAAAATTGCATTACCAAAATATCAAGCTTGGGGAGATTTATTACGTTGGAATTTACAGGAGAATGTTCCTGGAGAATTTCCGTATACCGCAGGACTGTATCCATTTAAACGAACAGGTGAAGACCCAACAAGAATGTTTGCAGGCGAAGGAGGTCCTGAAAGAACCAACAGACGTTTTCATTATGTAAGTTTGGGCATGGACGCAAAAAGACTTTCCACCGCTTTTGATTCTGTAACTTTGTATGGAAGCGATCCTGGAGTTCGCCCAGATGTGTATGGTAAAATTGGAAATGCGGGCGTTTCTATTTGCTGTTTGGACGATGCTAAAAAACTGTATTCTGGTTTTGATTTAAGCCATCACATGACTTCTGTTTCGATGACCATAAATGGCCCAGCTCCTATGTTGCTTGGATTCTTCATGAATGCTGCAATTGACCAAAATTGCGAAAAACACATCGTAGAACATCACTTAGAAAAAGACGTAGAAGCAACATTTGTAGCAATTTACGACTCGAAAGAATTAGAAAGACCAAGCTACCAAGGCCCTTTACCTGAAGGAAACAACGGTTTAGGATTGTTACTTTTAGGACTCACTGGTGATTTGGTTTTGCCGCAAGAAATCTATCAACAAATTAAAAAAGAAACCTTAACACAAGTTCGAGGAACGGTACAAGCAGATATTTTAAAAGAAGACCAAGCACAGAATACTTGTATTTTTTCTACTGAATTCGCATTGCGTTTGATGGGGGATGTACAAGAATATTTCATTGAAAAACAAGTACGAAACTTTTATTCGGTGTCTATTTCTGGGTATCATATTGCCGAAGCGGGTGCAAATCCAATTACGCAATTGGCATTGACACTATCCAACGGATTTACATATGTAGAATATTATTTAAGTCGTGGTATGGATATTAATAAGTTTGGACCCAACTTGTCTTTTTTCTTTTCCAACGGAATTGATCCTGAGTATTCTGTAATTGGAAGAGTTGCGCGTAAGATTTGGTCCAAAGCAATGAAACATAAATACGGTGCCAATGCGAGGGCTCAAATGTTAAAATACCATATTCAAACTTCTGGGCGTTCTTTACATGCACAAGAAATTGATTTTAATGACATTCGAACGACACTGCAAGCTCTATACGCAATTAATGACAACTGCAACTCTTTGCATACAAATGCTTATGACGAAGCCATTACAACGCCTACTGAAGAATCGGTAAGACGTGCAATGGCCATCCAATTGATCATCAACAAAGAACTTGGATTAACTAAGAATGAAAATCCGATTCAAGGGGCTTTTATTATTGAAGAATTAACCGATTTGGTTGAAGAAGCGGTCTTATTAGAATTTGATAGAATTACTGAACGTGGTGGTGTTTTAGGTGCTATGGAAACGATGTATCAACGTTCTAAAATTCAGGAAGAGAGTTTGTATTATGAAACTTTAAAGCACAATGGGGAGTTTCCTATTATTGGAGTGAATACCTTTTTAAGCTCTAAAGGTTCTCCTACAATTCAGCCTGCTGAAGTAATTCGTGCAACAGAAACCGAAAAGCAATTTCAAATTCAGACCAAAGAACGCCTTAATGGAACGAACATTCAACAAGTAAAAACACAATTAAAGAAACTGCAAGAAGCAGCTATACAAAATGATAATTTGTTTGAAAACTTAATGGAAGCTACAAAAATTTGTTCTTTGGGACAGATTACAGAAGCCCTGTTTAAAGTTGGCGGACAGTATCGACGAAACATGTAAGCAGTGAATCCCTTTTTACTTTGATGAAAAGTGGGTGCATCGCTTGTGTTGCTGATTAGCGGCAGCTATAAATTTGTTTATCGCACTACTCTAAAGCATAAAAAACTGCACCATTGGTGCAGTTTTTTTATACACTATAGGAAAAAATTTAATACTTTTCGTAGGTTGTTTGTTCGGTCTTCAAGTAATTGATAATATGGTCAATGGTTCGATCCTTTGACTTTTTCAAAGTCGTGGTAAAATTGAAGAAGAAAACGGATGCTTCCCCAATGGCGATAAAATCTAAAATTTCTTTATCATTTTTGGTATCGTACACCTCTACTTTTACATGAATAACGCAATATTCAACGGAAGAGGAAGTATTCATACTTCCCATTCCATTCATTCCGCCCATATTTCCAGAACTCCGCCATTCATATCGATTTGTAATTTCGAAGTTTGAAAAGTGAATGACATAATCTGCATCGGTAGTATTTAAAGCAGCATAGGTACCCTTTGAAATGTCGTAAGTAACGTTTCCAAAAACCTTACTTGCCTTTATTTTATTGGAAAAATCTTTTAAATACTGGCTTGAAAAGTCTTCTTTTTCTTGGTAATTTTTCTCGAAGGTATTGGTAAACTCAAGCACATTAATGTCATCGGTAGCGATTACGATTACTTTCTTTGTTTTGAGGGCCTCAATCTCTGCTTTCTTTGAAATGTAGGTAACGTATTGTTTAGACACTTTACAAGAAGTAAAACTAAAAACAACAAGTGCCTTTAATACAAATAAGTAGGAACTTTTTTTCATTTTTTTTT
>TARA_B110000879_G_scaffold213037_1_pt1 | contig 40526 bp, 41 predicted proteins | sample TARA_B110000879 | Tara Oceans TARA_B110000879 (sample SAMEA4398094) | marine metagenome | biome: Polar Biome; feature: [SRF] surface water layer (ENVO:00010504); material: water (ENVO:00002006), including particulate matter (ENVO:01000060) such as... | depth 5 m
GGCACCATTCCTTCTTAGATAGCGCGGTTTTCAGCTGTAAATCTGCCTTTTATGCCATGGTTATAGTCTAGGATTAATAGCGTGACACCCTCTGAGACTTAATTATGATGTGATATCAGCTGGTTTGTTCTAGGTGTATCTTGCGTTTAGGGCAGTTAGATAGAGAGTATTCACCCTGTGTATATTCAGTATCTAAGGATTTTTGAGGCAGTGCCTGTGCTTTACTTAATTCAGGTGTTTCCATCTGCTCAAGTGATTTCTTTCTTTACTCGCAGATCCATATCCAAGTGCTGCACTTCCTTTGACTAATGAAAGTGCTTTATCAGAATCTTGAGTGTATTTCTCACGCGTGCATACCTGTTACCTAAATGGAATTTCGTAGCAGGGTAACTCAGTTCGACACAGCTACCTATGCATTCTAGAGCAGTACTTTAACGCCTGCGCTAGCCATCTGATTAGTGTAACTACGGCGTGAGAAGTCAATATCATAAGGTAGGTTCAATTCTACATTCTCGCTTAGCATACCGCTGATACCAGTACCTGCGTTATAAAGCCAAGCAGATGTGTCCAAGCCATTGGTTACAAATGACGAGCCACCACCAGTGAATGCACTTTTCAGTTCAGCGTTGGTATCCAGTGCGTAACTCACACCTCCAAAAAAACTGCACCATGGTAGTGCCTTTCTTCCATCGCAGCACCAAAACCTCTCAAGTATTAAATTCAATTTTGTTATATGGGCCTGATTGCATTGAATTTTTATAGTTGGCATCAATTTTGCAACCTTCATCTGCATAGACACAGTTATGAAATAAATATCCACACTAATATTCAATCAATATGGAGTACACAATGAAGAAAAATTCTCTATTAAGCATTTGTTTGTTAACTCTCAGCCTATTTAGTCTGGGTGCGCAAGCCGATGATCATGGCGACACTATTAAGATAGGTGTTTTACATTCCTTATCTGGCACCATGGCAATCAGTGAGACCACATTAAAAGACACTGTTTTAATGATGATCGAAGAACAAAATAAAGCTGGTGGTTTACTAGGTAAAAAATTAGAAGCTGTAGTAGTTGATCCTGCATCTGACTGGCCTTTATTCGCTGAAAAGATGCGTGAGCTAATCGAAGTACATGAAGTAGATGTTATTTTCGGTTGCTGGACATCTGTTTCACGCAAATCCGTGTTACCTGTAGTAGAAGAACTAAATGGCCTCTTATTTTACCCAGTGCAGTATGAGGGCGAAGAGTCATCTAAAAATGTTTTCTACACCGGTGCATCACCTAATCAACAAGCCATTCCTGCAGTAGATTACTTAATGGATCAAGGTGTTAAGCGTTGGGTCTTAGCGGGCACTGATTACGTTTACCCACGTACTACCAATAAAATCTTAGAGTCTTATCTAAAGCTCAAAGGTGTTGCTGCAAAAGACATCATGATCAACTACACCCCATTTGGTCACTCTGACTGGCAGACTATTGTCTCTGATATCAAATCATTTGGTTCAACTGGCAAGAAAACTGCTGTTGTTTCCACCATTAATGGTGATGCAAACGTACCTTTCTATAAAGAGCTGGGTAACCAGGGCCTCTCGGCAGATAATATTCCAGTCGTTGCATTCTCTGTCGGCGAAGAAGAATTATCAGGCATAGATACCACACCTCTAGTCGGTCATCTCGCAGCATGGAACTATTTCCAATCAGCTGAGAGCGATGCCAATGACACCTTCATTGAAACCTGGCAGAGCTTCATTGGTGATGATTCACGCGTTACTAATGATCCAATGGAAGCAACATACATTGGTTTTAAGATGTGGGCTGAAGCAGTTAGTAAAGTAGGCAGCACTGAAGTCGATAAAGTACGACCAGCAATGTATGGCCTGTCTTTACCTAACCTAACCGGTGGTACAGCGGTAATGAACTCTAACCACCATCTATCAAAACCAGTACTCATCGGTGAGATTCAAGATGATGGTCAATTTGAAATTGTTTGGCAGACTGAAGGTGAAGTAGTCGGTGATGCTTGGACTGACTTCCTACCAGAAAGCGCAATCATTGTGTCGGACTGGGCTGATCCAGCAATCAACTGTGGTAACTACAACACAGAAACCAAGAAGTGCTCAGGGCAAAACTTTTAAATCGAATCGCTTAAGCTTAAGCATAAGATCATTGGGCACAAGAAGGTGCCCAATAGTCTTTAACCCAGTGAATGACCATGCGCAATTTCGCCCTTCTACTTATTTTATTTGGCAGCTTATTCAGTGCAGGCCTAAGTTGGTCTAACAACATAGAAATAAAATCGGATACCATCTCAGAAACCATATTTCATGACGCTATTAATGGCCTCTCGTCAAAGAGTTTCACAAAGAAAAAAGAATATATACAGGTTATCGCCAACTCAAAAGACCGACAGGCGCCATTCATCCTTCAGCAACTTTTAGATGGCAATATCTATTTTCTGAAGAAAACAAAAACTATCGTTATTGCCAAGTTAGATAATAAGAACGCTGCGATACGTAATGCTATTAGTGGTGTTGATTTAGGTATTATCGCAAAAAAGAGAATTAAAAAAGTAGGCATTAATAATAAGCTAAGACGTCAACTTAAAGTGGAGCTTGCCAAGCTCTCCTTGGACAGTCCGAGCAAAGCAGTGCGCCAGCAAGCAGCTGAAGAAATCCTCAAAGACATCAATGAAATTGGCCTTCAATTATTTACGGACCGGTTAACTATAGAAAAAGATGACTCTATAGTCGAAATCATGCAAACCGGCATTGCTTTATATTCATTCAAGAACGGCAGTGTTGACGAACAACTTAGCGCAGTAAAAACGCTTTCTAATTCGCTCTACCCTGAAGTTAAAAACACCTTAAGCAATGGCTTAAGAGGTATCACTGGAGACTCTCTAAGCACAGAAAAAAAAGAACTAAAAAAAGCTCTAGAAGTCAGCATAGAAAAAATTGATTTTAAGCTAGGCTGGTATAAACAGCTTGAAAATATCTTCTTTGGTATCAGTCTGGGCTCTGTTTTACTATTAGCTGCAGTTGGCCTAGCCATCACCTTTGGTGTAATGGGTGTCATCAATATGGCGCATGGCGAGATGCTGATGTTGGGCGCCTACACGACCTATATTATTCAGCAAGTCATGCCTAACGCGATTGCTTACTCACCTCTGATCGCAATCCCAATTGCCTTTGTCTTCACTGCACTGGTTGGCGTTATTATCGAACGCAGCGTAATTCGCCATCTTTATGGCCGTCCTTTAGAAACTTTGCTCGCAACTTTCGGTATTAGCTTAATACTGCAGCAAGCAGTGCGCACTATAATCTCACCACAAAATAGAGCAGTCGCTACTCCAGAATGGATGAGTGGCTCTTTGCAAATCAATCCTGCTTTAGCGCTAACCTATAACCGCCTCTATATCATTCTATTTTCGATAGCAGTATTAATCGGCTTAATGTTGCTTTTACAAAAAACACGTTTTGGACTTCAAGTCCGCGCCGTCACACAGAATCGCACCATGGCTAAAGCTATGGGTATTCGTACTGACTGGATCGATGCGTATACCTTTGGCTTAGGTTCAGGTATCGCTGGCATGGCTGGTGTTGCACTTAGCCAGCTCACGAACGTTGGCCCTAATTTAGGCCAAGCCTACATTATTGATTCTTTTATGGTGGTGGTGTTTGGTGGTGTTGGTAATTTATGGGGGACGTTCTTTGGTGCAATGACTCTAGGCATTGCAAATAAATATTTAGAGCCAATGACCGGTGCTGTTATTGCAAAGGTAGTTATCTTAGTCTTCATCATATTATTCATTCAAAAACGACCTAGGGGTATGTTTGCCCTCAAGGGCCGTTCGGCCGAGAACTAAGTCATGCTTGAGCGTTCACTCATTGGTCGGTTGTTATTAAATGATACCGGAAGTCGTGTACTCACTTTCTGCTGTATTGCACTTGCAGTCATTGTGCCAGTCTGTAACTTAATCATACCTTCAGACTCAGCATTTCATGTCTCAACCTATAGTGTGACCTTGATAGGGAAGTATCTATGCTATGCCCTTCTTGCTTTATCTGTCGATTTGGTTTGGGGTTATTTAGGTATTTTAAGCTTAGGTCATGGTGCATTCTTTGCATTAGGTGGCTATGCCATGGGCATGTATCTAATGCGTCAGATTGGCGACCGGGGCGTTTATGGCAATCCAGAGCTACCTGATTTTATGGTCTTCCTAAACTGGTCAGAGTTACCTTGGTATTGGCAAGGCTTTGATCAGTTTCCATTGATGCTATTGATGGTCTTTTTAGCGCCAGGAATACTTGCTTTTGTTTTCGGCTGGCTGGCGTTTCGCTCACGGGTAACAGGCGTCTATCTATCTATAATCACGCAGGCAATGACCTATGCTTTAATGCTTGCGTTTTTCCAAAACAACCTTGGCTTTGGTGGCAACAATGGGCTCACAGACTTCAAGGAAATCCTTGGTTTCAAGCTACAGGCTGATAACACTCGCAATGCACTTTTCGTCGCCTCTGCTGCAGCATTATTATTAGGTTATGCCCTATGTAGATTCATAGCGCAGTCCCGATTGGGTAGCTTAACCATGGCGATACGTGATGCTGAAAGTCGCGTCAGGTTTATGGGTTATCGTGATGAGCATATTAAACTTTTCATCTTCGTTATCTCTGCCCTATTAGCCGGCCTTGCTGGAGCTTTATACGTACCACAGGTCGGTATCATAAACCCAAGTGAATTCGCCCCAATTCGCTCCATTGAAATGGTTATCTGGGTTGCCATTGGTGGCCGTGGCACTCTATATGGTGCGGTCCTAGGTGCCTTTGTCGTGAATTATGCGAAAACCATTTTTACAGCATGGGCCCCTGAGGTCTGGCTTTTCATCCTTGGTGGTATCTTTGTATTTGTCACCGTATTCATGCCAAAAGGTTTAGTTGGTCTTTATGCTCAACTACGCACACGCTTTACGCGTAATTCAAGCAATGACAAACTAACGCGAGGCAGTACTGATGAAAAGTAAAGAAACCATCCTCTACCTAAATGATGTATCGGTTAGTTTTGATGGCTTCCAGGCTATTAATAACCTCAGCTTTTATGTTAAGCGCAATGAATTACGTTGTGTCATTGGGCCCAATGGTGCAGGCAAAACAACGATGATGGACCTCATTACAGGCAAAACAAAACCTGATACTGGAGAGATCATCTTTGCAGAAAATATAAATCTAATAGGCAAAAGCGAGGCGGAAATTGCCAACCTAGGCATTGGCCGAAAGTTTCAAAAGCCAACGGTATTTGAGCAGCACACAGTACATGAAAATCTATGCTTAGCCCTAGAAGGGGACCGTGGTGTCTTCGCTAATTTATTCCATCGCTTAAAGCAACCACAAATCGAAAAGATAGAGCAGTCATTAGAAATTATCGGACTAACGAATGAGCAGTATCGGCTAGCTGGCGAGTTGTCACATGGCCAGAAGCAATGGTTAGAAATAGGCATGCTAATAACACAGAACCCAGAGGTACTATTAGTCGATGAACCTGTGGCTGGCATGACCTATCAGGAAACTGAAAAAACCGCTGAATTATTGCAAAACTTAGCGCGTACTCAATCGGTTATCGTAGTTGAACATGATATGGAATTTGTTCGCCTTATAGCCAATAAGGTAACCGTATTACATCAAGGTCAAGTTTTGGCTGAAGGCCCTATGGATAGTATTACCAAAAATGAGAAAGTTATTGAGGTCTACTTAGGTGGCTAATTTATTAACGTTAGATGGAGTCGAGCAATATTATGGCGAAAGTCATACTCTATGGGATTTAAAACTTGCGATTAAGGAAGGAAGCATTACGTGCCTGATGGGTCGCAATGGTGTTGGTAAATCAACCTTACTCAAAAGTATTATGGGTTTAGAGAAGATTAGAAAAGGATCAATCACTTTTCGTCAACATGAATTAAGCAAGTCAACCGCAGAAACTCGCGCCAAGCTAAAAATTGGTTATGTACCACAAGGCCGTGAAATATTTTCTCAACTCAGTATTACTGAAAACTTACAAACAGGATTAATCAGTAGTGGCTCAAAAAAACTACCCGACATCATATTTGAGTTATTCCCAGTCCTAAAAGAAATGCAAAATCGTCGAGGCGGAGATCTTTCCGGAGGACAACAACAACAATTAGCTATTGGTCGTGCGCTTGCAATAGAGCCTGAGTTGTTGATCTTGGATGAACCTACTGAGGGAATACAACCGAATATTGTTCGTGAAATTGGCGATATTATAATACGCTTAAACCAAGAATTTGGACTGACGGTTCTTTTAGTAGAACAAAAATTACCCTTTGCTCGTCGTGTTGGTAGTCATTTCTGCATTATGGAAAAAGGGCGTAACGTTGCAGTAGGTAGTATAGAAAAACTTGACGATGAATTAATTGATCGCTATTTAAAAGTATAAGCCCAACGAGGAAAATAAATGAACATGAAATTCATATTGGTTACTATCTTGCTACTTAATAGCAGTAATATTTTAGCCCACCCTATTAGTGCGCATCCCCTACAAATGATGCACAGTCATTTTGAGTGGCTAGTCCTACTCACACTTCCTGTCACAATCATTGCATTTGCTATCGCAAAAAAATGACCATTCAGGCGGATGCCATATGGGATTCATCATGGCAAGCTAGTTTACGTTTGCGATTAATCAATAAAGGTGGGAAAACTTTTCTAACTGACCGAGAGCATTTTGGACCACTTGCTGTTCAAAAACCGTTTTACCCAGAACAGTCAGACTGCTGTCATGTTGTTTTATTACACCCTCCTGGAGGTATCGCTGGCGGTGACGAGTTGCGCTTAGATGTCAAACTAGATGCTAAAGCGCATGGCTTAATCACCACCCCGGGAGCAACCAAGTTCTACCGTAGTATTGGGCCAGTTGCGAAACAAGAACAACGCATAACATTAGCTGAAGGTGCAAGTATAGAATGGTTGCCACAAGAGACAGTTTATTTTGATGCCGCTCAAGCACGAACCATCACACGTATTGATTACACCAAAGATAGTCGTGTACTAGCATGGGAAATCCAATGTCTTGGATTACCTGCTCAAACTCGTTCGTTTCAGTCAGGTCATATTTTTCAGACTCTAGAGTTGTGGCAAGACGGCAAACCACAACTAATTGAAAGTAATCGCTATGATGGTTCCAGCCCACTCTTAACACAACCCTGTGGCTTACATGCTGCAGAGGCTATTGGGAGTTTTTTGATACGTGCAAATAATGAGACAATCGAGAAAAAGCTTATTCTTGATATTTTAGAAAAGCATCCTGAATTGCGCTCAGGCTGTAGCTTGATTCAAGATATATTCGTCATTCGCGCCAGTGCAACTTATGCAGAACCAATTAAAACCTTATTCATAGAACTATGGCAGACAATCAGACCAATAGTCTTACAACGCCCAGCATGCATTCCACGAATCTGGTTAACCTAAGACCTAAAGGTAGAAAAAATTATGGAATTATTACCTAGAGAAAAAGACAAATTACTACTATTCACTGCTGGGCTTTTAGCTGAGAAGCGAAAAAAAAGAGGTGTGAAACTGAATTACCCTGAAGCTATTGCACTCATCTCATGTGAAATATTAGAGGGTGCGCGTGATGGCAAAACAGTTGCTGAATTAATGCAGTATGGTCGTGAAATTTTAACTAGAGAAGACGTTATGGATGGCATCGCTGAAATGATTCATGAGGTACAAGTTGAAGCCACTTTCCCAGACGGCACTAAATTAGTCACCGTCCATGAACCGATTATTTAGACATTGGAGTAGAGCATGATACCTGGAGAAATTATCGTTGCAGACGGCGAAATTGAGATCAATGTCGGGCGCAAACGCAAAAGCTTAATAGTTTCCAACATGGGTGATCGCCCAATACAAGTTGGCTCGCACTATCATTTTTACGAGACCAATAATGCATTAGATTTTGATCGTGAGCAGACTAGAGGTATGCGTCTAGATATCCCTGCTGGTACAGCGGTGCGATTTGAGCCGGGACAAATTCGCACAGTCCAATTAGTAGAGCTTGCTGGTGCGCGAAAAATATTTGGTTTCCAAGGAAAAATAATGGGGGATCTAGATTAAGTCTATGAGCACTATGAGTCGGCGGGCATACGCAGAGATGTTTGGACCTACAGTCGGTGACAAGATTCGACTAGGTGATACTGAAATTATTATTGAAGTCGAAAAAGACTTTGCACGCTACGGTGAAGAAGTAAAATTTGGCGGTGGTAAAGTCATTCGTGATGGTATGGGACAAGGACAAGGTTGTGCTGCAGATGTCGTTGACTGCGTCATAACGAATGCCTTAATACTTGATCACTGGGGCATTGTAAAAGCTGATATTGGCATCAAGAATGGCCGCATCATAGCTATTGGTAAGGCTGGCAACCCTGATATCCAGTCAGACATTGATATTGCTATTGGCCCGGGAACTGAAGCGATTGCAGGTGAAGGTAAAATTATCACAGCAGGTGGCATCGACGCACATATCCATTTCATTTGTCCGCAACAAATTGAAGAAGCCCTGATGTCAGGTGTCACAACCATGTTAGGTGGTGGAACAGGACCAGCTACTGGCACCAACGCAACCACCTGTACACCAGGCCCTTGGAATATTCATCGCATGTTACAAGCAGCTGATGCCTTTCCAATGAATTTAGGTTTTATGGGTAAAGGTAATGCGAGTGTTGCCGCCCCGCTGGAAGAACAGCTAATTGCTGGCGCTATGGGCCTTAAACTACATGAGGATTGGGGTACTACGCCTACTGCAATTGATACCTGTTTAAGCGTTGCTGAACAATACGATATTCAAGTTGCAATCCATACCGACACATTAAATGAATCTGGCTTTGTTGAAGATACCCTTGCTGCTTTTAAAGGCCGCGCCATCCACACCTACCATACAGAAGGTGCTGGTGGTGGTCATGCACCTGACATTATTCGTGCTTGTGGTGAGGCTAATGTTTTACCTTCGAGCACTAATCCAACAAGGCCTTATACGCATAACACCATTGATGAACATCTAGATATGTTAATGGTTTGTCACCACCTCGATAGCAAGATTGCTGAAGATGTCGCCTTCGCTGAATCACGTATTCGTCGTGAAACCATTGCAGCTGAAGACATCCTTCATGATTTGGGTGCGTTCAGTATGATTGCATCAGACTCACAGGCTATGGGCCGAGTAGGTGAGGTTATTAGCCGTACTTGGCAAACTGCTGACAAGATGAAAAAACAACGAGGTGCCTTAGCAGAAGATAGTATGCATAACGATAATATGCGGGCCAAACGATACATTGCGAAATATACAATTAATCCAGCTATCACGCATGGAATCGCGGCCGATGTCGGTTCAGTAGAGGTTGGTAAGCTGGCTGATCTAGTTTTATGGGACCCCATGTTTTTTGGTGCCAAGCCAGCCTTAATCTTGAAGGCAGGCATGATTGCAGCGGCACCTATGGGTGACCCTAATGCCTCCATTCCAACGCCGCAGCCAGTGCATTATCGGCCTATGTTTGGTGCCTATGCTGGCGCCAATCATGCCACTAGCTTCACTTTTGTTTCGCAAGCGGCTCTGGAAGCTGATATTGCAAAGCAATTAGGTCTAAATAAACAGTGTATCGCGGTCAGCAATACACGCAGTATTCGTAAGGCGGATTTAATCCATAATACTTACCAACCCCATATCGAAGTCGATCCACAAAACTATCAAGTCCGTGCCGATGGGCAGCTTTTAGTCTGTGAACCCGCGACTGAAGTCGCACTGGCACAACGTTACTTTTTATTCTAATAGGGTCAAATATGCTCACTCTCTCTAAACATTATTCTGCCGCCAGTATCAGCACTGACAATGCATTCAGTGACACAGCTTTAAGTCTGACATTGGCCTTTGAATCAAGACAAAAAGCACGCCTAAAGACACGACTAGATAACGGTCAAGAAGTGGGCTTATTTTTACCCAGAGGCATCATCCTACGTGGTGGAGATATTCTGCAGGCTGAAACTGATGAAACTATTCGTATCATTGCCGCTGACGAGGCGGTCAGTACCTTAAAGAGTAGCGACCCAGTTCTACTATCACGCTGCTGTTACCATTTAGGCAATCGTCATGTACCGATAGAAATACAACCTACCTTTGCACGCTATCTACAAGATCATGTGTTAGATGAGATGGTAGTCGCCTTCGGCATCAAATTAATCCATGAACTGGCTCCTTTTGAGCCAGAATCAGGTGCCTATCATAGCTCTCATGCACACTAGTTCTAGCGCTCTTTTACAGCTCTTACGACTGAGCAGCCCAGCCTTACCGGTTGGTGCTTATGCCTATTCACAGGGTTTAGAGTCTGCCTGTGACCAGGGCATCATAGAGAATGAAAAAGATCTCATGCAATGGCTCACAATAGTTTTACAGCAAAGCTTTTTATATCAAGAATTGCCGCTATTTTTGCGACTATACCGAGCGCATCAGGCTGCTGATCTAGACCAGCAACATTATTGGAACGCTTACTTATTAGCCAGTCGAGAAACTCGTGAATTACGTCTTGAAGACAGTCAACTAGGTATGGCTCTAGTTCGATTATTGAAGAATCAGGGCCTGACCCAGGTTATCGCATGGCAAGATCAAGAATGTAGTTTCGCCACGATCTTTAGCCTTGCCTGCGTTGAATGGCATATAGATGAACAATCCGCGCTCCATGGGTTGCTTTGGGCTTGGTTGGAAAATCAAGTCAGTGTTGCCATAAAGCTGATCCCTTTAGGGCAGACAGCTGGTCAGTATGTATTACAGCAACTGATCCCCTTGATAGATGACGTTATTACAGCAAGCTTAGATATAGAAGACGACAATATTGGTGCCAGTTGCCCCGGATTAGTATTCGCAAGCATGCAGCACGAAGAACAATATAGCCGATTATTTCGGTCATAACTCTCCAGACAAAAGGAATATTAGCAATGCAAAAACAAGTCTTACGAATCGGTGTTGGTGGTCCAGTTGGATCAGGAAAAACCGCATTACTACGAGCATTATGTATGAATATGCGAGATGACTATGAGATAGCTGCCGTCACGAATGACATCTATACGAAAGAAGATGCCCAGTTCCTTATTAATAATAAAGCCTTGGAAGAAGATCGGATTATTGGCGTCGAGACCGGTGGCTGCCCACATACTGCGATCCGTGAAGATGCCTCAATGAATCTATTGGCAGTCGATGAGCTCTGCAGTAAGTTTAAAAACCTAGACTTCGTCTTTATTGAAAGTGGCGGCGACAACTTAAGTGCAACCTTTAGTCCAGAGCTGTCAGACTTAACTATTTATGTCATTGACGTCTCAGCAGGCGATAAAATACCGCGTAAAGGTGGTCCTGGAATTACCAAGTCTGATCTACTGATCATCAATAAAACAGATCTGGCACCATTGGTAGGTGCATCGTTAGAGGTCATGCAGAGAGATGCCAAGAAAATGCGTGGTGAAAGACCCTTCCTATTTAGTAATCTAAAAAAGGAAGAAGGTTTGGCCGAAATCATCCAATTTATCAAAGACAAAGGCATGCTAAATTAAGCCTAGATTTCAAGAAGACCTCAGCTCAAAGTTGAAGTGCAGGCGAAAGTCTATGCCGTTATTGACTGACTCCTTAGGGCTGAGTTCAAGGTTGAAGAAGACGCAAGCAGAACAGGAGTAGATTAAGCTAGAGACTTTTTGTTAGATGCTTCTGACGACAATAGAGAGTTCAGGTATTTTTTAAAATCTTGTCCTAGGCTTCAGACTAAGCTTGCATAGCTGCGGGTTTCAGTCTTTTCTGTTTGATCGTAAAGAATGGAAGATATTATACCAGCCAAAATAGTTTGCGTGATCAAGGCTCACTCTTTGCGCTGCATCAAGTGAAGGTTAGAGGGCAATATAGACAGGTGCAAAAACTGTATGAGGGGCGATAGATATCTCGCTTGAGTGTTAGGCTTTTTTAAGCTAAATGCAGGATTATTCTAGAGGGGTCTTAGGGTCAAGCAGGGAGGGCTGCAGTAGCACAGTAATGTCGTTTTATTAGCTTTTCAGCATCATATACATTTTCTATGTGCAGCCTAAACTGTGCTCCTGCATTGGCCGAGATACCAATACAGGATGCAGACAGACCTTTCTTTTTCTCTGTTATTGCTATCAAAAATCAAAGGCAGCGCTTAACGAAGCTTGATCAACATGTCTCCGCTTATAAGGTGACTGCTGAATACTAAGGCTGATATCAACAGCCTGTTTTCCGCCAAGCATGAAATGGCCTTTAGCAGCAAAAAATCCTGCCAGTCTTTGCTCAGTCTTTAATTCAAAACGTTCTTCTTCATAATAAACTTGTTTGTTCTTGTTGATGCCTTTGGCGACAAACAAACTAACCTCTCCCTCTGTGAAATGCCCTGGGTCATAGAGGCCAAATACAACTTTAAAGTTTTTATTTTTTATCTCTAAGCCACTACTGAGACGCATCAGGTTTGCCTGCTTTAATCCCCATTGTTGTGTATTCGCTGGATCTGTATTGAGCTGACTATAAGCTGAGCGCAAGAAAAACATAGTGCTCTCAGTAAAACGCTGTTGCAGTCAAATTTCTATACTTTGAATCTGCTGCTGACTGCGGTCATATGCTTTATTAACACCAAGGCTGAGGTTTTGTTTGCTATGACTTAGACTGCTGAGTAACTGTGTATCTTTATATTGCCAAAGAAGATTGAAACCAAAACCGGCTAAACTCGTTTGTGTCTTTTTAATGATTTGCATAAAGGGACGTAGGCTAAGGAACTTACCTTGATACAACGGCATTTCAATCTGTTCATGCAACTGTTTTGGAATAAAGCCGGGTTGTATTAGTAGACCAGAAAGATCCCCCCAGAAGTTTGCACTGGCAAGGTTCATAGCGCGTAATGAGGAGCTGAAATAGACAGAATAAGCGTTACTCCCCATGGCATAGCTCTGACTATAGTGCCCAAACTCAGTGCTAAATTCTGAGCTTTGGTTGCTTTTTAACAGCGTCTTGCTTTGATTCGGGCTGTAAGCAATTAATGCTGCCGTGCTTTGGGCTTTGCTGCTGAAGACATCACTGCCTTTTCGCATAAAACGTGCATTATCAAAATCATCAAACATGGCAACATTAAGATTGGCCACCCATTTTCTAAAGTCCTGCCCAAGACCTTGAGGAACATTAAGTACAGGTTTTTTTGTTTTTTTCTTTGAGCCTGGCATCGGGTAGTGCAGAACTCCAACAGGATTGACGGCAGCTTGGGCGTTGACCAGGCCATGGCCAAAAACTGCACGCATTTCATTCTCACTACAGCTTTCTAAGGTGCAACCTGAATAACTTGTGAGGTTGTCTAAGCTTGCTGTTGCTTTCACACGATTGACAACATCAGTTGCAGATAGGCTGGGAAACTGATTAATGACTAAGGCTAAGACACCGCTGACATGGGGCGCAGCCATTGATGTGCCACTCTTATTGGTATAGCCACCACCTGTCTTTGCAGAATAAATACTTTTGCCGGGTGCGGCTAAGCAAAAGTCTGCGGCAATGCCACAGCGATTGCTAAAGGCTGCTTCTTTGAGGTTGTTATCAACCGCCATCACCGTTAGGAATTGATCAGCAAGTTCATTGATATAGTAGGGTAGGCCAGCTTCTTTGCTGACTTCATCTTGATAGCTATTATTTGCCGCAAAGACAAAGATGGTGCCATTCTCTTGAGCGCTACGCATAGCCGCTATAGATAACGAATCTGTTACTCTTAGATCGGCCTCATTATAATTTAGAATATTAGATGTTGAACCCCAACTATTGTTAGAGACCTGGATGTTGTCAGTGACGTGCTGTTGGTATACCGCTGCTCGACCCGCATCGCTATTAAGTGCAAATAGGTCACCACCATTAGTGGCTGTGCGGTATGAATAAAGTTGTGCGGTATAGGCCACACCGCGCATGCCGAAATTGTCTTTCTCAGCACTAATAATTGCTGCGACATGTGTGCCATGGCCCTGAACATCGGCAGCATGACCACCGCTGCTGCCTGAGAAGTCGCTGCCTAAGATGGTGCCTTGATTGAATTCTTGATGATTTGCGTCAATACCTGTGTCGATAACGGCTATGCGAATATTCTCTCCAGTGCTGCCACCTAGATTGGCGTTGGCAGTATTGATTTTGTTGAGTCCGTACTGAGCTTGATATTCTTCTTCATGACTAATGTAGCTGACGTTGGTTGGAATATTACCAACGCCACCTCCACCACCACCACATCCCGTTATTATGATTATGGATGCTGTGACGCTTAGGGTGATTCCTTTCACCATACTGAACTCCCTGTTCTACTACCTGCGCATACACTAAATGGTGTATTGCTGCTTGCTAAGGAACGTCCTGTTCCTCCGAGTTAAGCGATTTAAATCGCTTAAAATCAGAGTAAAACGAATCAGTGGTGCGCGTATCGCGATGATTGATGGAGTGAACTTAATTAATGTAAATTATATCAATACAATATAATTGATAGGTATAATTAATGGGTTCGCTGTTAGAAATGGAAGGGTGAGGGAGTCTTAATTTATTGTGTGATATTTATCACTAAATGGAAGTGAAAATAACCCACCTAAACTACTATGGTCTGATCGTGAGTAAGCCTTACCTAAACCTAGTTTGAAATGATCATCTAAGGCCTGTGATTGAAAGCTGAAGAGTAGTCGATCCCAAACACTAAAGAGGCTGCTGTAATTGCTATTAGTCTCTTCTGCTTGCTCAGAGTGATGTAACCGATGTAGATGAGGTGTGACTATGAGATAACGTAGTAAGTGATCTAATGAGGCTGGAATACGTAGATTACTATGGTGAAATAATATGACGGGTAGAGCAATAATCTCATAGATAATGAGATGCTCGATACTCAGCCCGAAGATAAGGATAAGTGGAATTTTGGTTAAGCCTGAGAGCAGTATTTCACCAATATGAAAGCGAACAGCAGTGCTAGCATCCATTTCTGTATCGCAGTGATGCACCTGATGAAAGCGCCATAACATAGGCAGGCGATGATTCATGCGATGCCATAGGTATTGCCAAAGATCGATGCTAAGCAGCGCAAGAATGAGGCTGATAGCCGCGTTGAGTTGTAGCTGATTAAGCAGGCCAAACTGCCGGATATCAGCCCAATGCTCAACGCCTTTGAGTAGCGTAAAGAGGAGAATTAAACTCACTAAACTGTTGAAGAGGCCTAATGCAATATTACGCAGGGCATGAATGAAAGGCTGTCGATGCGTGCTGAAATAAGGAAACAGCTGTTCGCCTATAAAAAGCAGACTAAACATGCCGATAACAGAGAAAAACTTAATCGCTTCTAAGGTCATTGGCTTACTCAGGTCTTAATGCAGCATAACTATTAAAAAAGCTCTTTGCGGATAACGTTTTGCTGACGTTCTGGGCCGGTTGATATGATGTCGATTGGGGTCTCTAAGAGCGCTTCTATTTTATCGATATAATCACGAGCTTTCTGAGGTAGCTTAGAATAGTCAGTGGCGCCAACAGTAGGGCTCTGCCAGCCGGGAAGAGTGATGTACTCAGGTTCGCAGGCGGCTAGTGTTTCAGCATCCATACTGAGGCTGTCAACTAACTTGCCATTAAAGCGGTAAGCGATGCAGATGTTGATTTTTTCTAGCCCATCCATGACGTCTAGTTTAGTCAAACAAATACCACTCACTCCATTAACGCGCATGGCACGTTTTAGTGAGACCACATCGAGCCAACCACAACGCCGTTGGCGGCCCGTGGTGGCGCCAAATTCATGGCCGCGTTCACCTAGTTCTTGACCGACAGCATCAGCCAGTTCAGTTGGGAAGGGGCCTGCACCAACGCGTGTCGTGTAAGCCTTCACAATGCCTAGAACATAATCAATGCTGGTTGGCGCGACGCCACTACCACTACAGACACCGCCAGCGGTGGTGTTGGATGAGGTTACGAAGGGGTAGGTGCCATGATCAATATCAAGCAAGGTACCCTGTGCGCCTTCAAAGAGGATGCGTTTATTTTGTCTTTGTAAGCTATGCAGACGGTCTGTGACATCACAGATCATCGGGCTCAGTTCTTCCGCCCATGCCTGGCATTGATCTTTAAGCTGATTCAGATCACAGGTTTCATGTTGGAAGTAATTTTTTAAGACAAAATTATGATAATCAACGACACCTTCTAACTTACTCATCGCCTTATCAAACTGTAGTAGATCACCGAGACGTAAGCCGCGACGTGCTACTTTATCTTCATAGGCAGGGCCAATGCCACGCCCTGTGGTGCCAATAGCCTGTTTCCCACGTGCTTTCTCGCGCGCCTGATCAATTAAGATATGGTAGGGCAGGATCAGTGGGCAACCTTCTGATAGAAACAAACGCTGACGTGAGTGAACACCGCGTTTCTCTAACATGGCGAGCTCTTCTAATAGCGCTGCTGGCGATAAAACCACACCATTGCCAATAAAGCAGGTGGTTTCCTGACGCAAAATTCCAGAAGGGATGAGATGTAATACGGTGGTGTCTTCACCGACCACAATAGTGTGTCCGGCATTATGCCCACCTTGAAAGCGTACCACGGCATCAGCCTTGGCGGTCAGCATGTCGACAATCTTACCTTTACCCTCATCACCCCATTGGGCGCCAAGGACTACAATATTCTTTTGCATGATTAAGCTTCCTTGATAGCCCAGATGTCGCCGTTTCGCTGCAGCTGCCGATTACAGGCGCTGGATTGAGCGGTGTCTGATGAACTTAGGCCGGCAATAATGGTTTCGCCAGAATTGCGGAGTTCAGTAATAAGTTGGTCTAGTGCTGGGTCATCACTTAAGGGGGCAAAGATTGCCGTTTGTGAATCACTCTCTAGTCGTGAAAGTTTTAGTAACTGTTTTAAGTCTGCGCTAAAGCCTGTCGCTGGACGAGCGCGGCCAAATGCTTCACCGATATTGTCATAACGGCCACCTCGAGCTAACTCGGCACCGCTACTTCGGTCATAGGCGGCAAAGACTAGATCATTCTGATAATGGTAACCACGAACTTCAGCAAGATCAAAGTGAAGCTGTTGTGTGCTCAGGCGTTTGCCCAGCTTCTCAGCGAGTGCCTCTAATTTGTTAATGGCGCGGCTCATGCTCGGCCCGGCAACGGCTAACAAGCTTTTCGCTTGTTGCAGTACTTCGGCATTACCGTGCAGTTGGTTCATGGCGGCGATCGCTGTTTTTTGAGTGCTGTTGCAATCTAGGGCGTCTAAAAAGGTTTGCATGTCGGGTGCTGATTTGCGCTGCAAGATAGAAAATAACTCTTGCTTAGCATCGCCAGTCAGCTCAATGCCAGCACATAAAATATCAAAAATGCCAGCATGCCCTAAGTCGAGTAAAGGGCTGTCGATACCGGTCTCTGTTATAGCCGTTAGCATCATGCGAATAACTTCAACATCACTTTCAATGCTGGCATCACCGTAGAGTTCAGCACCTATCTGCAGAGGACTGCGTGTGCCGCCGGCAGATTCAGCCTGAGTCAGTAGTACCGTGCCACAGTAACAGAGGCGGCTAGCGCCTTCTTCTTTGAGCATATGGGCATCAATGCGCGCAACCTGCGGCGTCATATCTGCGCGCACACCGAGTGTGCGTCCGGACATCTGATCAGTAAATTTAAAGGTTTGTATATTAAGGTCATCACTGTCTTTTAATAACAATGAATCAACGAATTCAATAAAAGGAGGTATGACTAGTCGATAACCCCAAGAGCGGAATAGGTCGAGAAGTTTTCGGCGTTGGTTTTCAAGGATTACCGCATCATTGGGTAACACTTCTTGAATACCAGTAGGTAGTAACCAGCGGGTACGGGAGTTCATGGCAGTAGCTTCAGTTTAACGATTAACTAACAGCAGGAAGAATAACATGACTAGCGGTCTGGACTAAGCCTAATCAGTGAATTTTTGTATCTGGCAGTGAACTTAATCGTGCGATAGCTCAAAGATAATGGCTCTGTTGATAATGTTGGCAACAGGCCCTCGACTAGGTAGCGAGGGCGACTGCTGCTAACAAACTGTCAAACGAGGTGGTAAGCGCTAAGGCCTACTTCCCTGATTGATTGAAGTAACGGAAGAATTGAGAGTCTGGCTTCAGCACTAAAACGTCATTTTTAGAATTAAATGTACGTTTGTAAGCGCTTAAGCTCTTAGTTAATGTGTAAAACTCTTCATCTGCACCGTAAGCCTGTGCGTAAACATCGGCTGCTATGGCATCACCTTCACCGCGTAACTGCTCAGATCGCTTATAGGCATCTGCTAACGTGACTTGACGTTGGCGGTCGGCAGCGGCACGAATACGCTCCGCTGATTCTCGTCCACGAGCACGAAAATCTTTTGCAACTCGATCACGTTCTGCACGCATACGTTCATAAACTGAATCACTAATGTCTTCAGTGTAATCAATACGGCTGACGCGTAGATCGACGATTTTAATGCCCAACTCTTTTGAGATTTCATTGGTCTTAACGATCAATGCATTCATGATTTCTGAACGCTCGCCAGAGACGGCTTCTTTAATGGTTCGCGCCGCAATAACATCACGAAGTTCGTCTTTTGTAATCTGGCTGAGACGACTATTGGCACGTGACTCGATACCACCGGTAGCAACAAAATAGTCACGGACATTATCGATACGCCATTTCACGAAGAAATCAACATAGACGTATTTCTTTTCACTGGTTGGGAATAAATCAGGTTTCACATCCAGTGTCAGAATACGTGAGTCAAAATACTTCACATCGTTGATGATCGGTAGTTTGAAGTGCAGGCCAGGCTGAATGTCAGCCTCCATGATTTCACCAAACTTCAATAGAATGGCACGTTGCGTCTCGTTTACAGTGTAAACACAGCTGCTGTAGATAATAATACTGACAGCAATAAGGGCAGCAATGATTTTAGTGATCATATTAGCGATTCTCCCTGCCACGACTTGGGCGTTGTGGTATCTCTGATGAGTTTGATGAACCAAAGCTAGATGAGGTGTTAGCCGCACCCGTATTGCTGTTGTTCGATCGTGATGGTGCGTTCTGGATGAGCTTATCTAGCGGTAGGTACATCAGGTTATTACCACCTTCAACATCGAGCATGATCTTTGTGCTGTTGCTAAAGACTGCCTCAGTCGCTTCCAGATAGAGACGTTCGCGAGTGATGCTGGGTGCCTTTCTGTATTCAGTCAGTAATGCTGAGAAACGCTCAGATTCACCTTCTGCGGTAGCGACAATGGCCTCTTTATAACCAGTTGCTTCTTCAGTGATGCGTGCCGCTTCACCTCGAGCCTGCGGCACGATGGTATTAGCGTAGGCTTCTGCTTCCTGAATGTAACGCTCCAAATCCTCACGTGATTTAATCACGTCATCAAAGGCGTTTTGTACCGGGCCTGGGGGCTGTGTCTTCTCTAAGTTGAGGGAAGTAATCTCAATACCCGCATCATAACGGTCTAAGATTTCTTGCATCAGTGTCTTCGTACTAGAAGAAATAACTTCTAATCCTTCATACAAGACAAAGTCGACTTCACTCTTACCGACGATTTCACGAATAGCACTTTCCATCGCTTGTTTTAGAGTGATTTCTGGGCCACGTAGATTAAACAGATAACCAGGGGCATCTTTCACTCGATACTGTGCGGCAAGAATAATCTCTACAATATTCTCATCCCGCGTTAGCATCGTGGTCTGATGTCTAGCACTCCGTACCTGCTGGGTGTCGACTATATATAGCGACTGCACTGGGAAAGGAATATGCCAGTGTAGGCCAGAGTCGGTGGTCTCTTTGTATTTACCAAATTGAAGAATGATGCCAGCTTCACCTTCAGTCACCTTGTAGATACCTGACATTCCCCAAACGATAGCAACAATAAAGATTGCGATCAGGCCAATGCTAGATGAACCCGTAGGCGAGTTTGAAGATGAGTTAGAACCGCCGCCGGAACCGCCGAAGAGGCCTCCAAACTTGCGTCCTAACTTCTGAAAGACTTCATCGAGATCCGGTGGTCCTTGGTTATTCGATTTACGATTCCAAGGATCATCGTTGTTGTTACCTGGGGTGTTCCAGGGCATGTTGACTCCGCAGTAAGTTTAAATAAATGTTAGGGCTATTCTATTCACTCTTCAGCAAAATTTCAGCATTCTCTTGTTCATGCTCTGTAGTGGTCTCTGTGACGATATAAACCTCAAAGCGTGACATAAGCTCTACGCTTATACGTGCCTCTATCTGCCAAAACCCCTCAGCATCAAAGGATTCGGCTAGGACTGCGTTATGTTGGTGCAGTAAAGCGCGAAGATCACCCTGAGCTGGAGGCAGTTGTAAGTTCACAGTTTTATGACTTTCACTAAAAAATTGAACCATCGCCGAGTGCAATAACGATAAGCCATCGTTCTCTAAGGCCGAAACCCAGATGCGACTGATCTGATTATCATCACCCCTATCGACATGCGCTAACTGCTTAATCTGGTCGATTTTGTTGTAGACCAACACCTGCGGGCAGTGCTCTGCATTGATCATTTCGAGGACGGCGTTAACCTCACGAATATGCTCATTACGCTGAGGATTCGAGGCATCGACAACATGTAAGAGTAAATCTGCCTCAACCGTTTCTTGCAGGGTAGCGTGGAAAGCCTCAACTAAGTCATGCGGTAAATCTTGGATAAAGCCGACGGTATCAGCAAGGATGATCTCATCGAAGCCTTCCAGTTGTAAGCGACGCAGGGTTGGATCCAATGTCGCAAAGAGTTTATCCGCCTGATAGACCTTACTATCGGTAAGCGTATTAAACAGCGTCGACTTGCCGGCATTGGTATAGCCGACTAGGGCCACCGTAGGAATAGGTTTCTTACGGCGTGCTTGGCGCCCTTGGTTTCGCTGCGACCGCACCTTGGCTAAACGCTTTTCTAAAGATTTAACGCGCACCGCAAGTAGACGTCTATCGGTCTCTAGCTGGGTTTCCCCGGGGCCGCGCATACCGATACCACCTTTTTGCCGTTCTAGGTGAGTCCAGCCACGCACCAGGCGCGTCGACATATACCGAAGCTGGGCAAGCTCAACCTGTAGCTTGCCCTCATAGGAGCGTGCGCGTTGTGCAAAGATATCAAGGATTAAGCCGGTGCGATCGAGTACGCGGCAGTGACAGGCGCTCTCAATATTACGTTCTTGGCTAGGCGATAAAGCATGATTAAAGAGGAGTAATTCAATACCTTCAGCCTCTACTCTTTCAGCGAGCTCTTCGAGTTTACCGCCACCGATAAGGAAGCGAGATTCTGGTTTAGCACGCGAATAGAGCACGATATCTAGGATATCGGCACCTGCTGATTTAGCTAAGAGTCTAAATTCTTCAGTATCAGCGGGATCAGGGCTGCGGCCAAATGCGGGATGGACTAAGAGCGCGCTTTCGCCACTCTGCGGACGTTCAAACACTAAGCATTGCCCCAGTTACTGCAAAGAAAACTATTCAACAGCGTCAGTAAATGGAATATTCACTGCTTTTGTTGGCACGATGGTTGAAATCGCATGTTTGTAAACCATTTGGTTGACGGTGTTCTTAAGCACGATCACAAATTGATCAAAAGAATCGATCTGTCCCTGTAATTTGATGCCATTAACTAGGTAGATAGCGACAGGAATTTTTTCTTTGCGTAGGGCGTTTAAGAAGGGTTCTTGTAAAGTTTGACCTTTCGACATGAGGTTTGCACTCTTAACGTTAATTGTTATTTTTATTGTATTACTCTGCGCTAATTCCCCAACCGGCGAGAGATATTAATCATTTTAGCAGTTACTAGCTGGCAGGTTGCAACTGATTTCCTTTGCTAAGTGTGCAATGGGGTGTACTGCTGGGTCAATTAGCCCAATTTTAGGATAGCTGCGCAGCCAGGTGAGCTGCCGTTTGGCGAGCTGTCGGGTAGCAGCAATGCCTTGTTCGCGCATTTCCGCATAACTGATATCGCCTTCTAGATAGGACCATATCTGGCGATAGCCAATACAACGCATTGAAGACATGCTGGCTGAAAGAGTCCAGTTTTGGCGTAAGGCCTGTAACTCCTCAACCGCACCATGTTCTAACATCCAGTCAAAACGTTTTTCGATATTCTGATGCAGCCAGGCCCGATTTTCAGGAAATAGTCCCCAGGCATGAATGTCTAGATCATCGCGGGTAAACTTTGGCTTTTGTTGCCACGATGTGAGGCTGCGGCCTGTATTCTCAAAGACTTCTAAGGCGCGCTGTATGCGTTGACGATCATTTGGGTGAATGCGTGTCGCCGCAGTGGCATCAACACTACTGAGTCGAGAATGTAAGGCGGCAGAGCCTTTGCTTTGCATTTCTGCTTCGAGCTGCTGACGAATCACAGGGTTTGTTGCGGGCAGCTCTGAAAGTCCAAACTGAAGCGCACGAAAATAGAGGATGGTGCCGCCGACTAATAATGGCGTATGGCCACGGCCGAGGATAGCGTCGATTTGGCGGTTGGCATCGTTACAGAATTCAGCGACTGAATACTGCTCATCTGGATTACGGATATTAAGTAAGGCATGGGGTGTATCAGCCAAAACGGTGTTGCTGGGTTTGGCCGTACCAATATTCATGTCACGGTAAATTAATGCGGAGTCGACGCTGATAATTTCACAGTGATGCTGGCGACAGAGCTCAATCGCTAAATCTGTTTTACCACTGGCAGTGGGCCCCATTAAAAAAATAACCGCAGCAGCCATGCTTCAACGTCCGCGATAGAACAGTTTATCGAGGTCAGCTATGCTGAGTTGGATCCATGTTGGTCGGCCATGATTGCATTGGCCACTGCGCTCCGTTTCTTCAATCGCTCGTAATAAGGCATTCATTTCCAATAGCGTCATTTTACGATTAGCACGGACAGAGCCATGACAGGCCATGCTAGAAAGTGCTTCATTTCGTAAAAGCTCGATGCGATCACTTTCGCCACTCTCATTGAGATCCGAGAGCATGTCACGAACGACGCTGGCGATATCAGTATCATTCAACAATGACGGCGCTGAGCGCACTACGATCTGCTCATCACTGAGTAAATCCAGTTGTATACCGAGCTCACTAAATAAGGCTTGATGCACGCTAGCAAAGCGTACTTCACTAGCGCTTAGGCTAACCTTTAATGGCATTAGAAGTTGCTGCGGGGCCAGATCTAAACGTTGTGCCTTGAGTTGTTCATAGACGACTCGCTCATGCGCTGCATGCATGTCAACGAGCACCATACCTTGCTCATTCTGAGCTAACACATAGATGCCATGAAGTTGACCCAAGGCATAGCCTAAAGCTGGAATAGAGTCATTAGACTGGACTGCCTGCTGACCAAAAACAGCCATTTCATCAATGCTGGCACTGCTTAATGGCTGCTGCAAAGTAGGGTATGTCTGGCTGCTTTGTTGGCTAGCAGGGTAGAGCTGTGCAGCCTGCTCCATAACCGCCGAGGTATTCAACCGAGTTTGTTCTGGTGCGCGATAAGAGCTCCCAGCATAGCTGGCTAATTTATTGAGTTGATCATGATCAACTGGAGCGCTTCGGAATTCGCTGAGAAGCTGTTTCAGTGTATGCCGACAAAAATCATGAATGGAACGGCTGTCACGGAAACGAACCTCAGTCTTTGCTGGGTGCGCATTGATATCTAGGGTGTTGGGCTCAATCTCAAGGAAAACCACATAGGCCGGTTGTCGACCATGAAAAAGGACATCTTGATAGGCAAGCTTGATTGCATGTGAGATTGTTTTATCGCGAACATGACGCTGATTAACAAACTGATACTGCATGTCTGCTTGTGAGCGTGAAAAGCTTGGCGTGGCTAACCAGCCATGCAAGCGTTTGCCATCATGCTCATGCTCAAAATACAGCAGGTTCTCAACAAAGCTCCGCCCTAATAGCGTTTGTAGACGACGTTCCTGTGACTCTTGATCGAGTGCTGGCGGCAATGAAAAAATAGTCTTTTGATTGTGACGCAGCTCAAAAGCACAGCTGAAATGCGCTAAGGCAACGCGTTTAACCACCTGTTCACAATGATTAAACTCGGTCTTTTCTGCGCGCAGAAACTTACGCCGTGCCGGGGTATTAAAGAAGATATCATTGACATCTATGTGGGTGCCCTGCGCCTGTCTTGCGGGCTTTAATAAGCCATCATCAGCGCTTTCATCAATACGGCCACCATCAACAATAATCTGCCATGCCTGCTCACTGTCTACGCTGCGTGAACTTAAGCTAAAGCGCGAAATAGAGGCAATACTAGGGAGTGCCTCACCACGAAAGCCCATACTTCTAATACGCTGTAAGTCATCGAAGCTTTCTATTTTTGAGGTGGCATGTCGTGTCAGTGCCAGCGTGATTTCATCAGCTGGGATGCCTTTGCCGTTGTCGCGAACGGAGATGCGTTGCATACCGCCTTGTTCCAGCTCAATGCTAATGCTATTGGCCCCTGCATCGATACTGTTTTCAACCAGTTCTTTGACAATCGAGGCAGGTCGTTCGATGACTTCACCAGCCGCAATCTGGTTAATCAAGGTGTCTGGCAGTTTTTTGATCGACTGGGACATGGCGATTACCTCTAAGTTCTAGCTGAGCAGAACGGCTTGTTCGTCACTAAGCCCAAACATTTGTTGAATGCCATTGAGAGCAAAATCAGAAAATGCAGTTTGATTTAAGGCCTCCGCTTGCTGATTGATAATATGCTCATTATCTGCAGTCAAGACACGGGTTTGATAGCGATCAGCAGATCCCGCCGCGGTTTCCTCATGGGTAATGTATACTTCTGGATCAGTCCCACCATCTTTCACTAGAGCCATCAGAAAGCGGTAATTCGTACCATCGCTGCTACTGATGTCACCGAGTAAGGTGGCTGTATATTCGCCGTATTTGTATCGGCGTAGGGGTATTGCAGTTTGAATTTTTGGTAAGGCCACGGCAGAGGTTTCGTTGTGATGGAAAAAATTACACGCTTATTCCCCCCTACTGGGGAGGCGCAGTCTGTTCAGGGATTATATCTTAGACCGGGTAGAATTGCTGCTGAAGAGGGCGAGATACCTTTGGTTTATGCCAATTTCTTATCCAGCCTTGATGGTCGTATTGCCCTAGCTGACAGTGAGAGTCAGCAGTACCAACTTCCGCAGCGCTTAAAGTCGAGCTTAGATTTTCGCTTGTTCTTAGAGCTTTATGCGCATGCTGACTGCATTATTACGCATGGTGGTTACATGCGTTCACTGCAGGCTAAGCGTTTAGGGAATATTTTACAGTTGCCAGAACATGCAGAGTCTCAGTATTTACATGATTGGCGTCTACAGCAGGGTTTAAAACCAGCTCCTGACGTTATGATCATTAGTGGCTCGATGGATTTCCCATGGCATGACTCGCTGGATGAACATAATCAAAATGTGCATCTAGCAACCGCTGCTGAAGCGCATCCTCAACGTCTTGATTACTGGCGAGAAAAAGGCAGGGAACCATTACACTTTGGTAGTGGTCGTTTAGTTGATGTAGAGCCGATGATGTCATTTCTGCAACAGCAGGGTTACCGTTCAGTTTATTTGGTGGCAGGGCCAGAGTTGCTGCATGATTTATTACGGCATAATTATGTGCAGCGATATTTCACCACTATCTCACACCAGTTATTGGCGGGCAGTGATTTCAAAACGGTTTTGAATGGAGCAGAGCTTGATGAGCAAGGCAGGCTTGATTTACGCGGTCTCTGTTATATGCCGCCGAGTGAGGCGGAAGTTGGTCAGTGGTTTGCTGAGTTTGAACCGAATCATAATTAAAATAGCTCAATGTAGCTTAGATTAAAGAGAAAATAGCATGATGGAATTCTTCTTAGACTACGGTCTATTTTTCGCTAAAACGATAACCTTAGTCATAATGTTTGTATTGGTAATCGGTTTTATATCCTCTCTTGCAGCACGTGGCCAGCATGCCAACCGTTTGCAGATTAAGAATGTGACGCAGCGATACGAAAAGACAAAAGAGCATGTGCAGCGTGAAGTGTTGTCAAAGAAAGCCTTTAAGAAAATTCAAAAATCACAAAAGAAAGCTGCTAAGAGTAAAAAGGAAGAGAGCCGTCAACGTGTTTTTGTACTTCGTTTTGTAGGCAATATTAAAGCATCAGCGACCAAGTATTTACGCGAGGAAGTCAGTGCCATTTTGTCGGTGGCAGATAAAAATGATGAGGTGGTTTTGTGTTTAGAAAATGCCGGTGGTCTGGTGCATGAGCATGGTTTTGCCGCCTCACAGTTGACTCGATTTAAGCAGCATGACTTAGCGCTAACCGTGGTGGTGGATAAGGTGGCTGCCAGTGGTGGTTATATGATGGCCTGTGTTGCGGATAAAGTAGTGGCGGCACCTTTTTCTGTGATTGGATCGATTGGTGTGATCGCACAGATGCCTAATTTCAGTCGACTATTGGATAAAAATGGCGTCGACTTTGAGATGATTAAAGCTGGTGAAAATAAGCGAACTATCACCATGTTTGGTAAAAACACCGATGAGGACCGTGCCAAATTCACGGAGCAGGTAGAAGATACGCATGAATTATTTAAGGACTTTATTCATGAGCAAAGAGCAGCTGTTGATCTTACTAAGGTTGCAACGGGTGAGCATTGGTATGGTCGCCGTGCCCTAGAACTCAATCTTATTGATGAGCTCATGACTAGTGATGACTACCTATGGCAATTAAGTGCAGTGGCAGATATTTACGAGGTCAGTCATATCGTGCCGAAGTCACTCTCTGAGAAGGTCATGGGTAGTGCACAAGCGGCGGTTGATCGAGTGCTAACCTCTGCTTGGCAGCGTTCTATTTTCAAGGCGTAGTTAGCCTTGAAAGCACTCAGCTTAAGCTCTGGGGATCTTAAGCTTTTGTCCAGCATGAATCTTATCGCCCTTGATGCCGTTGGCTAAGCGTAAGGCCTTGACGCTGACACCGTATCGCTGAGCAACACCTGATAGTGTTTCACCGCGGCGAATAATATGTTGATTATTATTTCTACTGCTAGGTGCCTGCGCTAACTTACTATCTTCTGGGGCGTTATCTTCTAGATAACGCCTAATCCCATTAAAGATAGCCTTTGCCATTTTTTCTTGATGCTTCGGCGAGCGCAACTTTTTCTCTTCTTTACGATTTGAAATAAAGGCGGTCTCAACCAAGATGGAAGGTATATCAGGTGACTTTAAGACTACAAAGCCGGCATGCCCAACCTTTTTCTTGGTTTTACCTAGGCGTGATAAATTAGTAATTACATTATCAGCCAGCTCAGTGCTGGCATCGATGGTGGCTGTTTGTGAGAGGTCTAAGATGACATGTTGTAAGACCTTATCCTTACCCTCTAATGAGACACCACCGATCATATCAGCAGCATTTTGTGAGCGCGCTAGAATCTTAGCGGCTTCACTACTGGCACCACGTTTAGATAAGACATACACCGATGAGCCATAAGCACGGCGACTTTCGACAGCATCAGCATGGACAGATATAAACAGATCAGCACGGTTTTTGCGCGCTATATTTGTACGCGTACGTAAGGTCAAATAACGGTCATTGCTGCGGGTGAGTACGGCACGCATACCCGGTTGTGCATCCAATAAGCGTTTTAAGCGTTTTGCTATTTGAAGTACGACAGTTTTCTCATAGGTGCCAGCATAGCCGATAGCCCCTGGATCTTTACCGCCGTGGCCGGCATCAATAGCAATAACGACATCGCGTAATGCTCGCCTTTGGATAGGTGCACTACTGATTGAGTTAGCTGGCTTCTTTTTGGCAGAGACATTACTTTTGCCTGTGCTTAGATCGAGTACCAGCCGGTAATTGTTTTTAGCATTAGGTGCGAGCAAGAAATTGTTGGGTGTGACACGCTGTTTTAAATCAAAGACTAGGCGCAAAGAGGATTTACGCTGGGCATGACGCATGTCAGAAATTGCGGTGTTGGCAAAGTTACTACGGGCAATATTTTTGCTGAGTTTAGTGTTTGCAATATCAATGACTAAACGTTCTGGGTCACTCAGAGTAAAGACCTTATAAGCGGGACGTTTTCTTGTCTCAATCACTATGCGTGTAGTCTGATCTTTTACCGCGATGCGAATATCGTCGACTGCGATTGGTTCAGCTGAAACAGGCGCTAAACTAATAATGCTAATTAATAACAGTATGAATAGACGGCTAAGGAATTGCTGATTAAAAATACGTGGCATGATTTTTATTATGCACCTCGCGTGCAATCTAGCCAGCGCTTTTCATCAGCATGCTCGATTTTTATAGTCAGATCGGGTGAATGTAATAAAGGGCTGCCCTTTTCAGGCCATTCCACAAAGCAAATGGCATCACTACTCAGGTACTCACGAATCCCCATAAACTCAAGCTCTTCAGGATCACTCAGTCGGTAGAGATCAAAATGATGAACCTCATATTGATCGAATGTATAGCTCTCAACGAGTGTGAACGTTGGGCTTTTGACATGACCTTGATAACCTAAAGCACGTAAATAGCCACGCACCAAGGTGGTCTTGCCGACGCCCAGATCACCCTCTAGAAAAACCAATGCAGGCGCCTGTAATGTGCCACATAAATGCGCTGCAAAAGTCTCCATTGCAGTGCTGGACTCAATGAGAGTCGGTGTCTCAGGTAGGCCGGCTAAGCTCGGCGATCTTGTCTTGTTAGCTAAGGTCATTATTCTTATGTTTACTTATGATCAGATTACTTCTGTCTAGTTGGTTCACTCTAGCGGTGACAGTCGGTACTATAGCAGGATGTCCTCTAAGCCCAACTCATCATCGCCACAAGTGCTTGTGCAGCAAATCCAGGAATGGGCGAAGCAGCTTGGATTTAATCATGTTGGCATCACCGATACCAATCTTGATGAGCACGAGGCCTACTTATTGAGTTGGCTGGATAAGGGACACCATGGTGATATGGCCTATATGGCGCAGCATGGTCAAATGCGCTCAAAACCAGAACAGTTACTTCCGGGCACACTGCGCATTATTAGCGTTCGCATGGACTATTACCCACCGCGTACGCGCGATCCTATCGCTGTTTTAGAAGATAATGATCTTGCCTATATCTCACGTTATGCCTTGGGTCGTGATTACCATAAGGTGTTGCGTAAACGTCTGCAAAAACTAGCCGATAAGATTCAACAAGAGGTCGGTGAGTTTGGTTACCGTGCTTTTGTTGATAGCGCACCGGTATTAGAGAAGCCCTTGGCTGAAAAAGCCGGCTTAGGCTGGATAGGGAAGCACACTAATCTGATTTCTGCGGATGCTGGGTCTTGGTTTTTTCTCGGCGAATTATTCACTGATCTACCCTTACCACTAAGCTCAGCGGTAGAGAATGCCTGTGGTAGCTGTCAGGCTTGCATTGATATTTGCCCGACACAGGCCATTATCGCTCCTTATGAATTGGATGCTAGGCGCTGCATATCGTATTTAACCATCGAAAATAAAGGCAGTATTGCTGAAGAATTTAGGAAGGCTATTGGTAATCGCATTTATGGCTGCGATGATTGTCAGCTAACCTGTCCCTGGAATAATTTTGCTAAAACCTCAGAGCAAGCTGACTTTGCCGCGCGTCAGCGACTAGATTCATCGCGCTTAGTTGATCTATTTTCATGGGATGAGGTGACTTTTTTAAAAAACACGGAAGGCTCTGCAATGCGTCGAATTGGTCATCCACAATGGCTAAGGAATATTGCGGTAGCATTGGGTAATGCGAGTAGTAGTGAAGAGGTGATCAGGGCCTTAGAGACGCGTCTGGGCTACCCGAGTGATATGGTGCAAGAACATGTTACCTGGGCACTCGCACAACATCAGTTACCGCACTAGGTCTTTTCCCAGCTTAAAATATGATTGTTTGCTGGCAATGCCCATGATGTTGCTGCGATTAATCCATTCCTAAGAGCGAGTTCATCGAGATTATTCTTATCACGTAGGCCGGAGTCTGGGTCTTGTTGACGTAGAAAGTGGTCAAAGTCGTGATTACTTTGGCTGCTGAACTGACCATCAAAACTAAACGGGCCGTAAAGATAGAAGCAAGCACCTTGTTTAAGGACCGTGCTTAAACCGAGAAACAGATCTTCAATCTGAGACCAATGCATAATATGCGCAATATTAGCCGCATAGGCCGCATCATAGCTCTGTTGAGGCCAGTCTTGACTGACATCTAAAACAAAAACGGCGGCTGTGTTTTTTAGACCTGCTGATTCTAACCAAAGCTGAATACCTGCTATCTGATGGCTTTGATCGCTGCAGTGCCAAGTCAAGTGAGGCATTAGCTTGCTGAAATAAACCGCATGCTGGCCTGTACCACTACCGATCTCAAGCAGGTCACGATTGTCTTTTAGCTCGGTTAACAAGAGCGCTGCAATAGCCTCTTTATTTTCATCAGCAGCGGCAGCGAATGGTTTTTTCATGGTGTTTATGAGGGCCGTGGTTAAGGTTTAATCATTACGCTTTATCAGATAGTCGAGTAGAGCAGCCGTAGAACTATCAAACGGCCCATCGACCGATTGATTCTTGAGGTCATGTAATATTTTATCACCGAGGGTCTTACCAAGCTCTACACCCATCTGATCAAAAGAATTGATATTCCAAATAATGCCTTGAACAAAGACCTTATGTTCATATAGCGCTAACAACCTACCAAGGCTGTTGGGCGTGAGCTTTTCAAAGAGTAGAGTATTGCTTGGACGGTTACCCTGAAAACTCATGGCGCCTGCGAGCACATCAATGTCACTAGCATTGTTTGCTTCTAGCATCGCGGTGCTTTCTTCTAGGCTGCGCCCAGTCATCATTGCCTGTGATTGAGCAAGCATATTAGAGAGTAGAATTTGATGATGTTCTTGGCTATAAGTTGTTTCTCGAAAGCCAATGAAGTCACAAGGAACTACGGTTGTACCTTGGTGTAATAACTGATGAAAAGCATGTTGGCCATTAGTGCCTGCTTCACCCAGTAGAATGGGGGCAGTTTGATGCCTGCATGGCTGACCCTTACGGTCTATATTCTTACCATTACTCTCCATGTCGAGCTGTTGCATATAGCGCGGCAAGCTACGTAAACGATAGTCATAAGGTAAGACAGCGTAAGCAGGTAGGTTTAAGAAGTTACGATTCCATATACCAATCAGTGCCATGAGTACTGGTGCATTCTCACGCAGTTCTTGGGTTCTGAAATGCTCATCCATGGCATAGGCGCCAGCTAGCAGTTGGCGGAAATGATCCATGCCTATAAGCAGCGCCAAGGGAAGGCTAACAGTGCTCCATAGCGAATAACGCCCTCCCACCCAATCCCACATACTGAGGATATTGTCAGCGCTTATACCAGCCTTTTGTGCCAGCGCAGTATCCGCTGTGATACCTACAAATTGTTTCTGTATGGCCGATGGGTCACCCGTTTTTTCTTCTAGCCAGCGCATGCAGCTATGCATATTAGTACTGGTTTCTTGTGTCGTAAAACTTTTTGAGATGACGATGAAGAGCGTCTCTGTGGGCTCGATTATTTCTAAGACTTCATGCATCTCATGTGCGTCAACATTACTGATGTAATGAATGCGAACATCTTTTTGGGCGAAGGTTTGTAAGGCTTCACAAGCAAGTTTGGGGCCTAGATAAGAACCACCAATACCAATAACCACAACTTCTTTCATTGGTTTATTGCTGCAGCCAAGCCATTTCTTTTGACTGAAACGCTCAACCATCTGTTGCATATGGTCTAGTTCTTTTGAAACTAGCGACTGTCTAGAGTTTGGTCTAGGGTCACGTAATGCGGTGTGTAAGACGGCACGTTGTTCGGTATGGTTGATGTTATCGCCATTAAAAAGGCGTTCACGCCAAAGCTCCAGTTTTGCTTCAGAAGCTAGTGCGAATAAGTTATCAAGTGTGACTTGATTAATACGGTTCTTGGAATAATCTAGAAGGCCACCTTCAAATTCTAAATGAAATTGCTGATAACGATTTTTCTGCGCTGCGAAAAGATCACGTAGCTGTTGATTTTGAATATCCCCTAGATGATCGTTTAGGGCATTCCACGCGACTGAGGTCATAGTTTTTGACTGCAAAGTTAGAGGCAAAAAAAACGGGCCTAAAGCCCGTTTTTTTATTGAACTGAACCCTATCGATAGATAGTGCCGTTCTTAAGGTGCTTAAATATGTTCAACTGGGCCGCTAGGTTAATTACTACGGCTAGAACAACACATCCGATTACAAGCCATGCCATATCTATACTCCAATATATTCTTAATAACAGAATGTAGTATACACCAGAAAATGCTCTTGCAACCCCTTCAGGCAGTGCGTTTGTCTAAATATTAAGGCTCAGGTGGCAGTTCAAATAGGATGTTATCAATTAAGCGCACTTTTCCTATTCTTACAGCGGCTAGTGCAATGGCGTGGCTGGTTCCTGCGCGTACAGCCTGTAAGTCGCTGGCATCCCTGAGATCAAGGTATTCAACTTCAAGTGATGACTGGCCTAGGTGTGTTGCCGCTTGAGCAAGGATAGTGGCTAGATTATCTAGCCGCTGAGGTTGCTTGGCCTCTACCGCGATATGTTTAAGGGTTGCGTAAAGTTGGCTGGCAAGGTGCCGTTCTTCAGTTGATAAATGCACATTACGTGAACTCAGCGCTAGGCCATCTTCTGCACGTACAGTATCCAGCGCCTGTATCTCAACATCGAAGTTTAGTTCTGAGACAAGCCGTTGAATAATTAAGAGCTGTTGGTAATCTTTACGGCCAAAGACTGCAATATTAGGTTCTATTAAATTAAACAGTTTACTGACTATGGTAGCAACGCCAGTAAAGTGCCCGGGCCGATGTGCACCACAAAATTCATCACCTAAAGCAGGTATATGAATCTTCGGTGTAAGCGCCATTCCCAGTGGGTATAACTCATCGACTGTGGGTCTAAATATGGCTTCAACGCCAAGCGCTGAGAGTTTTTGTAAGTCTGATGCAAGGCTGCTGGGGTAGCGCTTCAAGTCATCAGCATTATCAAACTGCAAGGGATTGACAAAAATACTGACAATGACGTGGTCTGCTTTTGCCTTGGCATGTTTGACTAAGGCTAAATGGCCATCATGTAAATGCCCCATGGTTGGGACTAATGCAATACTTTGTTGGTTACGGCGCCACTGATTAATCTGTGCACGCAGGGGACGTAGTTGTTCAATAATATTCATACTAATGAGTTATATCTTATCTAGGAAAGGCGCCGGACTTAACTTCAGCAACATAGTCTTCAATAGCCATTTGAATGCTGCCACTAGTTAAGTAGTTTTTTGCAAAGCTGGGTGTTTTTCCAGCAGTAATACCAAGAATATCCTGCAGCACTAGAATCTGTCCATCACAATCTTTGCCTGCACCAATACCAATCACGGGGATTGAAACTGTCTGCTGAATTTTAGCAGCCAGTGGGTGCGTAATGCACTCAACTAAGAGCAGGTCTGCCCCAGCTTTTTCTAAGCTAATGGCATCTTGTAAGATATCTTCAGCAGCCTCAATGTCCTTGCCCTGTCGCTGATAGCCACCTAACTTATGAATATATTGAGGACGCAAGCCAAGATGGGCGCAGACAGGGATACCACAGGCACTCATTTCCTCGATGATTTCACTCTGTCGCTGAGTGGCTTCCAACTTCACCATCTGCGCGCCACCTTCCTGCATTAGGCGAGTGGCATTAAACAGGGCTTGATCAATATTGCTGTAACTCATAAACGGCATATCCACGACGACCAAGGCACGTTTGCTCATCAAGCTGACACAGCTACTATGATAAATCATGTCATCCATGCTCACGGAGACCGTTGAATTATGGCCTTGAATAACCATGCCCAAGGAGTCACCAACAAGAATAATATCAACGCCCGCTTGATCAAGGACCTGTGCAAAGCTGGCGTCATAAGCGGTTAAGCAAGCGATCTTCTCACCACGTTTACTCATCGCAGATAGCTCTCTTACACCAATACCATAACTTGCTTCTAGGCTCATTTTATTAACTCGCGAAGGGTAGCGGATTGAAGTAGCGCCGGCCGCTGGTCGTATTTAGGATCTGTGTCTTAAGTTGCTCATAGTCACCTTCATTGTTAATAAAATCAATCTCGGTGGCATTGACGACTAAAAGAGGTGCTGCTGAATAGTGGTGGAAAAAGTCAGCATAGGCTTCGTTTAAGCGCTCTAAATAGGCCGCTTCTATGTGGCGTTCTATGTGGCGCCCACGTTTTTTAATGCGTTCCAACAGAGTGCTGACCGGAGCTTGTAGATAAACCACTAGATCAGGGGTCGGTGCATCAATAATCAAGTGTTCAAAAACCTGTTGGTAAAGGTCATATTCAATAGGTGATAAGGTAACTTGAGCAAAGAGTTGGTCTTTTTCTAGTAGGTAATCAGCTACTTTGGCATGATTGAAGAGGCTGCTCTGACGCAAGCTCTGCATCTGTTTAGTGCGCTGCATTAGAAAGAATAGCTGCGCTGATAGCGCTGCTTCGCTGGGGCGTTGGTAAAACTGATCAAGAAATGGGTTTTCTTCAATTTCTTCACGCACCAAATCGGCTTCAAAGTCGAGTGCGATACGCGAGGCTAGGCTGGATTTACCGACCCCAATCGGACCTTCAATAACAACAAAATCTGGCAGTGTTGAACCCATAGTCTTCTTAATTTTCGCTTAGTCTTCTAATAACGCCAATCCATTGGCGTAACATTTTTGAGATAGACGATCGACTCTACCTACACCTGCGATGATGAGGTTTTTATCGATTTCTTGCAACGGGTAGAGTACGAATTCACGCAGACGTACACCCGGGTGTGGAATAGTTAAGCGTGCGCTGTTAATTTTTTTATTGCCATAGCTGAGGATGTCTAAATCCAGTGTGCGTGGCCCCCAATGTTCACCTAAACGCTCGCGGCCATGCTGGTTTTCTATTGATTGTAGCTGGTTAAGCAGCTCTTCTGGCTCTAAATTGGTCTTGATACTGGCAACAGCATTGACGTAAACCGGCTGATCGGGCGGGCCCATCGGCCGACTCAAATAAAGCCCAGAATGCTCTTCTAAGTCACTCTCAGGGAGTAAGGCTAACTCACGTAGTGCAATAGCAATCTGGCTGCTAGGATCTTGCAGATTGCTCCCTAAGCCGATGTAAGCCAGTGTTCGGTAATTCTTTTTCATGTCGATTCCGAGCGCCTATTTATTCGCTTGAGTTACTTTGCTGGCCACTCTTTGACGCCCGTGATTTTGCCTTAGGCTCTCTTTTAGGTTCGGGACGCTTTTCGATCATTAATTGCTTTTCCTCAGGTCCACAGGCCTGAATATCTGTCCACCAGTCTGCTTCTGCCTGACTCACTTCGCCAAGGAGTGTGCGTAGGCACATGAAATCATAAGCAGCACGAAAACGAGGGTGAGCGATAAATTCGGGGATCTGACGACTGCGGATGCGTTCAAAGCGACTTTGGAACTTCCATATTTCACAAATGGTAATAGCAAATCGTTTTGGAATCGTGGTGTGGCTAGCCTGACGAAAGATAGTATTGCGTCCTGCATCCCAAATGCTTTCTGGGCTAATTTTGCCATGGCGAGTTCGTTGCGTGACCGCATGTTGGAATGAACGCCAAAGTAATACAGCAAAAATAAAGGCTGGATTGACACTTTTGCCGATATTGATGCGAGCATCTGTATTACCCAAGGCACCGACGATGAAGTCTTGTAGCTGTGGGTCATGCCCCAGCTCTTTTTCTGTCATTGGGAATAACTGATGGAATAAGCCGTGTTGCTTGAGTTCATGGAAGCAATTGACAGCATGGCCACTATGAAAAAGTTTAATAGTTTCATCAAATAGTCGTGCAGATGAAATATCAGTGAGTAGATGCGCGCACTCAGCGATGGGTGCTGCGGTATCGGTTTCAATTTCTAAGCCTAATTTTGCGCGAAAACGCATCGCACGTAGCATCCGTACGGGGTCTTCCCGATAACGGGTTGATGGATCTCCAATCATGCGTAGATAACGTTTTTCTACCGCATCCATGCCTGAGCAAAAATCTAAAACTGCAGATTCAGTTAAGTCGTAATAAAGGGCGTTTATTGTGAAGTCACGTCTTAAAGCATCTTCATCAATATCACCAAAGGTATTATCACGTGTTATCTGACCGTTATTAAATTGAGTGTTTGGACTACTACCACTCCCAGAGACCTGCGCACGAAAGGTCGAAACCTCAAGAAATTCACGACCATAGTAGACATGAACAATTTGGAAGCGGCGACCAATAATACGGCTGCGATCAAATAAGCGGCGAACCTCTTCTGGGGTCGCATTTGTCGCAATATCGAAATCTTTTGGCGTCATGTTGAGTAGCAGGTCACGCACACAACCACCAACCAGATAGGCTTGATATCCCTTATCGGTCAGAGTTTTGACGACACGTTTGGCGTGCTTGCAGATCTTCTGCTCGTCAATATTGTGTTCTTGCGCGAAGGTTTTTTGGGGCAAGGTTGATTGCTGTCTATTTATATTCACTTCGACATTATAGGTGAGTGTAGCCGCGAATAGCACTAAAGCTGTTCAGAGTTGGTGAAAATATCAGCAGTAAAAGGCAATACATCTATATAGAAGGGCTTAAATATAAAAATAGGGGCGAAAAAAAACGGCCCGAAGTCTCCTCAGGGCCGTTTTTTAGTGAATCAAGCAAGGCTAGCTTATAGATTATAGCCTTTCTCTTCATGTTCACTGATATCAAGACCGTTGGTTTCACTCTCTTGATCAACACGTAATCCACAGATTAAATCAGCAGCTTTCAGACAAATGAAGCTAGCCACCGCGGTCCATGCAATGACCACTGCGACTGCTGTGATCTGAATCATCACTTGATCAGAGATACTGACGCCTTCGGCTAAACCGACACCACCAAATTGGCTGGCTACAAACACTCCGGTGAGGATGGTGCCAATAATACCTCCGACCCCGTGAACTGGGAACACATCTAGAGAATCATCAATCTTTAGGGTGCGCTTGATGAAGTTGGTTGCCATAAAGCAGATGATACCGGCGCTGATACCAATGACAATTGCGCCCATAGGGCCAACAAAGCCTGAAGCCGGTGTGATACTGCCTAAACCTGCAACCATACCGGTGACAATACCGAGTACGCTAGGTTTGCCATACTTGATCCATTCTAGGAACATCCAGGTGAGTGAGGCCAGCGCAGCACTAATATGTGTCACTAAAATAGCCATACCCGCATCACCATTCGCAGCAAGTGCGCTGCCACCATTAAATCCAAACCACCCCACCCAGAGCATGCCTGCGCCGGTAACGGTCATCGTTAGGTTGTGTGGAGGCAGTGGTGTGCTAGGGAAGCCACGGCGCTTACCGACCATAATGGCAGCCACTAAGGCGCCGACACCGGCAGTAATATGCACAACGAGGCCACCAGCAAAGTCCATGGCACCCATCTCGCTTAACCAGCCACCACCCCATAGCCAGTGACAGACAGGGAAGTAGACTAAAAACATCCAAAAAACAGTGAACCAAAGCATCGCGGAAAAACGCATACGTTCAGCGAAGGCACCGACGATTAATGCTGGTGTAATGATGGCAAACGTCATCTGGAACATAACGAAAACCGTTTCAGGGATAGCGCCTTGTAAGCTATCACGGGTGACATTGGCAAGCATGGCGTTACTACTACCGCCAAGCCAGGCATTCATACTGCCACCATCACTAAAGCTTAGGCTATAGCCTAATACTAACCAGAGTATCGAGGCGACACAGGTGATCGCGAAACACTGCATGAGTACGGAAAGGACGTTTTTACTACGTACTAGTCCGGCATAAAACAGGGCAAGACCTGGGATAGTCATAAATAAGACTAGGGCCGTTGACGTTAGAATCCAAGAAGTATCTGCGCCGTTAAGTTCATCAGCGATTGCCAGCCCTGGGAGCATTATGCTGGCCAAAGCTAGAGATAAGAAAAGAGTAATCTTTTTCACGTTTAGTCCTTTAAATTTTTAGAGGGCATCCTTGCCGGTTTCGCCTGTACGGATACGGATCACTTGTTCGATTGCAGTGACAAATATCTTGCCATCACCGATTTTGCCGTTATTAGCAACACGCGCGATAGTGGATACAACGGTTTCTAAATCTTCATCACTAACAGCAATTTCGATTTTAATTTTTGGCAGGAAATCGACGATGTATTCAGCACCACGGTAGAGCTCGGTATGTCCTTTTTGCCGACCAAAGCCTTTCACTTCAGTGATGGTCAAGCCATGCACGCCTTGCTCTGTTAAGGCTTCGCGGACCTCATCTAACTTGAATGGTTTTATAATTGCGGTAACTAGTTTCATTGTTGTCATCTCCATGAATTGGGCTGGATCTTACAAGTATGCCATCCGCTAGGGCAGTTGGCACCTTTGATAAGCAGGCTGCTCCAGAATGGTGCACTGATCTCAGTGTTGAGTTTATCCTGTCCGCGGCCTAACTTGCTTTGACAGCGCGAAATAATCCACGCACAGGGGCAGGATGACCTTCGATGGTTTTGCTGTGATCATTCGGATCCAGAAAATTTTCCAGCGAATAACTGGTCATCCACTCGCTGGCACGTTGTTCACCCAAATGGGTTGGCGTTTTTTCCAAACACTCTATCTGTCTAAAGCCAGCACTTTGAAGTTGTTGCTGGATAAAGCTTGGGCTAGCAATAGTCCATACATTACGCATGCCCGCATAGCGATCCTCTGGAACCAATTCTATAGAGTCATCGCTGTCTAAAATCAATGTCTCAAGATAAAGTGTGCCAGTAGAATTCAGGCGATCAAAGAGCTGACGTAGATGTTCTTGTGGCTGACGTCGATGATAGAGCACACCAAAAGAAAGCACGTGGTCAAAATTATCCAAGCCGGCAGGTAACTCTTCAAAAGGCAGCGGTAGCAGGTGAGCATCCGGTCTGTTTTTCAGTATCTGAATAATGGCCTCAAACTGTGCTAGAAAAACTAAACCAGGGTCTACACCGATGACTTGTTTCGCTCCGGCACCCAACATACGCAACATATAATAACCGTTGCCAGAGCCAACATCTAAGACACGCTTGCCATTTATATTAGAGAGATGCTTTGCGAGGCGACTCCATTTTTGTTGGCACTGCCATTCACTATCTATTGCGATACCACAATAATTAAAAGGGCCTTTGCGCCAAGGCGCCAATGCTTTTAAGGCGCTGAGTATGTCAGCCAGCTGTTCTGCATTTATGTCATCTGCGTGACCGACTGCAGCCGCATCGGTTGAAAAGTTAAAGTCTGTACTCAATGCCTTAGGTAAACTATCAACAGCAGCTAGCCACTGATTAAAATGGCCATGAGATGGATGAGCAAAGGCGTTCTTTAATTTCTCTGTTAACTCATCCTGCCACTCTGTCTTAGCTAGATTGGGATGTAGCAAAGCAGTGTAATTTTCTAGTTTCATTTGATTGCCAATATTGAAACAAAGCTTAAGCATTGGAACCAAACCTGCACCTGACGGAAACCAGCCTGATGCAGACGTTCTTTGTGTGTAGCTAAAGATTCCCGTAGTAAGACATTTTCTAAGGCCTTACGTTTTTGGCTGATTTCTAACTCGCTATATAGATTGGCGCGTTTAAAGTTCTCATGCAGCTCGCGGAATAATTGATCATCAACTTCTTTTTCTAGTTCAATTTTCTCGGTGAGGATACAGGCACCGCCACTATTGAGGCCTTGGTAGAGCTGTTTGATAATGGTATCTCGTTCTGTAATCGGGATGAACTGTAAGGTCAAATTGAGGATGATGACTGCGGCATCTTCAATCGAGATATCTTGTAACTTAGCTGTTCTAGTCTCTATCCATTGCTCTGCACCTGCAGCATCAATACGCTCTCTACAGGCAGCAATCATCGCTGCAGCACTGTCCACAGCAATAATGTTTCTTTTACTCTCTTTTAAAGACCTGAAAATGGCTAGGGAGGCTGCGCCATGAGAGCAGCCGAGATCATAAGCTTTGCCGCCTGCCTTAAGGTAATGAGCTGCAATCGGGCCGATATTGGCAATCAAGGTGCGATAGCCCGGGACTGAGCGTTCAACCATGTCATCAAAGGCAGCGCTGATAGTCTGATCAAAGCAGAAGTCTTCTATAGTTTCTACAGGGTGTTGGTAAATTTTATCTTTTGGCATTTTCAAACAGCAACTGATAAGGAGTTGCGCCAGTCATTTAATAGTGACGTAAGTATAGCCTTGTTTGCAGCACTCTGCTGCACACTGAGTGCTGCTGCAGAGCAGCACTATTTGAGCAAGATTATATGATGATAGTGTCGAGCTATTATCATCGACAAGCCAATTTAAGTTTTCTGACCAGCACCAATATCCATCATTTTAAGTAATTGAATACTTGTGTGTTTTCGTAAAAAAAATCAAGAGGTCGGCTTCTATTGACGTGAACGAATGATGACGGATTGCTTTAATAAAAAAGGCGAGATTAAACT
>TARA_B110000879_G_scaffold62694_2_pt1 | contig 40509 bp, 30 predicted proteins | sample TARA_B110000879 | Tara Oceans TARA_B110000879 (sample SAMEA4398094) | marine metagenome | biome: Polar Biome; feature: [SRF] surface water layer (ENVO:00010504); material: water (ENVO:00002006), including particulate matter (ENVO:01000060) such as... | depth 5 m
TCCTTGCAAAAGAACTTCAACTCACCACTCCACTTATTGCAGAAAACGGAGGGATTATCGCGGTTCCGCATGATTCAGAACTATCCCCACTATGCCAACCATCTGCGCAACTAGCCTGGGAGCCTAAGGATGAATCGACAACTCTAATCACGGGATTATCTAGGGAATATATCTTGACTGCAGCGCATCGGGCACGAGAAGAAAATGGATATTCTTTTGAGGGATTCAGCGATTGGACCCAGGAAGAACTATCTATAAAAACGGGCCTCAGTCACGATGCCGCAAAATTAGCAATGCAGCGACATGTCTCCGAACCAATCCTCTGGAAAGATACCGCGGAAAGATGGGAAGACTTTCAGTCTCAAATGCAAGTCAAAGGGATCCGCACCCTGCAAGGTGGTAAATTCATCCACCTGATGGGTCCGTCTGATAAAGCAGATGGACTCCGAGTCACTAAGCAACTCTACGAAAAAAAATATCCAGAAACGCAGTGGGTTACGGTAGCGCTTGGCGATAGCGCTAATGATCAATCCATGCTCGAGTCTGCCGACATCGCCATCGTCATTCCTCACGCCAATGGAGCTCAAATTCAAGTCAACAGCACTGACACAATTCATGCAAAATATCCTGCATCGAAGGGCTGGAACGACTCTATACTAAAACTTTTATCCACACTCTAATACAAACATTAAACCTTAAACATCATGGGAGACTTTCACCAATTCGGCAACATTACCACACTACACCAGCTTAACAATAGACCTTTAGAAGAGCTCGAGGAAGAGTTATTAGAGTTCCGCAAAACGAAGCCGATGGGGCTGATTTTGCCTTCACTCTATTCAGAACTAGAAGGCCCTGCTCTGAGTTCGATTGTCGATGAAATAGCCAATGTCCCCTACCTTGATCAAGTCGTCGTCGGACTCGATCAAGCTGATGAATCTCAGTTTAAGAAAGCTCTCCAGTTTTTCGAACGCCTACCACAAAATCCGGATATCCTCTGGAACGATGGCCCAAGACTGAGGAAAATAGATGCACTACTTCAAGAAAAGGGACTCGCTCCACGGGAAGCAGGTAAAGGACGTAATGTTTGGTATATGTTCGGCTATATTCTGGCATCAGGAAAAGTGGATACCGTCGCGATCCATGACTGTGATATCCTCACCTATAAGCGCGATTTATTGGCACGCCTCATCTATCCTGTAGCGAACCCAACACTGAGCTACAAATTCTGCAAGGGATACTATGCGCGCATCGCGGACAACTCGATGAATGGCCGTGCTTGCAGGCTATTAGTAACGCCGTTGTTAAGAGCGCTCAAAAAAATCTGTGGTCCTAACGACTACCTGGACTTCCTTGACAGCTTCCGCTACCCGCTGGCTGGTGAGTTTTCTCTATCGCGTGATGTCATCGAAGATATCCGTATCCCATCTGACTGGGGATTAGAGATGGGGACACTATCGGAGATGCACCGAAACTATGCCACCAACCAAATCTGCCAGGTGGACATTGCAGAAACTTATGATCACAAGCATCAGGATTTATCACTCGATGACAAATCTAGAGGTTTATCCAAGATGAGTTGTGATATCGCTAAATCGCTTTTCCGCAAAATGGCAACCCAAGGAGAGGTGTTCACACAGGAGAGAATCCGGACGATCAAGGCCACTTATTATCGCATTGCCCTCGACTTAGTCGATAGCTACCACAGTGATGCCGCGATCAACGGCTTGAACTATGACATGCACACCGAAGGTCATGCTATTGAGGTGTTTGCAGAAAACATCATCCAGGCTGGAAATGATTTTTTAAACCCAGAACTATCCATGGAGACACCCTTCATGCCGAGTTGGAAACGCGTTATCTCTGCAGTGCCTGATATCATGGAGATGATCATCGATGCCGTAGAGGCAGATCGGGAAGAGTTTGCTGGTAGAACCAAATATGACATCATGCAGCACCCCAAGGTCACCCAGGTCCATCAAGGTGTAGAGGAAAGAGTGCGCAATATCTATGGCGAAGCGAACACTGAGCAAATCACGAAACAGATATTCCAGACCGTTCCATTAGCTACAAAGGCGATTGAATCCGTACTGAAAATCAATAAATGGGATGAACAGGACATCATGGTCATCACCTATGCCGACTCCATTAAAAGAGAAGATGAGCGTCCATTACGCACACTTTATGACTTTTTCCGGCGGGAACTGAAACCACATATCAATAACGTCCATATCCTCCCTTTTAACCCCTATAGCTCGGACGATGGTTTTTCTGTTATCGACTACCGAGAAGTGAGTCCTGAACATGGAGACTGGTCCGATATTGAGCCGATCATCAAGCATTTTAACATCATGGCTGATCTTGTTCTCAACCACTGTTCTCGAGAATCTAAATGGTTTCAAAATTTTCTAACAGACACTTCACCAGGAAAAGATTATTTCATCGATGGTGCTGGTTTCAAGGATCTCACCAAGGTAGTGAGACCCCGCAGCTCGCCACTGCTTACCTCGGTTGAAACTGTTGCTGGTGAAAAACAAGTGTGGTGTACGTTCAGCGAGGATCAAGTCGACCTCAACTTCGCAAACCCAGAAGTGCTGTTAGAAATCATCCGCATTATTCAATTCTATCTCGACAAAGGCATCCATATTTTCCGTCTCGATGCTGTAGCCTTTCTCTGGAAAGAGGATGGCACGAACTGTATTCATCGACCTGAAACGCACGAGGTCATCAAATTACTCCGCTTGATCGTTGAGAATCTCGAGCCATCGGCCATCTTGATCACCGAGACTAATGTCCCTAATAAAGAGAACTTGAGTTATTTTGGGAATGGTAATGAAGCCCATTTAATCTACAATTTCTCCCTCCCGCCACTGCTGCTTCACACGATGCTGAGCGGCGACGGTCGCCACCTCAAAAAATGGATGATGTCGATGCCTCCAGCGCGCCTAGGCAGAGCCTACCTAAATTTCATCGCCTCACATGACGGTATAGGACTGCGCCCAGCTGAGGGATTACTATCACAGGAAGAGCAAGATAATCTAATCACTACTTTACGAGACTTTGGTGGTGAGATATCGATGCGCCGCACACCAGATGGAGATTTAACACCCTATGAAGCAAATATTTCCCTTTATAGCTCCATGGCCGGAACCATTAAGAACGGTAAAGACCAGTGGCAACTAGATCGCTTCGTCGCAGCCCACACCATCATGCTCGCAATCGAGGGGTTACCAGCATTTTACCTCCATAGCCTGTTAGGAACAGAAAACAATATTCAAGGGATGGCTCAATCAGGTCATGCTCGTTCCATTAATCGCTATAAATGGGATATTCAAGACCTCGAAGAAGCTCTTTGCGATAAAAATCTCCACCATAAAAGTCTCTTTGATGAGATAAGGCGGAGAATCAGCATTCGAAAGGAACAAGAGGCATTCCACCCAAACGCCACTCAATACACTCTTCATTTAGGTAAGGAAATCATTGGCTTCTGGCGTGAGAGTCTAAACCGTTCACAGTCTATCTTTGCTATTCATAACATCTCGGATAAAGCCCAGCAAGTCCCACTCGTAGAACTCAACCTCATCGCCACAGAAACGTGGACAGATTTACTCAGCGGAAAGACCTATTGCAGTCAAGATGACACGCACCTGGAGCTAGCTCCTTATGGCTGCGCCTGGATTTCTAATCACGCTTAGAATCAATGGTCTGATAAGCCAATTAGATCAATCCAGCCCAAGCTAGCGAGTCATTCTTGGCTTGATGGCAGTGGCACTGGACAAGCTTCGGGATGTAATTCTCGTTATAATTATTTGCCTACTTTTTATCCGCTAGAATTCAAAATGGTATTTTATTCAAGACCGTTTCACAAGATGAAGTTAGATTTCACTTTATACATGATTTTTTTAACTCGCTTGTGTGTGTTCGTTCAGTATGTTTCAATCTTATCAGATTTCACTTATGCCCCAATACGAATCACGAACTCAGCCTCTGTCTGAGGCGCGTAAGCGACAGGCGCTCCACATCGGTTATGTCGAGATGGAGAGAATCGTGGACGAGGTGATCGTGGCAGAGTTCACCCGGATAGGTGAGCTGCTGATGGAGTATAACTATATGGTGGAGGTCGTGGTGTTTGATACCGAATCTGAGCTAGACGGAAAGCTTTATGTGTGTGGGGCCGGGCTGAGTGTGAATAAAGGATCAATGAAAAACGCGATCGTTTATACGGGTGATCCACATAGTTTTAAGTTTGTGCTACAGACACAGAATTTTGCCTCTAAGACATCTGAGGAAACTGTGGAATATCACCGTTTGACTCCGAAATGGTTTCATAGTATAGTAAAAAGCTTCATGAGCTCATCATTCCGTGAGGTGGATTTCTCTGATATTGAGGATTATTTCATAGATGACTGGGAAATGATGGAAGGACCCTTTTCGATCAAGATCAAGAATAATTACGGATATTACAATGAGATAGCGAATGCGGAGACTATGGAAAGGGCATTACAGATCAGCTCATATGCGGCGCATGAGCACTACGCGGAGGAGGACTTGATCGTCACTGATAAAAATGGTCGGGAGCTAGGATAAATAGATTTATGGACTGGAACGCGCGCTATAATAATGATGACATGCCTTGGGATAAAGGCGAGGGAACTCCTGTGCTTGCTGAGCTGATAAGAGAAATACCTCAGTATTTCCGACCTGATACAAAAGCTTTAGTACCCGGTTGTGGGCTGGGTCACGACGTTGCAATGCTGCAAGCTGCGGGGATAGATACCACCGGCATGGATATTTCTGAGACGGCTCTGAGACTAGCCCGTGAGGCACATCCTGAGCTAGGCGATGTTTGGCTAAAAGATGATTTATTTACGATGTCTAATAAAGCAGGTGAATATGATTTAGTATGGGAGCACACTTGTTACTGCGCCATTCCACCAGAGAAAAGGGCTGATTATACAGATAGCGTGTTTAATTTAATGAAGCCAAATGCGTATTTCGCAGGGGTGTTTTTTACTGATACGGGCCAACCGCCAGAGGTTGGACCACCATATTCCACAACACGGGCAGAGGTATTTGAGAATTTTGGGAGAATATTTCACTTGGTTTGGGAAGGCAAACCCAAGCAGAGTTATTCAGGAAGAGAGAATTGTGAATGGGTGATGGTGTGGAGAAAACCCAATACAAACTAAAAGACTTGTTATGTGATGAAAGCTCTGTGAACATCAAAGCAGTTATTTATGAATACATTCTCATCAAATGCTTCTCTGAACGTCGCCAGAGTGCTCTATCTGATCGTGTGTGAGTTTGCCGGCATGGCATTAGCGCATCAATTGCTGGGGCCTGATAAGCTATGGGTCGGAATGATCGTGGGCTTGAGCGTGGCTATATTTTTCATGTTTATTGAAAGTCTGACAAAAAGTTATACGATCCGTGGATTCTCTACTGGCACCTTTGGGCTACTAATCGGACTGTTCTGTGCGTGGTTGATGACACGGGTGGGAGTACCAGAGATCATTGGATCAGTGTTCGATGAGGTGATCCCAGACAGGGCAGGGTTCAATACAGCCTTTAATACCATGTTATTTGCTAGTCTAGGATTCCTGGGGACTGTGATAGCGCTGCGGAGTGGCCAGGATGACTTTGCGGTGATTATCCCGTATGTGCGCTTCAGGAGTGATTCTACCACAGGCAGGCCGCTACTGATAGATAGTGATGTGATAACAGATGGTAGGATCGTGGCGGTGATGCGGTCAGGATTTCTTGAGAAAAATATCATTATCCCAAAATTCGTGTTAGAGGAGCTTCAGGTCATGTCGAACTCTCCTTCCCCGAGTAGAAGCCAACGCGGCCAACGCGGGCTGGAATGTCTAGAGAAGTTGCAGGCGTCTCGTGATATTAAACTGACGGTGCATGACTCTAAAGCTAGATCATCTGAGGACAGCCATGATGCGCATTTATTACAAATTTGTCAGATCCTCAACGCGCAGATGCTAACAACTGATGATAATTTAACTAAAGTAGCTAGACTACAAAATGTGGATGTACTTAATCTAAATGACATCAACGAAGCGCTAAAACTACAGGTGGATCTAGGCACACGAGTGGCACTACCGATTGTGCGCACAGGCAAGGAAGATCACCAAGGTGTAGGCTACCTGCAAGACGGGACGATGATCGTAGTGAATAATGGAGTCTCTAAAATTGGCACAACTCAGAGCGTAACAGTGATCTCTACGATCAACACGACTGCAGGCTTGATGGTATTTGCTGAAATGGATAACGAGAAGCAGGTTAAGGGATAACTCAACTAAATGCGAGTTTGTTTAAATTTCTGGTAGGCCTCTTTACCCATGTATCTGGTGAGGATCATCGCTGGAGCTTCATGAAGATCTACTAGAACGAGTGCATCTAAGCTGTTTTCAAAATCTGGATCGACGTTGAATTCTAACAGAGTAGCATTCAGCCTCAAATACTGCCTCAGTAATACTGGGATAGTTTTACCATCTTTTTCGGACTCAGAAACCTTCGCCGCAACCTGCTCGATCTTAGTAAGATTAGGGCTGATGTCCTCGAGTTGCGTGGGTATTTCTTTGAACGGATTCGTAGGCTTCACCCATTTACTGACGACACCGTTGAGATGAGATTTACGCAAATATTTGACAATGAGATCCTGAGAGATCTGGGTGTAGTCATTACTGATACTCACCATCCCGAAGAGCTTGCTGTAGCGAGGATTATCGGCTACGAAGCACGCTAAGCCTTTCCATAAAAGTGACAGCGCAAAGATAGATTTCTGATGGCTATGAGCCACAAATGCCCTACCAAGCTCTAGGCCAGGATTCAAGTAATCTATGAAAGGTTGCTCAAACTCGAAAAACGATGACGAGAGAATTCCATTTGACCCATGGGTGGCGAAAATTTTATCTGTACAACCAAGGCGATAGGCTCCTGCGATACACAGGCATTCTCTATCCCACAAGATAAGATGGAGGTAATGTGAATCAAACCTATCAAGATCAAGCGCCTTTCCCGTGCCTTCACCTACTGCTCGAAAACTGATCTCTCTTAGCCGACCTATCTCGTGGATCACATTCGGCATCTGCTGTGCATCTCCAAGATAAACATCAAGGGAACCTTGGCTTGCAAGTGGCCCAGTAGAGTCAAGCTGACTAATCTCCACAACAACTGCGCTCTGCTCCGCAGGTTCGGCGATCGCTTCTTTTCGGGCTGGGCTGTTATCGGATAGCATAGGTAAATGATTCATTAATAGGTCATGATTTAATTTCTAATCTATCACGACACTCGAGCCATTAGCCATACATAATAGTGGTGATATCATTAACTTAATCGATGATCTACTAGAGATAGTTATCATGTATCTATGGATATGAGAAGTAAACTCATCACCCTATTTCACCAAAAATCACTGCTTCGTCAGCCCATCTTTTCTGGCTTGTTTCCAGTATGCGTATTCGGAGCGATTAAAATCCACATATTCTGGAGATAAGTCGCTACTATAAATGGTGTACTCACCTCCACAGAGGTTTAGATTTATTTCTATGGTAAAGGCGTCTGCTGCAACTTTTTTACGGAGAGCATCCATACTTACATTAGCCTCTATTCCACCAAGACAAGCCGCTAAACCACCGATATGAATATCGATGAATTCTTCTTTCACCATCGCCTTTGAATAACCCACTGCATGGATAATCCTACCCCAGTTCGGATCATTTCCATTCCATGAGCATTTTACTAGTGATGAGTTCGCCACCGCTTCCGCTACCTTTTTAGCATCGTTGTATGACTTCGCACCCTTGACATTTACGGTGACAAATTTTGTCACTCGCTCACCGTCTCTCACTAAGGATTTTGCCATTTCCAGCATCACGTAGTTAAGAGCCTCTTGAAATTTTTTAGCAGCTGAAGTTCCTCGTCTTATTGATTTTCCTCCGCTAGCTCCATTCGCCAGCATAATGACGCTATCGTTGGTGCTCATATCGCCATCAATGGTAATCCTATTAAATGAAACGTCTACTGACTGTGAGACGAAGGCGCTGAGAGCGTCTTTGGAAAGTTTAGCATCTGTGGTGACGAAGCACAGCATGGTCGCCATATGTGGGTTGATCATCCCTGCTCCTTTCGCGCAAGCTCCTATCTTTATTTTCACACCACCGATCACCAGGCTAACAGAAATTTCCTTATGATAAGTATCACTCGTCATAATCGCCTGGGCTGCAGCTGTTCCCTCTTTGCGCTTAAGACTGGTGACTAGATCATCTAGCTTCGGCTCTATACGCAACATAGGCATAGGTAGACCTATCACACCTGTCGAGCAAACGGCTACTTGTGATTGTTTAATGCCTAACAGTTTACCTACTAGTCTAGTGCATTTGCGCGCATCTTGTAGGCCTTGGATACCAGTGCAGGCATTTGCGTTACCGCTATTCACTAGAATGGCGCGCACATTCCCATCTCGTAAATGCGTCTGGCTTACCTTCACTGGAGCCGCCTTCACCCTATTAGTGGTAAACTTTCCAGCCGCCACACAGTCCACCAAACTTACGATTAAGGCCATATCTAGACGATCATCCGCTGGATTTTTCACCCCAGCACTCACTGCGCTGGAGACAAAGCCTTGAGGCGCCGTTATTCCGCCTTTTATTTTTCTATACACTGATGACATAAACTTATTTTCACTTCAAATTAGACACTAAATAAGCATACCGGATCACCAGATGTCGATTAGATTTCTATGAATTATCAACGATTCTAAAATCCACCATTTTTCTTTCTAGGTCCACTCTTACGATTTGGACCTTAACTTTCTCACCTAGCTTTATTTCATGCCCACTGCTACTCACGTAGCGCAGCCCGTCCATGCGCCATTTATCATGAGACTTCCCAGGCAAGTCTTCGACCTTAACCAGTCCTTTTACTCTCATCGATGAAATTTCTACAAAGAGCCCCATATGTCGAATATCGGTCACAAGAGCGGTGAATACTTTACCTCCACCATCATCCTGAATACTGACTAGATATTCCATCATTTTCATACGTTTGGTTTCCATCTCGGCCTCGGAGCTCTTCCTCTCGGTGTCTGAAATATGAGTGGCGATCTCAATTATTTCTTTCAGCTTAGGGTTTCTATCTGGCTTCTCTGGTGGGTTTACCAGCAAAGATTGCAATGCACGGTGCACCACTAGATCTGCATATCTTCGAATAGGGCTGGTGAAATGGCAGTAATCCATTTTGGCCAGACCGTAGTGGCCAAATGCATCCGTGCTGTAGGCCGCACGTTTAAGGCTTTTCAACAGCCCTATCTTGATACTCTCCTCATTCGTTGTCCCCTTAACTTGCGCTAACAGCTCTTGAATGTGCTTTTTATTGGTCAAGTCACCCACTTTGTATCCTTGCGCTCTCGCTTTCTCAGCAAATTCATTGAGCTTATCAAAATCTGGATCTTCATGGATACGATAAATAGCACTTTTTCGCTGCATCTTCAGTGCCACTGCTACGGCTTCATTTGCTGCTAGCATGCATTCCTCCACCATCTGGTGGCTCTCATTATGCACCACATCCACTACGTCTACGGCTTTCAACTTATCATCTAGAACAATTTTTGTTTCCTCAAATTCAAGATCTAAAGCCCCGTCTGAGAAGCGTCTTTTACGTAGCACACTGGCCAGCTCCCAGGCCAGCTTTAACCCGTCCAAAACATCTTGTCCCACCTTAGGGATTTTAATTTTATCTGCATTTTCCATCGGTAGCCCTAACAGAACCTGCGCTTGCTCGTATGCAAGTCGCGCTTTACTATGAATCACTGCATCACAAAATCTTGATGACGTCCGCGTTCCATTCTTATCAAATGTCATCACAGCGCACTTTGTTAAGCGATCCACTTCCGGCCTTAAACTACAAATGTTGTTAGAAATCTGTACCGGTAACATGGGTAAAACTCGATCTACCAAATACGTACTGTTCCCGCGCTTTACCGCCTCATCATCCAGTGCGCTACCAGGCTTTATGTAATGCGAAACATCAGCGATATGAACCGCCAACTCCCAGCCGCCATCTTTTAGCAACTTTACCGCGATGGCATCATCAAAATCCTTTGCATCGTCAGGGTCCACCGTAAGCACTAATTTATCTCTCCAATCCTCACGCCTCTCTAGTTCTTGATCAGTGATTTTTATCACCGGGCTTTCTTCACCCTCTTTCGCCTCTGTCACTCCACCCTGTAACGATGCTAAGAGATCCATCGCCTCAGCCTTCACCTCGCTCGAGAACCCAGCCCTCAGACTATGCTTAGAAATCACGCTCTCAATGTCTACACCTGGATCTTCTGGCCAGCCAAGCACCTTGGTGATCCTGCCCACAGGCGGTGCTGATTTACTATCCCAGCGCACCAACTCTACCACAACTCTCTGTCCGCTCTTCGCGCCCATTTCCTCATCCACTAGCTCTAATGAAGCTTGGAAACCACTGAAATCTGGCTCCACATAGCGAAACTTGCCCTTCGCTCTGAAAGTTCCTAAAATGACGTTGCTCATCCTCTCGATGACATTCTTCACTTTGCCCTTGGCCTCATCATCGAACTTACCGCGCCTGCCACTTCCTTTACCACCCTTCCCTCTTCTGTCACTTCCACCTTTTTTACCTTTGAAATTTTCACCCTTATGCTTTGGAGCTCGAGGCTCCGGTGGCTTTGGTAACTTTACACTGACGCTCACTCGGTCCCCATCTAGCGCCAAACCTGTGTCGTAACTCTGCACGAACACACGGTCAAATTTATCCAAATCCAATCCCGCGGCAATATTATCCTCATTCTTTATATCGGGATAAAACCACGCATTTCCACCATTCTGAAATCTTATCACTCCTACCATCATCCCACCCGCGCTTACTTTCCCGCCAGCCCTCGGACGAGATGCTTTGCCGGCTCCTGCCGCACTAACTTTCCCGCCGGACCTCGCACTAGAAGTATTCTCAGCCCCTGACGCGGCTAGACTGTATCTCTCTTTTTTACCAGACTCAATCACTCCATCCCTCTCTAACTTATCAAGCGTGGAGCGCATCGCAGGCCTCTGAGGGCTTTGAAGGTTTAGAGCCCTAGAAAATTCAGATTTATCCATTGGTTGGTAGCTTTCACTCTTCATTAATCCCAATATTCTATCTCTAATGTCTTTCATGATTCAAGCATGCACCTATCATTAGCTCTGCACAACCTCCTTTTCTCATTGCCAGCATCTAATTCTCATGCTAAATTTAGTGTGTTGACATTGTAAATTCAAATTTCTTAAATTAACACTCCTCAAAATACCATCATGAAACTATCCAAAAATAATAAAACTTCGACCAGAGGATTCACATTGATTGAACTCCTCGTCGTCATCGCTATCATCGCCACTCTTGGTGGTCTATCATTCGGCCCCATTATGAAATACCTTGGAACAGCAAAAATAACTAAAGTCAAGAAAGTGTGTAAAGATCTCACATTTGCTATCACTGGCTTTGAACAGGAATACGACTCTCTTCCTTACTCAGGGAACACATATCCTAGCGTTGACGCAAGTTATAGAACTGGTGGTGCAGGCAGACCTTTGTTAAAAGTTCTTATAGGAGCAGACACGAACATTAACGATAAAGGTAAAAGATTCTTTGTTGCTGATGAAGCTAAAGGTCGGAAAGATGGCTTTACTTATTTTGCTAATGGCTCTATAGAAAATTTATACGATACATGGGGTAATGTATATACCATCCGACTTGATTACGATGCCGACGGGATTATCGATGCCAGCGTCATAGGAACATACAGCGATACGCTACGAGTTGGAAACTCCATCGTAGTTTCACCTGGCAAGGATGGCTTATACGACGATAATCAAGACGCAAAATCTTGGTAAGAGAGTCTTCCCCGTATTATGATTGGTGTTTTATATTTAGTAAATGCACCACCGCCTGAAGGCGGTGGCTTCAGGCTTGCCGACTGAAAGTCGACTGGACGTTCAGTCACTTGCCTTCCACACCAAAGTCCCCATCTTGACCACATTCCACTTCTTGGTTTTCTATATATTCTTCCAATACACCATCCTTCACATTCCCTGTAGTGCAAGCAAAGTAGCTACGTGCCCAAAGATGACGACCCCAGAATTCACGCTTTAAATGGCGAAACTCAATCATTAGCTTTCTCGATGACCGTCCCTTAGTGCGTTTTAAATGAAGTTATATCCGCAATAATTAAACCATCCTATAGCATCTGAGTGTGTCACCTTATCTAATGCTTTTCCTATTGCTTTGACTAGATCTTCTAGATTCCTCGCTTCTAATTTGGGAGTACCCTTTTCACCTTACTCCACATCAATTCTATAGGATTAAGATTAGTTGAATAGGCTGGTAAAAAATCAACTCTTACCCCTACACTTTCTATCAATTCTAGAACTCGTTTGCTTTTATGTGAACTAAGATTATCCATGATGCCTACATCACCAGCTCTTAAGGTTTCTAACAAAAATTCTTTGACATAAATATAGAAAGAATCGGCATTCATAGCCCCTTCGATAGTCATGTAAGCTGTGGATCCATCAGAGCGGTTCGACGAGATCATCGTTGTGCTACTCCATCTACGAGTTGAAGTAGCAGCAAGTAAACGACAGCTTTTTTGACAGCGTCCATACAGCCTTGTCATATTCGTTTTAGCACCTGACTCATCAAGGAAAACAAGCTTCGAAGGATCAAGCTTTACCTGATCTTTATTCCACTTTAGACGCTTTTTACTAATATCTTCTCTGTCTTGTTCAGAGGCTCTGAGAGTCTTTTTTTATATGACATTCCCATGCCTACTAAAGGGTAATGAATAGCCTGGATAGAACAATCGATTTCCAATTTTTCTTTAAGCTCTTCTAATGTTAGATCAGGTTTTTCTAACAAAAGATCTTTCATTAGTAATTTATCCTCGACTGTTATTTTAACCTTACCGCCACACCGCTAATCAAGTGGAGCTACGTCACCTAATAATTTTCTTTGGCGTAATAGTTTTTTGACCATTCCAAGTGAAACATCAAAACGATCTGCGACTTCTTGACGATTGACACCGCCTTTGTCTTAGGCTTTTAGGATTCTTTCTCTAATATCTATGGATAAAGTTTTAGGCATCTGTATATTTCATATGAATAGATTATTCTTTTCACAAAAAACACGTCAAATGATTTATTCGTTTTTATCATGTGAAGGAATAAAATATAAGCTCTCCACATCGCTAGGACATGGAGAGCATGTAAACTTAAGCTTTTAAAAGCTTATTCTTCTTCTGATGAAACGACCTCTTCGCCTTCAACCTCATCGATTTCTACCACATCGTCATCAGGGACGACTCGGGCTGTGTCCTGGAGCTTCACTCCATCCTTCATCGTGACAAGCTTCACTCCCTGAGTGTTACGTCCACATTCGCGGACGTCAGCACAGCGGATTCTGATTGATTGACCATCAGAGGTCATCAGCATGAGTTCATCTTCTGGGAAGACTGTCGAAGCTGAAACAACTTCACCCGTTTTCTCTGTGACTTTCATCGTGATGATTCCCTTACCGCCTCGAGACTGCACTCGATAGTCTGAGAACGGTGAGCGTTTACCTATTCCATTTTCAGAGGCCACTAGGAAAGTGCCGTCTTCATTGACAATCGCCATACTAACCACGTAGTCGTCATCAGCTGGGCGGATTCCACGAACACCAGCAGTAGCTCGCCCTTGTGACTTAGCTTGTGCTTCATCAAACCTAATTGACTTCCCTTTACGAGTCACAAGTATCACTTCGTCGTTTCCATTAGTAACACGCACATCGATCAGCGTATTACCTTCATCTAGCTTAATAGCGATGATCCCGTCTTTACGATAGTTCTTGAAGGCTACAAGTGCGGTCTTCTTAATCTTTCCACTCCGTGTAGCGAAGATCACAAATTTATCTTCTACCTTAAGTGTGATATCATTTCCATCCTCATCTAGCTGACGTTCAAGTCGCTGCGTAGCGGCGATAGTTTCATCTGCCTGTAAGTTGAGAACGTTCTTAATACTGCGTCCCTTCGAAGCTCTAGACCCTTCTGGCAGACCATACACACGCTCCACATAGACACGACCCGTGTTAGTGAAGAACATCAGGTAATCATGCGCCTGGGCAGAGAATAAATGCTCTACGAAATCTTGCTCATCGTCTTTCGACTGGTTCGCCTTCTTCGTATCCATCCCCTTCACACCCTTGCCACCACGCGCCTGGACTCGATACTCGGCTGATGGTGTACGTTTGATGTTTCCTTTGTTAGAAATAGTAACAATCATGCCATCATTCGCGATGAGATCTTCGATAGCGATCTCGCCCTCGTCAGGAAGAATAGGGCAGTGACGTGGTGTCGCGTGCTTTTCTTTAATCTCCATCAGTTCATCTTTAATGATCGTAAGAACGCGAGCTTCTTTGGCTAAAATATCCATGAAGTCCTTGATGTCGATAAGTAGATTATCATACTCGCCCTTCACCTTATCACGCGCCATACCGACCAATTGGTGGAGTCGTAAATCTGTGATTGCGGTCACCTGACGGTCAGTTAAAACATAACGATCTCCTTCGATTGAAATCTGCCCGCGAATAAGAATCCCTAATTTTTCAGCAGTTCCTGTTGAGAAGTCATACTGCTTCAGACGCTCTTCAGCTTCTTCACGGGTTTTCGAATCTCTGATGATTTGAATGAAATCATCCAGATGCCCTAGTGCTAATAAATAAGCTTCTAAGTTCTCAGCACGCAGCTCAGCCTTCTTAAGAAGATAGCGAGTTCTGCGGATGATGATTTCACGGCGGTGCTCAATGAATGCATCTAGGCAATCAAGAACCGACATCTGCTTAGGTCGGCGCTCATGAATCGCTAGCATGTTGACACCGAATGATGTCTCCATTGCGGTGAGTTTAAAGATCTGATTCACCACTACCTGTGGACGTGCATCGCGCTTGAGTGTGATTTCGATCCGAGTCTCATCATCTGAGAGATCTCGCATCCCAGAAATATCTAACAGAACCTTTTCTCTAACTAGCTCAGCAATTCTCAGCTGAAGCGTAGCACGGTTCACACCATGCGGCACCTGCGTGATCGTGATGATAGAAGTTCCAGAAGCCTTCTCCGTGATCTCCATCGTTCCGCGCATCTTAACACTACCTCTACCGGTACGGAAATAACTATCGATCCCCTTAAAGCCACGGATCTCACAAGCACCCGCAAAATCTGGACCCTTGATATATTGCTTAACCTCCTCAAAGGTAAGCTGTGGATTGTCGATCCTTGCACAGACGCCATCGATGACTTCACCCATGTTATGCGAAGGTATATTAGTCGCCATTCCCACCGCAATTCCTGTCCCGCCATTCACTAGCAAGTTAGGAATAGCCGCCGGAAGAACCACTGGCTCTTGACGCGTTTCATCATAGGTAGCTGTGGTATCGACTGTTTCTTTTTCCAGGTCGATCATCATTGCAGATCCCATATGCGTGAGACGTGCCTCAGTGTATCGCATCGCAGCAGCGGCATCACCTTCCACAGAACCAAAGTTACCCTGACCGTCGATGAGGGTCTCTCGCATGGTCCACGGCTGAGCCATATTTACCAGCGTGGTATAGATGGCACTGTCACCGTGTGGGTGATACTTACCCATCGTGTCACCAACAATACGCGCACTCTTTAAGTGAGCCTTCGTTGGGGTTAGTGAAAGGTCATTGTGCATCGCATACAGGATACGTCGCTGAGATGGTTTAAGACCATCACGCGCATCCGGCAACGCACGAGAAATAATCACCGACATTGAATAATCCAAAAAGGACTTAGACATTTCGTCAGCTACGTTTACTACTTTTATATTATCGTTAGACATGTTGTAAAAAAATTATTGGTTAAACGTCGAGGTTTCTAACGTTGAGAGCGTTATCTTCAATGAATCTCTTGCGAGGTTCGACAACATCACCCATAAGAATATCGAACATTCTGTCCGCTTCGATTTCGTTGTCTTCATCGAGTCTGACCTGGAGTAGCTGACGTCCTTCAGGGTCCATGGTGGTGGAGAATAGCTCTTTGGCATTCATCTCACCTAGTCCCTTGAATCGCTGGATACGCATTCCTTTTCTGCCTATCTCTAACACCCGAGTTAATATCTCGAAGAGGTTGAATATTGGCACCGGTCCGTCATCACCATCCCCAGAACCTTCGATAAGTTCATAGACTGGCTTATCATCTGAGAAAAATGGATCTGTGTTTAGACCAAACTCATTGAGACGTCCAAGGATCTTACTGATCGCGGCGGACTCGTTAAGGTCGCGCTTCACAGCTCTGCGTTGGATCCCATCGTATTTCACTTTAAATTCTTCGATTTCCTCCTCTGTGATTTCCTCGTGGTTTAGACGAAGATCACGGTTCTCAGCCGCGAATGCTTCAAGCTCCGCTTCATTATGCAAGTAGTGCACAGACTCTTCATTTCCGAGTCTTACTCTGACCATAAACTCTGGGAGCTTATCGTCAACTTTACGCTCTAGAATCTCACGGAAACTTCCGCCGTGACCTTCAAGTGCTGAAGTGAATTTTTTCAACTGAGCAAGCGTGTCAAGCACACTGCGGAGAAGATCTGTATCTACTTCGTCAGAAGTCCCATACTGTCGAAGTCTAACGTCTTCTGAACCTAACTGGATGAGAATTTCATCCAGAGCGTCATCATCCGCGAGGTATTCCTCACGTTTTTTACGCGTTATTTTATAAAGTGGTGGTTGAGCAATATAGAGATAACCCGCCTTGACCATATCTGGCATGTGTCGGCAGAAGAACGTGAGGAGCAATGTCTTGATGTGCTCACCATCGATATCAGCATCCGTCATAATAATGATTTTATGATAGCGGACTTTCTCAACGTTGAATGCGCCTTCTTGATCACCATCACCTATCCCAGCACCGATGGCTGTAATCATCGCTTGAATTTCCTTGTTCTGAAGGGCTCTGTGGAGACGTGCTTTCTCAACGTTGATCACCTTACCACGGAGCGGAAGGATCGCTTGGTTGATACGATTTCTGCCAGATTTGGCAGAACCACCAGCGGAGTCACCCTCCACAATATAGATTTCAGATTTAGCTGGGTCACGCTCTGAGCAGTCTGCCAGTTTACCTGGAAGTCCACCGCCAGACATGACTGATTTTCTAACAGTCTCACGAGCCTTCCGCGCCGCCTCACGCGCTCGCGCTGCATTCACAGCACGATCAATGATCATTTTGGCAAGGTTAGGATTCTCATCAAAGTATTCTTTTAATCCTTCAAACACGATCGAGCTAACCACGCCTTCAATTTCAGCATTCACCAACTTACCTTTAGTCTGGGAACTGAATCTCGGGTTCGGCATCTTCACTGAAATCACACAGACGATTCCTTCGCGAACATCATCACCAGAGAGCGCGGGGTCTTTATCTTTAAGAATTTTATTCGCCTTTGCGTATTGGTTGATTGCTCTTGTTAGAGCACCTCGGAAACCTGTCAGGTGGGCACCACCATCAGCATTCGGGATCGAGTTAGCGAAACACAGAATGTTGTCTTTATAACTGTCATTGTATTGGAAAACCACGTCTGCGAAGACATCATCCTCCATCACCTTGCCGTCATAATCAATTTCAATACTACGCACACCGTGAAGCTCTACAGGGTCTGCATGGATAAGAGTCTTGTTTTCACCCAACTGTTCTACGAATTCTACGATACCCCGAGCGTAGAAAAAGGTGCCTTTCTTGGCGGATTCAGGACGCTTATCTTCTAGATTAATCGTTAGTCCAGGGTTTAGGAAAGCAAGCTCACGCATTCTGGTAGACAGCCGGTCGAACTCAAACTGAATGGTATCTACAAAGATAGTGGCGTCAGGGAAGAAAGTAATCAACGTCCCGGTTTTATCACCTGGAGCTTCGCGAACCACTTCAAGCGGCTCAGTAGTCGTGCCGCGCTCGAACTTGATGCGATGCACTTTATTCTCGCGAGTCACCTCTGCCACAAACCAATCAGAAAGCGCATTCACGCACTTCGCGCCCACACCATGGAGACCACCGGAGTATTTGTATGCCCCTTGTCCAAATTTACCACCAGCGTGCAGACTCGTCAGCACTAGCTCTACTGCTGGAATGCCAAACTTAGGATGAATATCCACTGGGATGCCACGACCATCATCGATGATAGTGATTGAACCATCAATATTCAGCGAGACATCGATCACGTCACAGTGACCGGCCAAATGCTCATCAATAGAGTTATCAATCACCTCAAAAACGCAGTGATGAAGACCCCTTATGTCTGGGTCACCGATATACATACCGGGACGTTTACGGACGGCTTCTAAGCCCTCCAGCTTATCGATTTGTGAAGCACCATACTCCTGCTCCCCTGAGACCGTAGTCTGTGCTACTTCTGGCTCTTTTTTTGGTTCAATTGGATTATCTGACATGTATCTAGGGAGCCTATAGTTTTAGCTCTCCATGACCAGAAAAAACACCCCAAAGTCGATAGTTTTTTTAGCGGTGATTTTATAAAAAAATCGTAATCTTTAAAGAAATAATGGGCGGCCCTCAACTAACTGATAATTAGACAAATATAACTACAGATTCATGATCCCAATTTGCCATTTCATAAGCACTGCAGATGGCTCTACTTCGTTCGCAGCTAAAGCATCAATCATCGCTCTAGAAATAATCAGACTTGAGTCTATATCCAGATCAATCGCAGCGTCATCTCGCTGCTTGATTAACGCGTCTACGCGAGCATCGAATTGATCATCCTTAGTCCGCTTACCTTTAGCCCTAGGACGCTGCGGCAAAACATCATTTGAAAGACTCTTAGCCTCTTCGGCTGCTGCTAAAAATGCCTTTATTCTGCTGGGCCTATAGTGCTTAGGGAGCGTCACCGATTTTCCATCCATAAGATCAGACACCCAGCTGATTAGCTGCTTGTTACCACACACCATGAAGGTAGGTCTATCCCAGTCCATAGCCTGCTCATCTCTCCAATACCAGAGCGCTCGGAGATAGGCCTGAGCTCTTGGAGATAATTTCCCTGAGCCAGAGATCCTCCACGGATCTTCTTTTTCCATAGGACGTTCTAGCACTTTTTCTCTTGCCCATTCACAACTCTCTACAAACCACTCATAGCGGCCTTTTTCGTGGAGACCCGTTAAGATTTGATCAACAATTGGTTTGAGAAAAAGCACATCATTGATCGCATAATCTCTCATCTTTTCAGTGAGGGGACGCTTCGACCAGTCTGCCTTTTGTGAGCTTTTAGAAATTTCTACTCCCTGGTAGTGCTCCACCAAGTTCCCATAGCCAAATTTTTTAACTCCCAACAAACGCGCGCCTATTTGGGTGTCCCAGATAACCGGCGGGACAACACCTAGATCCTTGCGCATCATCACGATGTCGTAGTCGGCTCCATGCATCCAGAGCTTACCATCTTTTAGGAAATCCTTGAGTGGTTGCATATCCTCGACCGCTAGTGGATCGATGAGTTGATGCTTATCACCATCAGTAAACTGCACTAAAGAAATTTTCTCATGATAGTGGTAAAGGCTATCACCCTCCAAATCCATGGCACGGAAGTCCCCCTCTAAAGAACCTAAGTAATCACTAAGTTGCTGTGTTGTTTCTATCATCTATTAAATTCCTTTAAGGAGGAGCTCGGTGTTGTTCTGTGTATTACTGAGAGCTTTGAGAAGTGTTTGTAGCGCATCACCCACTGGAAGCGCTGCTATCACTCGGCGGACCTCTAGCACCTTCTGCATTTCATCTGGATGGTAGAGTCGATCATCATTTCGCGTACCACTCTGAGGGATATGAATCGCTGGGTAAATTCTACGCTCAGCGAGATCCTGATCTAACCTGATCTCCATGTTGCCAGTACCTTTGAATTCCTCAAAGATCACTTCATCCATCCGGCTTTCTGTCTCCACAAGTGCAGTGGCCAAGATAGTGAGGCTTCCTCCACCTTCAACATTTCTAGCGGCACCGAAGAACTTACGGCTTTTCTGAAGAGCCTGTGGATTCAAGCCACCTGAACCAATCACTCCACCCTTCTGTGAATTATTATGCCCACGCGCAAGACGCGTGAGTGAGTCTAACAGAATCACCACATCCTTACCTAATTCAACTAACCTCTTCGCTCTTTCCAAAACTAGATCAGAAACCTGAGCATGCCGGCGTGATGGCTCATCAAATGTAGAGCTGAAAATTTCAGCATCAACCGTTTCCTCAAAATCTGTGACCTCCTCTGGACGTTCGTCTAATAGAAGAACAATAAGCTCTACCTCTTTGTGATTCGCTTTGATTGATTGGGCGATGTTCTTCAGTAAAATCGTCTTACCACCTCTCGGTGGCGCTACGATCAGTCCTCTCTGTCCTTTTCCTAGTGGAGCGACTAGATCTACTAACCTAACACCTAGACCACCTACGGCACCATTTTCGAGAATGATTCTTTCGTTTGGAATAAGCGCTGTGAGCTTGTCAAAGGGTTCTGGCAACTCATAATCTGAAATTTCTAAGTCTTCCACTAAGAGCACTTCCATAGCGGAGAGATATTTATCCCTGCCCCGCGGAGCGCGCATCTTAACAGTGACTTTTTGACCTACGCAGAGACCGTGCTTCTTTATCAGATCACCAGCGATATAGAGGTCATCCGGTGAGGTTTTGAAGGACTTCTTGGGACAACGAAGCATCGCGTAGTTGTCTTTCGCTTGCTCCATAAATCCGAAGCCCGTCAGCTCAGTGCCGTGTTTCGCGTAAAATGAAAGCACATCAAATACTAGCTGGCTCTTCATCGCCATAGGCTGTATTTTGATCGGCAATGAATCAGCTAATGCATGCAGTTCAGCTAACGGCTTCTCGCGGAATTCATTAACAACTAATTTATCTGGAACATCATATTTTGGTTCCTCAGGCTTGGCTGACTCGGCAACTTGCTCTAGTTCAGCTCCTTCTTTTTGCTCAGTCTCTACTACAGCACTTGCTTCTACCTTGCTCTCCACTTCAGACTCAACCTTCTCCGCGGGCTGAGTGGTCTCCTCTACTTTTTTAACCTCTTTAGGTTTATCAGTTTCTTCTGTAGGGTTTACACCCTTACCTAGATTTAGTTCTTCTTGCGCTTCTTCGCTCATAATCTTTTGTTGTTTAATAAATCGATTTACTTGTGCTTCTAACACAGTTTTTGGTCCTTCATTCCATAGCACAACATCGGCACATTTCTCCTTATGAGAAATGGGGAGTTGGGCCGCAAGAATGGCATAAACCGTGGCATCGTCGAATCCGCTCCTCATTTTCAGCCGCTGCACCTGCGTCTTACGCGATACAGCAACCACCAGATTTGCCTCCTGACCAAAGTCAAATCCACCTTCAAACAAAAGTGGAATGTCGGCAACAAACAGCGATGCCCGCTGACTATGAAGCGCTTTTTCATGCAACGCAAGACATTCTTTTCTCACTTTGGGGTGAATCAAGTCTTGCAGCCTTTTCTTCTGACCCTCATCAGAAAAGACTACCTCACGGAGGTAAGTTTTATTGAGCTGACCCTCAGCTGTAATAGACTCAGTGCCAAACATCTTTCTAATCTCTAATAGCACATCATGATCTTGATAGAGCTGGTGCACGTAGTCATCTGCATCAAAGATTACGACTAATGAATCTGCAGCCTGCATCATCTTCGCGGCAGTAGATTTTCCGGTGGCGATTCCTCCAGTTAGACCAAACGATTTCATTACTCATACCTAACAGCTTAAATGATGAAATACACGTAAATTTTCAGCTCATACAATAGATAAAAAAAGCGGAACCGAATGAACGGTTCCGCTTTGAAATTTAATTACTGGTCGATGATGTATTGCTTACTCTGCGATAGCAGGAAGAAGACCTTCACGAACACCAGCTTCGACTGGCACACCGCCAACTCCGACTATTGTCTGAGACACCGGTTGACCTGTAGCATCGATGATACGCGCGGTAACAAAGATAATGAGGTTACTCTTGATGTGATTCTCTGCTTTAGTCTGGAATAACCGTCCAATGAGTGGAAGATCTCCAAGTATTGGCACTTTATCCTCTACGTTCTGCACATTCTCTCTCATGAGTCCACCTACTGCCACTGTGTGACCGTCATAGATAGTGAGCGAGGTGTTCACACGCCGTGTGGAGAATACTGGCATCTCGATACGGTTCTCTGTAATCGTGATCGTGATCGGGTTACCAAGTGCATCTGTGCCAGGTGACTGGATCGGTGATCCATAGTTGATGAATCCTTCGAACTCAACAATTTCAGGCTTGAAGGTGAGGTCGATAGTATAACCATCTTCACCTAGAATAGGCTCTACTTCTAGAGTCACACCTGTGTTGCGAGTTTCGAATGCTGTCGGGGTAGCAGGAGTCACAGGGAAGATGTTTCCACCTGCAGCTCCCCCTGCACCACCATCGATACCGCCACCTACACCAACTGACTGTGGTAGTTCAGGTGGCTCGTATTCAGTAGGATAGATAAACTCACGAATAATCTCAATAGTAGCTCTCTCACCTGAGCGAGATACGATACTAGGAGCAGTCATTACGTCAGCACCTTTCTTCTGAGCAAGTCCGCGCATGATCATCTGCACCTGACCGTCTGTAAAGAGACCAGTGAGTGAGAGTATACCAGGAGCAACACTACTGTTCTGGGCAGTACGGTTTGGATTATTTAGGAATGAATCAATGCTATCTCTACTAATAGCGTAGTCACCAGAGCGGTTACCACCAGTTACGATATTAGACACACTCTCGTTAGCTGCGCTTGGAATACCAGGAACACTGACTCCGGCGACAGGGCTAACAAAGTCTGAAGCATTTCTTCCGCTAGAGTTACCGAGAGTTCCTCCACTTAAGAATGAGCTGTTAGAAGTAATCCCAAATGGTGAAATAATCCAGTCAAAGCCAAGTTCATCTGTGTTCTCCTGTGAGATTTCCACAAACTTAGTAAGCATCTTGATCTGCCTAGGCTTTCTCAAGCTAAGCTCATCCACTAATGTTTCCACTTGGTCGAGTGCATTCGCAGTGTTTCTGACGGTGAGAGTTGATCTCGCCTTACTGAAACCTGCTGTCGCACCTTCTGGGAATTTAATTCCTTGGAGCTCGAGCAGTTCTGCTATGCTTTTCTTATTACCAGCATCACCTGTGTTCTCTTCACCAAACGGATCATCGGCAGCACCACCGCCACCACCACCGGGACCATCACTAATGAGGTTTCTTAGATCTGGTGGGACACGGAATGTGCGGGCATACATTTCATTATCATCTACGTCAGTAGCTTTAAGGATAACAACTGAGTAATTCTCCACTTTATAGCGAAGTCCAGATTTTTGACAAATCTGCCTGAGAGCTTCCTCCATAGGAATATTACGAATTGTGAGCCCTCCGAGATTGATGTTCTCAATCTTATCAATTTCATCTGCAATGCCATCGCCTTCACCCATTCCTTCGCCACCATCTACAATCGTAGGGTTACGAAAAACAAAGTTGAGTCCCTTTTTGGTAGGATCTAGTTCTTCTGTGTCCAGTTCTCTCGATCTCTGGCGTAAGAATCTGATCGCATCTCTGACTGTCGCGTCATTCTCAAACTCCACAAGTGGAAGCATAATGCTTTGAAGCTTTTGCCTGAGGTAAAGCGCAGGGCTGACTGTTGTATTCAAATTTGTACCTATTCCTTGTCCCTCTTGGATCGCTGGTGGTACGGATATTTCCCAGGCTTGATCTACCTGCGTGAGCATTGAGGCTCTGGTCTGATCGTAAGCAGCACGGTAGTAGTCACTCTTAGCCGAGCTTACTTTCTCCATGCCACGTCTTGCAGCTTTATTGTGGGGATCTATTCTGAGAACTTCCTTAAACTCCAGTACGGCGTGATCAAACTTCGCTTGATCATAGTAGCTATTTGCTCTGTAAAGTAGCTTACGCACTTTCTCTACGTTCTTCACATGTGAGTAGGTGAGGGTAGGGCTAGTACGGATAGGATCGTCTAGATATTCAAGGTGCTTTTTAGCGACCACATTCCCTGGATCTTTCTCTAGGACATTATCTAAAAGCTCTCTCGCTTCAGTATATTTGCCGGTTTTACGAAATTGCTGTGAGAGCGCTACTGAGCCATCAAGAAGATGGCCGATGTATTCGCTGCGTCTGTCAGCAGCAATCGGACCTTGGGGCAGCATTATGACTGCCTTGCGATATTGACTGACTGCTTCTTCGTAATTTTCGTCTTCGTAGGCTTTACGCCCAACGAGGACTGCTTTGTCTGCCTCTGCTATTTGTAGTTCTCTTCTAGCTATTTCTTTGTTCACGAGACTATTCTCTTGAGCAGATGCGGTGCTAGAAACTACAATCGGCATGGCTAAGGCAGCCGCCATTAAAATAGCTGCTGTTCTGCTGGATCGATGCGTAGGTGTGTTTTCCATAATTAAATTTTATATTCGTTTATTTTAGGGTGGTTTGTGAAGTGTTTTTTTTACTTTTTGTAAAATTTTTAATCTATTTAGTTGCTACTTGTTATTATTTCCGAGGAAATCGTCCACGCTGGAAGCTTATTTCTTCCGTGGTACGTCTAGCTCGATGGTGGATTTTTTCCCACCCACATCATATTCGATTTCTGCCTTGTAGTCTTGAATAGACTTAAATTTATAGGGCTTTTTCTTAGCTAATTCGTCATATGGAAGTGAGAATGATCCACCTTCTGGCACAACAAATGGAGTTCTTTCCCCATTAATATCTAAAAATAGATTCAATGCCCAGTCTTTAAACTGAGGCCTTTTTCGATAATAAAGTTTAAACTGTTTTTTGTTCTGATTCTTACCGTTGTCTTGAAGAAGGTAGTATTCACCATCTTCGCCAGCGATGTCAGGATCTTGACCTTTCTCTATAATTTCAAAACGCTCGATTAATGATTTATCCTTTGCTCTTTCTGGGAACTTTCCTCCCGCGCCAAGCGTGCCGTAGTATAACCTCTGCTTGTTATATTTGAATGAGAAGTTACCTTCTAAAGCATTTAGCTTAGTCCAGTTCATTTCATAAGGCACAAATTCACCACCACTGCTCTTTAGCTTCGCAATGAAGTCAGGGTGACTCGCATTATCTGTAGGATCCGTATTCCCATCGAATTCTTCGCGGTTACTGAAGCCATCTTTATCCGCGTCTAGCACTGGACCATCCTTTTTGGTGTAGTCCTTAAGGTCATATTGCTTCCACCATCCAAGCCTCATCCCTGGATGAATCTCGTAGTCATCCGTCAGTGACTGCACTCCTGGCTTACCTTTAATGCTGTAGAGAGGGAATGAGACGAAGCTCTGCACTTCATTGCCATTTTTCTGATTTTCTTCGAAACCATATTCTGCTGAAAACTTCTCTCGTGCGATAGCGAGCGTTTTCCGCTGCTCTATCTCTACGGTATTATTTGGGATGACTGGATTGGGCGCATCCACTTCATTTGCTCCTGAGAAGACTGAGTAACCCACTGTAAGAACCACCACTGCAGCGGCGCCGATTGCGGCTTTATCGTAATTTTCTGATAACCAAGACATAATAATTTTTTGTTTTCTAGTTATTTAGTTGAAACCTTTATCGAAGATCCTTTAACAGGCATGTCTTTTTTGAGACGCGGAATAGTGACGCTGGACGCTTCCTTGAAGAGAACAAGTTCAAGTTGCATGAAGACGGTGATCTTCTCATCACCAATGACCTGCTTAATGATTTCTTTATCTGCTTCCATTTCAAAATCATTTCCGCCAAGATCAAATCCTGTACCTAGATCGAACCCTGCACCTCCGGCAGGAGCGGGCTCAGCACTTTCTTCAGGTTGTGCTTTTGGTGGTGGGAATGTGGCACTGGAGATAGTCACTGGATCTTGTTCTTCATTACGGATTTTAAGAAACTTGATCGCGAAGAAATATTCATCACCAGCAGTGATTGCCGAGACGAACTTCTGGAGGCTCACTTCTGTTCCTGTGAAAGTAATTTCAATAGGTAGTCCGTCGTAGACAGAAGTTAAGCCCACGGGCTTATTATTCCTATTTTTAGCACTCTTTTTTCGAGCACTCGCAGTTTGCACAGGAGCTTTACCTAGGATCTCAGCTACAGGGGCACGATAGACATTGTTAAGTGAATCAATACCAGAGTCAGCTAAGTTAATAAATAGCCATTCTAGTGCTTTTCGCTGGTAATTTAGATAAAGCGTTGAATCCTCAGGAGCCATATTAGCTTCATATTTCTCCATACCATAAGAGACTTTCTTTTTTGTCGCCTTAGCTATCTTTTTAGACCTGTAATAGCTATCTAGCTTGTTGATGTATTTTGAGACTTCACTACTAAACTGGTTTGCTGAGATTTTTTGCATTTTCTCAGGACGGAATTTCAGCATCGTTTCCTGAAATTTCATAGTATCCGCTGCAAATATGGCCAGGCCATCAGCTAGCATATTCTCATTGTCCGTATTAGGATACGGTTTGGCAGCTTGCAGGATGTTAATCCTTTTCACTGCTGTCTGCTCTCTCTGCCTTGCTGCATCAGCATCAGAATTTGCGCTCTTTCCTAGATAGAACAGCGCACCAGAAACCACTACTGTGACTCCTAGTAATGTTGCTGCAAATTTATTTTCTTGGTACCAACTCATGGTGATTATTTTAGTAAGGTAGGATTATTTAAAGGGATGATCAGTGTGAATGGCGCACCGAGCTTATCATCAGCTGGTGAGGTGGCATTCTCGACTACTATATCAGGATCTGAAAGGGTGACTAATTTCATGCTATTTCCGGATTTCCTGGAAATTTCTTTACCGAATACTTCAGAATTTTCAATCAGTTCTTGGAGTTGTGTGAGGACTAGTCCATTTGAGCCCCCCCGCCAGTAACCCCTAACTTTAACAGCGTTAACCATCGGAGCCACATAGTCTGGGTTAGGCAGACCTCTAGCAATCGTCTTTAACTCAAGCTTGGGCATTTTTATGGACGAATCACCATAGGCTGTTTTATGAATCCCTTTGGCAACCAAGTCCTGATATGAAGAAGCTTTTTCGTCTTCGGTATTTGGATCAAAATTTACAACTGGCTCCATTTCGACAATCCATAGTTCTGGATGAGCGAAGTGTTTTTTGATATCACTAAGGCCTTCGAGCCACATCACTCTGGAGTCCACTGCTTCTTGATAGAGACCTACAATATTAGCGATCTTGTCAGCGTCTTTCAGCTCAGCTTTTATAGGCACCGCATACCGGTCTAAGCCTTTAGCCACTTTTTCTTGGATACCAGCTTCTTTAATTGCATTACTTTTTGATGAAATACCACTTACGCAAAATGCTGCGCACGCAGCGATAATGACACCTGATGCGATGATTATCTTAGGACGCTTTTGCGCGTCATCTCGCTCATGCTGAACAGTTGCTGGCACGAGATCTATGTTTAGCTTAGATTTCTCGATGGAACGTAAACCCAGTCCGATAATTTCACCAAGTTGGTGAGCCTCTAAAGAAACTTTATCCACATCGACTTCTTGCCCTACAGATACTCTTTTGAGTGGGTTGAAAAATTCTACTGGTAGGCGTAACTTATCTTGAAAGAAGTCAGAAATCATTGGCAGGTTAGACCCACCTCCAGCTAGGAATATACGCTTTGGTGCTGAGCCATCATGCTGACTACGGAAGAAATTAGTCGTCCTCGCGATCTCAGCTGGCATCCGGTTCAGCGCTGTTCTGATGCAACTACCAAGTGCAGCAGTGAGTTCATCTAGCTGTGAAGTGTGCCGAGTATCGAGTGCGACTAGTCCGTTGGTGCATTTCTGGGATTCTGCTTCAATGAATGGCACGTTGTATTCCTTAGCAATGGCTGAAGTAAGCGTGGAGCCCCCGATAGCGATAGTCCTTGTGAACACTTTATTTCCATCCAGATAAACGAGATTACTGGTTCTCGCTCCAATGTCGATCATCAGTGCTGGTTCATTAAGGTCACTGTAGTTATAAATAAATGCATTTGCCAATGCCATCGGTGAGGCATCCACCAAGCCTGTGGTGAGATGTGCATCTGTGACACAGTCATTGATATCATCAAGAGCATCTGCCTTGATTGCTACGAGCACCACTTCTTGCTGCCCGGCTTCAGAATTTAACAATTGCCAATCCCAGACAACTTCATCGATGGGAAACGGCACGTGTTGCTGCGCCTCGAATGCAACTAGCTGCTCAATGTCATCACTCTCAAGCGAAGGAAGCTTCACGAATCTTGTGAAAACTGATTGGCCAGAAATGGCGTAGCTCACTGCCTCACGTGACAAGCCAAGCTTACTCACTAGCTCAGACACCGCTATACGGATCTGGGGAAGTCGAGTCATCTCTGCGGCAGGATCAGCTAGAATCGATGAAGATTCATATTTCTTTAAGATGAGACCACCCTTACTAGAAGGTACCAGTAATGCCATTGTCACTCGCTGTGACCCTATGTTTAAAGCTACTATTGACTGTGGATCAGCCATATTTATATATGTGTGTTAAATTTAAGTAAATTGAAGACTATCTCAGGTTTAGTGAGCGATTAATCTATATAAGGACAACTAACGCTTTGCCTCGATCTCAGCGTAACGGCTATACCAAAGGATTTTAAAAGGAGTTTCGTCTTTGTTGAGAAGAGGAATCTTATCATAGCGTGAAAGCTTACCGCTGCTCCACCACTTCCCTTGAGTGTCCTTACTGAAAAATCCTGAGTTCTTAACTGGCTGTTGACCGTTAACCAGGATTTCCCCCCCCGCTTCTTTAATATCGGACTTGTCAATACGATCACCACCAGTAAGTCTCATGACGGAATTAGGTGAGAGATAAACGGAAGCGTAAATATCTTGTCCAACAGGAACATTCACATGATTGACTTCTTTCTCCAAAAGGATGAAGCCTTTCCCTTCTGGATTTTTGACCGCTATATACCATTTCACGGTCACCTTATCTAAGAACTTTATTTTTTTCTTATCCGCAGGTGGTACCTCCACCTTGAATTTAACTTCTATCTCCATCCAGTCTTTAGGCCTAAAATCTTTCTTAGCCGAAAGCCCGCCAAGATCAGGCGACAGCACCTTCACTATCTCGGGTTTTTCTGCTTCGACCTTATACTGAGCCATAGCAAATGAAGCGGGCAACACTAGTATAAATAGTGCGGACAATAGGGATTTAAGTCTGTTAATGTTCATAATTACTCTTGATTAAGAATAATCTAACGAACCAAAAGAAGGTTTGGCGAGAATAAACGTGATAAAAATAATGATTTGCTACGTAGCGACATTATTTTTCTCTTCTACGCAAGATCGTAGCTCCCTGAAAATAAACCACATTAAGCTCTCTCATGTTGATTCTATTCTCTAACAATATCTAAGACACGATAAAATTAATTGTTTACCTCTGTATAGTAAGTTTCTATTTAGCCGTTTTAAATCACATTTTACTCTTTCCAGTCTGATCATTTTTCTCTTCACTCAGCACATGGCAAAACAACCTAAGAATGCGATCTCACCAACACGCTCCGAAGATTTCCCAGAATGGTACCAACAGGTCATCAAAGCCGCTGATATGGCTGAAAATTCTGAAACTCGCGGATGCATGGTAATCAAGCCATGGGGATACGCTCTATGGGAAAACATCCAGCAGCAGCTCGATAAATATTTCAAACGCACCGGACACCAGAACGCCTACTTCCCGCTACTCATTCCCCTCTCCTACTTAGAAAAAGAGGCAGATCATGCCGAAGGCTTCGCCACCGAGTGCGCTGTTGTCACGCACCACCGCTTAGAGGTGCAAAAACAGGAAGATGGTAGCACTAAAATGATTCCTTCAGGAAAGCTCACTGAACCCTATGTCATCCGCCCTACCTCTGAGACCATCATCGGGGCAGCCTTCTCACGCTGGACGAATTCTTACCGCGACCTCCCACTCCTCATCAATCAGTGGGCGAACGTGATGCGCTGGGAAATGCGAACTCGCTTGTTTCTACGCACAGCAGAATTTCTCTGGCAAGAAGGGCATACTGCTCATGAGACAAAGGAGGAAGCAATTACTGAAACGCGCCTCATGCACAGTATCTATACAGACTTTATCACCAATCACCTCGCCATCCCAGTCATCCCAGGCGAAAAGTCTGAGGTAGAGAGATTTCCGGGCGCAGACATGACCCTCACAGTAGAGGCCATGGTGCAGGATAAGAAGGCAATCCAGGCTGGGACGTCACACTTTCTAGGACAGAACTTCTCCAAAGCGCAGGACATCTCATTCACCGGTAGAGATAATACCGAGCAGCATGCTTGGACCACCTCCTGGGGCGTTTCCACCCGCCTCATCGGCACCCTCATCATGGCTCACGCGGATGACGATGGCCTCATCTGCCCGCCACGCATCGCCTCACAGCAGATCATCATTATCCCCGTCACTCCTAAAGATGACACACGAGATGCCATCATCGATGCCTGCGAAGCCCTTGCCACAACCCTCCGCCACAAGGATTTCCACGGCGAACCGCTCCGAGTCCAAGTTGATAAACGCGACCTAGGTGGTGGCGCCAAAAAATGGGAATGGGTCAAGAAAGGCGCACCCATCCGTATCGAAATAGGCCCACGTGACCTAGAAGCTAGAAAGGTCTGTATGCAGCGCAGAGATGAAGATCCATTTGAAAAACACTTCATGGAAAAAGAAGAATTCATCCGCGACTGCACTGACACACTGGAAGAAATCCAAAGTGAGATCTTACGCCGCGCCATCGAACTCCGCGACGCGAACATCTCCGACTGCCTCGACCTTGACGAATTTGATAAGCACTGGACAGACAACGACCAAGCAGGCTGGCTCACCACCCCATGGGCAGGTAGCAATGAGGAGGAAGAAGCCCTCAGCAAGAAGCACAAAATTTCAATCCGTTGCTTCCCTAACGATCAACAAGACGGCAACGAAGCTCCCTGCATAGTCACCAGCAAACCCACCCAATCCAGGGCTATCTGGGCACGTAGTTATTAACAATAATAGTGAAGGTGAAATAGTGAATAGTAAATCCCAGTAAAACTAGATACACTGTTCATACAGACCCCCAACTTCAGCATTTAGTAATCACACCGCACTAAGAATCCATCATTCCACACTCAACATCTAAAATTTACCATTTAAAATAATGTTCCTCGATCTCCAAGACGTCAAAACTCATTTCCCGATTAAGAAAGGGATTCTCATTCAGAAAGAAGTCGACTCCGTAAAAGCAGTCGATGGCGTATCCTTATCGATAGAAAAAGGCGAGATCCTAGGGCTTGTGGGCGAGTCTGGTTGCGGTAAATCCACACTCTCCCGTACTATCATGCAGCTCATTCCTGCCACATCTGGAAACATTATTCTGGAAGGCGAGAGTCTCACAAAACTTACCTCTAGCGAAGTACGTAAGAGAAGACTAGACTTCCAGATGATCTTCCAAGATCCCTACGCATCGCTTAATCCTAGGATGACCATTTACTCCACACTCGCAGAAGCTCTCATTCAGCGCCACCCTGACCTCAAAGCAAATAAAGCGGCTATGATGGAAGCAGTCATCACACTCATGAAGCGCGTGGGATTAAATCCATCGTTCATGAAAAAATACCCGCATGAATTCTCCGGTGGTCAGCGGCAGCGCATTGCCATTGCCAGAGCGCTCGCGCCTGAGCCTAAGCTCATCCTCGCAGACGAACCTGTCTCTGCCCTCGATGTCTCGATCCAGTCTCAGATTCTCAACCTCCTACTCAAGCTCCGCGATGAACTGGATCTCACTATGATCTTCATCTCGCACGACCTCTCCGTAGTCCGCTATCTAGCCGATAACATCGCCGTCATGTACAAAGGGAAAATCGTAGAATACGGTGAGGCAGAACAACTTTTCAACCACCCTGAACACGATTACACCAAGAAACTCATAGAAGCGATTCCAACAATGGAGTCAGCACATTAATTTTTTGCCTTAGGCTTCACCGAGCACGAACAACCTCGGTTCTGAGCTATTTCGACCATATTCAGGGCTAGCACAGCGGTAAACCCTAGCTATATGAGTTCTGATACCAGTCGTCACTGGCGCTCTAATGATCTACCAGTCTTTAAATGGGACTTGGGCAAGGGAGTAGTTGCAGTAACGGTGGTCTTGTGAGACACAGGAACCGGCCCAGCTGGGGATTTCAAATTTCTCGTGCTCGGAGCTGAGTTCTATTTCTGCGACTTCTAGGCCTGCGTTGTCTCCAGAGAAGATATCGATTTCCCAAGTTTTCCCTTGGTGAATCACTAAATAGCGAAGTTTGTCTATCAGCGGGGAGTCTACGAGTGCTGCGATCATGGCGCGGGCGTCATTGAGTGGGATCTCGTATTCAAATTCGGTGCAGCTGATGCCTTCTTCTCCTCCGCGTGGCCCCTTGAGGGTAAGATAGCTCTTATCACCAGCGATACGGACGCGGACGGCTGTTCCATTTGTAGTCGAGATGTAGCCTTGCTGGTAGCGGATGCCTTCGCTGGCGGTGGCTTTCCAGCCATCGTTTTTAAGGATAAATTTATGTTCGATTTCGATCATTTTCTGGGGAAGTTAAAAGGAGATAGATTTAAGTTTAAAGGGCGGGGCCTTCGCTACGAAACTTTAAACACTCCACTTCAATCTTTAAACTAAAAAAATGAGGCCTCCGGGGGAGAACCCAGAGACCTCTGTACAATCGCCTATGGATGAATTACTTCATCCTCAGCGTCCCTGCGGTTTGGCACAGGCTATTCTTGTGCTTTATTTAGGCGGAGATGTCAACTGACGACTGTCGTCAGAGGGGAATTAGGATTGAATAATGAGGTGGCTATATTTATGAATAGGGACGCCAAATGAGAAACCTACTTCGATCGAGAGCTGTATCCAAGCGACCCAAGTTAGAGAGCTGGAGTATTTACGGCAACTGCGGGCTATTTAAAAGAGCGTGGCGAAGCTCGTTGCGGGAGCTGAGCATGATTCATTTTGGTAGGGGATTTCTTCTGAAATGAGGACAAAGAGAAGGGTTGCAGTTCTGGGTGTTTGGGTTTATCTATCCATCCATGTCTAGCATACTTGGTCAGAATTTTCGTATTTCCACTTGGGGAGAGTCCCATGGTGCAGGAGTTGGGGTGAACATTGATGGCTGCCCACCACTTATAGAGCTCTCGGAGGAGGATATCCAGAAAGAGCTTGATAGGCGCCGCCCGGGACAGAGCGAAATAGTCACCCCGCGTAAGGAGGGTGATGTCTGCGAGATTCTTTCTGGTGTGTCTGAGGGGAAAACTTTAGGGTCCCCGATAGCTATATTGGTTAGAAATCAAGATCAACGCCCATCATCCTATAACGAGATGAAGGATAAATACCGCCCGTCTCATGCTGACTACACTTATGATGCTAAGTATGGATTTAGAGCTTGGCATGGTGGGGGCAGAGCTTCTGCTCGGGAAACTATCGGTAGAGTGGCGGCTGCGGCCGTGGCTCAGAAGGTGATTCATTCTCTCTTCCCAGATTTAGAAATTATCGCGTGGGTGAAGTCCATCCATCACATCAATGCGGAGGTGAATTCGGATACGGTGACCTCAGAGGAAATAGAATCTAACATCGTCCGCACAGGAGACGCTTCAGTGGTGGATCAGATGATCGACCTCATCAAGGAAGTACGCTCGGATGGAAACTCCATCGGCGGCGTGGTGGAATGCGTCATCCGCAATTGCCCTGCTGGGCTGGGTGCACCGGTGTTTGATAAACTAGAAGCTGAGCTTGCCAAGGCGATGATGAGTATTCCTGCTACCAAGGGATTCGAGATCGGGTCTGGGTTCGGAGGTACTCTCATGACTGGGCGCGAGCACAATGATCATTTTTATATGGATGGCGATAGAGTGCGCACCAAGACGAACCGCTCTGGTGGTGTCCAAGGCGGCATTTCTAATGGTGAGAACATTATTTTCCGGGTGGCATTTAAACCGACAGCCACCATCATGAGCGAGCAGCTTACCGTGACGAGCGACCATGAAGAGACTGAACTTAAAGGCCGCGGCAGACATGACGCCTGCGTTCTACCGAGGGCTGTGCCGATGGTGGAGGCGATGGCAAACATCATCATCTGCGACCACATGCTGAGGCAAAGAGCGCAGATGGGGAAAATTTAATCCATATTCCGCATTTCACGGTTGATTCCGTGGGATTCTCAGCCTAAAAGCACCGCACTACTGCGAGAACGCTCAATGGCTACCCGTAATCACCAATTTCAAACCCGATTCAAACCCAATTTCAACCTAGTAAAATATCATGATCGAAAACATGCGCAAATATACCGGCCTAATGGTCGTAGTCCTCGTCCTACTTGCAGCTGGACTCATCCTCACTATGGGAAATTTCAATGCTAACTCTGGAGGCCGAGCCAAGGTGACTGAAGTCTATGGTGAGGGTATCGACCAGATCCAGTATCGAAAAATGGGATTCAATTCCCTCAATGTGATCAAGCAACTGAGAGACCCAGGACTCACTGCGTATGCAATGGACATGATTTTCAATCAACGACTTGATTGGCGGATGATGATGGGCTTCTACCAGACAGGCTCTAATTCTGAAGAAGTACAGAAATTTGTCACCAGACGCATCGTGATCGCTAAGACTGCAGCGGAGTATGGAATCTATCCATCTACTGCCCAGGCTAAAAAGCACATCAAGGAGCAGATCTTTGCTCAAGGTGGGAATTTCAATGCTGAATCATACCAAAACTTCATGAAGGAGATCGGGTCATCTGGTCTGCAAGAGGAAGACTTTGTCAATCTCGTGGCAGAATCTCTGGTTTATGACCGACTCAAAAACCTTGTTTCTAGCGGACTACAAACACCGAACCGCTTGACTGACCGCTCGATAAAATTTCAACAACAGACGTTAGACCTCACAACCGTAGCCATTGACATCGACCGCTATAAAAAGGAGCTGAAGCCAACTGAGGAAGAGATAGAAGACTACTGGAAGGAGAACGACTTTAAGTATCTAACAGATCGTCAAATCCGTATCAGCTACCTCGTGGAGATGCCCGTTTATGCTACGCCTAGACCTGTCGCCCCAGTGCGTGCGGCAGAGGCCAAGGATGAAGAATTTAAGAAATTAGATGATGCTTTCCAGAAAGAACTCGCTAAGTGGGAACTAGAAGTTGAGAAGCCCGCCGATAAATTGAGTGCTCAAACACTCTATGATCTGTCCTATAAGGTAGATGACACTGAGGGGGAAAATTTCACCGCAGAAGTAGCAAGTGCCAAACTAAAACTTACCTCTACCGAACTCTTCTCAGCAAAGAATGTAGCAGACGAACTCAAGCTACTGGATACCAAAGATGGCGTATCCATCGCGGACCTCATTTTCCAAATCAAGATCTCAGAATCACTCAAATACCGCATCCCTGCTCCAATCAAGCTAGCAGGCAACGGATGGTTCTATGTAAGATATGACGAGGAAGTGATGCCAGTGACTAAGAGTTATGAAGAAGCTAAGGAACTCGCTAAGACTGATTACATCCAAGAAAATGCTCACACTGCGATGCTTGCAGATGTGCAGAATATCAAAGACAAGCTCGCTAAGTCCATCACTGGTGGCGCCTCCGCTGAAGAAGCTGCCCAGATCAACAACCTCAAGGCTAATATCAGAACTGGGATGAGATACGATAATCTCGGAAAGGACGAGAGAGGTGGAGTGGTAGGCTCTGAGTATGAAATCTTCGAGAACGGAACGATCACTGACAACAAGTCATTTTCTGAGAAGAATGTGGAAGAAAAGAACCAAGTCACCCTCGTTTATCTCAATAAAAGAGAAGTGGTGAATACTGCCGAGGTCGTAGACACTCGTCTCCGTATTCAAAAGGCACGATCAGAAATGCTGCAAGACTCAGTCTTCCGAGCATGGATGAATGAGGCTGTTACCGAGGCGAATATCCCCGTCATGGATTTCAACTAAATCTAAAACTAAATCCTCCCATAATAATAACACCACAATGAGCGCTGAACTAAATGACATATTCGATGACGCAAATGGCTCACTCGCAATCGGTGAATTTGAGGATGCTATTATGGGCTATCGTAAATGTGTGGCGCTAGATGCTGAGTTTTTCGATGGCTGGCAGGCACTAGGCATGGCGCTCATGAAGGTGGGCGAAATCAAGGAAGCCATCGGCTGTGGACTCCAAGCCGTGATGCTAGAACCTAATGACCTACTCGCCTGGACCGCCCTCTCACAGATGTATGTGCAGGATGAGAACATCCCAGAAGCGGAAGCTGCCAAGCAAAACGCCACTATATTAGGAATTGGTGGTAAGGTTGATAAAACCAGAAACTAACATTCTAACGCATCAAGTATCATCACGCATGTCTAACACTTTTTATACTACCACCGCTATTGACTATACCAATGGCAAACCACACATCGGTCATGCCTACGAAAAAGTGCTAGCCGATGTCATCACCCGCTATCGCAAGCTCTGCGGAGATGATGCTTATTTTCTAACAGGCGTGGATCAGTATGGTCAAAAAGTGCAGCAGACCGCAGAGAAGGAAGGCATTCACCCTGGGACATACGTTCGTAAAACGACTAAGAACTTCACCAATGCATGGAGCAAGCTAGAGCTAGAGTATGATGGCTGGGCGGAGACTACGGACGATCGGCATAAAGCTTGTGTCACTGACATCTTACAAAAGCTCTATGATGAAGGTCAGATCTATAAGAAACAGTATAAGGGCTTCTACTCAATCAAACAGGAACAGTTTCTCACCGATAAAGAACGCGGTGAGGATGGTGATTTCGGATCCGAGTGGGGACAAGTCGAGGAGCGCGATGAAGAAAATTATTATTTTAAGCTCAGTGACCATGTAGCCTGGCTGCGCAGCTTTGTGGAGCGAAGTGAGAACTTCATTCTTCCTGCTTTTAGAAAGGCCGATGTGCTCAATGCTATCGAACGCGCAGAGGACAATGACCTCTGTATCTCACGCCCGAAGGAGAGACTCCGTTGGGGAATCGAGTTGCCATTTGATAATGAATTCGTCACCTACGTTTGGTTCGATGCATTGATCAACTACATTTCTTTCGCGGGATACAACAAGGCAGAGGGCTCAGACTTACCAGACTTCGATAAGCTCTGGCCTGCCAATCTGCATGTAATCGGTAAGGATATTCTCGTCCCCTCTCACTCTATCTACTGGCCGTGTATGCTGCATGCCATTGGCTTCACTGATGAGCAAATGCCGACACTTCTGGTGCATGGATTCTGGAATTTAAACAGTGGTAAGGTCTCTAAAAGTGATCTATCACCTGAGCAGGCGGCGATGATGGATCCAGTAAACTTGGTGGAGAAATTTGGTGCAGACTGTGTCCGCTATTATCTAGTCAGAGACATCCATACTGGTAAAGATTCAAATTTTGATCCAGAGAGGCTCGTCATGCTGTTCAATACTGAGCTGGCAAATAACCTCGGTAACCTTTGTAACCGTGGACTCAGTATGACCAAGAGATTCCTCAACGGAGCCACCGCCTCGAGCGACTACGATGATGATCTAAGCAAGGAACTACGTGAGCAAGCAGCTGTCACCATTGCTGCCTACAGAGAAGCCATGGACCGCTATGCCGTATCCGAGGCGCTCGAGGTAGTGATCAAATACATCACCCTCTGTAATCAATACACTGACAAGCAAGCGCCGTGGTCACTCGCAAAAGATGAGACAAAATTGGCTGAACTCACCACCGTCCTTGGGCATCTAACAGAAGTGGTAGCTATCGTTTCTGTGCTGCTCAAGCCAATCATCCCAGCAGCCTGTGAGCGCATCCAAAGCCAGCTAAAAGCAGACTTCCTCGCCGAGCTAAACATCAACGATCTCAAATGGGGCATGATCCCAGCAGGTCAGGAAGTAGCCAAGCCTAAGCCTGTATTCCCAAGGATTTCGCTAGAAGAGGAATAAACTTAGATGCTCATATGAAATCACGTATTCTTTTCGCATCAATCATTGCATCCTTTGTGACAATCGCATTTACCAGCTGCGCACAGGACTACAAGGTGATCAAAGCTCCACACAGAAAAGCAGTAACGCAGAAAGTAGCTGGAGTTGTCGAGCATAGTCACCCAGTGAAGGTTTCTAAGAGCATCGGTGTAGGTAAGACGGTAGGTAGCTTAGGAGGTGCTCTGGCAGGAGCCAGTTTTGGTGCTGGCACAGGAAGATACATTGGCGCAGTCGCAGGCAGATTCGTTGGCGCTTATGGTGGCGGCAAAGCCGAAACTCGCTATCGCCAAAAAAACGCTCAAGAAGTCATGGTAAATTTGAAAGGCAAGTCACACAAGCTCATCAGCATCGGCGAAGAACCATTCAAAACGGGCGATAAAATCTGGGCAAACACCAATGTTTACGGTGAACCCCTCACTATCACACCCAGATAATTTTTACTATCATGCATCATATTTCATGAAAAGTGAATAGAATTTATAGTGTCTCAATGGGTTAAGATTCCATCTACCACGCCCTATTAACTAATAACAAATAACCAATAACTTACTGCGCAGCAGTAGATCACTATGCGACCACCATCACTCCAGAGTCAATCAGTCTCAGACGCCTTTAACCAGCAAGGCTGGGAACATGAAATCGTAGAAGGCAGAGAAGTCATCTCTGCGGTATTCGAGGCGCATCACACCCGCGTGCAGGTCTTTGCCCAGGCATTCACTCAGCTCAATGCGCTGAGTATCGTCGGCGAAACCGCCATGCCAATGGATAAAATGAAGATCCCCTACCTCCTGGAGCTTCTGCACCGTGCGAACAAACAGATGAACCTCGGTGGACTAGAATACGATCTGGATAGACAGCGCGTGGTCTTCCGTATCACTAATATTTTCGAAAAAGAAAAATTCGATGCCGACATCATTTCCACCATGACGCATTGCACCATCGCAGAGGTGGATAGAATCACCCCCTACTGCTCCATCATCCAACAAACCCCTGATGACCTCATCGATGACCTCAACATCGAGCGACTCCTCCTCAGAGAAGACCTCATCCCACCTGTCCCAGACGATGATGATTTGATCTAAATCAAACCACCTTAGAAACCTTCTCTACCTTATATCAGGAAGCTGTAGGCTAACGCCTATTTGTCATTTGTAGCATATCGTTTGAGCGCATCCACGGCGGAATGGAAGCTCGAATTCAATTTGACGGCTTATCGCCGTTGGATGGCGTAACTTGTTCGCTTTGACGGTTTCGTAGAGATTCTAGCTTTCGAATGGCCTCCGCCTGCTTCTTGTCATACTCCTTCGAGTTGATAGAATTCCAGTATGAATCCGTCCCAATCACTTTAAAGCTATATGACATCGATGGCTTGCCCCCACCTTCTTGAGATCCCGATGCTGCGAATCGCTCGATGCGCCCATCAGTACCCAGTGGTCTCTGGGTTCCATCATCTAGTAGTTCAAAGGTGCGATCTGACGCTGATCCGAATTCCTGTGGTGACGATGTGATAAGGATACCATCCTTGGGATACGCGTAAACAAGAAATCCGTCTTTCAACGGCAGAGCGGGAAAACCTTCTTGCTTGTATACAGTAATTACCACGCCTTCATAACCGACAGGTATCAGATGCATCTCTACAGTTCTCTTCTTCTCGCAAGATGAGAAGCTAAGAGCGATAACAAGGAGGCAGAAATAGCGAATCATTTTCTAACGTCATAGGAATAGCGCGCCGGGGTCAACTCCAAATTTAATCAGACGGATTCCTCGGCGTCGCCATCTCCGCCTTGTTCTGCCTATCCGATTTTGGGAGTATCTCGTCCCTCAGTTATATCGTAATCAGGTGACTTAACCATCTCTAGCAAATCTGGGTTCTCCTGTGATAAGTTCCAAATCTTCTCGTTAATTTGCGTCCCAGTATATCGGAGCATATCCATCAGCCTAAAAGCCTCGTTCTCTACCAAAAGCAGACCCTCATCGTGCACTACAAAAGGAACCTTGATCTCGAAAACTTCTCCGTTGTCACGAGGCATGGACGTCTTTCTAACATCCAATCTAAAATTCATGCCTTCCTCAGAACTATGAGCAATATAGTGATTCCGCAGTTTCTCGAGTTTTCTAAACAGCTCCAAGTCATTTCCAGTGAAAGCAATTTCAGCTAGTTTACGACTCAACGTAGTCCCGCCACGTGTCTGTGTGAATGGTCGCAAAAAGGAAATTATCGCGGTCACTTCAAAGCACCTCCATCTGCGCAACTCAATATAATTGGAACTCTCGGACTCGTAATCCGCCTCGTCCATAAGGAAGGTTACCGCAGAAAGAGCTTCCTGAATATCATGACACGATTGGACTAGCCGCACGATCTGCCTCTTTATTTCGTTGTCGCTTCTCAATTTTTTTGCAGAACAGTGTTTATTAGTATGATCTTGGGACCGTATATCCAGCGAGCATC
>TARA_B110000879_G_scaffold143660_1_pt1 | contig 40155 bp, 31 predicted proteins | sample TARA_B110000879 | Tara Oceans TARA_B110000879 (sample SAMEA4398094) | marine metagenome | biome: Polar Biome; feature: [SRF] surface water layer (ENVO:00010504); material: water (ENVO:00002006), including particulate matter (ENVO:01000060) such as... | depth 5 m
AGAATACCGCTATGATGCACTAGGCAGAAGAGTCATCCGCAAAGAAGGCCGCGACAAAACAGCCCTCATCTGGTGGCGAAAAGCATGAAGACAGACAAATATAAAAAGCATGCAGACAGACAAACCACTGTAAAAAACATGAGATCACAACATCCCATGAAATAGCAAAAAAATTGTTATTAAAGGCATGAACACTATACAAAATCATCTATGAAGCGTTATTTTATCATACTAAATGTTATGGGGCTATTTGTCGCTGCTCTTGTGGCAGCGGCGGAAACTCCTCAAAGGATCGCTGCTCCGAAGAGTATCGAGACCTTCTTTAAAACATACTGCTACACCTGTCATGACACGGAGACCATGAAGGGTGACCTCAGCCTCGAAGATCTCACTCGCACGATCACCAACAGCACCGATGCTCAACACTGGCAGGATATCCTTGATCAACTGAATGCCGGTGAAATGCCGCCTAAGAAAAAAAAGAAGCAGCCGTCACGGGAAGAGCTTTCCCTTGCCATTGGGGATTTGACCGATGCGTTGGCCGCTGCCCAAGCGATGCTGAAGGACAGTGGCGGAGAGATTGGTTTAAGACGTCTGAATCGTAGGGAATACGAAGCGACGATCGAAGACCTGATGGGTGTCCGTCTCGACGGCGGGAAACTACCTGACGATCCCAGTGGTCGATTTGACACGATCGGTCAAAATCAATCACTCAATGCCAATCAACTACAAGGCTACTTCAGTTTTGGACAAGAAGTGTCAAAAATGGCTTTGCACTGGGCCACTCAGCCTCGTGATAAAGTTACAAAGATTAGGAAGTCTTGGCTAAATAAAGAGGCTCGACATAAAAAAATATACGAGTTCGTAGAAAAAACCAATCTCGTTAAGAAAGAAGGAAAAACCCCGGCTGAAGCAGGACTCACTGACGAAGAGTGGAAGAAATACAACCCTGACGGCCCCAATGCTCATAACTCGGTATGGCGTGGCCAGCATCAATATTACAAAAACAATTTAGCCACTCATGAGAAAGGATTCATGCTAGGTCATGAACTCAAAGTTAACTCTGTTAATGTGAGTTTTCAGCATGATGCAAGAGCAACTTATATCATTCGTGCAAAGGGTGGGGTTGCCGAAGGCGTTAAAACGCGTCGCCTCGTCCGGCTGATGAGACATGGTTCTCATGGTGGCAAACACGGCATCGCTTTTGGTAGTTTTTTAATGACCGGTAGTTTTGACAATCTTTCAGTACATGAATTAGAATTTTCGCCGCGTTATCCACCTGAGTATAAAAGTAAAGCTTCACAGAATGTTTACTTGTTAGAAGACAAACGAGGAGGGCCTGGTTTTGAACAGATGTATCGTCACTATAAAGCGATTGAGCCTGGCGCCCCAAGAGATGCGATTCTCATGGAATGGGTGGAAATGGAAGGCCCTTTTTATAAGGACAAAACGGCTTTTGAATTGTTAGTAGACAAATACAAAATTGCCAGCGCCAGTGAAGAAGAGCTCGATGACATCTCCAAAGACTTTCTAGCAGACTTCGCAAAGAAGGCCTTTCGTCATCAAAAAGATTTCCCGATATCTTTTATCAATAAAATTCATGGCTATTATAAAGGCAAAAGAAAATCAGGGGCAAGCTTTCAAGAGGCGATCGTAGACCCTCTTGCGATGATTTTGACCTCTCCTCGCTTTCTTTATCTCATAGAACCTCAAACAGTTAAAGGTAGAATAAAACTTGACGCAATAACGCTGGCCAATCGCTTATCGTATTTCCTATGGAGCAGCCCTCCAGACAGTGAGCTCTACAAGCTCGCCCAAAGTGGCAATCTGTTAAAGACTGGAGTGCTCGATCAACAAGTTGAACGCATGCTGAAAAGCCCAAAGGCCGAAGTGTTTTTCGAAGGTTTCATGAGCCAATGGATGCATCTCAATCGTTTTGATGCAGTGGGGCTTAATTCTAAACTATTAGTCACTCGCACAGACGCCATGATTTATGGATCAAGGCGTGAACCCATCGAGTTTTTCAAAACCATCGTTCGAGGCAATCTGAGTGCCTCAAACTTTATTGACTCTGATTTTGTCATGGCCGACGCCGCACTGGCCATGAGATATGGCCTGACTAAAAACTACTCAGGGGACGGCTTCAAAAAAGTTCAACTCCCTAAGACCTCTGCCCGAGGGGGTATTATCACACAAGCGGCCTTCCTGTCTTCTGGAACAATGGGCAACAGAACCTCTCCTGTCATCCGGGGGGCCATGGTCAAAGAAATCCTTCTCAACGATGCCCCGCCACCGCCACCGCCCAATGTGCCTGAATTAGTGCATCAAGGAGTGGACCCCCTTTCAAGCGTTCGAACCTTGGTAGACTTGCACCAACAAAAAGTGCAATGCGCTTCTTGTCACGCACGATTTGACGCTTACGGCCTTGGCCTTGAGAATTTTGATGCGGTAGGCATTTGGCGCGACAAAGAATTGGTGACGCTGGCGGAAGAATCACAACAGATCCCTCGCAAACCGAAAAAGGAATATCCTGTAGACGCATCGGGCACTTTGCCAAACGGCACCATCGTTAAAGACATCTTTGGTTTAAAAAAGGCCTTGATGAAAGATCAACGTAAAGTCGCAGCCTCTGTGTTTGAGGGTTTACTGTGTTACGCCCTCGGTCGTGATGTGAGCTTCACAGACCGCCCTATGATCAAAGAAACGCTCGATCAATTATCTGAAGACAATTATAAATTACAGGAGATGATCAAAGCTATTGTCTCTAGCAAAACTTTTCTGGAATACTAATCAATCATTATTAAGATCTATGAGCCAATTCACGAGCCATCAAAACTCCCGCCGGAGCTTCCTGCAAAACGGAGCCAAAACCATCGCACTCCCATTTCTGGCAAGTATGCTTCCTGTGAGCACGCGCCTGATGGCGGAAAAAACACTAACCGCCAATGCTCCAAAACGACTGCTTTGGATGGCCATGGGGCACGGTCACATGGAGGATCATTTTTACCCCAAGGCCACAGGTGCTTTCAGCGACATCGCGCTCCCGCCTGGCTTCGATCCTTTGAAAAAGAACCTTGCTCATATGACCATGGTTTCGAACTTCACTAACAAGAAGAACAAGCAACCGCATGATGGCAGTGAGGCGGTGCTTACTTGTGCTGACGTGGTCGGCTTTTCCGGCAAAGCCCGACACAATAGTATTTCCTGCGATCAAGTTGCGGCCGCCCACCTTGGTCAGGACACGCGTTACGAAAGCATGCAACTCAACTGCCCAAAAAGCGATGCCCTAAACGGGCATGGTGGCGTGGCGATGTCTTATGGCGAGGACGGAAGCCCGTTAATCGGCCATTCTTCGCCTCCAGAAGTCTTTTATAAGCTGTTTGGCGGCAACCTCAGTAAAGAAGAGCTGCGCCACACTCAGCAACAGCGCCGCAGCATTTTCGACATCATGCATTTTGAGGGAAGCTCTGCTAGACGCCTCTTGAGTAAAGACGACAATGAAAAGTTAGATGAATACACCACAAGCATCCGCGAACTCGAACTTGCATTGATCCGCGAAGAAAAGTGGATGGACGTGCCTTACCCGAAAGCACAGGGTTCAGCCCCCAAAGAAGAAGGGTATCTATCTAGCGGTGCGCACGGTGATAAATCGATACGCAGTATGTTTAAAATGATCGTCACCGCCTACCAGACTGATGCCACACGGGTGATCACCTACCGCATGCCAGATGCCGGTCTACTCAAGAGCCTGGGGATGTCCTCGAGTCCGCATACGCTATCACACTATGGCAGCAATACGACGCTTCATGAACTCAATCTCCTACGTACCCAAAAATGGATGGAGATGTATTCGGAGTTCATTGACCTGCTTCGAAGTAGTTCAGACCCTCTGGATCCTAACGGTGGAACCATTTATGACAACAGCCTGGTTTACTGTGGCGGCGGACTGAGAACGGCACACCGCACCCTAAACGTTCCCTGCCTGCTGACTGGTGGTGGTTTCAAGGGACTCAAGCACGGTCAGCACCGTATTGCACCCAAGGAAAATACACCGCTCGCCAACCTCTGGACCACCATGCTGCAGGACGCCGGAGCCCCGATCAATCGCTTCGCCGACGCCGACGCCACAGCGAGTTCCATTTTGGTATAGTTCGCCCAATCCCTTCAGTCCGACCCCTTATATCTCAGCTCCACTAAAAAAACGGGGTCAGATGCCGTTAAAGTAAAGTAGTCTTTTAACATTTTTTTAGGTAGTTGGATTTGAGTAATTCTCTAGGTTTTATTATGAGTTGAGGTCTGTCTGAGTCTTAGAAGCAAGGGCTTTCCAGCCCAAACCCGGAAAAGCTGATGGCAGCTTGATCCCATTATTCTTGGGGGATGTTTTCTTCGTTAACCGCTTACGTTGATACGACTCTATCATCTATAGAATTACCTCCACATTTTATGGTTTGCTATCGATGGCCTTCTGGATTGTGGACGCGACTTGTTGGCCGATCTTGTTGTATCCATCCTTCTTGTAATGCACGTCTCCGACACCAACAAATAGAGCTGGCGAGAAGTCTTTGGTCAGAGAGTGCAGGTCATTGATAGTCACACCATGCTTCTTCATCATCTTCGCTGCCACATCATTGTATTTTTTATCGTCACCCACAATGCGACCAGCCTCCATCTCTGGAACAACTGTTGTGTGTGCCCAAATGAGTGTTGCCTTCGTCTTCTTCAGACGAGCCACCAGCTGCTCCAGATTCTTCTCATACTGCTCTGATGTGGTGGTTACTTTGCCCTTGGTCTTATCTCTACGCCCCTGAACTTTAGAGTTTGGGCTTCGGTAGCAAAGATCCCATAAGCCCCAATTGAAATGAATCACATCCCATTCTTTACCCCCAAGCCACCCATCAAGCTTTTTTAACCCAGTCCCTGTGTGCTGAGCATTACCCTTGTGGTGGATGACCACCGCTTTACCTTTTAGCATTTGCTTAACGTGCGGGGTGTATCCTATCGAAATTGAGTCTCCTATGATCAGCACTTTAGGTAGATCCTTCTCCTGTGATGATTCCTGCGCTAAACTAGACGACAACGAGAGGACAGACAGCAGTAATCCTGTAATAAGTAAATTATTCATTTTTTTATCTTTTTATCTTTTTTTAGTGGTTAATATTAGTGGTGAGTCACGCGAAGCAAGCCATTTAATCAGACGGCTTATTCTCAGTCGCCATTTGGGATTGGCTCTCCAAGTTTCCGCGTGCTGTCGCTACGTATCGCATATTCGAATCATACCAAATAGTTAAATAGTCTCTGCGTTTTAATTTGCTGATACGATCACTGAATGCTGCAGGGATAAATAGAATATCAGCAATACCTGGTGTCATCGCACTGGGCATTTCGTAATGCATATTAATCCCCGGGAAATGAAAGACACCTCTGCAGCTGTAGACATCACAGAATTTGACATCCTTGTTAGGATCCCCATTGGAGAGGATATTTAAGGCGATGTTAAAAACTTTAGGGTGATCTTTGAATTTATTCTTATGTTTATGATACTCTGAGGTAAACTTCACCTTGGTTGGCGCCGAGTATGATATTGAGTATATTGGGCTCCCTAGTTCTTTGATGATTTGCTCTCTTTGTGTTTCCGCAGTCTCTAGATGGGCATACTTCTTGCCATCGCCAGCGATGAACGAAGAAACACACGAGTTGAGCAGAATGAGGGTTAATATCGCTAAAATCTTGTGCATATTGTAGATGACTTTAGAGGAATACCACACTGGGAAAAGCACCAAATTTAATCCCTGCAATCCAGCCAGAGATAACATTATCTATTACCGTAGATTTTTTTAAACTCTTAAAAAGTTCAGACCTTTAAAATAACCACAGAAAAGTAGAATGGGAAGATGTGGACGTTCACTTCTTCCGAACGACGGCGTAATAAGCACCTACCTCTCCCCCGCCCTTAAACAAAAAGACTGGAGCAAGCTGATGGGATCCAGCAGTCAGATCGGCGGTGAAGGTAATTTTGATGTCATTCTTAGTGACTAGCTTACTTTCGAGCTCTTTGCCGTTGATACGGAGTGAAGCCTTCACGATAGGTAGAGCCAGTCCCGGTTTAGTGCGGTAGGCTCGGTCTGCACCGGGCACATTCTCGCCAGCAGCAAGCGCCGCACTGATAGGGTGCTTCGCTTCCTCGGGCCAGCGCATCACAGATATCTCGTAGCTGCCGGCTGTGATGACCTTCACCGCCCAGTGGCTCTTGTGACTGGCTGCAGATAGTTTACCTTTTTCTCTAAATAGTCTTCCGCCGCTGCGGACCTGGCTCTGATTCCATGGCGGAGCTTTATTTCCACCGATCCAGTCATGAGAAGTCAGCGTGACCTTACCTAGCCCTGGTTGACCGATATAGATCTCGGTTGTTTCTGCGAAGCTAGGCTCAATCTCTGCCCACCAATCGTCGTAAAAAGCACGCATCACTTTGACCTGTTGCGGGTTCTTTTCAGCAATATCAGTGGCCTGCCCAGGGTCGGCCTTAATATCATAAAGCTCGGTTCCGTTGACGAGACGCCAGCGATTGCTCATGACAGCGGACTTCCTCCATTTGATGGGGTCCACCACGCGCTGGGAGTCGGTGATAATCATACGCTCTGGCCAATTGGCATCGATCTTAGAATCAAGCAGTGCCCGCAGTGAAACACCGTCGAATTTGAGGTCTTTCGGCTTAGATGAGCCAGTGAGATCCAGTAGCGTGGGGACGAGGTCGATGGCGTGGGCAATTTCGCTAACGACATGTTTTTTGTTCATGCCACCAGCGGGCCAATGAAGAAAGAAAGGCACCCGATGTCCGCCATCGTATTCGGAACCTTTGGCTCCTCGCATGCCAGCATTGAACACCTTCGCTCCGGAGGCAGTACCATTATCGGTGGAAAAAATGAAGATGGTGTTTTCATAAGCATCGAGTTCTTTCAGCAGGGCACGAGTCTTGCCCACATTGTCATCGATGTTAGTGATCATGCCTAAGAACGCCGCCGTTCTCTTCGGCTGTGAAGGATACATGCTCATATATTTCGTCGGGCAGTGGAGTGGTCCGTGTGGCGCGTTAGTACAGATATAGGCGAAAAACGGTTTCTTGTCCTTCATGCACTGGCGGATGAAGTTGTTGGCGGCTTGGAAAAAGACATCGGTGCAGAAGCCCATGGCGGACTCGGCTTTTCCGTTGTGAAAGTAGTGACCATCATAATATGAATTATCCCAATAATCAGGCGCTTGACCAACACCTCCGCCGCCATGGCGATAGACCTCGCTGAATCCGCGTTCCTCGGGGCGGTAGGGATAGTTATCGCCGAGATGCCACTTACCGAACATGCCCGTTTCGTAGCCATTGTCCTTGAGGAGCTGGCCGAGGGTGACCTCGTTAGTGCGTAACATGGAGCGTCCCCAGATGGTGTGCCAGACGCCAGTGCGGTTGGTCCAGTGACCAGTGAGCAGGGCGGCGCGCGAGGGTGAGCAGGTTGGCGCGACGTGGTAGTCCTCAAGAACCGAGGACTCGCTAGCGAGCTTATCCATGTGAGGCGTCTTAATGACCGGGTTTCCAGTGTAGCCAAGATCACCGTAACCTTGGTCATCGGTCAGCACCAGAACCACATTCGGTTTCTCCGCAGCCGAAACCCAGTGCGGAGTAAACGAGGACAGTGAGAGGGCGAGAATAAGTGGGTATTTAAGGTGCATTAAGATTTACTTTTTGAAATTGATTTAAGATAGATTTGTTTGAGTCAGTCCATCAAAGAATTTAGCTTGGAAATTAGCAACTCAGTTCAACATGGGAAGCTTTTTAAATCACTCGAGGTAAATTTCAACGCAACGATCCTTAGGTCGACGGCGATGATGTTGTTCTGCACGCCGGGATCCCTAAGCATGTCATAGAGCTCTGAATCTAATACTGGAGTTCACTTCAAAAAAGCGATCCCAGCTAATCATCTTTTTTTGATCGTAAAATCTACAGGATAGCTCCCCGCGCTCTTTCTATCTAAATGAGGTTACAAACCTCTTCTACATAGATATCAAAGGTAACCAATCACTCTCCAACATCGATAAGGACGTCTCTGGCCTTCGCACCGTCTGCTGGTCCGATGATCCCGCGGTCTTCGAGGATATCCATCATTCTGGCAGCGCGAGTGTAGCCTAGCCTGAGGCGGCGCTGGAGAAGTGAGGTACTTGCCTTTTTCTCTTGGTGGATCACTTCTAGACATTTCTGAATCACTTCTTCATCGGCATCTGAGACTTCGTTGCCGCCATTTTCTGATGTTCCACCTTTTTCGATACTTTCCTGGATGGATTTTTCAAATTTCTGCTGACCTTGCTGCGAACAATATTCGACGATTGCTTCCACTTCCTCGTCAGAAACAAACGCACCCTGGGCGCGTTCTAGCTTCGCTGATCCAGGAGGTAGGTATAGCATGTCTCCCTTGCCAACGAGCTTGTCTGCACCCTTTGTGTCTAGGATGACGCGTGAATCCAGCGCACTGGATACCTGGAATGCGATCCGGCTCGGGATGTTCGCCTTGATGATGCCTGTGACAACATCAGCACGTGGTGTCTGGGTGGCGATGATGAGGTGGATGCCTGCCGCACGCGCCTTCTGCGCGATACGGGCAATGTTCATCTCAACATCCGCCGGGGCGGTCTGCATCAGGTCTGCAAGCTCATCAATGATCACTACGATATATGGGATACGGTCTGGGAATTTATCCTCGTCAAATTCTAATTCATCTTCATCGACTTCCATCGGTGGTCCTAAGTCACCATCCTCTAGCGCACGCGCGATGGACTCCACCATTTCTGGATCTGGATCTGACTCTTCTTCAGGTTCTTCATCAACATCAGCAGTCTCTGGTTCAGGTTCTTTTTCGGGACGTGGTCTGTCATTATAGCCATCGAAATTTCTTACCCCGCATTTAGCGAAGATTTTGTAGCGTTTCTCCATCTCCATCACCACCCATCTTAGGGCGGCTACTACTTTAGCTGGATCTGTCACTACTGGCACTACTAAGTGTGGTAGTTTGCCGTAGATCTGCATTTCCACTACCTTCGGGTCAACCATGATAAAGCGGAGTTCGTCTGGGCTGAATTTGAAAAGTATACTAGCAATGATGGAGTTGATACAGACAGATTTACCCGCACCTGTAGCTCCTGCTACGAGCAAGTGAGGCATCGCAGCGAGGTCGCCAATGACTGTGTTTCCATAGACGTCTTTGCCCAGAGCGAGTGGGATTTTATGCTTGGCACTAGTGAATTCTGGATCCTGGACGAGCTCACGGAGTGGCACGGCTACTTTCTTATCGTTGGCAATTTCAATGCCTACGGTGTCCATCCCTGGGATCGGGGCGAGGATATTGATGCGCTCAGCCTTGGTGGCCCGCGCGAGATCTGCTTCTAGCTGAGTGATACGGCTAACACGGAGACCGAGACTAGGATAGACTTCGTATCTGGTGATGGTCGGTCCACGCGTAATATTTCCTGCGGTGACTTCCACGCCAAAAGCCTTGAGAGTATCCACAATGATATTCTGGGTAGCTAGTAGCTCATCTTTATCTGCCTCAGGCTCTTCCTCTGGGCTTTCATCGTATGAGAGCAAGTCAAACCCTGGAGTTTCATAATCCTCATATGCGTTGGTAGACAGACTAAGCTCTTCTGGATCTCTTTTCTTTTTAGCGAAAGGCTTAGCGCCCATCTCAGCCATGGGGATCTTACGCTGTGAGGCATCGATGATCTGTGGCTTTGGTGTCTCTTTGAGAGCCATCAAGGTCTGTGGGTTATTGGTCTCTTCTTCCTTACGTTTGAGTTCTTCCTCAGCAGCTTGCTTCTTCTCCTCGGCAGCTGTGATCACTTTTTTCTTAGCTGATTCTTGCTTGGTTTCCTCCTTGGCTGCGATGCGCTCCTCGGTCCGAAGATTCCTCTGCGCTCTTCGATCTGTCTTCGCGTTTTCTTTTTCTTTCTGCTTTGACACTCTTTCAGCACGGGTATTTTTCCAAGTGGTAAATTTCAGCCAAGAAAGCTTTGTGAACTTAATGGGGTTGAGTCCAGTGAGCATGATCAGCCCCACCATGTAGGCGATGAATAGCACGATCACGGCGCCTGTTTTATTGAGTAGTTGCTCAAATACACGAGTACCTAGAAAGTGACCAATTTCACCTCCTGAGCTGTTCAAATGTGTGCCTGCCGCCCAGGTTTCAAAAATCCCTGTGACACTGAATAAACACGCTCCTATCACAACAAAACAAACCAGCCCGATCCACGTCCTGCGCGTCAACGCAGCATCCATAAATGCATAAGCAGTCCCTAACCATATGATTCCAAGTGAGATAAGAAATGACGCTGCACCAAAAAGTAATAAGATCAACCACGAAATAATAGCACCAAGAATACCGATCATATTCGATGTCGGCCGATCTACTTCATTCGATGAACCGCCCATCCATTTTGGCCATTCTGGAACATCGCCATGGTCAAATGATACTAAAGCAAGCAAAAGAAGGACACCAAAACCAATCATCGCAATTCCAACCACCTCATTAAACCATGATGGTTTGTTGCTAACCTCACTTGCTTTTTTTGATTTATTTTGTGCTACCATTGTCTATATCTCTCTGATGTATTGCTATTTTATGCTCTTAGTACAAACGACCTTCCCCACAAACACTCGATTTTGCAAGAACCGATTGACCTGATCTTAACTTTTCTTAATGAATCTCTAGCCTTGCTTCTAGTCACAGTTTAAACAAAAATCACTTCTATAAATTCCATGATACAGCCTCATATTCTAGAAATTCACATCGAAGAACCAACCAGTGATCCGGCGCAACCCAGTATCCATCACTCTCTTGCTGATGACCCAGCGGAGGCAGAGAAACGTTACCGCGCGCTCATTCAGGTCTTGATCAGCCAACTCACGGGATTGAATCAGACACATGTTAGATTCATCGTTAGTCCAGAAGATACCAACGCGGTAGAAGCAGTGAGCTTCTGGATTTTACCGTTATTCCGAGGAAGTATTGTTAAACTCGTGGACCACTTTCATTTCACCCCTGAACAGAATGCACCGGAATTCACTATCGAGTTCACAGCAGATATCATGACTAACGACGGCTATAAAAAAGCCGCCAAACTTTCTGCCCACTGCCCACAATGCAGCTCACGCTGGATCAATGCTGCCATGCAGCAATGCTCAGAGACGATTGAGGTCACAGGAAAAAACTACCTCACCATTTACCATCAAAAACAGTCCTCTAACAACTCCTCCAAAGAACTTCCCGAACTACCAGTGATCCACACAGATAATGACTGGCAGGCTGCTATGGACTCCCCTATTGGGCCTAAGCTGAAGAAGTTTTATGATGAGATCAATGCCGATTTCATTTAGATAAAAGCGAAATATCCCGGCAGTTCTGTAACCGACCGTGTGAGATGCCTTATTTATAGGTAAGCCCTTCGTTTTCAAATCGAAACTAATTCACACTATGATCAAGCACACACTACTCGTTAGCCTTATTTCTTCTAGCTGCTCACTCCACACTCTTGCACAGGCTCCACCTAGCCGATCTGGATCTTCCAATAACACGACTATTCAGCGTTCTCCGGAGCAACAGAAATCGCCTTACGGAAATGAAATCCCAGTAGTTGATCCTACGAACAAGACGATCAATGTTAATGGAAAAACCTATAGTATGGCGGATAACCATCTCGGTGGACAGTTTGAGGCCTATCTCGCTACCAACACACTCTCCTCTGAAGCTGCCACGGAGTACCGCGCTAACATCCGCCAGATACTAGACTACCTAGCACCTAACAAAACGGGTGGCGGCAAGCTGAAGCCCGCCTATGATCTCCTCACCACGGCCGCTGAATACCCTGGAGATGGTAATATCTGCGAGTCATTAGCGAATGCCATCTATGCGGCGCAGCTCACCAAACAACGACGAGGAAGTAAGCGTGAGTATGCTGAGAAACTCAATAGAGAGAAGAAAAGGATCACTCGCAATATGAGTGTTATCAGTAGTAAGCTCAGCCTGACCCAGACTAAGGAAGGTGGCCCGCCAAAACCCACCGGACAGAACTCCATCGAATACATAACGATGCAGAAACGGGTGGTTGAAATAGAATTATCGCTTAGACAACTAGAACTAAATGGAGCGATCAGCATGACTCAATCAAAATTACAATTTCAATCCATGATCGTGCAGTTGTTTGTGCAGAGAAGGTTCGAACACTGCATCATGGCGACTCGATTCTATAATCTCATTTACAGCGATGGTGACAACAGACTAGATCTTAAAAAAGGCTCTGATGCAGCGAATTTCTTCGCAGAAGGCATCGGAGTAGACCCCACAGTGGCTGGTCTCGATGCGGCGTCAGCAGAGGCAATCAAGAAAGTAGATACTCTGGTGAATGCTTTCCGTAACAACCTAAAAAACCAGCGTGTGCATGCTGCTTCTGAGCGACTCGTAGAGGCCTTTGTTGTTGGGGATTTTCTCCCATCCGTGCAGACGATCAACATCGAATCTAAAGCAATCATCCAGCAATATATTCAGGATGCTAATGACTTAGTCAAAGTTCTAGTTGCGAAAGATCTAGCACGCGCTGAGCAGCTGAATGAAAGCCTGCAACAACAAGCTACCGACTACAACCCCTCTGAAGCACGATCATACATTTCAGGAAAGAAAACTGAGTCTAAGTTGAACACTCGCGATGCTAAGATAGCCCTCAGGTTTATGTTGAAAAGTAAGAATTCAAATGAGAGACACAACGAGCATGCAAGATTCAAGACCGCAATGGCTAGGGCTACACATGCATGGCCATCGAATCCCGAAGTAGGGGATATCAACATTCTAATCGATAGTAAATTAGACCTCTTAGCAGATGGTGATGATATGCTACTGGTAGCCCGTAAGGATTTTGATCTTTATGTGGCTACCAAGTCATGGGCAGCGGTGATGAAGGATGAAAATCTCTCACGGTTTATCGCCTCATTTCACCTTTCTAAAGATCCACAAGACATCACTAGGGCTAAGCTTTTGAAACAAATTAAGAACGATTTTACCGCCATTTTCGCAACACTGAAAGAAGCAGAGGTTTTTTATAATCGTGGGCATGCAGCGGCTGCCTGGGAACTAGTCGACATCTCCATTAAGCTAAACCCTAATAGCTTAGAACTAGCCCAAGCAAAGGCACTCTACAGCGGCAAGGCGGCTAACTTTGCAAACACCATCAACAAGGCTCAGGATTTTGAAACGATATCACCAGTGTCAGCGCAGGCTCTGACTTGGTATCTAAAAGCTGAGGCTATCCACCCTGATAGCCAGTATGCTAAAGAAGGGATCGACCGTGTGATCACCGCAAAGTTTAGACCGAACAAAAGGTCTAACAATGATGAAGTAGCAGCAAACTTCTAAGATCTAACAGATGGCATCTACGAGGCTTTCCATCGTGCTTTCTTTGGCCTCTACATCCACCGTTTGACCAAGGTCACGGAGGGCCTGCGAGGTAATCTTACCAATACTCGCTATCTTGCATCCCTGAGGAAGCTTATTACCGGGCTCAAAGAAATTTCTCGCTCCTGCTGCATTTGCAAAGAGAATATAGTCTGCTCCCTCTTCTTTCATTCGTTCGCGATCACCTGTCACATCTTCTGTCTCAGGAACAGTCTCGTAGGCGATACATTCATCTACAATAGCACCCAGAGCCGTTAGTCCGTCTGCCATTACACCCCTCGCCTCGGCACCATGCACCCACATCATCGTGAGGTTTTCGATACTTTCTTTGTCGGCAAATTCCTTCACCAGAGCTTCTGCCACATATTCAGTTGGCATTAGGTCTACCGCATACCTGTAAGACTTAACCTTCGCCGCAGTACTTGGTCCAACCGTTGCTATTTTCGCGCCGCCAAGACTTCTCGCGTCCGCGAATGCCTTGAAAAATGATTCGAAGAACTGCTCCACCCCATTCACACTAGTAAATACGATCCAATCATAGGTATGTATATGTGACACATTTTCGACAAAATCACGCTTCGCCATATCGGTCTGTGGTGGCAATATCTTAATCGTAGGTATCTCTAAAACATCCGCTCCTCTATCTTCTAAAAGATTTTTTAATTGCCCTGCCTGTGATGACGCACGCGTCACCACTACTCGTTTCCCTTTTAAACTCTTAATCATAAAAAATAATTTCTGTTAGATATTAGATTGATAACCCTGCGAACAATTCCGCGGCTACCTTTAGCGGTTGATCCGCATTGCCACTCGCCTCGGATTGATAAGGCAATGATACTACCTCGCCTTCAGGAAAGACGATTCCTTCCATCAAAATTTTATCCCCAAATAACTGCGTCGCAACCCCCACTGGAGTGTGACAGCCTCCATCTAGCAAACGCAGAAACTCTCGTTCGGCAGTGATCCTAGTGAATGTAGGTTGATGGCTGATTTGCTGCACATAGGCGATCGTATCTGCATCACCCTTCCTCACCTCGATCCCTACACAACCCTGCCCTGCTGATGGTAAAAATTTCTCCGGATCAATCATCGCACCATAGACACTCCCCGCCTCAGTCTGCATTTCACCTAGAGCATCGTATCCCAACCTCATAAGCCCTGCCTCAGCTAAGATAATCGCCTCCACGGTGCTACTCTCAGCAAGCTTCCGTAATCGTGTAGGAACGTTACCTCGTATATCTACTAGCTTCAGATCTGGGCGCATCCACTGCAACATTTTCTGTCTTCTCACAGAGCCAGTAGCCACTATTGCCCCTTCTTTTAAGCCTTCCAGGCCACCCTCTTTTTTACAGATCAGTATATCATTCACTGGAGCACGCTCTAGTACTGAACAGATCTCAAACTCTTCTGGAAGGACCGTCGGGACGTCTTTTAAACTATGCACTGCGAGATCTATCTCACCCGCTTCTAGTGCTATTTCTAGCTCTTTGGTAAAGACTCCTTTATCAAACACGCCTTCTACCTTTGCCAACTCGCTCAGCGGAATATCCGTTCTGCGGTCACCAGTCGTAGAGATGACATTTATGATGATTTCAATTTGCGGGAATTTTTCTCCTAAAAGTCTCTCCACCATCGCTGCCTGTACCAGCGCTAAGTCACTCCCCCTCGTTCCTATAATGAGCTTTTTCTTCTCCGCTACTTTCTCTGAGCTTTCTCTCTTAGACATGATTATTTTGTTGGTTGGCAATTTTCAGTACTTCTGCATCAATGATTTTCTCGCATTCCCTCACCTGCGCTTTGCGCCTAGCATGACCTTCATCCACCTGCTTTTGTAACGTATCCAGATCATAAAGATAAACTTCCTCTATCTCACCTACACCATGCTCTATATCTCTCGGCACTGCGATGTCGATCATAAAAAGTGGCCGGTATTTACGCTTTTTTCTGACCGCTTCGATGTCAGATGCTCTGACCACTGGTTCAGTTGATCCAGTGGAAGAAATGACCACATCAACTGTGGCTAGAACCTTAGACCAGTCATTGAATCTGACGGCCTCGCCACCCACTTCATTTGCGAGAGCCACCGCTTTATCGTGCGATCTGTTCGTGACATAGACCTTTTTCACTCCACGAAGCACCATGCTCTGCACGGTGATTCTACTCATCTCACCGGCACCTATCACCATGACGGTGCTGTCCTTGAGATCACTGAAAATTTTCTCTGCTAAATCAAGTGCCACACTACCTACTGATGTCTGACCATTCTGAATGGTGGTTTCTGTGCGCACCTTCTTACCCACACCGAAGGATTTCTGAAATACTTTATTGAGCACTCCCCCAGTAGCCGTGGCTTCTAATGCATATTGATAAGCCTTCTTCACCTGACCGAAAATCTCCGTCTCCCCGAGCACCATCGAGTCTAGCCCACTGACCACACGGCAGAGATGTTTCATCGCCTCGACTGATCGACAATTATAAAAATGCGCCGTATCATTCACTTCAAAACCAAGGTTTTTCTTCACACTTGATTCTGCATCTGAGAGCTTATCATCTTCTGCAGCCACATAGACTTCCATGCGGTTACAGGTAGAGATCACCACCGCTTCTCTCACTCCATCAAGCGTAGTCAGCTGATAGCTACGCTGACCCAAATGCTCCATAGGAATAGAGAATTTCTCGCGCACCTCTAGTGGTGCAGTTTCATGGTTTAAGCCGAGGCAGAAAAGATTCATTAACAAACTAACTAGACTAGAGAACGACAAATACGGATAACGATGCAAAGAATAGCACCACGACAAAAACGGACATTTTCTTAGGGGTCATTCCCCTCACAAACCATATTCCCAGCAACAATAAATAAGCTAACCAGACTACAATAGCCACCAAGAAATGCGGTCCACCATGAATCCGCATCATAAATCCACAGGCTAGACCAATGCTCAGAAAACTTAACCCTATGATGGTCAACCTCACCACAGAACCGACAATAGTATCCAGCGGCGGCATCTTTTTAAACAAGCCTGAACTGGTATCTCGCGTTTTGAGTAGCCGGTCCAAAACCAAAAACATCACCGCAGAAACAGCACCCAAAGCAAGTGCACCATAAGACAAAACAGATATAGCAGAATGCATCTCGCCCCAATAATCCACGTTAGTTTGCTTCACAGGATTATCATCTAACATCCCAGGGATCTTAGCAATTAGAAGCATCACCATCACCAAGGGAGCTGAGAACATTCCCAACAAGGTGATGCGATACGCCGATCCCACAATCAGATAAAACAAACTAATGGACCAGGCGAGGAAAACCAGAATTTCACCTGAGTCTAGCAGCGGACAACTTGCACGCATTTCACCGCGCTTCCCCAGCCATATAAGCTGCAAACCAAAGCTCACCATCATTAACAGAATTGTCCAGCGAGTGCGTTTTCTTTCAGTCACGATAGAACGCACACCGAGAATCCCAGCCAATCCTGCTAAAATGGCTGCTATCACTAGCGTCAATGTCATCGTGCTCATCCCATCTTCATGCTACATTCTCACCTATTTTGCAAGGTATAGTTAGCGATTAGTGTATCATAAAATAGGTTGATAGACCCCCTAAAAGAATAACGTATCTATGGGTTATGAAACAATTCACCACTTTGCTTTTATTACCATTTCTCTACATTCTAGTGGCTCATGGTCAACAAAACACAAAGAATAAGGCACTACGATCAAACTCGACTGGTACTAAAATAGTGAATGCAGCTAAATCTCAGATTGGTAAGACGACTGGGTATGATCCAGCCTATAGAAAGATTCCCTATCCGATGGGCGATATCCCCATTGAGCAAGGTGTCTGCACAGATGTGGTCATACGAGCGCTTCGTGATGCTCTGAACTATGATCTCCAGAAAGAAGTCTACCTTGATATGCGCAACAATTTCTCTAAATATCCAACGACCTGGGGACTCAAGCGCGCGGACAGAAACATCGATCATCGCCGAGTTCCAAACCTAATGACTTTTCTCAAGCGTAAAGCCACTTCTCTCCCTATCACTAAAATCCCAACTGACTACAAACCTGGTGATCTCGTCACCTGCAAAGTAGGAACGCGCCCTCACATCATGATCATTAGTGACCGCGCTGGTGCTGATGGCATTCCACTTATCATCCACAACATCGGTAATGGGGCAAAAGAAGAGCCATCCCTTTTCAGCTTCAAACTCACAGGTCACTACCGAATGAAGCCATAAAGCACGCTCTCTATTCCTCCCATCTTCGGACCAATAAATCCTTAGAAAGGCAACTTTTATTCGCCTTTCTGCTTGACCACTCCAGCCAACTTTCTAGATTAATAATCTACCCTAAAGCCGTGTCTTAAATTGGCGGCCCGATACCTCAACTAATGGGTTACCCCTAAATCAATATTTCACAACACCTATGGAACGCAGAGAACTTTTAAAGATAATGGCGATGAGCGTCGGCAGCAGCGTTGCTGTTCCGGAGTCAGCTTTCGCAAGAATCGGGGAGGCATTTAATCCCGCCGACCTCACCTTTTTCCGCCCTGCCCAGCAAGCACAGGTCGCCATCCTTGCAGAGGCAATCATTCCAAAATCAGACACCCCAGGAGCAATCGAGGCAGGTGTCCCTGGTTGGATTGAGATCATCGTCAAAGATTGCCTAGATCCTATAGATCAGAACATCATTACAGAGGGACTTGCAACCATTATGAAGCGCTGTGCAAAAGACTACGGTAACGGGCTAGATAAGCTCAGCGCAGAGAAACAAGTGGCGTTCCTCACGGCATATGACGAAGAAACTGGCGCGGCGAGGAACGAGCTAATAAAAGCCGGAAAAGAGCCGCGTAAGACGTTTCTCCAGCAATTTAAAGAACTTACCAAGTTCTGCTTCGTGAACTCTGAAATTGGCGCGACGCAAGCATTCAACTTCACCTTGATCCCCGGAAAATGGGTTCCAGACATGCCCCTCGAGCCAGGTATGAAAGCTTACTCAATGTAACACCAAACCATTCTGAAAATCTATGAATTCTACCAAAGGAAAAGCAGAGCACACTTATGACGCAATCGTAGTCGGATCCGGAATATCTGGCGGCTGGGCGGCCAAGGAACTCTGCGAGAAAGGCCTTAAGACGCTCGTATTAGAGCGCGGCCACAAGCTTGAACACATCGTCGACTACAAGACAACGAACTCAGCCCCTTGGGAAATTCAATGGCTAAACAAGCCTTCCCTTGAGTTACTTTCCCAACAGAAAAAGCAGGCCCGCACCGGCTACACGGTAAGGCCTTCTCAAAATGAGCTATTTGTCGATGACATCGATCACCCATACGAGGAAAAGAAACGCTTCGACTGGATGCGCGGCTACCACACTGGCGGTCGCTCCGTCATGTGGGGGAGACAATCTTACCGCCTCAGCCCAATGGATTTTGAAGCAAACGCCAAAGAAGGAATCTCCATCCCATGGCCGATCAGCTACGAGGAACTAGCACCATGGTACAGCTATGTCGAGAAATTCGCTGGCATCAGTGGCAGCTCAGAAGGACTAGAGCAACTCCCGGACGGAATATTTCAGCCAGCTATGGCTCTCACCCCGTCTGAGCTAGAACTCAAAGCAGGTGTGGAGAAAAAATGGAGCACCCGCACCGTTATCCCCTCTCGCATCGCCCATCTTACCGAGCCAACTGCCGAGCAGCTCGCTCTGGGACGCTCAGCGTGTATGTATCGTAATCTCTGTATCCGAGGCTGTCCATACGGCGCCTACTTTAGTAGCCAGTCAGCGACCCTAAAAGCTGCTGCTAACACAGGGAAAATGACCTTACGCACTCATTCCATTGTCCAATCCGTCATTTATGATGACAAGGCAGGCAAAGCGATCGGCGTTCGAATCATCGACGAGGTAACGATGGAGACAACAGAGTATTTCGCCAAAGTCATTTTCCTCAACGCATCCACAGTCGCATCCACCGCCATACTCTTGAATTCTAAATCTGATCGTTACCAGGATGGAATGGACGATAGCGGCTCTCTGGGTGGCTACCTGATGGATCACCATCTTTCGGTTGGCTCCAAAGGTTACATCGATACCCATAAGGACAAAGTTCAGTATGGCAGGCGACCGGGAGGATTCTACATCCCCCGTTTCCGGAACTTTAACGAAAAACCTGGAAAGGCAGATTACCTCAGGGGATTTGGCTATCAAGGCGAAGGCTATCGTCAGGGATGGTCACGCAGTATTCCCGGATTTGGTGCAGATTTCAAAAAGGAACTCACCTCCTTTGGTCCATGGAGTATTAATATGTATGGTTTCGGCGAATGCCTGCCTTACGAGAATAACCGCATCACCCTAAGCACCAAAAACACCGATAAATGGGGACTCCCCCTAGTTGTTGCAGATGCTGAATTTCAAGAAAATGAAATAGCCATGCGTGAGGATATGAAGAACGACTCCGCGGAAATGCTAGAAGCAATGGGCGCTAAGGGTATCAATACCTATCATAAAAAGCCAGCAATCGGTCTTGGCATCCACGAAATGGGCACCGCTCGTATGGGAAGCTCGCCAAAAGAATCTGTCCTCAACAAACACAACCAAGTTTGGGGAACTCCCAACGTCTTCTGCACAGATGGTGCTGCAATGGTTTCATCCGGTTGCCAGAACCCCTCTCTCACTTACATGGCACTCACAGCAAGAGCCGTAGACTTCGCCGTCTCTGAAATGAAAAAAGGAAATCTCTAAGGAATTAGCAATTAAGCCCGTCACACGCAGCCATCTACTTATACCATTTGAACAGTGATAGTGGTATTAGGTATCTGTGCCAGATGGGATGACTAGCGGATCAATGGGTTCCTGGGGATACGATCTCTATCGTTCTCTCTAGATGGACCCTTAGCTTCAGCATCTTTATCCTTACTTTTCTCTGCTTGTCTTGACTTCATTTCAGCTTCGCGCTGCCTCACTAGCTTGAGTAGACGCTCCACTCGGGTAATATCCTTCACCATCAGGACAGCTTCTGTGGAATCAGCATAGGTTTCTTGGATGAACAGATACCCTCGTTTCACTTTCTCTAAATCTACTGAATTCCTGTATTTTAGTTCCCATGAGAGTGCCTTCTGCTGCTGTGAGTGCGCGAGCGATTCTTGTAGAACCTTTTTGTCCTTCGTGAGCGTCGCAATACCTGAATTGATCCGCTTTTCCCAAGTCTCACCTAACAGCTTCACATACGGAGTATCAGATAAGTCTCGCAACACAAAATACTGCTCTAACTCTGGCAGCTTAAGGGCTGCATCGAACGCTGTCTGGGTTTCCTGCGCCGCTAACTCTTTAAGCCCTTCTTTATTAATAAGCCTTGATCTAAGCCACTGCTTCAACCCTGATGAACCTGACTGAGGGATCGAATGTCCCAGATCTCTCCAGATTTCTAAAGTAACCGCGGCACTCATCTTGCGATGCATCATCAGCGCATGATAGGCATAGGTGTGGTTATGATCATTCCTACCGATACCAATAAAGATCACCTTTTTGTCATCACCCTTGCCTTGGCGGTAAGTTTTTATCTGGTTAAATTGCTTCATCTTCCCCGCACCGAGGATGATCCCACCAGCTAGGCTAGGTTCTGTCTGGAGCATCGCATCTGTCAGCCAGCCGCCTTTAGAAAACCCTGCCGCATAACACGCTCTGATATTTCCACCATATTTCTCTACCACCTGCTTCTTCACCTTATGAAACATCCTCATCTCCCTCACCAGAGCGTCCTTACTAAGATCGATTCGCCCCTGTTTCACATATCCCATCCCAACCACTATCCAATCTTTCGGCCCAGTATGAAAGCGAATCAGACTAGTATCCGGCAACCCAGCTTGCCCATGGTAATAGAACAACACTGGATAACGTTTCTGAGGGTCATGCCCCTCTGGAAGCGATACCTCAATCTTATCCTTCAACTCTGGAAAGCTTAGAAAAACTTCCTTTTGCTGAGCAAAACATGACCCATTCAGGAAACCTAATATTGCGAGAAAATAAATAATAAGTGATTGATGCATACCGAAATACTCACACAGGAGAGTGAATAATCGAGAATTATTTTATAATAAGGTTTTGCCAAATAATTAGTTCAGTCACCAGATATACTTAAGCCCTAGCAGCTTTTAGGTATGAATAATTCAACACACTTGAGCCCTAACGCTTCCGCCCACACTATAAGACAGAGCTTATTCTGCTACAAAAATGAGCCTATCCACATTACCTCATATTTATTAACAATAACTACCTCAGATAAATGAACAATTTATCTACCTGATAACGTTGTATCAGAACATGTGTTGTAAATTCATATTATCCTGGCTGTTCATCCCCTTTTTTCTATTGGGTTGTAGCACCAGCCAGCACCATAAAAAGGCAGATATGCAGGTTTACCAAATTCTTGAAAAAGCAGAAAAATATGTCTTTGGCAAGTCTGAGGAATTCACGATCAACACCAAATACTCTAGCAAAAAAACTATTGAAATTAAGGCTGCTCATCTACTCAAAGAAAGCCAGAGCGGTGGTGAGTTGACACTAAACATCGATCAAGCGCTAAGCTACTCGGCGCGAAATAGCCGGGAATACCAGAGCCAAAAAGAAACGCTGTATCTCGCGGCTCTATCGCTCACTGGCGTGCGCAATACCTTTAGCCCCAACTTCTCTAGCACAGCGAGCGCACGCGCAACAAATCAAGCCGACGGCGATGTCAGAGGCACAACAAATCTAAATCAGCGTATTTCTCAAAACCTCACCACCGGGGGGAGCTACAGCCTCGCTCTAGCAAACGATCTGCTCAGCTATTTTACTGGTGACCCAAGAAAATCTGCGGCCTCGGTTGTCTCGCTAAATATTCTTCAGCCATTGCTCCGCGGTGCGGGAAGCGAGATAGCGGCGGAAAGATTTACTCAGTCGAACCGTAATGTGATTTATTCAATCCGAGACTACCATCACTTTCAAAACACCTTCTCAAAGGATATCGTGATTCAGTATTTAAGACTGATGCAGCAGAAAGAGTCTGTAAGTAACCAATATAAAAACTATATTTCACGGAAACAGAATACCGAATACCTCCGCGCCAGATCCGTGGATCGCGCTAGCCCGCAAGAAGTAAGTGATTCTGAGCAAGGTGAACTGCAAGCTAAAAACAGCTGGATCAATGCTAAATCTCGCTACCAAACTTCACTCGATGCCTTCAAAATAACCCTCGGTGCTCCCACTAGCGTGAAACTAAACCTCACCGACAACGAACTCGATAAACTGGTAAAGTCTGGCCTCCAACCACTCATCGTCAACCAGCGACAAGCATTTGATACGGCATTAAGAAACCGTTTACCTCTGATCAATGATATAGACCGCTTTGATGACAGTAAAAGACAAGTAGTGATCGCAGCTAATCAACTCAAGGCACAAGTGAATTTCATCGCCTCAGCATCCCTCGCAAGCACGGGAAATAACTTTGAGAAACTCAACCTGAATAACTTATCCTCACAAGTAGGCGTGGAACTCAATTTACCGATTAACCGGATCAATGAGCGCAATAATTACCGTCTATCCTTGATTCGGTTCCAGTCTAGTATCCGCTCACTAAGCCGCACGTATGATAGCCTGAACAATCTCATTATCCGCCGCATCCGTGAGGTCCAGCAGTTCAAACAAAACTACGATATCCAACGTAACGCGGTGAAACTCGCTGAGCGCCGCGTGGAAGGAAACCGCCTACGCTTTCAGGCAGGTACTGTGATTTTCAGACGACTTAGCGAATCTCAAGATGCGCTCATTTCCGCCCAAAACGCGGTAACTGCAGCACTAATCGACTACCAAGACGCCAGACTCCAACTCTACACCGATATCGGCACACTCAGCCCTAACACTTCAGACTACTGGCTTAATAGAAACCCTACTCGCTAAATTCACCCACATGATGATTCTACCTAAAGACAATAAAAAAGCACTCTGGATCGGACTAGTGATCGCAGTAATTGGGTGCTTTATAGCTTATCAGTTCCTGATCTCTACAGAGACTGCTTCCGATGAAAAATTCGCCTACTACACAGTGAAAAAAAGTGATCTGAACATCTCCGTGACGGAGGGAGGTGTGCTAAAAGCCGTTGAGGAAAAGATCGTGAAAAACCGCCTTAATGGGCAATCTCTCATTATTTCCATCGTTCCAGAAGGCTCACTAGTGAAAGCCGGCCAATTACTAGTAGAGCTTGACCCTGCCGAGGCAATGAAACAGCTACAGGCTATCCAACTGAGTGTGGAGACGAGTAGATCATCATTTATCACTGCCAAGAATGACTTACTCATCGAGAAAAGCACCTTGGAGAGTGAACAACGTGAAGCACAGCAATCGATCGAATTTGCGCAGATGGATTTAGCAAAATTCGAACAACTCGATAAGCAACAACAGCTCAGAGAAGCTGAGTCCAAAATCACCAGTGAGGAGGAATCTCTGCGGCTCACTCAGGATAAATTTCAATGGAGTGAGAAGCTAGCTAAGAAGGGATTCGAGACCAAAAGCCAAGTGGATAGAGACCGGCTAGAGCTCAGTAACCGCCAGAAGTTACTAGATTCTGCAAAGAGCAAATTAAAAATGTTAGAGCAATTTGACCTACCAAAACGCCAAGTAGAACTTAACTCTATAGTCGCCGAAGCACAAAAGAAATACGAGCGATTGATCAAACAAGGTGAGAGCAGGATGAGTAGATCGAATGCACAACTAGGAGAAGCACAGCGCAAACTAAAGCTGAATGAAGATCGTCTATTAGAGGATCAGCAACAGCTAAAACACACCAAACTCTACGCCCCTGCTGATGGCATAGCGCTCTACCCACCACGCAGTAGTAGGCAGGAGCCGAGTGTCTCGGAAGGAGCTAATGTAAATAAGAACCGCAAGCTGATCACCATCCCTAACCTTAAGAAAATGAAGGTGGAAGTGAAGATTCCAGAGTTTCATATTAGTAAGATTAAGCGCGGACAATTAGCCTATATTACCATCGCGTCCATCTCTGACAAGCGTTACAAGGGAGCAGTCTCTAAAGTGAACCCCCTGCCTGATAGAAATAATTCATGGTTCGGAGCCGCTGAGCAGTTTTATAGCACAGAGATTACCATCACCGATCCACTACCAGATGTGAAACCATCTATCTCAGCCAAGGCGGAAATCATCATCACTGATCTCAAGGAGATTTTCTACATCCCGTTGCATGCCATCCGCACTGAAAAAGCAAAATATTTCTGCTATATCAAGGACGGCGCTGAACACTTGAAAACAGAGATCCAGCTCGGCATGATGAACAATAGCTTCGCTGAAATCACATCCGGAGTCAGCGATGGCGATGTGGTGCTACTTAACATCCCGGAAGTGGTTAAATAACGAAACTGAATAATCTTTTAGAATGATCCAGCTTAAAGGCATAACCAAAGTATTCCCACTTAAAGGACAAGAGATCCATGCTCTCAAAGGGATCGATCTAGAGATCGCTAGTGGTTCATTCGTAGCCATAATGGGTCCCTCAGGATCTGGCAAATCCACACTTTTGAACATCCTAGGCTGCTTGGATAGACCCACCGCAGGGAGCTATCGGCTGGGCACAGAAAATGTGGCGGAAATGGATGACAACACACTCTCAGATGCGCGTGGTAGGAGATTGGGATTTATTTTCCAGTCCTATAACCTCATCACTCAGCTGAATGTCATTGAGAACATCCAGCTCCCACTGATCTACCAAGAAGTCTCGCTCAAAGAAAAACTCCCCCTCGCCATCGAGCTAGCAACACTAGTTGGTCTAGAAGACCGGCTCGACCATAAGCCAAACGAGCTTTCAGGCGGCCAGCAGCAGCGCGTGGCAATTGCCAGATCACTAATCAACGACCCGCTAATGATTCTCGCAGATGAGCCCACGGGAAACCTTGATAGTACCACCGAGGAAGAGATCATGCAAATCCTGATCAAGCTAAATAAGCGCGGCAAAACCATCGTTATCGTCACCCATGATGAAGCCGTCGCCCAGCACACTGAGCGTATCATCCGCATGAAAGACGGTCTCATCTATCAAGATGAAATATGCCCTAACAGGGAGGAGGCAAGCTCAGCCCTATGAGAATCACTAAATTCACCCACACCTTGGAGCTAGGATTTAAGAGCCTGATGCTGCGGAAGCTCCGATCAGGGCTAACTATTTTGGGGATCATCTTCGGAGTCTGCTCAGTGATCACCATGCTTGCCGTAGGAAATGGCGCTGCGTTTGAAGCTCAAGAACGGATCAAAAACCTCGGTAGCAATAACATCATCATCGAAAGTATTCAACCCGCAGAATCTGATAGTACAGAACAAGAAAATACCTTAAGCTTCGGCATCAAGCGCAGGGATATGGATTCTATCAAACGAGCTATTCCTGAGGTTGCAGGGATCGTCTCACAGCGGCTGATGAATGAGAATGTGATCTTCAGGGACAAGCAGCAATCTGCACAGATCATTGGCACCCAACCTAGTCTCCGCAGTGTAGAAAGTATTCCAATCTTACGCGGCAGATTCCTCTGTGAGCTGGACATTTCTCAGCAAAACACCGTCTGTATCATCAATAAAAGCCTAGCGGATGAACTATTTAATTACCTAAACCCACTAGAAGAAACTCTAAAAATAGACAATGTTCACTACTCTGTGGTGGGAGTCACCTCTGAGCAGGGAAATAGTAAGCAGACAACTGCAAATCACCGAGTTTATATTCCCATTTCTTCCATGCAGGCGCGCTATGGTGATCTCATCATCAAGAACTCCTCCGGTAGCTTCAGCGCTGAAGACGTCCAACTAAATAAGCTAGTGCTACAGATGAAGAACCCCACAGCGGTAATCACTGCAGAATCACAGATCATCAATCTCCTCAATCTTACCCATAAAGAGAAAGACTATAAGCTCACCGTCCCACTCCAGCTACTGAAACAATCTGAAGAGACACAGAGAATGTTTAATATCGTGCTGGGATCTATTGCTGCCATTTCACTACTGGTTGGCGGCATCGGCATAATGAACATCATGCTCGCCACCGTGACCGAGCGCACCAGAGAGATCGGACTACGCCGAGCACTAGGAGCTAAAAAAAGCGACATCATCACTCAGTTCATGGTCGAGGCAGTATTGCTATCACTAATCGGAGGACTCATTGGCATACTTCTAGGAATTGCAGTGCCGCAGCTCATTTCAAACTTCACCTCAATGAACGCCATCATTTCTCCAGGATCAGTGGTCTTAGCCTTCATCATCTCCGCACTCACAGGAATTGTCTTTGGTATCTACCCAGCCGCAAAATCTGCCCAGCTAGATCCTATTGAAGCATTGAGAAATGAGTGATTCTTCTTACTCATTGAGCAGTAACTTAAACCTATTTGATGATGATCCTAACACAGAGGTTACTGACCAAGTAGTAGATCAAGATTTTCAGACTATCCTAGATCGCTTCGTAATTGAGGCTAATGACCGTAACATTAATGTGAATCTCAATGGTCTATCTACCAATACGGGGATACCGATGGGGCATTAGGCGTGTGTTCATCTATAGGCGACCTTAGGCAGGAGGAAGGCGCATAGCGGGCTATGCAACTGACGACTAACGCCGCTAATCTTGCTCTATTTTTTTGCTCTTTCCCCAATCAGCTTCGCTGCACTTTCAAATTATTCTATCAAACGATCAATCCAATATAACTGTGAGGATGGTATAAGAACAATCTGGGCAAATCACTACCGCATGTCTCTAGGTTTATGTCACGCATTGGATAGTTGACTGAAATTAACCGTTATGATGGGGGGACATCGATTCCCTAGAGTTAACTATAGGGAAAATGAGCCAAAAAAATCCGCCTGTTCGGAAGGAACAGACGGATCTTATCAATTAATTACGCTGGCGCGCCTACTACTTCGCCTTCGAGTGGGTCGTCATCATTTTTACTACTGACGGCCTCACTGCTCTTGACTGGGTCTGGAGACATCGCAGTGGGTGGCTCTGGCGGAGTTGGCATATGTGGCGGATTAGACATTTCTCCTTTGTAGAGAAGCTCCTCCGTCTGCTTACCATCGAGAGTTTCGTATTCTAATAGTGCTTCAGAAATAAGGTTTAGCGCATCGCGATGCTCAATGAGTAAGGATTTCGCTCGCTCATAAGCACTCTCGATAAGTTCTCTGATCTCCTCATCGATCAGTTGTGCAGTCTCTTCTGAATAGGTCTTCCCCTTACCAGCCATGAACATTTCACCACCAGACTCATCTCCGCCATATTCTACCATCCCAAGCTTATCGCTCATGCCCCACTCGCAAACCATCTTACGGGCGATGTTAGTGGCTTGGCGGATGTCTCCTACAGCTCCGTTAGTCACGTTGCCAAATTTTAACTCCTCAGCGACTCGTCCACCCATAGCCACACATAGTTGGTCAACGAGTTCTCCTCTACGATAAGTGTATTTATCCTCCTCCGGAAGAAACATTGTGACCCCTAGAGCAGGTCCACGTGGGATAATAGTGACTTTGTGAAGCGGGTCAGTGTGCTCACAAATGATATTAAGAATAGCATGTCCAGCTTCATGATAAGCGGTGTTTTCTTTCTCTTTATCACTGAGTGCTAAGGAGCGGCGCTCACGTCCCCAGCGGACCTTGTCGCGTGCTTCTTCTAGTTCAGGTTGCTTGATGTCTTTCTTCCCTGTTCTAGCTGCAAGTAGTGCTGCCTCGTTGAGTAAATTCGCTAGTTCAGCACCAGAGAATCCTGGTGTCCCTCTCGCGATGATTCCTAGATCCACATCCTTGTTTAGCTTCACTTTCTTAGCATGGACAACGAGGATTTGCTCGCGCCCTACTACGTCTGGTAAATTCACCCTTACCTGGCGATCAAATCGTCCCGGTCTCAGAAGTGCTGGGTCGAGCACGTCAGGTCGGTTGGTAGCTGCGATGATGATGACTCCTGAGCGGGCATCAAATCCATCCATTTCTACTAGTAGGGCATTGAGCGTCTGTTCGCGTTCATCATGTCCGCCGCCCATCCCTTGTCCACGGTGGCGACCTACGGCATCAATCTCATCGATGAAGATGATACAAGGTGAGTTTTTCTTACCTTGCTCGAACATATCGCGCACACGGCTAGCACCGACACCGACGAACATTTCGACGAAGTCAGATCCAGAGATTGAGAAGAACGGCACTTCAGCTTCACCCGCGATGGCACGTGCGAGGAGGGTTTTGCCCGTTCCCGGTGAGCCGATCATGAGCACACCCTTAGGGATGTTACCTCCGAGCATTTCAAACTTCTTAGGGTCACGCAGAAAATCTACGATCTCGAAGAGTTCTTCCTTGGCTTCCTGGATACCAGCCACATCCTTAAAGGTGACTTTCTTACCTTCCTGACTGAGCATCTTTGCCTTGCTCTTACCAAAGCTCATTGCACCTTTACCGGCGTTTTTCATCTGGCTACGGAAGAGGAAGAAGAGTAGGAAAACGATGAGTAGAATAGGAAGTAAATTATACAGTAGCATCTTCATCGTGCCAGAGTTGATCTTCTCTTTAAATTTGGTCTTACCAAAGATCACGTTCCTGTCATGGTCGCTTAAAATGTTGTAATTCACCACGCACGTAAATGGCTTCCATTCAGGAGCAACATCGGTGAGCTTAGGAATGAAAATCATGTCTCCCTCGAAAACGGCATCGCTGCCAGAGGTAATTTTTTGAAGCGTCATCCGGTTATTACCTTTTAGAACGATATTACCTTCTTTGAGTAATTGTTGAAGTCGATTGATCGTAATCAGTTGAGTATTTCCTCCTTGGAGCGGGAGTTCAGTGACCTGTTCCATTGCCACATCATAATTAGTCTGCACGGAGTTAATGAAGTCACTGTGCGCTTGAGTGTTCAAGAGCACCGCGAATGGTCTTTCAGACGACTTTTGCTTGGTATCGGTATAGTCTCTGACATCACGTTTCCCTACAAATTTACTCTGAAAAGCGCTCTCACTCGTAATCTGAGTCAGATAGTCATCAGGCTTGATGTTAGTCCTCACGAGGTATTCATCTACCGCAGTGTTGTCCATCTTGTCACCTTCATACCCATCAAGTGGATCGATGAGAACTTTGTCATTTTCCAGAAGAGTTACAAACGTAGCCACCCCGATTTCCTTAGCTCTATCGCTATCATTAGTGAAATTGTAAGCCATGAAGATAATACCCATGCCTATGAGCAAGAGGATAATAACTCTCCAGTTGGTGCCAGATTTGACAGGTTTGCCATCTGGCCCCATCGGGCTTTGACCTTTGGGTGTTGGTGGTGGTTCTGGTGGACGTTGATTTGCCATAATAGTTGTGTTATTTCTTAAATAAGGAAAAAAGAGCAAGAGCGGAAGTGGGTAAAAACTTATTTACCAGTGAATTACTTCACTTTAATCGCATAGACCCTGCTCAACTGTTGGCAGAACCTATCCCCAAAGATGAAAAAGAAAACCATTATTTCGCATCATTGTGAAATAATTCTCTTTTTCCTCTCTGCTGACTTGCTTTACAATCCCTGCCCATTCATTCTCTTTCTATTGAAACTTCACCCCGTATCTAAAAACCGCAAGCCCAGATTGCAGCTTTTTCAGCCTGCTACCATGCTGCGTAGCTGGATCTCACCCACACCAAAATCTATCGAGCATGTGGGCACACTCGTCGACGTCTTTGCATCATTCGTGGCGCTAGATGGCTCAGTGGATGCAGCAGAAGCTGAGGTGGCACTAGATTTACTCCGCCACGCCTACCCTGAAGCGGATCATGGCTGGCTGGCGCGCAGACTCCAGCGTGCCTTCCGCAGTCCATCATCCACGCAATCCCTCGCAGACCAAATCACAAAAGAAATGGGTGGCAAGTCGATCACCTCGCTCGGGCTCCAGCTTTATTTACTGATTGACGCCTCTACCAGTAAGAAACGAGGCTTAGAAGCATTCATGGATTTACTTATAATGATCGGTAAATCTGATCTTGGAATGCTCATTTGTGATGAGATGAGTGACCGTTTTCATGCTGATGAGCTACTGCCATTCACACGAGTGATTTTCTCCGCAAGTCCAGAAGCAGATGTCAGAGTCCCTCCACAAGCTACTCATCATGCATTCAGACTCTACAGAAATGACCAGATCATCATCCTCAGAAACACTGGTGAGCACACGCTCTGGGTGGGCGGCACGGCTGTAATCTCTGGACAGATTCTACGGTTAAGGTCTCACCAGAGACTGAGCATGCCCGACTGGACTCTCTCGGCAGATGACCTCAACTTTTTCCTCACTTGCAAGCAACAGAATGAATCCAGATCACTGTTCATCCACGAGACCACTCAGGGGCTCATCGTGGAACGGAGCAAGTCTAGACAAAGCTCGATGTTGGTGAAATTCGATACCAAGGTGACGCTCAGCGTCATTCGCCCCTCAGACATCACCATAGAAGGACACCCCACTAATGTGGAAATACTCCCTACTGAACTCTCACTGCATGACAAACTAAACCTTTCTGACGGGAAGAAAGTAACCCTTGAACACCTCCGCAGGCAAGCGATGGAAGCGGGTGGGAGATTTAAGCTAGATCAAAGCGAGCAGACGGTGATAGCCTCAAACGACCCTTCCCTTCTTAAGAAGGGCGACCTACTACTGTCTCCGGGACTCGCCGGTAAGGTGGTGCTGAAAATTAAATTTAATCCAGAGACATCAGTTGGTGAACTAGAGGTCGTCAGTGCTGAGCGCGGAGTCTTTGTCAGGAACCAGCTCATCAGGCAAAGCTGTGAACTCAGTGATGGAATGCTCATTCGACTGAGTTCCAGTCAAGGCATCCGCTGCCGATTTACTGACGGATTTATTGATGAAGAACGCACCGTTATCCGCGAGCTAATGCTAGATGGTGTCTCGCACCAATTTAATGAGTCCGACACAGAAACAGCTCTCGATAACGTAGAATTCGCCGTTTCTAGAGGCGAAATGCTTTGTATTATCGGCCCCAGTGGATGTGGTAAGTCCACGTTGCTAACGGCGATAGCAGGACAACTCAAGCCCACACGTGGACATATCCGGCTAAATGGCATCTCGCTTTATAATCACCGTGAACGGCTCGCACCATTCATCACCTACATGCCGCAAGAAGAGGCGCTGAATGCTAATCTAACCGTCCGGGAGCATCTGAAACACGCGTGTTCAATCCGCCGCCCACAGATTTCGCACCGAGAGCAATCTAAGCGAATCGATAGTATTCTAGGCGAACTCGCACTTCAACCACTGGCGCACAGAAAGGTGGGGTCTCCTGGCGATAAAAGTATCAGCGGTGGTGAGCGCGGCAGACTTAACCTCGGCCTCGATCTCGGTTCAGCAGCTGAAATATTACTGTTTGATGAGCCTATTTCAGGTCTGTCGTCGAAGGATTCTGAGCATGTAGCCGAAACACTAAAAAGCACCGCTCAGGATAAGATAGTCATCGCGTCACTGCACCGCCCAGGATCTAGCGTGCTTAGTCTTTTTGATAAAATCTTGCTACTTGATAAGGGCGGCCGGGTCGCATTCTTTGGCACTTCTGGAGAAATGTTTGAGTATTTTAAGAACGCTTGCCTAGAGCTAAAGATCCCGGTCCGAAGACGACATAATTTAGAACAGGACAGTGCCGCAGACTTCGTCTTCGATGTCCTAGAAACGCCACTTCATAATCTCACTCAATCTAACAACAGCGATCATGCCAGACGATTTCCTCCGAGATTCTGGCAAGAACGATTTGAAAGTCATCGTCTGTTAGAAGGTGTTGCCAGTGGCGAGATTCCCGCCCAGACACAGATAGGAGATGCACCGCGTGCAGATGACAACATGCCCATCCCTATCAGCCGTCAGCGCACATTAAAGGATCATGTCATACTGTTCCAGACGCATCTTCGCCGCTCGGTCCTGTCTAAATTCAGGAACCGAGGCACGCTTTATTCTACGATTCTTGAAGCACCCTTACTGGCATTTCTCATCGGTATCACACTGCGCGCCTCTGAGGAGGGCCGCTATGACTTCGGGGCATCGACTAACCTCATCGAATACCTATTTCTTTCCGTCACCGTGGGCATGTTCCTGGGTCTTACCAATAGTGCCACCGAGATCCTCAGAGACAAACCTGTGCTGAGACGCGAGCGAAACCACCGCTACGGAACCGGGATATATATCATCGCCAAGTTCAGCACCCTCGCCCTGCTTGCCATCATCCAGTCTGGTATCTATATAGCGGTAGGTAACCACATGTTAGAAATAGAATCGATGTTCTTCTATCACTGGTTCTGGATGAGTCTCACTGCCATCGTCGGCACAGCAATGGCTTTGTTAATCTCATCCATCGTCAAGACCGAGCGCGCAGCCCTCAGCGCTGTCCCCTTACTACTAGTCCCACAGCTCCTACTCGCTGGTGCCTTAGTGCAATTCGAAGACATGAACCGAGGACTTTTCCAGGGAGGAGAAAAATCCAGAGAAGAAGGAGCCGAACCATTCCCATCAAAGTTCATGCCACTCCGCTATGCCTTCGAGGGTATTATCATCACCCAGGCAACCAAGAATTGGTATTTCAGAAATACTCATATTCTACTCAGTAAACGAGACTGGCTCAAGGAACAAGTCGATCCAGACACAGGGGAAACTAATCTAACAGATGAACAACTGGATCGGCTGGCAATCCTCACCCTCGCCATCCAGAGAGCTGATGCCGCTGAAGCTCCCGACCGAGCAACCGCAAAAACACTCACCAAGAAAATTGTCCGTCTCGGCCTCATAGGCACCATGCAAGAGCTAGAGGATCTGTCAGTTCGCGATGAAAACAACGTCCATCCTGCATGCCAATCCTATTACAAAAACGAAAAACTAGGAAACGTAACCAAAATTACCAACTCCACCCGAGCCAGTAACGCACTCAAACGCGACGAAGAAAACGACTTAGACGACCCAGAGGATGGCCTAGCAGCGACCAACTCCGTCTTCCTAGACGAATGGAAGTTCTGGTATGGCAAACCAGTCAGCACCCTAAAATGGTGCCTCGGTATCCTAGGCCTAATCACCTCCACCTGCCTGATCCTCTCCATCTTGATTATTACCAAATGGAATAGGAAAGTGACTTGATCTGTTAGTCGCTAGTCAAGCGCTTGATGATTTTCCACGCTAACAACTCGTATACTTCCCTATGCCGGGGAACTGGTTCTGAACGCCCATTTTAAACCAACCAAACAAACACATGAAGAGCACATCCTAATAGAAGCCACACAATTGACAAAGAATAACCAACTGTGGAAAAATTCTTCACATTCATACCCAACATAATCATCAACACTATTCCTGTCGTGATGATGAATGAAATCACTCCTACTACTATCAAAATAAGAGCCGTCATTCCTGCATCATCTTCGCTCCATAGCCATTCATTATTCGTTACTGAATCAGGTTCTGATTCATATAGATCGAGCATCTTTTCATAACGATCATCTGAAGCTAGCTGAATGCTGAACCAACTTGAGGTAATGGTAATCAGTCCAGCAAGCATTAAAAGATATACCATTATACGCTTCTTCATACTAAAACTAGTGAGCTACCCTCCAAGATATGACATTTCAGCCTTCGGTAGATTTTCTGTTAGGCTGCTGCGTTGCTCGGAATAATTATCATTTCTGTTAGACCAAATCCCCTCTAACAGCTTATCAACATCTTCATCACTAGCGCCCTCTCTGATAAATTGTTTGATATCCATGCCCTCGGAGGCGAATAGGCAGGTAAATATTTTTCCATCTGCTGAAAGCCGGGCTCGGTTGCAGGCACTACAGAATGGCTGGGTGACAGAGCTAATGAAGCCAATCTCAAATCCATCTTCCCCTTCTACCTCATACCGCTGTGCGGTCTCGCCTGCTACTCGCTTAGATTTATTGAGCGCAATTTCTTTTTTAAGAATCTCTAACAGTTCATGTGATGGCACTACCTCATCCAGCTTCCAACCGTTCACATTTCCTGTGTCCATGTATTCGATGTAGCGCATGGAAACAGCCCGTTCTCTGGCGAAATCAGCTAGAGCAACTACTTCGTGATCATTCACACCACGCTTGATCACGGCGTTTACCTTCACGCCCAAGCCAGCAGCCAGTGCAGCGTCAATCCCAGCTATTACCTTATCTGGACTAGCTCCTACCCCGTTCATTTCACCAAAAACTTTTGCGTCCAAGGCGTCTAACGATACCGTCACTCGGTGCAGTCCAGCAGACTTTAGGTCTACTGCATATTTCTCTAACAGAGCAGCATTTGTAGTCATCGCGATGTCATTGACACCCTCGATCTTCGCCAGCCGCGCCACTAGATCAGATAAATCACGTCTCAACAACGGTTCACCGCCAGTGAGTCTGATTTTACTAACGCCCAATCTAACAAATCGCTGAGTGATTCTCTCGATCTCGCCGAAGCGCAAAATTTCCTCCTTGGGAAGGAAGCTATAGCCCGCGCCAAACACCTCAACTGGCATGCAGTAGCGACAGCGAAAATTACACCGATCTGTGACCGAGATCCGCAGGTCCCTCAATGGCCGTTTGAATTGATCTGTTAAATCTATGCCCATTTTATGAAGTAGAAGTCACTTTCCATTCAAGGGTATCACCCGCATACATCGGCACCACATTCTGACCATATCCCTCGTATGCCGCAGGCACCTCGAAGGGCTGCTTACTCACCACCACTTTCTTTTCTAAGGGTGTGATCCCATAGAGCCGCTGGGCGTTATCGGAGAGAAATACCTGGAGATTTTCCAGCTTTCCATGCTTGTCAAAAAGCTGCGCCAGCCTTGCAATAGCCAACGGCGAAGTGAACACACCAGCAGCACAGCCACAGCATTCTTTCTTGCTCAGAGGGTGCGGAGCACTATCGCTACCGAACATCAAGCTTGGATCCGCAGCGAGCGCGGCTTGCAGCAGAGCCTCTCGGTCCTCAGGACGTTTTGCAATGGGCTTACAAAATAAATGTGGATTTAGCAGCCCACCTGCTACATCATCTAAGGTGATAATTAGATGCTGAAGCGTCACCGTAGCCCGGAGGTTCTCATAGCGCCCCATCAAATCCACAGCATCTGCTGTAGTGATGTGCTCCATGGTAATCTGGAGTTTAGGAAATTTCTTAGCCAGGTATTCATAGCTTTCTAGGAATTCTTTTTCCCTATCCATCACAAAGCCGTGCGTCTCGCCATGCACCATCAGCGGGATACCCATTTCCTCCATCATCTTGAAAGTAGGTTCCACGGCATCGATTGCTTTCACACCAGCTTCACTATTCGTAGTCGCTCCGGCAGGATATAGTTTTATTCCTAGTATATGCTTCTTCGCTTCCGCTAGCTCAGCCTCTGTGTATTGACGGAAAAATAGCATCATGTATGGCTCAAAGACATCCGTCCCCTGAGCCGCAGTAATCCGCTCACGATACGCTAGTAGCCTATCTATGTTGTCCACTGGAGGCACTAGATTTGGCATAATCACCGCCCCGGCAAATGTCTCGGTCGTTAATGGGGTCACTAGCTTAAGCATTTCTTCATCTCGTAAATGAAGATGCATGTCGAGTGGCGAATGGAGTGTTAGTTCGTTCATTTTAGTCTTTTTTATTTAAATTTAGTTTCTCTCCTCATCTGCATCGATCATTCCAAACATGCTCACGATATCTCCTCGATCTCCCAAGCCACAGCTAATCTTACGCTTCTCTAACAACTCAGAAAGATCGTCTCTGTGACAACGATTCCGCATGTAGCTCAGCCACCAGTCACGCTCAGCGGCAGTGCGCTCACCACCTAGAGAAACTGCCCACTCTAAAACCGCCGCATCATCTAGTCCGCTCTGCACTTTTTCGACAACATCATTGTAGCTTACTCGAAGATACTCACAAGTCCATTTATCAAATCCACCACCCAAGTTTGACTGATAATCAGCATGAAGGTCATCACTCGCGTGGAGTCGGATTTTATCACACATTCTTACAAAATACGGAATACCACCCACCTCTTCAAGTGGGCTTTTCGGGAAAATTGGGGAATCGTTTGCTTCAGACATGCCACATCATCTTCACCCACCACATAAGGTCAAGAAACTGCACACTTTTTTCTCAGAAAATTTAAATTTATTTATTTCATATGAAATAAATAATATTTAACACACTAATAATAAATGGATTACATTAAATAAGTAATGAATACCTGCCTAATATGATCTTTTTCCATCAAAATGCATCCAAATAAAGACCAACAGCGTTCTATACATTGAATACTATAAAAACATAAAAAACAATCTTCCCAGCTCCTCTCCCGAAAATCATCTGGCTCATTCATTGACCAGATGATTTTTTGTGCCCCTCCAGAACAAAGGAATCATCTTTAAAGCCTAATTCATTCTTTCGCCTACTACTATAACTTACTTTCCTTCGGGATATTTAGCTCAGGCATCTTCACCCACTTTGGAGCTTTAGGTGAAATATCTGCATACCTAGCCACTATCGTCATCGCGATACACCCCATAAAACCCATCCAACCTCCCGTCATCAGCGTGCTCATCCCCACCACAATAGGAGTGAATACCAGCAAAAAAATCATCATCCAGCTGGGCTTCACCTCATACTGATGCACCACCAGTCGTATCCTAGACCGAGCGACCACTAACCCAAGCATTACATAACACAGCGTCAACCCAATCACATTCAGGTGATAAAATATCCCGCAAGCTCCCGACTGAAGCGCAGATGCCATTAGCACAATCGCTCCTGATGCACCCACAGATGCCAGAAATAACCCCATGACCCCCAGTCTTGCGAATGGATTCTTAAATGAAGAAGCCCCAATGGCTCCAGCCGCTATGATCGCCGCCACAAAAACCACCGTCATCACCAATGCTATATTCCTCCACACCTCCATACCTCCCACAAAATACCTTACGATCAGATAGGGAATCAGCGATGAGAACGTGAGTAATGAAATACTCCAAATCGACAAAAACTTCCCCAGCACCACCTGCCACCTGCTTAGCTCTGTCATCTGAAGTAGCTCGTAGTTCCCCTCATCCATCTCCTGCCCCATCAGAACTATCCCACCCATCGGCATCAGCAGCATACAAACCCCACCAGCCACCCACCAGAACGGACCATACTCTAGGAACAACCCCATCTGCATCACCCCGGTAAATGGATTTGCCCCCAAATCCAGCTCGGTATAAAACTCCAAATAAAGTGCCGCGATAGCGAACAAATGAATCAGCATAAACGGAATCAAAAACACCCCACGCCGCAAGCCCTGCCTGAGCTCCTTCAACATCATCGGCGCTAAATCAGCAGCCAGATGTTTTGGGTAAATGAATTTTTTCAATGCAGTCAACACAAACACTTATTAGCAAAAACCAAGATCCAACTCCAGAGTAATAGACACTAAAGGTTAATTTCCTGTTTGGATATAAAGGTAGCTAGCATCCTGATCGAAGAAGGCAAATAGGGAGGCCTTTTCGCTACCTTTACTACCAAACACCTCAACTATATATTGATAGAGCGTTCCCTTCTCAAAATCTATAGACCTCCACCACTTAGGATGGACGTCAAATACCGGAACCTCTGATAAATCATTCACTCCACAATAATTTGGCGGCTTTTGGGTAAGCTGTTTTTGAAAACCTTTGAACATTTCACTGTCTTCCACTTTGATTTTCCACATGTAGTCGTGATCCATCGCTGGGCTTGGAGATTCGTAGAACTTTTCTATCACCAAGGATTCAGGAACTTCCGGTAAATACCATTTCAATCTCTCTCGCTCACCAAGTCCAGATTTACCAGCTTGGGTTTCATCCTCTAACCATTTCTTCAGAAAGAATGCGTCTTTTAGCTGCTCACAAGACAGCCCCAACCTGCGGAGACTATATTCGCTCGAACAGACATGAATCCCCATAAAAAAAATCCACTGCTGATCTTCCCACTTTGCTAATATTGCGGTCTCCATCGAATAGGCATCGATCATTAAAACAACAGCGACTATATCACCAGAAATATTTGCCTCTGAATAGGTAAAAAGATCATTTGCCCGAATCTTCACAATTCGCTCTGCTAATTCTAAAGAACCTGCAGCGCTCAGGTTGGATGGGCTAATAATCATTTTTGTAACCGCATAAGTATTCTTAGAGTCGATGAGGCTTTCTAGTTCAGTCACAGCTGATTCAAGAGACGCTTTACTCGCCTCCTTAGTCTCTGACTGACAACCACTAAAGAGAAACATCACACACAAAAGTAGCGGTTAAATCTTCATTTCTTTAAAAAATATTTTATCTGTCACATCGCAATAAGTAATACCGCCTTGTCATTGATAATTTTCATCTCTCTTTGAAACTAGTTACCGTTTCTAATTGTCATTGATTTTTACCCATTCCCGCCCCAATGTAGAGACATCCGCTATGAGCACCATTATTTTTAGTCCAGTCGAGGAAATTATTGCCGACATCGCCGCAGGAAAAATTGTCATCGTTGCTGATGACCCTAGCCGTGAGAACGAGGCAGATCTGGTGTGCGCCGCCAGCAAGGCAACACCAGAAATCATTGCGTTTATGGCTAGCCATGGCCGTGGGCTGATCTGTGCACCCATCACCACGAAGCAGGCAGAAAGCCTGGATCTCCCGCAGATGAGCCGCCGTAACACTGAGGCACTCAAGACCGCATTCACTATCTCTGTAGATGCCGCCAAAGGCATCACCACCGGGATTTCTGCTGCTGACCGCGCGCGAACCGTAAATTTACTCGCAGATCCAGACACCAAGCCAGATGCGCTGGTGAAGCCTGGTCATATCTTCCCACTACAATCGGTCGATGGCGGTGTCCTCCGCAGAGCTGGACACACCGAAGCGGCTACCGATCTGGCGATGCTCGCAGGACTAGAGCCGGCTGGTGTGATCTGTGAGATCATGCATGAAAATGGCAACATGGCCACCGTGGGCGACCTCGGAGATTACCAGAAACAGCATGATCTGAAGGCCTGCACGATCGCTCAGATTATCATTCACCGCCGTAATCATGAAAAGCTAGTGCACTGCACTGAAATCATTAAACTACCGACAGATTTCGGCGAGTTCAACTGTCACCTATACGAGATAGACGTAGACGGTACCCACCACTTGGCTCTGACGAGGGGCGAAATTTCAGCCGATAAGCCAGTCACCGTCCGTGTCCACTCCGAGTGCCTCACGGGCGATGCCTTCATGTCTCGCAGGTGTGATTGTGGCGGACAGCTACATCAAGCAATGGAACAAATTGCCAAAGAAGGAGGCGTGCTACTCTACCTTCGACAGGAAGGGCGTGGTATAGGCCTCCCAGCTAAAATCAAAGCCTACAAGCTCCAAGAGCACGGCTTTGACACCGTCGAGGCGAACGAGGAACTAGGCTACGGCGCAGACCTCCGTGACTATGGGGTGGGTGCCCAGATCCTCCACGATCTAGGAGTAAGAAAAATGCGTCTACTCACGAATAACCCTAAAAAGATGATTGGGCTTGAAGGCTACGGATTAGAAATAACAGAACAACTACCTATCCGTCAGCCATCAAATCCTGACAACGAAAAATACCTCAAGACAAAGAAAGACCGGATGGGACATAGTCTGTAAACCTTCTTCAAAACATCAATTT
>TARA_B110000879_G_scaffold172175_1_pt1 | contig 39372 bp, 40 predicted proteins | sample TARA_B110000879 | Tara Oceans TARA_B110000879 (sample SAMEA4398094) | marine metagenome | biome: Polar Biome; feature: [SRF] surface water layer (ENVO:00010504); material: water (ENVO:00002006), including particulate matter (ENVO:01000060) such as... | depth 5 m
TAATGATAATAACATTGTACCGGAGGACAAAATAAAACCAGAGTCGAGCCAAGTGAACCAAGACAATAGGGCCGTGAAGCAAGTTGGTCTGGTCATCGCGATACTGACTGGAATAGCATGCGTGCTGATGATCGCGGTAGCTATTATCACTTAAGGTCTATAGACCGCGTTCAGCTCACGCCCAAAGACGAAGACTAATTGTCAACGCTTATTCGGACACTAGCCGCTATTGCCAGTGGCGCCAGTGTTGCGGCAAGCGCCAGAAGTGCTCCCAGCACAGCCAAGGGCCCCAAATAGTTATACCCATCAACTGCCGCCCGGACTGTTCCCACACCAAAAATTAAAACCGGCACATAAAGGGGTAAAATGATCAGCGATAAAAGTAACCCGCCTTTGCGCAAGCCGACAGTTAATCCCGCGCCTATCGCACCAATAAAACTTAAACTCGCAGTGCCAACAGCCATCGCCAGCATCATTGCCACCGTTCCGGATGCCGGTAGCTGTAACAGCAAGGCTAACAACGGCGACAAAATGGTCAATGGGAAGCCAGTTAATAGCCAATGTGCCAACGTTTTTGCCAACACTTGTAGGTAAAGTGACGATGGACTTAACAACATTAATTCCAAACTACCATCGTCGAAATCACTGCGAAACAAAGTATCACTCGAGAGCAAGCATGCCAGTAATGCAACAACCCACATTATCCCCGGAGCTAAAATTGCCAGCTGCTTAGGGTCGGGCCCCACACCCATCGGAAACAACGAACAAACGATAAGAAAAAAGGCCAACGGGTTAAAGAAGTCACTTCGACGCCGGAACGCCAACAGTAAATCACGACGGAGGGTCGCGACAAACCCGATCCCCGCGGGTTGATAGGGTACCATTACGTACCTCCAAGCGGGATACGCTGGATCGCATGATCAATATTTAGCTCATGGTGTGTAGTGAGAACCACAGCACCCCCTGACTTGGCATAATCTGCAATCCAATATTCCAATTCTCCAACCCCCTGCTTGTCAATAGCCGTAAAAGGTTCGTCCAAAATCCATAGCGCCGACTGACCGAGAAACAATCTGGCTAACGCGACTCGCCGCTGCTGGCCTGCTGATAACGTAAAGCAGGCAGCATCTTCGTAACCATACAGCCCTACTTTGTCCAGAGCCGTCATAACCAACGCTTGCGCGGTGTCATCAACCAAACCCCGCAATGCCGCATGCCACATTAAATTTTCACGAGGAGTCAGCACAGCCTTTACCCCAGAACTATGTCCAAGATACGTCAATTCAGCCAAATACTCCGCTCTCACCCGAGACATTGCCTTACCTCTCCAGTGCAAGTTGCCACTGTAACGGGACGAAAGGCCGCTCAAAATTCGTAACAAACTAGTCTTGCCACTGCCGTTAGGCCCCTCAATTTGGTGAATTTGGCCTTCCTCAACAGTCAAGTTAAGCTGGTCAACTAGGCGGCGGCCATCCCTTTCGCAGCATAAATCAACGGTTTGAAGTAACAAAGTCACGGAGTTATTTAACCTTCTCTGGTCTAATTATTGAAATAGCGGCAAAGTTATTGGGACTCCAGCCGCTACCCTAAACATGCCACTATTCTTTCTCTCAACTGACGATATCGGTGTCATTAACAGCTTTTGTTACAATGGTTGTTTCCGCTTGCGCCAATCGGTCGCTATTATATACCTAATTATGCGCCGCACCCTAAGACAGTGTCGTCGGGTTATTTTATCCAGCAAATGATCCCAGCCCTTCTTTTAAGGGCGGAAATTTTGCATCAAGAGATGACGTCTTCAACAATGAAAGCAAATACTGATTCATTGATCAACCAGCAACTGCCGCTTAAATCACCTAGCGGCAACCTGCTGAATACAGCGGCGAAATCCGGTGTTATGGATGCCGTGGTAACATCCAATAGCCGGATCGCTGCACCCACTAGCGCCGGCAGCAGCAATTTAGAATTAATATCAGTGTCGGCCAACAAAAATTTGAACTCATTACTAACGCGACCATCGCTGCGGGGAGCCGGCTCCAAATAACGATCGCGCAGAATAATCTTGCCACCATCCTCTCCCTTACCAACCCTGCGAGCGGCAGTGCATCCAATAGTACCGGTGCAATGGGTCGCCCTGCGCTGCACACCACCGGACTGCTGGTGGAGACATCCAGCGAGAGTTTGAGGCCGTCGGCCCTCTTTCAGGGATACCCCTCTGATCTAGCGGCGAGCAACACGGCAAACCCCTCCAGCACCGGTTCCAGCAATGACCGCAATGTCGATGTTTTACTGCGTCAGCTCAGTGGTCAGCTATTCGCAAACCTGGCGAGAACTCAGCTAAACCAGCTAGAAACACTTGCCACTAGGCAACAGAACACGCCCGAAAATCTGGACCCGATTAATAGCTGGACGCTGGAAATCCGAATTATTTATGGTGAAAATATAGACAATCTTGACGCACGCATTGACCAACATCTCATAGATGAAGAGCACAACGGCAGCAACAAAAGCGGCCAGAATTTGTGGCCGACTATGCTTGCTTTTGATCAGCATAAGATCGGTAAAATGAATGCACAGCTATAGGTTATCGATATGTCGGTTTCGGCTACCGTTTGGTCGCAACACGAAAACACCCACCTTGAGGTAAAAAATGAAATAAATGGCCTAACATCGAATCTGGAAAAGTTGATGTCAATGTTAAACAAGTAGACTGTCAGCTCGCTCTGCCGCCGAAACAGAATCTTCCTATCTAGAAACAATTGGTCGATGTTTGAACATGAAAAAAACTAACCTCACATATCAGAAAAGAAAACCGCCTCATTATAGTATGACGGCTCCAGCGCGCAATTTGTCAGCGCCGCGGGCAGCGGCGAAATTGCCTAACAAATCATCGCGATTGCAAAGCAACATGGAATACCGCTGTTTGAGAACGAAGTTTTATTGGAACTGCTAGTCAATATCGATGTAGGAGAAGAAATTCCGGAATCACTGTATTTGTGTATTGCTCAAGTAATAGCTTTTGCTTACAAGATACAGGGGAAATTCCCAGAGGGATGGGAGCCGCCCATAGACCAGTCACAGAGTGATATGCTAGTCACTCGACTAACAGCCGATTGATAGCGAGGCTGATGGCGCGCCGCTACTTAACCGGTACTTGTCGAGCAGACGCTTGCAGCAATGACAGCAGGCTAGCTTCGGCTTCAAGAAGACCACACTGATCCACCAACTGCTGAATATCGGCCCCCTGCTCCGCCAGCGTTGTAGCCTGATCGTAGGGCTGAATATCGACATGGCTGTCATCCATTTTTTGCCGCTGATGCTCGATAGACAACTTGAGCTTTTTTTCTACCGAAATTAGCCGCTGACCCACCCCTATCGCTGCGCCATTAACTGCAGAAATTTCAGCTTCTAATGCCGCAATCTGATTAGTGGTTATCTGACCTGATCTGCGCAGACGACCAAACGCCCAGATAATGCCAAATAATGCCAACAACCCAACACACAGGAGTAACATAGGTGTTAATCCGATCATATTCATAAAGACTCTCTCGTTTCTGACCACTCTTGCTCGGTGAGTAATTTGTTAAGCTCCACCAAAATCAGTAATTCATTATTTTTCTGGCATACACCATGAATGAATCGAGAGCTGTCATTGCCCCCAACATTCGGCGCGGATTCTATTTCTGACGGGTTTAAGTAAACCACCTCAGCAACGGTATCGACCAAGATTCCTGTCACGTCATTATCCGCTTCGATAATAATACGTCGAGCCTGATCAAAAATTTCAACAGCGGGCAAGCCGAAACGTTGCCTGGTATTTATGACGGTGGCGACATTACCACTGAGATTAATAATCCCGCGCACGCAGGAAGGCGCTCGGGGTACTGGCGCTGTGTCGGTATAACGTAAAACCTCTTGTACCTGCATTACGTTGACCACGTAAATTTTTTCCCCAATCGAAAAGTCACCCACTGCACCATGGGCTCATTACTATCATTACTGGGATGTGAAACCATGAATCCTGTCTCCGGAAGCCCCATGCCTGTGGGGTCGCGTCAAAATACTATCATCGTTAGACAATTACGATAGGTTAAGCACTTTTTATGCCACTAACACCAAAGAATCCAGAAGAACAATTTTGCGGGGACTACTGAAACATTGCACTTAAGAGGTTAACCTCGACGATAGCCATCGCATGATTGCTCACCGTAGCCGCTAACCAAGGACGCGCTGTGCGCTCATTGCGCCAGGTCACTACTGCAATATCTTGGACATGGGCACCAACAATACTATTGACGGCCAAGCCCCAACGCTTACCTTTAATGACCACGACATAATTAAATCATTCTCGCATAGCGCCGCCATACTGCTCCAGAATGACCACACTCGCCGTATCAATTACCGAAATAGGACCGTTTTTTATCGACAACAAGCCCATCGATGATGACCCTTTATCTTCGACAACTAGCGACTCAATCGCCATCGGGTAAATGCCTTCCAATTCAACCGACGGTAACGCCACTGTCAAACCGGAGACTTTAAAGAGCACACATTCAGATTGGCGCTGCGCCCAGAGCGGCCTGCCGTCTAACCACTGGGTCACCAGTAAAAAAGACTGGTTTTCAGCCCTACTGACTGCCGACAGCTTCTTTCGCCGCTCACCATTAACGGAGATTGAAACTCGAGACTGAAATTTGCCCTGAACCGCTACTGACGGATTTTTTCTACGACTACCGGCTTCATATCCGTGCCGGCGACCATCACCAAGACCGCTGCGGAATCTGAGGATCGGCGCTGAAGTGGTGGACTAGCCATAGGTTTTAACACTTGCGGAGCTATAAACTCTGCAGCCCCGTCAGTCGGCTCATTGCCCAGTAATAAATACAGATAATCCTGCTCGAAACCCTCGCTATTATCTTGATCATTGCCGCTACCGAAGTCTAAAGGCTTGCTACTCAGTGATTATGGTATACCGACAACATACCTCAAGCCTGCTTTCTCTGCCACTGAAGCAGCAGTAGATATATCAACAGTGATTGGTATGCACCAACACGGCGAGAGCTCGGCGCATGCTGGGAGGGAACTTCCCCCTCCTTTCTGGCGTCTCTAAATCGAGATTCCCTCAATCATCGCTCTATAGTCGTTAGTGACATACTCGACGGCAATAATGTCAGGTATTCACTCGAGATAGTTAGCAATAATTTTTCGAACGGGGGAAGTGTCAGGTCCTCAGCGGCGAATAAATTAAAACTACTGCTTTTTAAGACGTCCGGTTCGTAACCGAAGTAAACCATGTGGATCCAGATCAAGCAGCAATACATGTTCGCCTCTCTCAGCTGATAAGCCGCCCAAAGTCACAGCTGTGGTCGTTTTTCCAACACCACCTTTTTAACTAGCTACGGCACACCTTCGGATCTCTTATCCTCACTTAACGCTAACAAAACGTATGCATTGATTATCTTTTATACTAGCAATCGTCTGTCAACTGGCTACCGGCCCACTACTCTTTACCCTCTTCGCGAGGTGTATCATTAGTAAATAAGAGTCCGCCACCTTCAAGCTGGATCGTTCTAACGCCATTACCGATCGGCTGGTCCCCGTTGTTTGCCTCAACGCCAATCGCCGGGCTTTCTTCAGACTCACCATTCACACCGGGAATTATGATGTCAATCCCTGTTCTCGTCACCTGCAAAGACCCAAATTGTTGTACCTGCAGCTCCTCAGTAGAGGTTATTTTACGAAGGTTCGGACGTAATTCCCCCGCCTTGGAAATCATTAACACAACACGCCGATTTTCCGCTCGACCCGCCTCTGAGTTGTTATCTGTAACCGGCCGATGTTCGCCATAACCGATAGCCGCTAAGCGATCTGCAGAAAGGCCCTCTTCAACAAAAAACCTTACAACAGCAGATGCTCTTCCTGCCGACAACTCCCAATTAGACGGATAACGTACGCTATTGATCGGCTCATTGTCTGTAAATCCTTCAACTCGGATCGGATTCGTTTGCCCTTTGAGAATTAAGGCGATCCTCTCCAGCACGCCGACTGCCTGCACACTTAACGTTGAATCCCCGCTGCCGAACAACAATGACGATTTGAGTTCGACTTCGAGCCACCTCTCATTACCGCGCACTGTCACTAAATTACTTTTCAGCAGCTCACCAAGCTCCTCATCAATTTTTTGATTTATCTGTTGAAATTCTGCTGGTACCCCCCCCGTCCTGGCAACTCGCGTGTGCTAGAACCAGGGTTATTGCCGTCATTTTCATGCGATTTTATTGCTTCCAGCTCAATAAAGCCTTGTGGATTAAATTTCACGACGCCTTTAATTTGAAATGGATCCAACGTCCGTTCTGGCGCTCCGGGATCCTGCCGCGCGAACACATCTGACAGAGCCTGAGACAATACTTTGTATTTGCCCTCATTGACTTGTGAAATGGAATACATCACCACAAAAAATGCGAACAATAGCGTTATAAAATCAGCATATGAGACCAACCAGCGGTCATGACTGACAAATTCTTCAACAATGCGGCGACGGGCCACGGACAACTCCTTGCTGCTTTAGCGGTGTAAAAAGCCGTTTAGTTTTAGCTCAATTGCTTTCGGGTTTTCTCCCTCCGAAATAGAAATAATACCCTCTATGATTAAATCTCTAAATTCTGCCTCTACACGAGCAATACTTCGCAACTTACTAGCAATCGGCAACAGCAACAAATTAGCAAGCCCAACGCCGTAAATCGTGGCAACAAAAGCAATGGCTATACCAGCACCCAATTTACTCGGGTCCGATAAATTGCTCATTACCTGAATCAACCCCATCACAGCTCCAATGATACCGATCGTCGGGGCATAGCCTCCCATACTTTCGTAAAACTTGGCGGCGTCAACATCTCTTTGTTCTAACATGACCGACTCAACTTCCATCACCGCCCGAATGTTTTGGGGCTCGCAACCATCAACCAATAACTGCAGACCTTTGCGAGTAAAAAAATCAGGCTCTACCTCGGCAATCGCCTCTAACCCCAATAAACCTTCTTTACGGGCAGCAATCGCCCAACGCACTATCTTGCCGACACCCTTATCAAAGGCATAGGTCGGCGAGGCAAAAACCCAAATTAACCGACGTAGTGCAAATTTCATACCTGACCATGGTGTCTGCAGCATTGCCGCACCTAAAGTACCACCAAGAACAATAACCGCCGCAGGCAGATTGGCTAATGCCGAGAGACTCCCACCTTCTAGATAATTACCGCCTATTATTGCGCCAAAACCCAGAATCACACCAAATATACTCAAGAAATCCATCGTAAAAACCTTACTTTAACTCGCATAATAATTGACCAACACAATCCAAAAACAACACTTCGTCGACCAAATTAGCCTTTGTAACTGCCATAGGCATGCCGTATATCAATGTGGTATCACCACAATCGGCCCATAACAATGCACCTTTCTGTTTTATACTTTTTCCGGCTTCGCAGCGATCAGCGTCAACGTCTGTTAACGCTACCATCATTGATTTATTCCCAAAAACATTGGCTGGAGAGCTAAAGGGAATATCCGTATTGGGTTTATAATTCATGCGCTCGTCACCCAGCAGTATTTTCACGTTGTCATCTTTACCGGCCATCAACTGACTGACGCCACTCATGTCAGGCCCTTCTGCAGAGTATCACCGTTTCCGCCTCTAGCGACCCCAGCATAATCCTAGCACCTCCATAGCTTAACGGCGAAGACATCAGTATTGGAGCAGGCCACTGTCCCATAATTCGCTTTATCGCCTTTATGCCATTTATTATTAGCGTTTCGTACTCCATTGCACTGCTAATTTTTCAGTCCCTATTTACGCTAGCCTATTGTTGTTTTTTAGATTAAAAATCAATCAGCTAAGGTGTATAACTAATTTTGATAATCGCCGGTAAACGCTCGGGCTAAAAAAGTTACACCGTAGATCCACACACAGTATTTCAGTCAGTGTCTTCCCGCTGCCAATCCCACATACGGCCGCTCAACCGCCTAGCGGTCTGACTATGGGCCTGACTTACTCGTGATTCACCAACTTCTAAGATCAAGCCAATTTCCCTCAGGTTTAGCTCCCCACCATAATACAATACCAATACTAATCGCTCACGCTCTAGCAAAGTCCCAACGGCGTCACCTAGACCCTGCCGCAAAGCATTCGCCTGAATGCCATCAAAGGAGCTAGCGGTTGAGGTGGATAATTGTTCTTCCGGTTTGTCATCTCCACTGGTAATCTCATCAAAGCTGAATAGTTTACTCGATGCTGAATCTTGCAACATCCTATTGTAATCACCCAAAGAAACATCCAGTTCCGCTGCAACCTCTTGATCGGCAGCATCTCGCCCCAATAGTTACTCAACGTTTTTCAACGTCTCGGAAACGCGGCGAGAATTACGGTGAGTTGACCTTGGCGCCTAGACTCTACGACGCCATAATCAATCATTGACCCCCGAATATGAATGCCTTCATAGGTAACGCTCGACCATTTCGTCCATAGTATTATTAACGTTACTGTATAAACGTATCCCTTAAGACAGTACTGTGTTAATACTGCCCAGAGACGCCTTCAACCAGTCTCTCAACGAAGAACTCCAAATGTCCTCGCGGCGAGGAAGGTAGCGGCCAACAATCGACTGTTTCGGCAATTTTTTTGATAGCAATAGCGGACTTACAGCTGGGGAATAGCTCCACTACTGCTTTCTGTCTTTGCACGGCCTTGCGTACCGACTCATCAAAGGGAACACTGCCAACATACTGCAAGGTTACGTCGAGAAAACGATCGGTGACCAGGTTAAGTTTGTTGAATAAGTTTTTACCTTCTTGTGCTGATCGAGTCATATTTGCTACCACTCGAAATCGATCAACATCGTATTCTTTACTGAGTAGTTTAATCAGCGCATAGGCGTCAGTGATTGAGGAAGGCTCATCACAAACAACAACTAACACTTCCTGTGAAGCGCGAACAAAACTGACAACCGAATCTGAAATTCCCGCCGCAGTGTCAATCACGAGCACGTCAATCTGATGACTGATTTCACTAAAAGCATGGATTAACCCCGCGTGCTCCATTGGTCCTAACATCGTCATTTTTTGCGTGCCGGAGGAAGCAGGTATGATTTGTATCCCGCCGGGGCCTGTCAGCATAATGTCAATCAGCGAACATTCACCCGAAAGCACATTTTCAAGATTACGATTCGGTCGTAAACCCAGTAAGACATCAATATTGGCCAACCCAAGATCCGCATCCAGTAACGCCACTCGACGTCCCATATTGGCTAGGGAAACACTCAAATTTATAGAAACATTAGATTTCCCAACGCCGCCCTTGCCGCCGGTAACTGCTATTACTTGTACAGGGTGACTACTACTCATCGCCTGAATAAACTCCTCATTGCGTCGGCTAAATATGGCACTGACCAAGTTGGCAATACAAATATTCCCATCCAAGGAACCCCTGCATCAATTACACCATTGTACACGAACAAAAGTCGATGTAGTTGTTAAACTATAAAACTCGACGGCTTAGGCTGTCAGCGAATGATCATGCGATCGACGAGAAGTCAGCGTTGCTAATTCATCAGCCATTGACTCATCGTCTGCTCTACTATGCCTCGCTAGATCAATCGCGGTGCGAACAAGATAATCAGCTTTTGCAATTACTATATCGCCAGGGATGGCCTGACCATTGGTGCTATACGCAACTGACAAAGACTTATCAATGATAACACTTAGAGCGCCGCCCAAACTCATGGTCTCATCAAGTTTTGTCAACACACAGCGATTCATATTATCGGTTTTATAAGTATGGTATGCAGATCTCACCACATCTGACTGACTAGTGGTGGGTATTACCAAAATGGACTGCACCCTATCACCCAGTTCATTCAGTGACGATAGTTGGCTCTGTAATTTGGGGTCCTGTCGATTCAAACCTGCAGTGTCAATCAAAACCAACGATTTATGCCTTAAGGAATGTAACACTCGGTCAAGACTATTGTTTTTATCGACGATACACACGGGCACCTTAAGAATCCGACCAAATGTACGAAGCTGCTCATGAGCGGCTATACGTACAGTATCTGTAGTTACAAGCGCTACATTTTCAGCGCCATTTTCTAATACATAGCGCGTAGCTAGCTTTCCAATTGTTGTCGTCTTCCCGGCACCTGTTGGTCCGACAAATGCAAATATGCCTCCAGAACCCACCGTATCGCTGCCAGCTACCGGTAAGCGCGTTGTCAGGTCCGTCATTATCGTTTGCCAGGTATCGATAGATTCTCTGCTGATTTTTGAAGGATCAACATCGTCGCTATCTAGTAACTCACTTGCAATAGTCGCCCCAATTCCTATACGCTTTAGACGCTTCCACAAACTTGCTTGATGCGGCTTACTCTGACTGAACTGGCCCCATGACATCGATGAAAACTGACGTTCTAGCAAATCTCGCATAGACTGCAGCTCGAACCGCATTTGCGACAACTCTTCTTCGTTTCCTCTGACAGCAGCGGCATACTGCACTTCGTTAACTATCGGTTCGAGTGGCTCCCCCTCAGAGGCTATCGACTCTTTAGCTATTTCCACAGATAGTACGCTGGCGCTTTTATTCAGCGGTACCTTCGCAGATGTAAAATGTACTATGTCATCCGGCAAGGTCGCCTCGATCGAGCTCGTTGATAGCCTGTCAGTATCCGTCGCCTCCTTAAGTTGACCTTTGCTTTTTTCCCCCAGCACCGATGCCAATGATCTAGCCCGCTGCTTTGCTTCACGCCGCATGCGCTCTATCTCAAGCTCCAAATGACTAGCAGCGGCTGTGGGTTCGGCTGCGAGACTATCGTTATTGCCGGATCGAAATGGATTATTCGAATAGGCGATTTGTTGAGCTGTCGGCGTTGCACTTTGACGACTGATCTCGGTATCCGCAAATTGCGGCACGCTTTCAAGCGCTATCAGCAGTTCAACCCCATCACCTGAACGCTTGTTGGATAGGATCACTGCATCCGGCCCCATTTCTTCCCGGACCATTTTTAGCGCCAAGCGCATATTAGCCGCAACGAAACGTTTTACTTGCATCCAAATTGCCTCTAGTGATGTAGCTAAAATTTAACTCAATCGAATTAACCAACAGTACTCTCAATCGTTATCCGTTTATCGTCAGGTATTTCTGCGTAAGATAATACTTGCATCTCTACCGCCGTATGCCGAATAAACTTGACCAATACTCCGCGTAATGGAGCAGAAACGAGTAATACTGACGGCTTACCCGCCAGCTCTTGCCGTTTCGCTGCCTCAATGAGGGCGGACTGCAAGCGCTCGGCTAGTCCAGGCTCTAAAACAATATCGTCAGAAAACCCACTTTGTTTTGCTTGCTGAACTGACTTAAGCAATATTTGTTCCATAGCTGGATCCAGCGCAATAGCCGGTAATATCGACTCTGCACCATAGATTTTCTGGACAATAATTCGCCGCAGGGAGGTTCTTACCGCCGCCGTTAGAACGCCAGAATCTTGACTCAACAGGGCATTTGAAGAAATTGCTTCGACGATCGTTCTTAAATCACGAATCGGAACACTTTCGCGCAATAAATTGCGCAGTACATCCAACAACACCGTCATCGAAACCGTTTCCGGTACCAATTGCTCGACCAGTTTCGGCGAGTTCTTTGCCAAAATATCCAACATTTGCTGAACTTCATCATGACCGAGTAATTCGTGTGTGTGCTTAGACAGCAATTGATTAATATGGGTAGCGATTACTGTGCTGGTGTCAACGACCGTATAGCCCAGCGTCTGGGCATGATCTTTCATACTGGGCTTAATCCAAAGCGCATCCAGACCGAAGGCGGGATCAGTGATGGTTATGCCATCCAATTTACCAGACACCTTACCCGGATTAATAGCCAGCTCTCTATCCGGGTAAACCTCGGCTTCACCTGCCGTTACACCCATTAAACTTATCCTGTAGGCCGTTGGCATCAGATCAAGATTGTCGCGAATGTGTACTGAGGGGATTAAAAAACCAACATCTTGCGATAATTTTTTCCGAATCCCTTTAATTCTACTCAGTAGCTCGCCACCCTGACTTTTATCAACCATGGGAATTAGACGATAACCAACTTCTAAACCTATAGCATCAACAGGCTGGACATCGTCCCACCCAATTTCAGGCAATTCCGCCGCTTTCAGCTGCGCCTTCTTTTCTTTTAACTGTTGATCCTGTTCGAGTTCAAAGCGATCCACTTCAATTCGATTTTTTCGCTGAGTGATAATGTAGGCAATACCCCCACAAACACTGGCAAGCGACAAAAAAGCAACGTGGGGCATACCTGGGATGATTCCCATAAAGCCCAGAATACAAGCAGCGACAATCAGTGCCTTTGGCGAGTCAAACATTTGTGCCGAAATTTGTGCACCCATGTCTTTAGAATCGCTAACTCTTGTAACCATTATTGCCGCTGCCGTAGACAGTAACAGTCCCGGTATCTGTGCCACTAAGCCATCACCAATGGTTAATAGTGAGTAGACCTCCATCGCGCGCGAAAAATCAAGATCATGCTGCAGAATACCTATCGCCAGCCCGCCAATAATATTAATGCTCAGGATCAGGATGCCGGCAACAGCGTCTCCTCGGACAAACTTACTGGCGCCATCCATTGAGCCATAAAAATCAGCCTCGCTAGCAATTTCCTCGCGACGGGATCGGGCATCATCTTGACTAATTAGTCCAGAATTCAGATCTGCATCGATCGCCATCTGTTTACCAGGCATAGCGTCCAACGTAAACCGTGCGCTTACTTCTGATATGCGCCCCGCCCCCTTAGTAACAACAACGAAGTTAATGATTATTAATATCAGGAAAACAACGAGACCAACAGCATAATTACCACCGATAACAACCTCTCCAAAAGATTGAATAACCTTTCCAGCGGCATCTCCACCCTGGTGACCCTCCAATAGTACAACCCTCGTCGATGCCACATTGAGCGCTAGTCTAAATAAAGTTGATACCAACAGCACCGTAGGAAATACCGCAAAATCGAGTGGTCTTAATGCATAAACCGCGACCAAGAGAACAACAATGGCCAAGGCTATATTAAAGGAAAAGAAAACATCGAGGAGAAATGGTGGCACTGGCAATATCATCATGCCAAGAATAGTTACCAGCAGCACAGGAACACCTAGGTTGCCCTGTGCGAAAAGCCCTAATCCAGCTAATTGACTCTGTGTTGCGGGGTTATGCGGTGCATTCATTGATTATGTTTCGTCTTCATTATTGAGTTCAAAAAAATGACGTATTAGGCATATTTCGCCAACTTCTCAATACTTATGCAAGAATCCGTCCGGTTTTCGCCCTAATACCTTTTTTTCATAATTTAAGCTTCGGGCTCGGGATTACCTTGAGGGTCATAGCGTGCCTCCCGCGGAAGTTCTATATCACCGACTGCCTTCGGCTTAACGCCCTTACCCTGCTGATACGAGCGCAACTGGAAGACATAAGCTAGTACCTGCGCTACCGCCAAATAAAGCGTATTGGGGATCTCATCATCTATTTCCGTGGTGAAATAAATGGCCCTGGCCAGTGGCGGCGCTGCCAAGATCATGACGTCATTAGCATTAGCTATCTCACGAATTTTAGTAGCCAAAAAATCGACTCCTTTGGCCACTAGTATAGGAGCACCGCCCCCCTCTACATCGTACTTAAGCGCAATAGAAAAATGCTCAGGGTTGGTGATAACAATATCGGCCCCGGGAACAGCTTCCATCATTCTTCGCTGTGCCATTTCACGCTGAAGCTGTCGAATTCGGCCTTTAACTTCGGGCTTTCCTTCTGAATCTTTCATCTCGTCTTTAACTTCTTGCAGAGTCATCTTCAATTTCTTGCTATGGTCAAAAATCTGGAAAGGTACATCAATGATGACAATTAAAGTCATCGAGGCACTTACGGCCAAGACGGACCAGGCCACTATGGTTAGCATCTGCACGATGGCGGGTTGTAGCTCCGCGTGCGCAAAATCGAGTAAATCCATCTGCGCATTCCGCAAGGTAAAGTAGGCCATCGAACCGACCACCAAGACCTTACAGACCGATTTTAATAATTCGACAAGGGACGTCAGGGAAAATATGCGCTTGATTCCCTTAATCGGATCAAGTCTGCTTAACTTCGGCACCAATGCTTTACCGCTCAATATAAAGCCGCCTAAAGCCACTGGTCCGACCACCGCTGCAACCGCTATTAAAGCAAAAAACGGCAGCATCGTTTCAATGATGAATATAGATGTGTTTCCTAAATGTCGAAGCATAAGACTTTCGTCGAACGCGACATCCCTCGGCATACTAAAGTTAAAGCGCATTACGCCCATTAGTGCCTGGCCAAAGTCTCCCCCGTAAATGATAAGACCGCCGACTCCAGCCAGCAAAATTAATGCCGTACCCAATTCCTTTGAACGGGCAACTTGCCCTTCTTCTCTAGATTTTTCGAGACGTTTAGGGGTTGCCTCTTCTGTTTTTTCTTGTCCGTTATCGTTTTCTGCCACGGCGAATTGCTCTGCTTAAGCGTGTTTCGTGAGAGTTGAATAGCGTCAATGAATCGACATTGCACCGCCCTAACACCCTCTACAGCAATTGTTATGCCGAAGTGGTCACCGGAGGGTTAATTACCGCATTGAAAATAATAACGACCGGGGAAATCCCGCTAGCCACCAACCAAATAGGCCATCATAGCTAATGCTTCGCGAGTAAATCGGTCGAAGAGAGGTAAATATCCAATCATTGTCACCCACACGATACATAGACCGAGCAGCAGCATAGAGGGAAAACCGATAGAGAATATATTTAGCTGCGGCGCTGCTCTAGTAACAACCCCTAACGACATATTAACAATCATTAGGGCTGCCACCGCAGGCAAGGCTAGCAAAAAGGCGGAAGTAAACATCCATCCCGCATGTCCCCCCAAATCCAACAAGGCTGTCTTCGATATAAACGCAAATCCTACTGGTAATGTGTAAAAACTGGCGGCTAACACTTCTATCATAGCCAAATGGCCGTTCATTGAAACGAATAGCAAGGTAATTAACATCAGGTGAAATTGACTCAGTACGGTAACCGTTACACCGTTAGCAGGATCAACCATCGACGCGAAACCCAAACCCATATGCATGGCGATTATCTGACCGCCAACAACAAATATCTGTAAGAATATTTGCATTGAAAAGCCCATGGCCACGCCGATTAAAATCTGTTGTGCAGTCAACACAAATGCGGACACAGACACGGCATCGACGACGGGCATCGGTGGCAAATTAGGTGCAATAGCTAATGTCATTAGGAATGCGAGCACAATTCGCACCCGTGCTGGCACCAATTGCGTTCCAAAAATCGGAGCCGCCAAAAAAAAAGCGCCTATGCGGAAAAATGGCCACATCGCTGATCCCAACCATCCGCCAATCGCGGCGCTATCAATTTCAGGCATTTAAGACAGTCATCCGATTAACGTCGGTATTGTACTAACAAGTCTGGTGGTGTAGTCGATAAGTTCATTCAACAGATAGGGACCCGCAAGAATCAGCATACCAAGAGTTGTAATTAAGCGAGGTAAAAAACTTAGTGTTTGCTCGTTAATTTGAGTGGCTGCTTGAAAGACACTAATAACCAGCCCGACAATCAAACTTGGAACGACCATAATCGATACCAGCAAAATAATCAGCAGTAGTGCTTCTCGAAATAGATCAATAACAACACCCGGGGTCATAGTTTCACCTCTAAAGTCTATGTATCGAAACGCGGCGTGTGTCGTCAATAACCATAACTTGCCGCCAGAGTTCCCACGATCATCACCCAGCCATCAACTAATACAAACAACATAATTTTGAACGGCAGGGAAATAATAATGGGGGATAACATCATCATGCCCATCGCCATCAATACGCTGGCAACCACCAAATCAATAACCAAAAATGGAATAAACAACACAAAACCCATCTGGAAAGCCGTTTTCAACTCACTGGTGAGGAATGCAGGCGCCAATACAAAGAAAGGTGTTTCCTCCGGCGTTTGAATGCCGGTGGTATTAGATATTCGCATAAACAAATCCAAGTCTGTTTCTCGTGTCTGCGATAACATAAACTCATGAAATGGCTTCGATGCAGCATCTATAGCCTCAAGCGAAGTAATTTGTTCATTCATATAGGGCTGTAAAGATTGTGTATTAGCCTGTTCAAAAACAGGCAGCATAATAAAAATAGTCAGAAATATTGCCAATCCCAATATGATTTGATTCGACGGGGTACTTTGTAGGCCAATCGCCTGGCGGAGAATAGCTAAAACAACGATCACTCGGGTAAATGCCGTCATCATCATCAAAAAAGATGGCAATAATGTCAGCACGGTCATTACTGCGAGTATTTGTATGGTGACAGTATAATCCTGCCCACCACTGGCATTGGTGGTAACTGTCATCGCAGGAATTCCTGGAACAGCCTTGGCAGCAATCTGAGTCACTGCGTCAACACTCGACGACAGACCGCCGGTATCCTGAGCCCAGACAGACGAAAATGGTATAAACACAATGATTAGTAACAGTAAAAACCGGAGACTCGATATTTTCATTGAGGCCCCTTTTTACCCGCTGCGCTGGTTAGATTGTTCTGTAATATTTTTTTCATCGCACTGGAAAAATCACTGTTACCTGCTGGCGATTCCAAAACGGGCTGTTCAAACGATTGCAAATGAGAAACTCGTCCCGCAGCGACACCAACCAATATCTGTTGACCACCAACATCAACTAAGACTATCTTTTCCCTCGCGCCAACGGCTAAGGCTGCGACTACCTTCATTTGCTGGCCGCCCATTGTGGGTATGCCTGCCACTCTTCGCATTAGCCAGGCTAAAAAAAAGATAAGTAAGACAACGGCTAATAATCCGCCAACGACGGAAAGAGGGTTGGTTGTGACAACTCCCGACCCAACTTCTGATGGCCGATTGGCAGTACTGGCAGGGTTATAAGCAGACGATGATGGAGATTGGTCTTTTTCATCGCCCTTTTTATCGACCGACAATTTCGTTGCATCGAACAAATCTTCGACGCCCTCATTCACCGCTAGAGAATCCTGTCCACGCTCAGACTTTTCAATCTCTACTTGACTAAACCCCGGCACAGCGGCAGATACTGCCATTCCCGACATAACGCAACACACCAGTAAACAGACCGCACTCAGGCCTCGGCGAATAGTCATCAACGTAATTTTTTAATGCGTTCTGACGGGCTGATAACATCAGTCATTCTTATCCCAAATTTTTCGTTGACGACAACGACCTCCCCATGTGCAATTAAGGTGCCGTTAACTAAAACATCCAGCGGCTCTCCCGCTAGTCTATCCAGTTCAATTACCGACCCCTGGTTTAGCTGCAGTAGGTTACGAATACTGATTTCTGTATTCCCAACTTCCATCGATATACTGACAGGAATATCCATAATGACAGCGAGGTCAGGCGCCCCATTACCTGAAGGAGAACCGCCAGACGTTAATTCATCCATTTCTACAGCTTTTGCTCCATCAATAACTGGAGCTATAGCCGACAGGGGGTCGACTCCCTTGTCATTAGTTTGTCCTGATTGATTTTGCTCATCCACTGCAGAAGCCCACTCTTCAGACACATCGGACTGGTCTACACTTTCATCATCTTCACTCATAACTACTCCTCTTCGATTCTCTCACTTGTAGGTATCGTGACGAATCTCAAATAATGTTCTAATTGCTTATTACAGCTTTGCAATTTCCCCACAGGTCAATATTCCAGAATATGTAGACCTAATTTCAACACAAGCTCTACTTAATTCGACTATACATCAACCACCCGGGCTAGTATTGTCGCGCCAAACTGCTTAATCGTTATTGATCTTTTCTACAACTTGCAACGCCAAATTACCCTTACATTGGCCCAGTTTTGCTAACATCATCGGTATACCATTTGCAGTTATTACCAGATCTCCGGGCATTTCCATTGGTATGACATCACCTTCTTTAAGATCGATGATATCTCGCAGAGGAACTTCTTTTTCAGCTACTTTACAGCGCATATTTACCGTTGCATTTAGAATACCTTCCCGCAGTGACTTGATCCAACGGTCGTCTATATCATCCACATCTGTTTGCAAACCAGAGTCCAACGTTTCACGAATAGGTTCAATCATCGAGTAAGGCAAAGTGATATGCATATCGCCACCGCCGCCATCTAACTCAATATGAAACGTACTGACCACCACCACTTCACTCAGGCTAACAATATTGGCCATTGAGGGGTTTACTTCGGCATTGACAAATTCAAATTCGACTGGAAGAATTGCTTTCCAAGCTTCTTTTAAGTCAGCAAACGCTTCTTGCAAAACCATTTCAACAACACGTAATTCAGTCGGTGTAAATTCACGCCCTTCAATTTTTGCATGTCGCCCATCACCGCCAAAATAATTATCCACGAGTTTGAAGACTAATTTAGCATCCAATACAATTAAGCCCGTCCCGCGAAGCGGTCTGAGCTTTATCATATTGAGGCTGCTTGGCACAAAAAGCGTATGAACATATTCACCGAATTTTTGAACCTGAATACCACCAGCTACGACGTCTGCAGAGCGCCGTAATAAATTAAATAAACTGATGCGCGTGTAGCGTGAAAAACGTTCGTTAACCATTTCCAATGTCGGCATACGGCCTCGAACAATCCGGTCTTGACTTGTAAGATCGTAGGGTTGTGCGGTGCCATCATCAATGTCAGCATCAGTATCAACTTCAACATCATCAACGCCATGCAACAACGCATCGATTTCATCTTGAGATAGAAGATCTTGCACGTTAGTCAGTTAACCTCATTATTTTCATCAACATTGATATTCGAAATCTGCTATTGCATAACAGAATTGGTAAATAAAATTTCTTCAACTTCATAAACACCAACTTCTTGCTTGATAATTTCTTGCAGTACTTCAAGCGCATTTTGTCTTAACGATTCTTTACCCTCATTAGTCTGAAGTTCGTCGTAAACTCCCCCTTCGAACAACATAATCAGACGGTTTTTTACCAACGGCAAATCAGTTTGCAGGGCATTAAAGAGCTCTGGGTCACAGGTTTAACGCCGTCATATCGACTTGTAAGTAACGCTGCCGACCACGAGATGGAAAATTAATCGTGAATGCAGGCTTGATCGGAAAATAGATGGCTGGTCTTGGCCTCATATTATCAATCTCAACTGCTAGATCTTCTTCGCTCAGTACTTCTTCGGCATCAAAAAGGCCTAGTAAATACAACGTGCAACCAATGGAAGTGACTATCACCAGTCTCGTCGCAAGAACGAGAGTTATTAGTGCTAGCTTGCTACCGCTAGCTTTAACGATTTCGCCGTCATCATTTGTCAATTGTTCGTTTTCTTGCGCCATGCCAAACTTCCGTCACTATTGTGCCCGTTAGCTTTGTGACAGCAAAACCTGTGCCAGCCCTAGTATCTTAGTTTTTTGTGTTTAAAATCATAGAGTTAAAATAAGACAACGCAAGTGACAAAACATTGTCACTCTGTGGGAAGTTTTGTCTAAGAGAAATAAATAAGTAAAAAAACGTGGCAAGACTACAAATCAGCATTAGATTTGTAGGGGAGAGTTAAAAACTAGCTGGAATCCTATACGTATTGATCAACTAGCGAAAGCCTCACAGGGCTGACAACGGGCTCAGATAGATCGCTGCCACTGATCTGATCAGATGATAACAAATGGTCGTCCCGATCTGTTTCGTCGGAGTTAGCGGCTGAATCTTGCTGTTGCCCATTCGCGCTTTGGTCGGATACATTTACGTCGGTGAGGTTGAGGCCCTGCCCCTCCATCATTTCCCGCAGCCGCGGTAAACTCTGGTCTAATGCCTCTCGAACCGAACCATTATTACTGGTAAACACCACCGACGTTTGATCCGACTGGGTAACAATTCGCACCTGGAGAGGTCCTAACTCTGGGGGGTCCAGAGCAATGTCGACTCTGTTGACATTTTGCGAGCTCATCCACATCACCCGCTGCATTACGGCATCACTCCAGCCAGGCCTCCCCACTGCTACAGGAACGCTGGCCGGTAACGCTTCCGCATGGGTCGCCTGATAGACTTGTGACGCGCCGAGGCCTGCTAATGAGACCGCGGCAGCTTGTGTTTTAACATCTTGACCGCCTATCGCTGAATCCGTTGATAAAGCACCTAGCGATTGTCCACCGACTCTGGAACCTAGAGTACCAGCTAACAGTTCGTTAAACTGGTTACTGTTTAATGAACCGGCACTAGTAAGCGTCTGCATATCCGTCGTCCTATTTCCATCAATGCTCTTTAAGGTCGATGCCAAGTGACCCACTCCAGTGGCAGCAGCATTGGTAAGCCCGACTGTCGCGGATCGGGCTCCAGCGCGGATATCAGACTGCTGTAAAGCCTGGTCTGCCGCGAGCCTGGTTTGATTGATACTCGCCTGCAAATTGCTAGCTGTCGCATCAAGGTCAAGGGCGGATAGATCAGACTCAGGAGAAAGAAGTTCGTCGTTATTGCGACTTGCTATGTCCGAGGATATTCGAAACCCGCCGGAGTCCAACCCTTCCACGAAGGGTCTGATTAACGGCAATCTGTCGCCGTCGACCGGCAAAAGATTGCCCTCAGGTCCTAGCTGCAATGCTGAGGGTACCGCTTCGGAGACCGACGACTCCGCTGTTAGTACAACCTGAGCCGGTGTATCAGTGGACAATTTTTCGCTATTAATATTGTCGCTTCGACTCGAAGCAGCAGCCTTTTCAGTCGCCCGATGTTCATCCATAACATCGGAAAACGCTTTAGTATTTAATGCGTTATCTACATTTAGGGGATTGCTAGAAGTCTGGTTTAATCCACTCTGGGACGACCCAAGCGTGCTCGCCAACAGAGGGTTTGTATCAAGGCCGTGCCCCTTAGAATTCATGGTGATGTCCGTGTGTTGATAAAGTCAGCAATCGCTCTCCTGTGACACTGCAAGAAGATTGCCAACTATCCTTTTTCTAGCCGGACACGGTTAATTGGTCCTAAATATCCTCTAATGCTGTCTTCACTCGCTCATACTCATCGACAAGCTGAGTCATCAAATGGCCACCTCCAACGGTAGTACTACTAAAGGCTAATCCTTCTAACTCGTGACATAAAGCCGTTAGCGCTGTTGCCGACATATTACCAGCACTGCCTTTAAAACTGTGCGCTGCCCAACGAAGGGATCCGTATTCCCTTCATCAAGAGCGCTCTGTATCGCCGTCAACAGCTTAAAGCTGTCCGTAAAAAATGTTTCTACTAACAGGGGGGAACCGTCCCCCATCACACCTTGCACTTCCTTTAAGGCCACATAATTTAGCGAAGGTTGAGATGCATTCATGCTATTACTCTGGTTTTTTTCCGCTTACTGCAACGGTTGGCCTACACTGCGTAACCGTTAAAATTTAGTCAATTTTACGGCCGATAGATTAACTATCACCCCAAACAAAACTAGCACAAACAACATTTCCAGATCCCAAATATTCAATAGAATGGCAGATCGAGCGCATTAAATTTATACCGCGCGCGGCATAAGGAACATCTCCAGACAGTCCGTTATCCAGATGTTTGTAGTCAAAACCCTCTCCACTATCCTCGATAGTGACTTTTAGTCGGCCGCCATTACCTGTACCTTTGTAATCTAATTGAATTCCAATGGTTCCATCTTGTAACTGTAACAATCGCTGCTCTCGCAATTGATAATACTGATCAAAACCCGCGGTCGAATTTTTCAGTGACGAGCTTAATTGCAACACTCCATGCTCCAGTGCATTGGTGTACAACTCCGTTAGAACAGTAAAGATTTGTCCGCCAAAATTTCGCAAATAAGGTACCCGTCTTAAAACATATAACAGCATAGGGAGCGGGTCAAAGTTACTCAATGTCTGAGGGCGCAATTCGTATTTTAAGCTCCAGTCTCTTGGCCCCGCTGGATTGCTACCATTGAAATCGGGTCTGTCGGCATGGAAATCGATGGGTGCGACAATTTTAACCTCAACAATAGAGACGTCATCACTGACCGTCTCATAGGTAATAAATTCGGCTACCGCTTCGTTCACTTCGTCAAATAATCGTTCTGGCATGGTGTTTTTTTCAAAAATGTTAAGTAGACGTTCTTCACCAAACATTTCTGACTGGTCATTTGTAGCTTCTTGAATACCGTCAGACCAAAGAAAAAGCCGATCATCGGGCTGAACTTCAAGGGTTACGACGGAATTATCAAAGTGCGCAGTGTCACGTATTCCAAAAGGGATATGCTGAGACGTCAACGGAATCGACTTGCCGTCGAAGCTTCGATACAACACACAGTCTGGGAGACCTCCGTTCCATATTTGCATCACACCAGTGCTGAAGTCGATGTCAGCGACAATCGCACAGCAGAAGACATCAACAGGCAATAAACCATAAAGCTTCTCATTAATTTCCCGCAAAATATCTTGTAATGAAAAGCCTTTTTCTAACATGCTATAAAAGGCTTGTGCGAGGGGCATTGCACCAATAGCAGCATCCAACCCATGACCGGTGAAATCTCCAAGCAAAACCATCAGGTTTCCAGCAGGGCTGACTCCCGCAAGGGCAACATCGCCGTTAAAAATTGCAATGGGTGACAACAAATATCGAATATTGTCTGCATTCAAACAGCCTGAATGAGCCACTTTGTCAAAAACACGCTTCGCGATCTCCTGCTCACGTAATAATCTTTCGTTATGCATAGCGATAAGATCACGCTGGCGCTGCATTGTTCGATGCATTTCTCCCATGCGAATAAAAGTGTCCAATTTAGCCTTTAAGACAACACTGTTATAAGGTTTGGGAAGAAAGTCGTCGCCACCCGCATCGAGACAGCGCACCAAGGCATTTGTTGATTGTAACGATGTCAGAAAAATAATGGGGATGAACGCCTCTCCAGCCAGCTGCCGAATCTTCTCTGCAGCCTCAAAGCCATCCACGTTTGGCATTAGAACGTCGAGCAATACTAAATCGCGTTGTATTTCACGAAACACTTCGATGGCCTCATAGCCGTCTCTCGCAACAAAAACTTCGTGTCCTTGTTGACATAAAATCGCTTTTAGCAGCAAGCGATCAGTGTTGTTATCGTCAGCTATGAGTATTTTGGCGATTGATACAGATGGGCCGTCAGCAACTATAAGCTCGTCGACTACAAAGGGATTTTTCATAGCGAATGTATGCGACAATTAACCAACACTGCTCTGCACAAATATTGGTTATGGGGCTATTTAATATCAAACAGTTGTTCGAAGTTGGATATAGCAAATATCTTTTTTATATCATCATTGCAATGGACAATGGTGATACTGGCAATGTCACCGCCAGCGTAATCTCTTAATAAGAGCAACATTCCCAGGGCAGAACTATCGAGGTAAGAAGCGGCAGTCATGTCGACGATGTAACTGCCAACCTCATTTCCCGGCTCTTCATAGGCTCTTCGAAATGCCGAATGTACGTTGAAATCGAACCTACCTTCAATATTAATTTGTAACTCTTGTCGATCTGTTGACAGCGATGATGATATTGACATGGCAACTCTCCGACGGTATTTTTATCTTGCACAACAAAAAACCGGTTACTGACACTGCAGTCCGTTACGATTTTTAAATAGATAGCATTAGAATAGACCAACCTTTGCAAAAAGTTTAACGTTGACGCACAGTCGACCAAACGGTGACTCAAGTGATGTTATTCTCTAAACCAACGTCCGTTCTTCCGCAGAGCAGAACCTGTCTCGGTGACCATCGAGCAATTAATATACATGGAAAAGGCAAAACAACACAGTGAAAGAATGCAACTCTTGCGGAAAATGCTGCACTTTATATGGTGATGGTGGACTCTCCGCAACGACCGGCGAAATTGAATGGTGGGAGGTATTCAGACCGGAAATTTACGAGTATGTCAGCAACGGTAAAATATGGATGAATCCGACCAATGGGGATCAGTTAAAACAGTGCCCGTGGCTGCAAAAACAGCCCCACAGTAACAAATATACCTGCGGTATCTATAACGATCGTCCCGATGATTGCAAACACTACCCTGTAACCATCGCTGAGATGGTGAGGGATGAATGTGAAATGCTCGACGTTGTTGATTTAAGTAATCCCGCCAAAGCCCAACAAAAACTGGACAAGCTAATGTCCGACAGCCGCCCTGCATTGACATAATTACTAACGCTAGACAGCTAGTCAGGCATATCAATCAGCTTGCTCCGGCGACTGTCATCCTGTTCCCGCTGCAATTTATTATCGGCATCTCTGTGTTCCAGTTTTTCTTTGCGCGTAATTAGCGACTGCATATTCTTTTGACGCGCGTATTGTTGTTGCCACTTTAAGCGCGCCTGCTCCTGTTGCGACGCGGCGAGGGCGACTCGCTCCTCTTGGGTATCTCCCGCGTCCTGCAGATTACCGTAAAAACGCTGGTAATTTTCCAAATTAGCCGCATTAGCTTGTGTATGTGCCAATGATTTGAACTGCTCACTATATTCGTTCTTATACTGTTGGAGTTGCTGTCCCTGTTGCGCATAAAGCTCGGTATTCCTAGCACTTTCTGCCAACCGAAATGCAGCTTGGCGCTCGCGCAACTGAGCCAACTTCAATACGGTTTTCAGTCTTTGTGATGCCGGCTTCTTCATCAGCTAATAGCTATCGTATCGCTGGCGATATGTCGCCAGCAGTGTTTGATGAAGCGGCCATTTGCAAGGAGGGTGACTCCGATGAATTTACCATAGACGGATTGATAACAGCTCGCATTTCCGCAACACTGACAGCGACGTTAAACGATATATCAAGATCTTGTTGTAAAAATCGCCTAATGGCAGGCAGTCGCTCAATCGCCGCATCAGTTTCTATATCACTGCCTGCTACGTAGGCGCCCACGCTGATTAAATCCCGACTCTGCTGATAGCGAGAATACAAGTGACGAAGCCTTCGCGCAACGGCTAGGTGCTCACCGGTGATAATATTTGGCATCGCTCGGCTGATTGAGGCCTCTACATCGATCGCCGGGTAGTGGCCCTCATCGGCCAGGGCTCTTGAGAGCACAATGTGTCCGTCGAGAATTGCTCTGGCCGCGTCTGCAACTGGATCTTGCATATCATCACCTTCGGTTAATACGGTATAAAAGGCCGTCACTGAGCCACTGCCATCAGCACCATTACCCGCCCTCTCTACCAGCTGAGGTATCTTTGCAAATACTGATGGTGGATAACCTTTCGTTGCAGGAGGCTCGCCAATCGATAAAGCAATCTCGCGCTGAGCTTGAGCAAAACGCGTAAGGGAGTCCATTAACAGTAGAACATGTTTACCTTGATCTCGAAAACTTTCAGCTATTCTGGTGGCCAGCATCGCTGCCCTCATTCGCATCAACGGGGCATCATCTGCAGGAGACGCCACTACAACCGCGCGGCTTAATCCCTCCTCATCAAACACTTGTTCGATGAACTCCTTTACTTCGCGACCTCGCTCACCAACCAAGCCAACCACAACCACATCGGCCTCAGTGAATCGTGTCATCATACCCAAAAGAACGCTCTTACCAACACCACTTCCGGCAAACAGACCGAGACGCTGACCACGCCCAACCGTTAACACCGAATTGATCGCGCGAATCCCTACATCGAGTACCTCAGAGATCGGTTTTCGTTGCAATGGGTTGATCAATTCAGCCTGCATATCAACACTATCGGTGCATCCGAGCGGCCCCTTACTATCGAGAGGCCTGCCTGCGCCATCAATAACTCGCCCCAACAATTGTATCCCTACCGGAACTTTGTCTTCATAGGCTACAGGTACAACAGACATACCGGGTTTTAATCCCGTGACTGGTTCAATCGGCATTAAAAATAATTTTTCTTCAGAGAACCCGACAACTTCTGCTTCAACACTTCGTTGGTCATCATGCATCACCAAACATCGGCACCCGATCGACAACTCCAACCCAACAACTTCCAACGTCATGCCAACCACCCGAACCAGTTGGCCCGACACACGGGACCTTGTTTGCAGATTTTCATCAAGCGAGTAGCAACGCAGTCTATCGGTAAATGATTGGCGCATATGGCGACTCATTGATCATCCGCCTCCGCAATAACGGGAGTCTCTTGCTCTCTGATAGGGTTTGACGGTTCTGAAAAGCGCTTGTCTACCAGTGAATTTATCGTTTGTTGGAATTGATCTTCCAGGCTGTATGTAACAACGCTCTGTCGACTAGTTACGCGGCAACCACCCGGCGTCAATGCCCGATCGATTTGCAGCTGCCAATGAGCCAATATCTCGCTGTGCTTTTGGAGTAATTGGAAATCCTGTTCGTTCAGATAAATAGTGATGTCGGTTGCCCGTAACGGTAACTCAGCGACGGCTTCGTTAACGATCGCTACAATCTGAGAAGAATCAAGGGTCAGCTCGCGGCGCAGTACCGACCGAGAGACACCAATAACCAAGTTTACTAAAGCTTGCTCTACATCATCATCTTGTCCCGCCAGAGAACTGAACAACATATCGATGGTTTTACTGAGATTTTTTGCATTTTTCTCCAGATCTTCTCGTGCCGCACTAATACCTGCTTGATAGCCTTCGTCCTTGCCCTGCTTCAAACCGTCTGCCCGCGCCTGCTCACGAACATCCTCGTAAGCCTGATTGGATATTTCCTCAAGCTGACCAGCGGTTAACGAATTATAAATAACTTGATTTTTATCAACATTAACCAGCTCCCCTTTTGGACCACGGTTCTTTAAATTTTCTACTTTTACAATTTGCCCTTCTGTGACTTCCGGTATTTGCCAGGAAGAAAAATTAGCAGTTTTATCGGCGGGAATTCTAGACACAATTTTACCCTTGCTTGCGCTACAGCATCTCTTCGCGGCTGCCACCGAGGATGATTTCCCCTGCATCAGCCATGCGACGTGCTATTAGCAAAATTTCTTTTTGCGCTCCTTCCACTTCGCTGAGCTTAACCGGGCCTTTCGCCTCAATGTCATCGCGAAGTAACTCGACGGCTCGCTTAGAAATATTACTGAAAATTTTCTCTTTCAGCTCGTCATCAGAACCTTTTAAAGCAAGAATAAGAACCTCTGAGGAGACTTCTCGCATAAGAGATTGGATACCCCGATCGTCAACAGCTTTCAAATTATCAAACACGAACATCAAGTCTTGAATGATAGCGCCAAGATCTTCATCAACCTCTTTGATTGAGTCCATAAGCTCTATCTCAACAGAGGACTCGAGATTGTTCATAATTTCCGCTGCGACTTTGGTTCCGCCCATTGATTTGGCTTGAGAGCCGGCATTTCCGGAAAATTGCTTTTCGAGAATAGTATTCAGCTCTTGCAATGCAGATGGCTGAACGAAATCCAAAGACGCCACGCGTATAACAATATCAAGCCTCGCCTTCTCTGGTAAACTCATCAACACCTCAGCGGCCTGATCGCCGTCAAGATGAGCCACAACAATCGCTTGAATTTGTGGATGCTCATTGCGAATAACTTCTGCCACCGATCGGGCATCCATCCATTTCAGCGTATCAAGACCACTAGTATTTCCGCCCAGTAGTATGCGATCAACCAATGATCCCGCTTTATCCTCGCCCAAAGCTTCGACCAACATATTGCGAATATAGCCGTCTGACCCCATACCCAATCCGGTGATAGACCCAGCTTCGCTGAGGAAATTATTCATAACCTGCTCAACATTCTCTCGCGAAACATTTTCAAGTGTCGTCATCGCAGTGCCAATACGCTGAACATCTTTAGGCCCCAAATGTTTCAAAACCTCCGCCGCTTCCTTTTCGCCCAACGACATCATTAAGATGGCCGCTTGATCGAGTGTGGAGAGGTCTATCCCCGAATTTACATCATCACTCACTGGTTACCATCCACTTTTTCACGACTTGTGCCACCCGGCCTGGATCTTCCGCGATCAATCCTCGGACAGTGCTCAACTGTTGTTCGTAATTTTTATTGGGGCCCGATAAGAGCAAACTTTCGCCGCCTGAAAACGTTACGGTTTCATCTGCTAGACCGGAGCCTAAATCACCCGACAAATCACCTAGTGCCCGCTGTGCTTCCATCTCTCTTAGTTCCTTGGAAGCATCCGTGAGATTACGAAATGCCGGCCGCATAACAAAAAACAACAACATCATAACCAATACAAATGCTCCAGCATATTTAATGTAACGTTCTATCGTCGGTTGCTGCCAGATGGGCACTTCTTTCATTGGCACCACTTCCGGGGCTTCCTTAACGGCGAAGGCTGAGTTAATAATATTAACGCTATCTCCCCTAGCGGCATCAAAACCTACGGCATCTCTTACCAGTATAGCCAATTGATCCAGTTCCGACTGCTCTATTGCTACGGATAAAATTTCACCCGTTTCACCGTCAATATTCGTTGTATTGTCCACTAAGACTGCGACCGATAATCGTCGAAGTCTGCCAACTTGGTGACGGGTGTGACTGATGGTGCGATCAAGTTCGTAATTACGAACTGACTGGCGTCGGCTAGTACCTACCGATCCCACCGGCGCGGCGGCTCCGCCGTCAACAATCTGCTCGGGAGCTTGACCGTCTCGGGGAGGCTGATTGCTGAGCGCGCCTGGTACGCCGCCAACTCCACCACCACCGCGGCCCTCTTCTACCGTTTGCTCACTACGTATTGCCGGTAGATCGGGGTTAAATAGCTCATCCGTTTGTTCAACCTGAGTAAAATCGACATTTGCACTAATCTCCGCCCGAAAATTACCCTCGCCCAAAACTGGCTCGAGAATTGAACTAACGCGCTTAACCAGTCGTTCTTCCATTTCACGAACATAGTCAAGCTGCTTATGAGCCATTGCCATATCCTGATCAGCATCAAAATTGGACAGTAAGTTTCCGCGCTGATCAACCACAGTGACATTTTGAATAGTTAACTCAGGGATACTAAAGGCAACCATATTGGCGATGGCCCTTACTTGCTCGGTGTTAATGCCGCTACCACCATACAAATCGAGGAAAACAGAGGCCGTGGGTTTTCGGACATCCCGTATAAAGGCCGATGTTTTTGGGATAGCCAGATGTACCCGTGCACCACGGACCACTCGAATGCTGGCTATAGTTCTTCCTAACTCACCCTCCAAACCCCTTTTAAATCGGGCACTTTCCATAAACTGGCTAGTTCCCAGTGGCTGCTCCTTATCCAACATTTCAAAACCAAAGCTGCCATCTGGAGAAATGCCAGCCCCAGCCAATTTTAATCGAGCGTCGTGAATCTGATCAGCTGCAACTAATAGGGCTCCAGTATTTTCATCGATCTTGTGATCAATCTGGCTGCTTTGAAGGATATTTAAAACTTCACTAGGGTCCATATGGTCGAGATTGCTATAAAGCGGCCGATATTCTTCACCTACCGACCAAAGTACAATCGCACCACCCATCGCGACACTGGCAGCCAAACCGACCATTAAAAATAATTGGCGAAATATGCCAATATTCCCCAAGCCATTGAGGAAATCATTCTGTCTGAGTGGAGCTACCGCCTCTCCGGTTTGTGCCGGTAATGCTGCCATGGATTAGCCTCTTTTCTGCTAGCGAGTGATAATTGGAATGTGCCTAAGTCATACCCGTGCCTAGATTGGCATGTTCATTACATCTTGATACGCCTCTACGATTTTGTTTCGCACTTGCGTCAAAGCCTGAAACGAAACACTGGCCTTTTCCGATGCAACCATTACCTGCGACAAGCTAATACCTGCGTCACCCTGTTGGTATGCGGTAGACAGGTTCGCCGATGTCTGCTGCGTTTCGTTAACTGAATTGATTGCCGCAGAGAACATATCGCCGAACTGTGGCCCTTTTGCAGCGCCGGTAATTTGATTAGCATCGCCACTGACTCTCAATGCAGCTTCAACATCAGATCGAGGCTGAATGTCAGCACTGCCCATCGCCTGGGACTTTAGTTCCCGCATTTGCGTTAACACACTATTAATATCGGTTCGATTAGTGATCATCTTCAGTTTCCCCAATTACACAACAGTAAACCTACAGTCAAACTAATGACACTCAACCAACATCCGGCCAATAGCCAGCGCTCGGTGATAGGATGTGTCGACAACAATTTGACAAAATCAACGGCATGAAGCCATTTAGAGAAGTGAAAAGCATAATTCGGGCCAACTTGCCTAAATAGCAGTGACCCAGAGTTTTATCGTGTGAAAGGGGGTTGATGTAACTGCCATCACCGCGGTTTTTAACCAGCCGACGCTAGTACGAGAAACCGGCCGGAGGTTAATAACCCCAGTTATTCAACCAAGCTGGCATCTATAATCTGCACACCCGTTTGAATATTTGAAGAGCTCACGACCGGCCCCTGATAGGAGTAGCTGGCCTTCTCACCTTCTCTACTTATCGGCAAATGATCAAAATCGAACAGATTGACATCAGCTAACTGACTGGGAGAAATATTTTGCATTGATCTGAAGATGTTCTCGACACGACCAGGATGCTGTTTTTCCCAATCCTGCAGCATCGCCTTTATACTCTGTCGCTGAAGATTCTCTTGAGAACCACACAGATTGCAGGGAATAATAGGGAACTCCCGATGCTCAGCAAGCGCGATGAGATCTTTCTCCTTACAATACGCCAATGGTCGTATCACCACATTACGACCATCGTTTGAACGGAGTTTGGGTGGCATGGACTTCAATCGACTGCCATAGAACATATTAAGAAACAGTGTTTCCACCATGTCATCCCGATGGTGTCCCAAAGCTATCTTAGTTGCGCCTATAGTCTCTGCAAAAGAGTATAAGGTACCTCGACGAAGCCGAGAACAAAGGCCGCAGGTAGTTTTACCCTCGGGTATCTTCGATTTCACGACGCTGTAGGTGTCTTTATCAATGATATAAAAAGGCACAGCCAGCTTTTCAAGGTATTCAGGGAGGATATGTTCGGGGAACCCGGGCTGCTTCTGGTCCAGGTTTACCGCAATCAGCTCAAAGTTTACCGGCGCGGACTTTTGCAGCTGTAGCAATATATCCAACATGACGAACGAGTCTTTGCCGCCTGACAGGCAAGTCATCACCACGTCACCATCCTCAATCATGTTGTAATCAACAATAGCGTTGCCGACATTCCTGCGAAGACGTTTTTGTAGTTTGTTGTAATTGATTGTTTGCTGCTGTTCGGTCTTCATTGTCAGATCTTTGACCCTGTTCTTCTCAAGCGAAGTGTTTGTTGCTTCGTTAACCCCGATTTCAGGGTCGTTAAATCGCGGAAATTTATCGCGCTTTAACGAATACAACCGTCCAAACGCTTAAACTCGTTGGAATTAATTCGTCGGAACTCGGTACTAATAACCCGTAAACCTGCTGAAGGCGGCGATTCTATCGGGTTTTGACGATAAAATCAGCTTTACCATACGATTCCGTCAGCTGACGCACGGGGCGATGGGCAAAGGTACATAGTTATCTGTTCGTTATATTGCTCAATTTTTTTTAATCGCATTATCCGGTTATTGCGGCAGTGACTTTGTCTGAAAACGTCTCTTTTTACCCGTTAGCGAACGAGAATTGGGCTATCACTCGTCACAATAGTCCCAGAAACGGTATTTTCGGTGGAAATTTAGCGCCCAAATCACTAAAATGGCGGCGCCTAATTATTCACGCTACCAACTAACACACTGCTAAAACAGGAAACCTTCCATGAAACAACCCGTACGCGTTACCGTTACCGGAGCCGCTGGTCAAATCGGCTATGCCCTGTTATTCCGCATTGCCTCAGGAGCCATGCTCGGAAATGATCAACCCGTGATTCTGCAATTGTTGGATATCACGCCAGCGATGGAAGCCCTCGACGGTGTTAAAATGGAACTGGACGATTGCGCCTTCCCTCTGTTAGCCGGTGTGGTTTGTACGGATGACCCAAATGTTGGTTTTAAAGATACCGATTATGCATTGCTTGTTGGAGCTCGTCCTCGCGGACCGGGCATGGAACGTAAAGACCTACTGGAAGCAAATGCAGCTATCTTCTCAGTGCAGGGTAAAGCCATCGACGGTAACGCCAGTAAAAATATTAAAGTATTGGTCGTCGGTAACCCTGCCAATACCAACGCGCTGATCACTCAGCGTAATGCTCCCAGCATAAACCCTCGTAATTTCACTGCTATGATGCGACTTGATCACAACAGAGCAATGACCCAGATCGCACAGAAGACAGGAAAAACCGTGTCTGACGTAACCAACATGGTTGTTTGGGGTAATCACTCGGCGACTCAGTTCCCTGATTTATACAGCGCAAAAGTCAGCGGCGAGTCAGCGATTGGGCAGGTCGATCAAAGCTGGTATGAAAACGATTTCATCCCGACGGTTCAACAACGAGGTGCAGCAATTATTAAAGCTCGGGGAGCGTCATCTGCAGCCTCTGCAGCAAATGCAGCTATTGATCACATGCGTGACTGGGCTCTGGGGACTAATGGCGATGACTGGGTAAGCATGGGCATATATTCAGATGGCTCTTACGGTATTACTGAAGGACTCATCTATTCATTCCCGTGTCGCTGTAATAGCGGTGAATGGGAAATTGTTCAGGGTCTCGATGTTAATGATTTCAGCCAGGCGAGAATGAAAGCTACCGAAGCTGAATTGACGGGTGAACGCGACGCGGTAGCGCACCTGCTTCCGTAGTCACATACTTTGGGCAACTCTCTACTAACGCCGGTCAACTCAATGACCGGCTTTTTTTTACCCACTTAATAGCTAGGCAGTGCAGGGAAACTGTTTATCGCTGTAGCGATCTGAGCTAAGCTGGCAATAACTATAAAAAAGGGCAAGGGAGTTGTATATGACCAAAAAGTTTGTCGATCTTTCGATCTATCTCGAGAATGATGTCATCTCCGACCCACCCGGTGCTGAGCCGAAAATTCAATACGTGAAGCACTCCGATTCAGTCGACACTGTGGCCTCCTTTTTCCCGGGACTATCTGGGGATCAACTACCTGACGGCGAGGGCTGGGCAATTGAACTGGTCCAACTAAGTACTCACAATGGAACGCACTTAGATGCGCCTTATCACTTCCATTCAACCATGGACAAAGGCAAACCCTCCTTAACCATCGATGAGATCCCCCTGGAGTGGTGCTTCCAAAATGGCGTGAAGCTAGATTTCCGTCATTTTGCCGACGGCTATGTAGTCACCGCTGAAGACATCAGGCAGGAGCTTGATCGTATTGATTATCAATTGAAACCGTTAGATATTGTCATCGTTAACACGTCAGCTGGTAAAAAATACGGTCACGATGATTACGTTTCCAGCGGCTGTGGCGTCGGTTATGACGCTACTATTTATTTGCTTGAGCAGGGTGTAAAAGTTACCGGCACAGATGGCTGGAGCTGGGATGCACCTTTTGTGCATACCAAAGAAAAATTTCTAGAAACGGGCGACGCTTCGCTGATTTGGGAAGGACATAAAGCTGGCCGTGACATGTGTTACTGCCACCTAGAAAAACTTCATAACCTCGAAGTTTTACCCTCCACAGGCTTTACTATTTCTTGTTTTCCTCACAAGGTGAGAGGTGGCTCAGCCGGCTGGACCCGGGCCGTCGCCATTTTTGACGAATAAAATGAGCTGGGCGGCAACCCCTAGCTTATGACAGTTGCTCAATAAGATTTTCCTGTTCCTTCCATGAGGGCATCACTAAGGCAAGCAGCCGATAGAATGCCTTGCCGTGATGAAACGCTTCCAGATGACACAACTCATGCACAATGACATAGTCAAGACAGCGTATCGGCATTTTTATTAACGCCAAGTTTAATGTTACCTCACCTGCTCGAGAGCAACTGCCCCAGCGGCGACGCATTTTTCTTACCGTAATTTCCGGTATCACATATTTATCTTGAAACCAGTTGGGAAATTGCTCGAAACAGGCAAACATACGCTCTTCATAAAGCTCGATGGCTTTTTTCCGATACCAACGCTCCATGACTTTACTAACCTGGACCGGATCATCCTTATCTTGCACCGTAACTAGAAAAACACTGTCTCTGAAGTCGACATGGCCACGTCCGGCGGCTGATAAACGTAAGGGGAACATACCGCCTAGAAATCGGTGGTACTGGCCATCGCAGAAGGTTGGCTGATTCGCTAAGTCCCTCAGCACTTCTTGACGACGCTGAATCACCCACTCAGAACGCCGTTCTACAAAATCGACTAATTCATATTTTGGCACCCAGTTTGGTGTTCTAACTTCGACAGTGCCGTCGGCCAGCACATGGAGTGCTATTGTCTTGCGGCGTTGGCGCTTTATTCTATACTCAAAAGACTGTTCAAGCGTGGACCCTTGCCGGGCGTCAGTCACAGCACATCCGCCTCGGCATGCCGGCAAATAACGTCAATAAAATCGCGTCCATACCGATCCAACTTACTATCTCCAATACCGGTAATTGTCAGTAATTCCATACTGGACATTGGTCTGGATTCAAGCATTTCTAATAATGTAGCGTCGTGGAATATGACATACGGTGGGACGTTAAATTCATCCGCAAGTCGCTTCCTGCACTCTCTCAAGGCATCCCAAAGCTGCTGATGCTCAGGAAGAACATCGGACTTCTTCGATGATCTCTTTCTTTGTTTGGACGGGGATGATGCCACCTCGTCTTTGCGTAAAAATAATCGCTGCTCACCTCTTAGTACCGGTCGGCAGCTGTCTTCCAACTGCAAGCCACTATAGCCTTCAAGGTCAACTTTAAGCAGGCCTCGCACAACAAGTTGTCGGATCACCGATCTCCACTCTACTTCAGAGATATCACTACCGATACCATAGGTGCTGAGTTGCTCATGCCCGTGCTGGCGAATTTTATCCGTATCGCTGCCCCTCAATATGTCGACAATGTGCACTACTCCGAAGCGCTGACCACTGCGATAAATACTAGAAAGCACTTTTTGTGCGGCCTCTGAGGCATCCCATGTTTCGGGAGGTATCTGGCAATTATCGCAATATCCGCACTGATCCGGTGCTTGGTCGCCAAAGTAATTTAGCAACACCTGACGACGACAGCTGGTGACCTCGCAAAGCCCTAGCATGGCATCAAGCTTGTGCCGCTCCGTGCGCTTAAATTGATCAGAAGCGGTTGATTCTCCCTGCATTTGTTGCATCCGTACAACGTCCTGTAGCCCATAAACCATCCAGGCTTCTGATGGCAGTCCATCTCTGCCCGCCCTACCCGTTTCCTGATAATAAGCCTCTATACTTTTTGGCAAATCAAGGTGCGCTACAAAACGAACATCCGGTTTATCAATGCCCATACCAAATGCGATTGTGGCCACGATAATAACGGCATCTTCTCGCAGAAAACGACTCTGGTGATAGGCGCGCAGCTCGCTGGACAGGCCTGCGTGATAAGGCAGCGCCGTATAGCCCTGTTCACACAACCATTGTGCGGTGCTTTCTACTTTCTTTCGAGAAAGGCAATAGACGATACCCGCTTCATGCAGACGATTGCGAAGGAACGACAGCAACTGCTTTTTGGGTGCTGTTTTATTAGCAATGGCATAACGAATATTGGGTCGATCAAATCCACTGATAAAACATTGGGCATCGGTCAATGTCAGTCGTTGCTGAATTTCTTGCTGAGTACGACTATCTGCCGTTGCCGTCAGCGCTACTCGAGGGACATCGGGGAAATTGTCATGCAACACGCCAAGACCTAGGTAGTCCGCTCTGAAATCATGACCCCACTGCGCTACACAATGAGCCTCATCAATCGCAAAAAGAGCAATTTCACACTGAGATAGCAGTTGAAAAGTTCTCTGCTGAAGTAGACGCTCTGGTGCTACATACAGTAAATCCAGCTGACCGTCATGTAATTGCTGCTCCACCCGCCGCTGCTCCATAGCCGTTAGCGTTGAATTCAAAAATGCCGCATGAACACCCAACTGCTGCATTGCATCAACTTGATCCTGCATTAACGCAATTAGCGGCGAAATAATGATACCTACCCCATCTCTCACTAAGGCAGGGATTTGGTAACACATAGACTTGCCACCCCCTGTGGGCATTAGCACCAAGGCATCATTGCCGGCAACAATGCTATCGATGATCTCTTCTTGATGACCTCGGAATGAGGGATAACCAAAGATTGAATTTAGTATGTCTAGCGGGGTTTCGTGTAGGGTTTTACTGTTCATAGCGATGGATGCCTTTCCATTCGACATTGCCCTACGATGAATAATTTCGGGAGCATTGGTGAAGGCCTGTACGAATGTTAAAGTCGTTGGTGAATCGATTGAGGCTAGTGGGAGTAGACTCTATCGCCGCAACCTCGGCATACTGCGTGGCAATGATTAAACAATGAGGCGATTAGAACGTCTAAAAAGTGAGTACTACTGCTGAGACTAGACACTCGCATCAGGCCCACCGATTATTAAGTCATTGATCTTTTCGAGTTCAGCCACCCGTCCATGGCAGCCTCGAAACATCAAAGTAACAAAAACCATTATCTGTGAACCCTAGTTATCGGCAACGTTTCCGTTAACTTCACTGCTGAGTTGATCTCCCGCAGATTTCTCAGCTTGAATTCGATCATATATTTCTTCACGATGAACTTGCACGTTCTTCGGAGCATCGATCCCTATCCGCACCTGATTTCCCTTAATACCCAAAACAGATATAGTGACGTCGTCGCCAATTATTAGGTTTTCACCGACTCTTCTCGTTAATATTAGCATAACTGCTACTCCTGTTTGTCGACCCTTATTATAGATGAGCACCTGTCACTATACCTACTCTTTTTGACGATCATTTGATCAAACATCTATTAATAGACTAATTGTCATCATCACCAAACCAGCGACACAGCCTCCGCTGACAATTACTTTAGACCCTTTGGTTATAAGATAATCATCGGTGAGCGGCTTTCAAGCACCCATCAACTAACTGGACTCAGTCTGTGAAATCTGTCGGTCCAATACCCGCTGTATATCTGCCCGCCGTACAGGCTTGACGACAAAATCATTCATGCCAACTTCTATGCACCGACGACGTACCTTGGCATCGCTATTTACTGACACCGCGATAATAGGCGTATTCACACCACGACGCCGAATCCAGATGGTCGCTGTAAGCCCGTCCATTATCGGCATTTGTAAGTCCATCAAAACAAGGCTATACGGTTGTGCAATCAATCGCTCCAGTGCCTCTTGACCACTGTGGACAACGTCAACCTTATACCCTAAATTTGTAACCAATTGCTCCAACACCTTAGCGTTTATAGCGTTGTCTTCAGCTATTAATACTAGGCCAAGATGTTTGATTTCATTGCGAATGACTGTCAACCCCAGAGTTCCGGACTTCATCGGCAAATTTATATGTACCTTGGTGCCTTCACCAACTTCAGATTCCATGGTGAAATCAGCCATCAATAAGTAACTAAGTCGATGACAGATCGTTAAGCCCAAGCCTAAGCCAGAAGACGCATGCTCCTCACCACGACTCACATTGACTAGGGAATCAAACATGTTCTTTTGTTGCGTCCTACTCATTCCATTACCTGTATCGATCACATCAACCTTCAGCGAGCTTTCATCCCGGTCCCACTCAACATGAAACTGAATATGTCCCCTCTCCGTATGGTTGCAAGCATTTTCCAATATCACCCGCAAAAAATGCTCGATCAAATACACATCCCCTTTTAGTGTCCTTGGCAATTGATTTGGGCCGGTCCCCGTCGCAGGCTTATAGGAAAAAACGACATTTTCGTGAACTAACCCAGCAAGACCTAAACAGACTTTCTCCAATAAAGGACGAACTTCGAAATCAACCTCGTTGGCAACTAAGGCATCATCATCGGTTTCGGCCAGCAAAACAAGATTATCAACTTGCGTCTGCAGACGCGATGTCCCGTAATGTATGAAGCCCATCAAATCACGCTGATGATCTTTTTCATCAGTCTCGAGCCACTGATCTACCGACGTCATGATGGAATTTAGCGGCGTTCTTAACTCATGACTAACTGTTTTTATGAATCGTGTTTTTATTTGAGCCTCTTTCTCGGCTTTTATGAGCGCTTTTTTCAGCTTCCCATTTGCTACTCGAGCGTTTTCCTCCGCCGTCACTTTTGTTGCATAGAGCCGTTCGAGCGTCTTGTTTTTTTCTTTTTGGGTAATACTAAGCCTATCAGCCATCGCGCCAGATAAAACCAACACATATAGGACTTGCGCAACTAAAAATACAACCAGATTCTGGTTGTATATAGATCCGACTGTGAGTATCGTCGGTAAAGAAATAAATGTCCCGATGATCACTACTGTAGAGGCTGCAATGAAAAATCTAGCAGCCTTGTAGCCGTGAATCATACAGTAGACGCCAGTGAATGTAGTCATCAACCACCAACACGAAAATGTAATATCGTAGACCACTCTGTACTGGCTTGGAGAAAATAATGCCGGGGAAGCCGCTAAAAAAACTGCCGAGATTACCAGTGCATAAGAAAGATTCGAAAGAAGCGGGTGTGTCTTTCGCAGTTCTAAAAAATAGATTCCAAATAGTGTATTTACAGCGATTGATAGAAAAAATGGCGCAATCAATAATGTGTAGCTGTACCATTGAAACCACCGAGCAAAGAAAATCAACCCTCCCCAGGCAATAAACGTTGTGCATGCATAGGCCGACAGGTAGATATAACTCCGATTTCGACCGAAGTATCCGTTTAACAAATTGAACATTGCCAACCCGGCCATAAGCCCAAAACAAAGCATGACTAATCCAACTGATTGACCCAGACGCATCCTGTAATGCCCTAGCTGCTCGATTTCAATCTTAGGCCGACTCGAAAAATACCGACTGTCAAAATTTATCAGTAACTCAACCGTTTCGCCTTCAGGAATATCCAGACTGACGCCGTAGCCTAGGGCGAACTCACGTGGATGAAGAAAACCTGTGACGATTTCACGAACACCACTTTTTGAATAAACAAAGATTCGTATGTGATCGATAATTGCGTTAGACGGGTTTAATACCCAGTGAAGACCCGTGTCTACGCTAGTGACCGTTGTGTAAAACCAATAACTTCCTCCATTACTTTGATCTACCTGAAGGACGGGTTCGAGGTCAGTAACAAATCGAGCGGGGTTTGTTGGCGCACCTGATAATGCTCTATGCGCTTGGCTGGATTTATAAAAGGTACTTCCAACCCCAGACAAATCGACGAGCTCCAACGTCTTATCGAGTTGGACAGCACGGGAGCCAGAAGCACTCAATGGCAACAAAAGTAGAATAGCCGCGGCAAGAAAGATACGAAACATAGTTATTCCA
>TARA_B110000879_G_scaffold36624_1_pt1 | contig 38159 bp, 38 predicted proteins | sample TARA_B110000879 | Tara Oceans TARA_B110000879 (sample SAMEA4398094) | marine metagenome | biome: Polar Biome; feature: [SRF] surface water layer (ENVO:00010504); material: water (ENVO:00002006), including particulate matter (ENVO:01000060) such as... | depth 5 m
AATAAAGTCCACTGATCTATCGCTTACTACTTCTTATTATTATTCGGTAGGCAATCACGATCAATCGCAAGAGACAGTCACTAGGCTCCGCTTGCCTCAACGATGGGCAACAGCTCAATGGCCCGCTGCGTCATTCCATAACAATTTATGCAGTTGTACCTGAAATCTGACAGACAGGTTATCAGCAAGGATCCACTCCGCCAATTCAGCCGATTCAATCTGACCAAAACTGGGTGAAAACAATACCTCGTCAACACGGTCTACGAGGCGATATTCGTCAAGTTTAAATCTGGCCCACTCATAATCCTTGCGATCGCAGATAACAAATTTTATCTGGTCCTGAGGCGATAGTAGCTCAATATTTTCATACAGATTGCGCGACATTTCATTAGAGGCTGGGGTCTTTAGATCCATTACCTTTACCACCCTGGAATCGACGCCCAGCAGACTAATCGCACCGCTGGTTTCCAGCGACACTTCATAACCTTGATCACATAATGCGGTCAACAACGGCCAACAATTAGGTTGCGCTAAAGGTTCGCCACCGGTCACCGTCACATATCTGGGATGATAGCTTGCCACCTTTTCTTGAATGGCTTGCAAGCTCCATTTTTCACCGCCATGAAAGGCATATTCGGTGTCGCAATAAGCACAACGCAGTGGGCAACCTGTCAGACGCACAAAAACGGTCGGTAAACCCACTGTCCGAGTTTCGCCCTGCAGGGAATAAAAAATTTCAGTCAGTCTAAGATCAGTCATTTTACTGGAATCAAAAAAGTGACAGGCGAATACCCAGCACTTTTTACAGGTGAATTTAAGGCGGTTTGCTATTAAAAGTTGGCGTTTATAAATTGCCGGGCTTTATTGGCCGCTGAAGAGTTTGAACCCGTGCTGTAATCTGCAATCACCTGATCAAGTAAATCCTGCGACTTACTTCTATTGCCTTTCAAAAAATAAACTTTGCCCAATTTATACATCGCATCTGGGATTTTCGCATGACCAGGATATTGATCGATTAGCTGTGTAAAAACTTGTCGTGCTGACTCAAGATCCTGCGGTGTAATCACCTGATACAACTCACCCATCCAATAGAAACTATTCGGGGCGTATTTCCCGTCTGGGTAATCAATGACAAATTGTTTGAACGCCTCTAGCGCATCATCGAATCGACGGCTGGTCACTAAGGCATAGGCTCGGTCATAGGCAGTTTTTTCTTCAGGCTGGATCATAATAACTGGCGGGGCTACATTTCCGGCATTACCGTTAAGGCCACTATCGGAATCTGTATTAACAGCCGTGGGAACGGCATTGGCAGCCTGCCCCAAACGACGATCCAAATCAATATAGCGTTCCATGCTTTGATCTTTGAGCTGTTTCAACTGATAGGCCTGCTCTTCAACAGTGCCTCGTAACTCCATGACTTCTTGTTGTAATATTTGTAGCTGATAAAAAAGATCACCCTGTCCCTGATTTCCCCCAGAGACGGGTTCAACAGCGATAGGCGTTGCGCTAACAGCAACTTGCGGGGCGCCGACACTGGCGTCAACGATCGGCGCCTGTGCAAAGCTAGCGTTACTATAAACAAAAACCGCACTGACCATCAGCGCGGTATTGATTTTTAATCGAATAAACATATGACGTGGTTCTATGTGCCGATTAACAAACTAAAACGTTGTGGGGAATTACTTCAACTCAACGCGACGGTTTTCACTGTAAGAAGATTCACTACTACCGGTAGATACCGGACGCTCTTCACCGTAGCTGACGGTCTCAACACGATAGCGAGCAACACCATTAATAATCATGTAATTAGCAATAGCATTAGCTCGTCGTTCAGCCAGTGCCATATTATATTCACGCGTGCCGCGCTCATCAGCATGACCTTCTAATCGCACTTTATTGCTGTTTTCGTTCAATACCGCAATCTGACTATCAAGGGCTTCGCGGGTATCCGCTGACAATGTCGCCTGATCAAAGTCAAAGTAGAAAATAGTCTGCAAATTCGCAGCAGCTTCTTCAGCGGCGACTCTTACAGCTTCTGCCTCTGCTGCTGCAGCAGCGCTTCGTGCTGCGGCTTCAGCATCAGCGGCTTGCTCTGCCGCAATACGATCAGTATCAGACGTGTCTTCCACGGTATCGTTACTAGCACAGCCTACAAGTAATACGGAAGCCAAGATGGCGCCTAGTAGTTGAGTTCTTTTCATTTCCATATTCAATCCTAAATAGTCAGGTTAGCAAATTAATTGTTTAGTTAGGGTTTACACATTCAACATTGATATCGCATGAGCCAATAACTGCCCTCATTTAATACCTTATAATTGTAGTCTAGTCGCAAATCGCCCCATGAACCACGATGTTAGCCCATGTTTACCCTTATTTCACAGATTTTACGGAATCTGATGCAAAATCACCATGAAATCGTTAAAACTTGTTCACAGAACGGCAAAATAAGGCCATTTATTACTCTTTCAGTTCAGGAAAGGCGACCAGGCTGGCTCTCTTACATCGCCAAACCGTGAAGGCATAAAATATTTAGTACCACCATCAAGAGACACCGCTGCTAATACTCCCTTTCCTCGGACTTTGGTGGCGTATAATAAAATCGCGCCATTGGGTGCAATACTTGGAGATTCATCCAAATCTGTTTCCGTCAGTATATTAATTTTACCCCGCTCTATATCGAGCAATGCAATATGGTCCCTACCCATTGACCGATGGACCATGATGATTCCACCCCCAGCTGGAACCACCTTTGCCTTAGCGTTATAACTTCCCTCAAACGTAACCCGCTCTTCATATCCACTGGCCAAGGTAACCTGGTAAATTTGCGGTTTGCCACCGCGGTCTGAGGTATAAACTAGAGATTTTCCATCGGGCATCCAAGATGGCTCCGTATCAATTGCAAAATGGCGTGTCACTCGCTTCAATTCTCGAGTAGCCACCGTCATGATATAAATATCCGGACTTCCATCTTTCGACAAGACCATTGCCAGCTGCTTGCCGTCTGGTGACCAAGCGGGCGCACCATTTAAACCTTTGAAGTTGGTCAGTTGACTGCGTTCGTTGGTTCGAAGGTTATGACTGTAAATAGCGGGCCGTGTTGTTTCAAAGGAGACATAGGCAATAGTTTCACCGTCAGGAGACCAGCTCGGCGTCAATATTGGTTCCTGACTTTCGAAGATGATCCTCTCTCTGGCCCCATCGACATCTGAGATCAGCAAGCGATAGGTGTATTGGGCGTCGCCTCTACCCACAGCAGACACATAGAGTAACTTTGTGCTAAACGCACCCCGGATACCGGTCAGCTTTTGATAAACTCGGTCGCTGATGCCATGTGCAATATCACGCAGGCTCTCTGCGCTGCCGGTTTGTCGATCCTCTAGCACTAACGCCTGAGTATAGACATCAAACAGCGCATATTCAGCCTGCAGACCCTCTGCCGTAGGCACCAGCTTTCCAACCAACAAGTAGTCAACATTGAGTGCTCGCCAGTCTCGAAAATACACCTCACTTTTATCTTGAGGCATGCTCAGCATGTCTTCCTTAGGGACCGGAGAAAACTGCCCAGTTCGCTGTAAATCTGTTTCAATAATGGTTGCTACGTCTTCTTTGGGGATGCCTCCGCCTTCCCAACCGAAAGGCACTATCGCAATCGCTGTAGGATTATCCACACCCTTGGTGATTTCAATAATTAGCTGAGCCGACACCTGACTGGTAAAGGCCATTAACGTAAACACTATTAACGCAATTCGTATCACAGACGTAAATCCTCTGGTCTAAACTTTAATCGTAAGCGACGAAAATTCGCTTCAAATATTCTACTGGGCAATTGCTGTAACTCTGGGAACCGCTCCGCTTTTAGTACCGCATTTTCAGCCGAGCGATCAAATGCTGAATTACCGCTACCGTTTAACACTCTGACGCTCACCACCTCACCAGTGGGTACCATCTGTATCGCCAATACCACTTCCATGCTGTTGCGAGCACTGGGAGGACGGTTCCAATTGCTTTCAATGACCTCAGTAATCAGTGCGATATATGAATTTGCCAGTCCGGTATCATTAAATCTCTGGCTCTCGGCATTTTCTTGGGCAATGGCATCAGCAAAATCTTTATCTTGTTGTTCCTTCAAGCGTCGCTGCTCTGCCAGGCGTTTTGCCTTTTGCCGCTCTTGCTGTTGTAGCTCTTTTTGATAGCGTTCTTTTTTCTGTAATTCGACAACCTTCTGTTGCTCGGCTTTAGCCTGTTTGATTTTTCGTTGCTGCTCGATTTTTTTCTTCGACGCCAGGGCTGCTTTTTGTGCTGTGTCGTCAGTTTTTTTGGGCTTGATGGTGACAGGTGTTACAGGCTTTGCCTTTGGCTTGTCGATAGTTACCAACTCGGCCTTGATATATTGAATTTTCGCTCGCTTTACCAATGGCTCCGGCTCTGGCGCGTCGATGATGATGAACGCCAAAATCACTCCATGAAAAAAAAGCGTGGCTAATAACGGTAAAGTCAGCGACTGATACATAGTGGATTCAGGGGTTTTCCGTCACTAAGCCAACGGATGGTGCACCCGCTGCCTGCAGGGCCGCCATTAATTCCACCACGTTGCCATATGGCACATTTTTGTCCCCCCACACCAGCACCGTGGTGTCTGGTTTTCGACGAATGATTTTACTCACTTTATCCTGAACCACATTTAATGACTGTGATATCTCCTTGTCTTTCCCCAAGTTAATAAAAAAACTCCCGTCAGCCTTCACAGAGACAATTAATGGCTCGTCATCCTGCGGGCCAACAGGAACTGTCGACGCCTTTGGCAACTCCACTTTGACACCTTGCATCAACATCGGTGCCGTCACCATAAAAACAATCAGCAAAACCAACATGACATCGATATAGGGAACTACATTGATGTCTGACATAGGTTTACGGCGCTTCTGTCGTCTGGCCATAGTGGCTATCCTTTGCCTTGAGACGGCTGGGTTGACGCCATCGGAGCTGTGTGCGCCTGTCGATGTAGGATCCCATAAAACTCATCGCTAAAACTGTCGTATTTGTTGAGCAAAATTTCTACTCGTGAAGAATATCGGTTGTAGGCCATGACCGCAGGAATAGCCGCAAACAAACCCATCGCCGTCGCCACTAGCGCTTCTGAAATACCCGGTGCTACCGTGGCCAATGTCGCCTGATTCATTGTCGCCAGACTTTGGAATGATGTCATGATTCCCCAGACGGTACCAAACAAGCCAACATAAGGACTAATAGAACCGACGGTCGCGAGAAAGGGTAAATGAGTATCCATTTGTTCTTCTTCCCGGGATGTCGCTACACGCATTGATCGTTGTGCGCCTTGCATAACCGCGTCGGCATCAACACCCGGTTGTTGGCGCAATCGAGAGAACTCTTTAAATCCGGCTCGAAAAATACTTTCCATACCAACAAAAGAAGCGCCCGATTCTATGTCGGCAGACCCTTGTCGAAACAACTGACTCAGATCCATGCCAGACCAAAATTGGTGTTCAAAATTCTGCATAGCTCTATTGCAAGCGCGAAAATAAAAACCTCGCTGTACAATCATAAACCAGGATATCGCTGAAAAAATAAATAACAGCGCCATTACTGCCTGCACGGTTAAACTGGCGTTGGCAACTAACTGCCAAACTGAAAGCTCTTCTGTCACGTCTACTTGCTCCCTAGCACCGACTTCTCATAATTGAGTGAATGAATGCCGTTATTTTACTGACAACGGTTTACTTACTATTTAGCTAATCTTTCTATTGATGGCCGTTAATATGCCATCGGGGATACGGTGCGGCTTGATCGTCTGCTGCTTCACACAGGCTAATTTGACTTCCGCACGGCACAGCAGTTCCCTGCTCTCACTCTCGCCATCATTATTGACGGCAGTGACAATTTTGTACACTTCCTGCACCATCACCATATACGTCTTACCCGCTTTAACAAACTGAGCGGTAGCAACCAAAACGTCATCGAGCCTAGCCGGCTTTTTATACGCACTACTCAGTGAGTGCACAACAAACATCAGCTCCTTGCTAAAGACATCACCTTTATCAAAACCGAGACTGCGCATAAATTCGGTGCGCGCTCTCTCGATGTATTTTAAGTAATTTACATAATAGACGATACCACCCGCATCGGTATCTTCAATATAAACTCTCAGAGGCCATTCAAATGGTTTAACTATTAAAGAGGCAGGCATCAACCCGTCGAACCCTCGTTTTCATTTTGAGGTACGTCTGGTTTTCCAGCGCTGTGATCATCACGAGAATAGTCTAATCCAAAATGTAGATAGGCATTGCGGGTAGCCATTCGTCCACGCGGCGATCGCAAAATATAGCCTTGCTGAATGAGATAAGGCTCCAATACGTCCTCTATCGTACCGCGCTCTTCACTAATTGCAGCGGCTAAACTATCAACACCCACCGGACCACCGTCAAACTTTTCGATTAATGCCAGCAATAAGCGCCGATCCAAGTGGTCAAATCCATGTTGGTCAATATTGAGCATATCCAGCGCTTTGTCAGCGATCGATTTGGTAATGGAGCCGTCACCTTTTACGTCTGCATAATCACGGACACGCCTCAGTAGGCGATTAGCAATACGGGGCGTCCCTCTGGAACGACGGGCAATTTCGCAGGCACCTTCCTCATCCATGGGTACATCCAATATGGCAGCAGATCGACTGACGATATGAGTAAGGTCTTCGGTATTATAAAACTCCAACCGCTGCACAATACCAAATCGGTCGCGTAGCGGTGAGGTCAGTAGTCCAGCCCGGGTTGTTGCCCCCACCAATGTAAACGGAGGTAGATCCAATTTAATTGACCGTGCGGCAGGACCTTCTCCAATCATGATGTCCAGCTGATAGTCTTCCATAGCCGGGTATAAAATTTCTTCAATCTGGGGGCTTAGGCGATGTATTTCATCGATAAACAGAACATCACCGGGCTCTAAATTGGTCATCAGTGCCGCCAAGTCACCGGCCTTTTCCAACACGGGTCCAGATGTCGTTTTTAACGACACACCCATTTCTGTCGCAAGAATATTAGCCAGTGTTGTTTTACCCAGTCCAGGGGGACCAAATATCAAGGTGTGATCCAATGGTTCGTCGCGCAATCTAGCTGCGCTAATAAAAATATCCATCTGTTCTCGGACCACCGGCTGACCGACATAATCCACCAATGTTTTGGGGCGAATTGCCCGGTCCTGAACTTCCTCGCGGGGTTCAGCGGCGGGGGCTATTAATCGATCAGTTTCTATCATTAGCAGATGTGTTCGTTAGCTATTGTTGCGGAAAAATGAGCAAAAATACGTGTTTCAGATTGAAAACCGTTCATCGATTGACCATGTTTTTAAGGGCCGCTCGGATCAACTGTTCGCTGCTTGTCATACTATCATTATTTGCCGCGGCAATCGCTTTCGCAGCCTCCTGAGGCTTATAACCCAGCGCGATCAGCGCACTCTCTGCTTCAGCGGTTATCGAATTCGAGAACCCCATGCCCGAGGCTCTCGACTCATCGGTGATGCTATCGATTTGCCAATCTTTCAGTCGATCTTTCATTTCGACCAGCAATCGTTCAGCGGTTTTTTTGCCAACGCCAGGCAATCTCACTAGCGAGAGGGTATCGCCATCACGAACGCAGCGGACAAATTCGTCGGTCTCAATACCCGATAAGATAGTCAGCGCTAATTTCGGACCGACACCATTAACTTTAATTAAAGCCCGAAACAAACGACGCTCTTGAAGCTCGGCAAAACCATACAATAATTGTGCATCTTCTCGCACCACAAAGTGAGTATGTAAAACCACAACCTGCCCCACTTCCGGCAATTGATAGATTGTCGTCATTGGCGCCTGTATTTCGTAACCTACGCCGTTAACATCAACCAGCAATTCAGGTGCTTGCTTTTCCAGGAGGACTCCCGTAATTCTGCCTATCATAACTCACTCGATAACATTAATAGTTTACCCAAACAGGTTGAATCAACGCGATAGAAAAATTCTCTCAACGCAATCTACCCCTGCGAATACGACTCACGCCAGCCAAATTAACCAGACTAGCACTGGTATGTGCATGACATATGGCTGCAGCCAAAGCATCTGCAGCATCTTCTTGTGGCATCGCCGGTAGTTTCAGCAAAATTTTGACCATATGCTGCACCTGCTCTTTTTTTGCAGCGCCGGTTCCCACCACCGCTTGCTTTATTTGCCGAGCCGAATACTCCGCCACTTCCAAATCATTAGAGACACAGGCAGCAATGGCAGCACCCCGCGCCTGGCCTAACTTCAACGCCGAACCGGCATTGTTTGCCATAAACACCTGTTCAATCGAAACTTGCTGGGGGCAGTGAAGCGCAATAATCTCTTGGATACTACTCACCAACACCTTGATTCGCTCGGGTAATTCCTGCTCAATCGGCAGCCGAATAACCCCACTGGTCACGTAATCATGGTGGCTCCCATTGACGTTGATGATCCCAAAACCGGTTTTACGCGAGCCGGGATCAATACCGAGTATTAATGCCATGGAGTTAGCTATCTTGCGCCAAGTAATAATTGGCTATGAATTTTTTCAAGCCCCGCTACCACTGAGACTTCGCGGTAACAGCTAGAATATAAGTTAATCATTCTGGCAGGAAGGCATCTCCTTCACAATAGGTGAACAGACATTTTACTGTATTTTTATTCAGTGGTTTACAGCGATGGAGATCCTTCATGAAAACCATCGGGCGACTCTGAATCCAAACAATCCGCTGTAATAATAGACAGGCCGTATTGAACTATCTTGCCGCTTTTGACGGCAAACTGCAGTAGCGACACGCTGGCTATCGGCTATCTTTCTGTATAGACAGCTATGCACACTCATTGATAGGCTGCTACCCCAGTGATCGAGGGACCGTCCGCAAACACGATAATAATGTGTCTTAAGTGCCCTGCTTGATCTGTGGACTTTAGACTAGCACGGGATTAATGGCATGCTTTCTCATACATTCAATGGTCTACGAGCGGTATTACTTTTTGTGCTCGTTGGCATAACCGGCTGCAATATCCAAGGCAGTAGTGAAGGCAGCAAAGACGGTGGCTCGCTCAAAGGTGTCGGTTCGGAACCCCCCACTTTATCAACCACAGCTGAGCCTTCGCTTAATCTACTGGTTATTGGCGGCACCAGTGGAATTGGCCTAGAGATAGTGCGCCGATCGGTGGCCCGTGGCCATCGTGTGACAGCCTTAGCGAGACGCCCCGAACGTATGCCTTTTTTTCACCCACAATTGACCGTATTAGGCGGTGATGTACTCGATGCGCCGAGCATCACCAACGCAATTTCACAGAATGATGTCATTATCAGCACAATAGGCATGGGCGCAACCCGAGACCCGGTCAATGTATTCTCCGAAGGTATGAAAAACACCTTAGCAATAATGAATGCCTCGAACAAAGCGCGGCTTATTACTGTCACTGGGATTGGCGCAGGAGATAGCAAAGGCCACGGCGGATTTTTTTACGACACGGTGATATTGCCACTGATGCTAAAAACAATTTATGACGATAAAGACATTCAGGAGGCGTTGATCGAGAAAAGCGCCACAGAGTGGACCATCGTTCGGCCTGGTTTTCTGACCGATAATCCCGCGGAAAATCGCTATCACGTGTTAACAAATCTCGACGGCGTACAATCCGGCAACATTAGCCGCGCCGATGTTGCCCACTTTATCATTGGCGCTGTCGAACAAGGGCTATATATTGACGAGACCGTGTTTCTAACCAATTGACAGCAGGCCAACCATTGAGAAATTATCTATGCCAACCATGACGCTAGACATCAACGACAGACTGCACATACTAACATTGACCAATGATGATAATGAAAACACGATTACCCTAGATGTTTTGAATGAGTACCTGGCAGCCTTTGATCGTGTCGAACAGTACGAAGGCAATACCGCGCTATTGATTACCTGCATTCACCAAAAGACCTTTTCTACCGGTATCAACCTAGTCTGGTTAACTGCTCAAACCAAGCCAGTCAGAAAAGAATTTTTGCGCACGTTCGATACTGTTTTATACCGACTGGCCTTGTTGAATGCTCCCACCGTGGCTTGTATCAACGGTAACGCTTACGCCGGAGGTGCCATTATTGCAGCGGCTGCAGACTTCAGAATTATGCGATCCGACCGCGGAAGGTTCTGCTTACCCGAAGTTGACATTAACATGTCATTCCCACCGGTAATGGCCGATATCATTGATTTAATACCCAATAAACATGCGCTGAAACACATGACGCTAATGGGAACCGCCTACACCGGCCAGGAATGTGAGGCGCTAAACATCGTCGACTACATCTACCCCGCTGAGCAGCTACAAGACGAAGCGCTCGCACTGGCGAAAAAGGTGGCTAGTAAAGATCGAAAAAGCTACACCGCTATTCGCAATAGCCTTCGCCCTAACATCGCCCGCCATGGCAAAAAACTGGGATTGGTATAAGCCCCCTTGTGGTAAAAGAGGCCCTACGTAGAATCCGCGTCTACTTTCATGCGCACCTGACGCTCAGGAGGCGGACGATGGCCCAGCCATGCACTAAAACGAGCTAACTGATGTTTCCAGTCTTCAACCATAAGGTATAAACAGGGCACCAATAACAACGTGATAAATGTGGCAAACAGCACGCCCCAAGCCAGTGATATAGCCATCGGTTTAAATGGCGCTGTTGCCGGCGTGGTTGTCGACATCAGTGGCACCAACCCCATAAAGGTCGTTACCGATGTCAGCATAATAGGCCTAAAACGGACCACACAAGCATCCAAAATAGCTTCTACCAGCAAAACGCCTTCCCTGCGTCGACGATTTGCATAGTCCACCAATACTAGGGACGAATTCACCACCACACCGGATAATGCAACAATCCCCAATGCTGAAAAGAACATCAGTTGCACGCCCATCAGGTAGTGACCAACAATAGCACCAACCGCACCGAATGGGATGACACTCATTATAGCGAGCGGCTGCAGATAACTTTTAAGCGGAATCGCCAGCAAACCAAAAATCACTACCATCGAGAACAGCGACCCAATGGCCAGACCTCGCATAGCGGTGGCGCTTTCGTCCAGCTCACCCCCAAGTGATACATCTACTTTTGGGTATCGTTTTTGGAACGCTGGAATCAGCTCACGACGAATGCTGCTGCTGACCTCTTCCGGGGCGACAACGCTGCGATCCACATCCGCCTTAACCGTAATAGTCCGTCGTCCGTCAATCCGATTTATACTAGAGTAGCCGCGACTGATTTCAAATTTTGCAACACTGTAGAAAGGCACTTCTTGCCCACTCGGCGTTCGAATATACATATCCTCGAGATTGCCGATCGATTTTCGTTCCTGCTCAGGAAATCGGACCATCACCCGCACATCATCCTGGCCTCGTTGCATACGCTGTGCCTCAGTGCCATAAAAAGCAGCACGCACCTGTCCCGCCAGATCAGCAAGGGTTAATCCCAAGTTGCGGGCTTCGGGGAGTAGGCTCAACTGGATTTCTTGTTTACCCGAACGAAATGAATCACTGATATCAAACACACCACTATAACGTGACAGCTCCGCCTTGAGTTCTTCAGCCGCTTCCCGCAACTCATCAATACTCTTACCCTTTAACTGATATTCAATCGGAGAACCTGCTGAATATTTGTCAGCATCAAAGGTTAATTGCACCGCATCCGGCACAGCCCCGACATATTCGCGCCAGCGCACGACAACCTCTTTAGAGCTGATATTATTTCGCTCAGACAATGGCGCAAGATCGATGACAATCTCGGCAATATTACTGCGCCCAGCACCGCCGGGCCCACCCGGGCCATCGCGGTCAACCTTCTGCCCGACACTGGACAACATATTTCTGACCAATGGCTGCGACATACCCAGCTCTCGGGTCATGTCTTCATTAAGACGACGTGCAGCGGCTTCAATTTGGCCTGCCGCAACCAGCGTCACTTCGGCAGAGATGCCTTCCGGCAGCTCAAGACCAGCGTAGACGCGATCACCTTCGATGGCAGGAAAGAACCCAAACACAACTCGGCCGCTGGCGATCAGTGACAGCGCCAATATCAACACACCGAGGCCAACCGACGCGCTGACATAGCGCCAGGTTACAACCCGGCGGACAAACGGTTTGTAGTGCTCTATCGCCAGCTTCTCCAGCCAAGCGGATAATCCACCCTGAAACTTGTCCCATGCTATAGCGATTCGCGACGTTGGCTCACTGCGATTCCTATGGGCGAGATGAGAGGGTAATATCAGTTGCGATTCGATTAAGCTACAAATCAGCGCAAACATGACAACCCAACCGATCGGCGCAAAGAAACCTGCCATACGCCCTTCCACCATGATCAATGGCAAAAATGCAGCAATGGTCGTTAGTACACCAAAAATAACCGGAACCGACACTTCCCATGTACCGTCAATTGCCGCCTGCAGGGGCGGTTTACCCATTTGTTCATGAGCAAAAACCCGCTCGCCCACCACGATAGCATCGTCAACAACAATACCCAGCACTAGGATAAAGGCCATTACTGTCATAGTAGAAATGGTGATGTCAGTAAAGGGCAAAGCCGCCAACGTACCTAACAAGGCGACGGGGATACCAATAGCAACCCACATAGCAATACGAAACTTCAAGAACAGCGCCAATATCACTAGGACTAATATCAGCCCGCCGCCAGCATTTTTGGTCAAAACCGACATACGTTCCTGCAACTCAAATGACGTGTCTATCCACGTATTAAGCTCAATCCCTTCGGGCACTTCGTATTGATATTCACCGACCAGTTCTCGAACTTGCTCGGCAATCATAATCAGGTCTTCTTTACCAACCTGCGATACATTCACCACCACCCCCCGATCGCCATTGAAGCGGGCACGCAGGTCGCCCTCTTCAAAAGTATCTCGAATAACGGCAATGTCACTCAGTGCAACACGAGTACCATTTTTTTCGGTAAGCACAATAATATTTTCAAACTCTTGACCCCAATAGGCTTGGCCGGTCGTGCGTATTAGAATCTCACCATTGCGAGTTTTAATCGCACCACCGGGCATATCAAGCGAGTTGTCGCGAATAACTCGACTAACTTGGTCCAAAGTAATCCCGTGACGCCGCAGCGCTACCTCCGACACTTCAATAGATATTTCATAGGGTCGAATATAATCCACAGCAACTTGCGATATGCCTTTAATCGCGGCAATATCATCGCGCAAGTTACGCCCTATTTCCTTCAGCGTTCTTTCATCAGTATTTCCCGATACGGCAATTTGCACAACTCGTCTGGTGACGGCAGCTTTAGAGACAATCGGTTTTTCAGTTTCTTTGGGGAAACTATTAATGGCGTCAACTCGACCCTTTACTTCATTGAGCACCGCCGCTTCATCCGCGTCTACGAGTAACTCAACCCACACACTGCAAAGGCCTTCCGTTGACGTACTGTTTATTTTATCAATACCTTCAAGACCTTCGATCGTCTCTTCAATTCGAACGCACACAGACCGCTCAACCTCTATCGGAGCTGCACCCAAATATGGAACGGCAATACTGATAATTTTGATGTCAAAATTGGGAAACTCTTCTTGGTTAGTAGCAATGGCGCCGTAAGCGCCACCGAGCAACAAAAGAATCATCAAAAGATTGGCGGCAACTGGATTGTGCGCAAACCAACGAATAGCAGTATGCATAATAAATTCCGTAGTTAACTTATTCGACGATGGGACTGACCGTCATTCCTTCAATAGCAGTTTGCAAGGGCGATAAACACACACGCTCACCACGACTCAAACCGCTCTTCACTAATACATTATCCTGATAGAGACGCAGCTGTTTAATCGTTCTAAACTGCAACTTATTGTCTGTATCAACGACCAATACCTGTCCGTTGTTTCTCAAAGCAGAGCGCGGTAATGTAACGATATCTTCTGCTAACAACCCCTCAATTTTTGCATTGACAAAGAGCCCAACCGTTAACGGTGTTTGTCCGTCGATGTTAGGGACACGCGCAACAAGCTGCACCATGCGGCTGGAAACATCTATTTCAGCTTCCGTGCGAACGATTTCCCCCTGCCAGACAAGCTGTTGCCCTGCATATTCAGTCGTCAGCGTAACCTTGGGACGCAATCCTTCTGGCAGCTCTCCACGCAGGGTCGGCGGGAGATCCAAAAACGCCAATTGGCGATCAGCAATCGGTAAGCGGACCTCAACCTGGCCACTTGCATACAAGGTTGCAATAGCTGACCCTCGGGAAATGAACTGCCCAATATCGACAGCTTCAGACCGAACCAAACCGGTGAATGGCGCCGATATCTGGGTGCGATCTAGGCTTTCTTGCGCCTGCTCATAATTAGCGCGTGCATCCCGCAAGTTGGCTCCGGCAACACGCTGCGCACGCAGTGAATTCTCCAGTTGTGAGCGCGATGTTAGATTACGTTCCGCTAAACTTTCGAGACGCTGATATTCATACCGCGCATGCTGTTCTTCGGCTTCCGCACGTTCCAGCGTGGCCTGTGCGCGCTCCAAACTATTGCGATAATCCACATCATCAACACGGACTAACAGCTGCCCTTCAGTAAAATATCCGCCGGCAACTAAATTTGGAGACATCCAGACAACACGACCAGACACCTCTGGGATCAATTGACTTTCGGTAGAAGGCATTACCGAACCTTGCGAATTGACCATCAATCGCACCGACTTTGGTTCAACCTCAACAATACGGACAGTGGTAGGTACTGGTTTTTTTGCCGTAGGCTCCAACACGGGTGCTGTCGCCATCAAACCCGCGGCTCCGAATATAAATACCACGACGATAATCAGTGGAATGATAAAAGTTCGCATCATTAGCTAGTGGCCTCCGGGCCTATATCTGCGCGTGCGGCTTTAAGAGCTCGCAACATTGTGTCACGGTTTAATTCAGAAATTTTTTGATAGGTAACTTGCATCAGATCAACATCACGCTGCTTAAGCGACGTATCCAATTTTTGTGCTAAAACGCGATAATTGTTTATGTCAATAACGACATAGGGATACAAATTGGTTTTAGCAGGCTCAACTTGTTCAAACAGCGTTCGCGATATTAATCGCAGCGGCAGGTTATGGCTCGACTTTATCATCGCCTTCATCACTGCAAACCTCGCCACTGCATGCTGCTCTTGCGACAAATCGTCCTCTATCATGGGCCGTACCAAAGTGCGGATATAGTCTAATTCTTCATCACTCGCCAACTCCAATGATTCTTCAGCCGCCATACAGATAAGCTTGTCGATGACGGCCATAATTTGATCAATGAGAATCACGTCTGGAACCTGACCTCGAGCTAACAAATGACTGATGACATCTAAACTTGCGTCGTCTACATCTCTAACGCGAGCGCCACCGGGTTGAACGTCTATTAGTCCGATTTGTTGAAGGGTTTTCATCGCTTCACGCACTACGCTTCTGCTCGCCACGTAACGTGCGGCCAAGTCTCGCTCAGAGGGTAATCGTTCTGACGGGTGATAATGACCCGTCAAAATATCCTGTATTAAATTGTCAGCGATTTGGTTGTGCTTACCGGACACAGTTAAGTTCCCTGTTAACAATGCACCCACAGTACAGATAGCATGCCTTACGTTTACGACAAGACCACTTCGGTCCAACCGATATGGTCTGACCAATATGGTCTGACCAATTACGTCGAGATTGTAGCCATCGAGCTAGAAATATCAAGAGAAATACTGGAGATGAACATTGTTTAATGACAGAGCACTCGGGACAATTCGCAGAGTACTAGCTGTTATGTCGCATCAGACGTAGGCAATTCTTCTGAAAATACCTCCCCATGCCAGCCATCAACACGGGTGAAATCACTCACCGGCTTGCGACGGAGTTTGGTCAGTTGTTTGACAGGCTTTCCAATACCTACCAGTGAGGCAATTGCGAACTCATTCGGAATACCCAGAATTTTTCGAGCAGCGACTTCTTGGTTGGCGATAAACGTTGTCAAAACACCGCCCAGGCCTTCGTTTCGAGCTGCTAGGAGAATATTCCATACAAAAGGATAAATCGACGCGCCAGAAATGACACCGATACGTGATAAATCCTTGTCCATCGAACTAACCACCGAAAGATCAACACACACGACCAAAAGTACAGGAACGTCTTCCAACATATCAACTAAGGGGAAATTAGCAGGAGTTGCATCGATCGTCTCCTGTGCCACCGCTGATGCGTTGATGGTATTAAAAGGGGTTTCACCGGCTGCGGCTTGCGCTTTATATTGTTTAATAGTCGGTGCCACTAGTTCTTTGAGCTGGCGGCGAATATCCTTGTCTTTGATCACCAGAACCTTCCAACCCTGACGATTGCCGCCACTGGGAGCAAACCTGGCATTATCCAACAGCTTGAAAAGTGTGTCATCGCTGACAGCATCACCGGTGAAATCTCGAGCAGCAAACGTCGTTCTCATCACGTCGTAAATATCCATAGACCTTCCTAAATTAGTGACTGGACGAGATAACGTCCTTTTATAAGATTATAACAACACAGCACAAACAACATTGCGAGATATTGGAAATCGTGTTGTAGTTATTTGGCCGCTGATGCCAGTGACGAAAAATTCAACCTCGGAATACAGCATGCCCCTTACACTACTCCATCATGAACTCGAATATGCCGCCAGTATATGGGGCGACAATATTGCTATCGTTACACCTAAAGAAAGCTATTCATTTCAGCAGCTCGACGATACAGCATCAGCTTTAGCGGGCTCACTCATCAACTTGGGAGTGAACCCGCGCGATAGACTGGCTATTCTCGGCCACAATAGTGCCGACTATATCATCTGGCATTATGCTGCCGCAAAAATTGGCGTCATCTTGCATGTGCTAAATACGCGCCTGGTTACAACCGAACTGCAATGGATGATCGACAATGCGGAAAGCATTGCTCTGGTTGTCGATAGCGATTTTGTTGAGCAGGCAAACGTATTAAAAGAACTCTGTCCCTCCATTAAATTTCTTATCGGCATGAATGGTGAAACAACAACGGAGCACAGCACTAGGGCTCTGGCAGAAAACGGTTATCTCTCCTCACAACTCTCCGACTTCAATCCGCAGAACGCAGCCTTAATGATTTACACCAGCGGCACTACTGGCCGTCCCAAAGGCGCCCTGCAAAGCCATGCTGGGTCACTGATGGCTGACCAACTGAGCCGTGACGCAGTGGCTATAACTAATTGCGACACCTATCTCGCGCTGATGCCATTTTTTCATCAGGCAGGACTTATTCGTACACGGGCAACTCTTCTGGCTGGTGGGCGCTGCGTTATCCCTGGTAAAGTCGAAGCCGCTGAAACGGCTAACGCGATTGTTCGTTATGATGTGACATTCACAATGATTGCCTCGCCCCAACAAAACATAGCCATCATAAATAAACTGCGCGACGACGGACCGGAAGGTTTCAAAAACTTACGCCTACTACTGGGAGGCGGCGGTGTTGGCGAGCGAGCGACGAAAACCATCAAAACTCTGTGTGACACACTGTCCTGTGATTACTTTGGTGTTTACGGCCAGACAGAAACCACAGGACCTGCCGTATACATCCGTGGCGATGACGTCTTTGAACGACCAACATCCTGTGGCAAACCTTTTCCGGGAGTCGATGTCGCTATTTGGAATGACAACAACAAGCCATTACCCCCATTGTCTATTGGTGAAATTGTCGTGCGTGGACCGATAACCGCAACCTACTGGCGCAATGAACCGGCTAATTCCGCATTGTATGAAGGCGAATGGATTCACACGGGCGATATTGGCTATTTAGATGACGATGGATTCCTCTACTTTAAGGGCCGAGTCAAAGAGCTGATTAAAACCGGTGCAGAAAATGTCTATCCCCGCGAAGTCGAAGCGGTGCTAGAGCAACATCCTGATATAGCCGACGTCGCTGTGTTTGGCATACCTGATGAAGAGTGGGGGGAAGTCGTTTGCATGGTTGTCGTCTGCGCCAAAAATCGTAAGCCGGACTTGACTGAAATCCAGGATTTTTGTCGACATAAAATGGGGGCTTATAAAATACCCAAACGGCTTTTTATCCGAGAGCACATCCCAAGAAACCACACCGGTAAAATACTGCGGCAACCACTGATTGAATCAGCCTTGGAAGGAAATCGCTGAACGTACCTTGATGTAAATGACAAATGACAAGGTCGCCCGCACAACTAACCCAACCAGTAGTGACGCGCTAGCTAGCGTGCAGGCATTCCGTGAACCATGGTTAGAAACTCAAGCTTTGTACCTTTGCGTCGGTTCTCCGATAAAGACTGATAGCCTTCGTCCGCATACCAAGCTTTGGCCGCCTGCTCTGAAGGAAAACGAAATATAATCATTCGCCCCTCTCGAGGTGCAACACCTTCAAGCGTGATGGGATTATCGTCAAAGGTGACAAACTCTCCCTCGTACTTTTTTAAAAAACTGAAGAAACCTTTTTCATAGGCTCGATAACTATCGACATCAGTTACCGCCAAATTAACAACCACATAGACCGGTGCATCACTCATACTTATATCCCTTGTACCCATATAATAAAAATATACAAACTAAACTACTAATTCAGTGCGTCCATCCAATCAGCGACAGCCCGCCCTATTTCTTTGGGCGAGTCCTCTTGAATAAAGTGGGTACCTTTAACCGTCACTTCCGTCTGATTGGGCCAACTTCGACAAAACTCTCTGGCCTTGCCGGTTAATATCGAACCCGGATCGGCGTTAACAAATAATTTAGGCAGGTCTTTGCTGCTGTGCATCCACTCCGCATAACTACCTACTAAATCAACCATAGCTGCGGGCTCGCCGCTAATGGGGATTTGACGCGGCCAATTCAGCGTAGGTTGACGATCGTCTGGGGTAGAAAATGCCGCACGATAATGCGCCATCTCTGCATCACCTAGCTGTCGAATGATGGAACTGGGCAAGACTGCTTCGACGAACATATTGCGCTGCAATACCAGGTCTTCGCCTTTATCTGACCTAAAACCTTTAAAAATTCCGCGGGCACTTTCAGGCCAATCGTCCCACGTTACCGGACAGACAATAGCTTCCATATAGGCAATGCCGCGAACATCCTGCGGATGTTGCTGAGCCCAATAAAATCCTAGTGCACTACCCCAATCATGAATAACCAGGGTAACCCGTTGATTGGCACCAAGTGCATCCAGCAACCCTTCCAAGTAACGGTAAGCCACTAGAAAAGAGTAACGATCAGGACCATCGCTCGGGGGCAATTTTTCAGAATCACCCTGACCAATCAGATCAGGGGCTATAACCCGACCTTTCCCAACTAGTTCGGGAATAACATTGCGCCAAAGATAAGACGAGGTGGGGTTACCGTGTAACAATACGATAGGATCTCCCTCCCCTGCTTCGACGTAGGCAATTTTCTTCCCATCGACCTCTTGGAATTTCTTTTCATAGGGCATTTCAGCTGAAATCATACCATCTCCTTTGCTATTGGGTTCTTTCCTGCACTTCCGTATCTAACAGAGAAAGAGTTGTTTGAAGAATTTCAACGAGTTCTTTTTTTTTGGTGTTTTTACGACTCGCCACTCGTAAACCCTGATTAATTGTCATCATAAATTGGGCAAGTTGCCGAGGACTCTGTTGTGCAGAAATTTTACCCGCACGTACTGCCATGCTAAAACAAACTTCGAATTCGGCTTCTATTTCAGCCAGTTTTTCTCCCGCTAACCGACTCAGGGCTTGGTCAACCTGGTCGAGCTCCAAAACCGTATTAACCATCATACAACCGCGGCGCATACGACGCTCTGGAACGTCGAATAGTGTTTTTTCAAAAAACTGCTTGATCGCCGGCAGGGCTTCTCTTTCTGCGCGCGCCTCCTTGAAAAGGATGTTGGTCCGCTGAGAAAATAACGATAGGGCTTCGATAAATAACGATCGCTTATCGCTAAAAGCCGCATAGAAACTACTGCGACCAATAGCCATCGATTCCAGCAATTGTGCCAGTGAGGTCGCTGTGTAGCCCTGCCGCCAGAACAACAGCATCGCAGTCTCCACAGCTTGGGCTCTTTCAAATTCAATAGGTCTTGACATACGTCCTATTGTGTACCGAATGGTACATTAAATCAAGACCTATACGAAGAGAACAATTTAGCTTAAGGTTTCTAAATAAACGCACCGTACAAACCATTAAAAGACTAAGAGCACAAACGCAATGACTAGCAAACTGGCCAACTGGCAAGCAACTGCTTTTAACCAATCGGAAGACTCTTCTAATCAGATTCATTCTGACGAAATGGCCAAAACCTATGGTTTTAAGGGCGGCCTTGTTCCCGGCGTGACTGTTTCCGCCTATTTGATACATCCGGCAATAGAAGCTTGGGGCACCGATTGGTTAAGATATGGTGCTGCCAAAGCCGTTGTCGAAAAACCACTTTATGACGGTTATGACTTCACCGTCGATGTAACTGATGCGGATGAAACGTCGTATCAAGCAACACTAACGGATCAGGCGGGCACTCGAAATGCTACCGGTACGATGCGGTTAAATAGGGCTGCCGCTGCGCCGCCGACAATGCGCGGGGACGTACCGCTGGTGAAAAACCAACCGATCGCCAATGCCACTCGCGAAGAAATGGAAAAGCTACAAGCACTGGGAATGAAGGCGTTACAGGTTCGCTGGCATGAAAACAACAACATGGCGACTTACCTAAAAAATCGTCAGACGATGCCAGACTTACACAATACCGCCGGTGCAGGTTACGCCAATGCCGCTTTTATGTTGAGCCTAAGTAACTGGGTATTGGCCGGGAATGCCTACATGAATCCTTGGATTCACTTGCAAACGGAATCGCAAAATTACGCCATTGTAGAAAACAATACCGAACTTCATGTCGAATGCGATATTCGTGATCTTTTCGAAAAGAAAGGGCATCAATTTGTCGATCTTAACGTTGATGTCTACGCACTAAAAACCGCGCAACCGGTAATGACAACCATGCTGAGAGCCATTTATCAGTTGCGCCCCGCGGTTTAATGGCGATAGCAACGCGGTCTTGATACGGTCAAATCCTCGGTAAAAAACCACCTGTGCCGAGCACCCAGCTGATTCAGACTTAAAGCGCTAGCGCTATGCCTGCGCTGCCGCAGCGTCTCCCTTCGTCAGGGTTACTGTTCCCAAAACCTCCACCATTTCCTGCGATTTTCTCTGGATGCTTCGCCCTCCTCTGAGCCTTTGCCTAATTCTTTCTGTATCTGCTCCGATTTTTTTTCGCGCTGCTTATCAAATCCCTTCAATTCCTCAGAGCCCGTTTTGCCGTCACCATGACTTATGTGTCCCCTTCGATTTCCGTTTTCTTTTTTTATTTTTTCCTCACTTTCCTGCTCACGCTTTTCCAGCTTTTCATTTCGCAGCATCTCTACCCCATCCCTCTCCTCCATTGCTTTTACAGGGGCCTCCTTTTGCTCTGCAGTCGGCTTTCCACTTTCAGCCCATACTGGTTTTTCAGCAACTGTGGGGAAAGCTATTAAACTAAAAACAATAAGCGCTGTTGTATTTCTCATCATCATAAAACCCCCGCTCTGTGAACCAACGGTTTCATTATTTCAGACATATTGAGCATTCTGATTGATATAAATCATCAAAGTCTTTGACCTGACTATTTTTCCCCCTCACTCTATTAACAGATTATCTTTTGCGCCGCAGAGCTAAAAGGATAAGGCTAAGCCATCACGCCCATGAGTAATTTTTTGCCAAAAAAACCCTATTTTTAGATATATCACGACGGCGTTAAAACATGTTTTAATCGTTCTATAAGACTATTTAAACCCACCGGACGTTTCATCTTGCTGCCGATAGTCAGCTGGAGATTTCAAATGCAATTCCTTAATCGCCATCAGTACTCAGTAGTGGCGACAACGCTACTCTTAATAATCATCTTCAGCACTCATAGCCAAGCCGAAATTTTTGATACGGTCGAACACGGTTACGCTGATAACAATGGTGTCAAAATACACTATGCCGCTATCGGTGAAGGCCCTCTTGTGATCATGATTCACGGTTTTCCAGACTTCTGGTATAGCTGGCGCCATCAAATGGAGGGCTTGAAAAAAGACTTTAAAGTGGTGGCTGTTGACCAGCGAGGCTACAATCTGAGCGGCCAGCCAAAGGGCGAAGAAAACTACAATATGCGTTATTTGGTAGCCGATATAGCGTCAGTAATTCGTCATTTAGGCCACGAAAAAGCGACAATTGTCGGCCATGACTGGGGCGGTGTTGTCTCTTGGCAATTTGCTTTTGCATTTCCACACATGGTCGAAAATCTAGTGATACTGAATCTGCCTCATCCGAATGGTATGGCGCGCGAACTTGCCAACAATAAAGAACAACAAAAAAACAGCGCTTATGCTTATACATTTATTGACGGCAAGTCCACTGACCCGACTCTATTTTTCGGCGGTCCGATGAACCCTCAATCTTTAGCTGGCTGGGTTAGCGATCGTGACGCTAAAGAAAGATATGAAGTCGCATTTGGTCGATCTTATTTTGATGGCATGCTGGCCTACTACAAACAAAACTATCCGCGAGCTGATGGCAAATTATCGGCCAGCGCCCCCATTCCACAGTTAACAATGCCAGTTCTGGTTTTTCATGGACTAAAAGACACCGCCTTGCATTCGAACGGTTTAAACAACACCTGGGATTGGGTAGATGCCGATACAACAATCGTCACCGCACCCGATGCTGGGCACTTTGTACAGCAGGATGCCGCAGAACTGGTCACGTCGACACTAAGGTGGTGGCTGAAGGCGAGACAGTAATGCCATAAATCGCAAGAATAGCTATGTCACTCTTTTCCGACACGCCTAAATCGCGTTATGACGCCGTCATTTTTACCGCGCTGCGCACTGAGAACGATAAGAGGTATGCTGAAATGGATTTTTGGGCATGGAATAGCCGAAAGACGAGACCAGTATCACCGTTTCACCGCGAACAGGTATCGACGCATTAAACGCTGAAAAACCAATATCGAAGCGCAGCAGGTGCAGAGACTCGAACGTGAACACTGGGGCTCATCGTTTAAGGTAGGGTTTCAAAGGTCGAGGCGACAGCGACAGCATGCCGTAACTTAACGCCCGCTACAGCTTTCCCTGTGGTAAGTCCAAAGCCACACGCTGCTGCTGTTGCTGTTCATTAACACTTATGGTTTTTTCACCATCAGAAATTGACCAGCACCAGCACTGCTCTTTACCCACTTGCTCGGTCAACGGTGAGATTGTGATGGTTAATTCGCGGGACGGGTCGACTGTGAAGGGCTCAGGTAAGGGGAACAAAATTTGGTCCCAGTGGGTCGGCATATCATAGGGGCCAGTACCAAAGGCTACACCGGGACTTAACTCTGTACTGAACCAGCCACACAGGGCGTAAATGTCTGCCTTTCTATCAGCCTTTATCGTGCCCGAAAAGACCCTCGGAGTTTCGGCGCGGGTGATATTGTGCATATCCAATGAACCCAAATGGACAGTGTTTTTCAATAAACTGTCTGGATCCAATGTCACTAAATCAGTTTGCTGAAAAGGTGCATCGGCTATCGGCGAAAAATCAATATTGTAAGGATTTCCCTGTAAAAACGATAAATCATCCAGTAGGTCCTCATCAAAAACGAGTCCCGCATGGAGGCTTACTTCAGCGGGGATCATTACACCCCCTTTAGCTAAGTAACGATCTCGTATCGCTAACAACGGTTCGAGCATGGCCTCGTAGAACAAACAGTGCCCCATCCACTCCGAGACAATCACGTCAACTTTTTCATCTAACTGCAGCGACTGGTCATCATCATGATAGAAATCAATATTCTCAAAACCATTTTGTTGCGCAATGTCTTTGGCTGTTTTGATAAAAGGTGAGCGATCAACGGCTATCACCTTTTTGGCGCCCGTTCGCGCTGCAAACATCGCCAAAATACCCGTGCCACAACCAAAATCTAACACCGATTGTTCGGGACTAACCACCTCTGCAATCGATTTTTCATAAGCATCGGTACGCACTACATCCTGCAACATCACCTTATGCATCGCAACATCGCGATAAGACATTCGATGGTTGGGTAAACTTTGATCTTTTTCTTCAGTAGTACTCATGCCACTCTCAATGTTGCCGGTTACGATTATCGTTACCCAGCCGGCATAGTATCAAAAAACGGAAACACAGGTCAGAGCCCTTTTATCGCGGTTGACTGTTAAAGTGCTCAGCAGCACTGGCTGCCCACAAAAACGGTGCCTCTGCATCGCTCACACTTACACCTGTGTTTTGTGCATTATTGCCTCCAACTTGACTCTTCGTGGATTGTATTTTCAGTTGACGCAGGCTCTATTTATTCATTAATCGCTGCTATTACGGGCTGTTATTATGAGCAAACATCGCTAAGATGAGTCTGTCATACAGGATCCAATGGATAAAAGGGAATTCGATACATAATAGTCAGGCAAATTCACACCGGCTTTTCGCGTTTCAAACGGGAGCAATAAAAGTACTCCGCTAATTTGGCGCTCGGCACTCGCAAGGAAAATATTTATGAGCAGCGACACGATTAAGCGCTTGCTTGGAACTAAGCTCCCCATTATTCAAGCTCCAATGGCCGGCGTACAGGATAGCGCCTTGACCATTGCAGTCTGTCAGGCGGGTGGTTTAGGCTCTCTACCCTGTGGAATGCTGAACACTGATAATCTTGTGAGTGAAATCAGACGCATTAAAGCCGCGACCAATGCTCCCTACAACCTTAATTTTATGTGTCATGACATGCCCGCCTATGATGAGAAAAAACACTCAAAATGGCAGGCCCAGTTAGCGCCATATTTTAATGAATTAGACACTGAGTATGACAACCGGGCCAAGAGCCCAAGTCGCTTGCCGTTTAATCATGCTGTCGCTGATGCTATCGAACCATTCAGCCCTGAATTTATTAGCTTTCATTACGGCCTACCCGACCCAGACTTACTGGCCCGCATAAAGCAGTGGGGAACGACCATTGTTTCATCAGCAACAACGGTTGACGAAGCTATTTGGTTAGAAGAAAGAGGGGCTGATGGGATCATTGCCCAAGGAATAGAAGCGGGGGGGCATCGGGGGATGTTTTTATCCGATGACATAGACACTCAGACACGTATGTCGGTGTTAGTGGCTCAACTTGCCAACAAAGTAAACCTACCAATTATTGCCGCCGGTGGCATCGGTAATAATCGAGACGTAAAGGCAGCGCTGTTACTGGGAGCAGATGGTGTACAAATTGGCACGGCTTACTTACTGTGCACTGAAGCCAAAACCTCGCAGCTACATCGTTTAGCAATTAAGAGTGACCGGTCTCAACATACTGCCCTCACCACTATTTTCTCAGGGAAGCCCGCACGAGGAATTGTTAACCGTGCGATGAGAGAGCTGGGCAACGTCAATCCTCTGGTACCCGCCTTTCCCTGCGCATCCATCGAAATGACGCAATTACGTTCACATGCCGAGAAGCGAAACTCTGACGATTTTTCACCGCTATGGAGTGGTGAAAATACCTCGGGGTGCAAAGAGATTTCTGCGAGCGAGCTAACTACTCAGCTCGCTGCTGGGTGCTAATATTGCGATCAAAATGACAGCAGCACGATGGCCCTTTAACTCAGTAAAGTGGTGGCCTCGTTTAAACACATTACCTTTTATAGCAAGAGGCCTAGATGCGGGCTAACATGATCAAGATGTTTATTCTGACCCGAGTTATCCAAGTTTAAGCTGGGGATCTCATGACTGCTGAGCAATCATTTTTGTCCTTTCGTTGCTATTATGGATTAAGCGGCCTTTGGGGAATTATCTTCGGAGGAAATGTTAAAGGAACTGTGTGTGAAATATTCTCTTAATGGAGTGTTAGCTGGCGCGTTATTCAGTGTCATTGTGAGTTCACTGTTAACTGGCTGTGCCGGAAAACCGGAACAATCGCCCAATGTTACCAGTGCGCGCGCCGAATTAGCGGCATGCCCTGCATCACCAAACTGTGTAAGCACCGAGGAACAGTCTGCTATTCACCGCTTGGACGCACCCAGGCTAAAGGTATCACCAGAGCAAGCATGGCCCGCCGTTATTGCCGCCGTAGCAGCACTACCGCGAGCCACACTGACCTACCAAAATCAGTACCATCTTCGCGCAGAATTTCGCAGCTGGCTGTTTCGTTTTACTGATGACGTTGAAATCTACCTCGATACCGTCAACAATCGCCTGGCGATGAGGTCAGCATCGCGCTTTGGCTATTCTGACTTAGGAGTAAATGCTCGAAGACTAGAGAACCTGATAACAGACCTCAGGTCTCAAGGCATTATTGATTAGGCACTTTTTGAAACAGAACTGGTACTATTTATCGCATGTACAAGCCGTGTAAATCGCGATGGATTTATCTGAGCCTAAAAATACTGGGGTTTATGCAGGCCTAGCACCCGAAAATCTGATGATATTAATTCCGAAATGATATTTTCTATAATCTAAAAACTGGCCTACTCAGTAATATCCAAGAAGGTATGCTTACAACATTTGTATCCCACGGGGAACTAGCTACTTAGTATGACGCAAGCACCTTCTTTGGCCTCATTTATACACGCGCTTTGGCACCCTCAGGGGTGATTTTTGATATCGGTTTTTTTTGTAAGGACACCCGCACTACTCGACTTTTTTGACAACACCGAGTAGCGCTCTATAGCTTCGACAAGATTTGTTATTTAGCTAACATAACCTCGATGCTATTCCTTCTAATTACCCAAGACATTGGCTTTCGATTTTTTAGCCGCCTTAGCTGCCTTTTTTTCTTTCGCTGTTAGCAGTGGTTGCTTTTTGGCGCTTTTTTTACTGTCTTGTCCTTTGCTCATAATACTTTCCTCTTGAGACAACTGCTTTCGCTCACAGTCAGTATTGGCCAAATAAAGGCCACCAGTACGCAGTAAAGTCTATTTAATAGGCCTAATCGCTATGTTCACAGTGAGTATGGTCTTCTGGACTGTCAATTGATAGGAATAGCTTAGATTTCGTAACCGTTATGTTTTAGGATAACCCAAGAGCGCTAAGGCTTCGGTATTAATGAGTGGACAGTAAATACGAGACTCTGCATGCATTTGCTGACTTCTGAAAAATGCCCTCACCCTCATGATGAAGCTTCTACCATAACGTGATTATCATTATTTCATGACGTCTAAGACCAGCCGACTCGATCGTTTCATTAGCCAGAACAGTGTTTATTCGCTGTCGGATACGCGTCGCCTCCTTGCTCAACAACGAATTTTTGTCGATGGCTATTTAGCCGATTCAATTCAACAACAGGTGACACAATTTACTCATGTCGTATTAGACGGCAACTGTTTAAACGACAGCACTGCCGTTTATATGATGCTGAACAAGCCCAAAGGGTTTGTCAGTGCAACGACAGACCCTAAACATCCTACTGTATTAGACCTTATTCAGCACCCACAGAAAAATGAGCTACACATTGTTGGCCGCTTGGACTTTAATACCACCGGGCTTGTGTTGTTAACCAATGATGGTGCGTGGTCTCGCAAGATCAGTTTACCCGAGACAAAGCTGGCAAAGATCTACGAGGTTACTGTGTCCAAACCCTTGAATGATGAATATATTGCCGTGTTTCAAGAGGGTATCTATTTTTCCTATGAAAACATTACCACTCAGCCTGCATACTTAGAGATACTTTCAGAGTATAAAGCCCGACTGTCACTGGTTGAAGGTAAGTATCATCAAGTTAAACGAATGTTTGGTTTTTTTCAGAACGAAGTGTTGGCACTCCATCGCACTGCTGTCGGGCCTATTTCCCTCGACGGACTGGAAATCGGGCACAGTAAGCTGCTCACCAAGCAGCCTATAGAGGGGCAGTAACGGGTGAAAAAAATCATTCTTAAACACACAGTGATTAGCAGCCTCTTGTTTTTCGTTTTAGTACTACTGGTTATTGCGCTGTCTGCGTTAAATTGGTTGTTCGAGGAAGATAGCCCAACGTCTATTAAATCGATTGTCCATCATATAAACGCCACGAGTGTGCTGGTCGTTGTCGCACACCCTGATGACGAACAACTGATTACCGGACTATTAATCGATGCAGGGGCTGATCAAAACATTCGCACGGCGGTTATAACAGCTACTAAAGGTGAAGCTGGTACACCACTGCCGCAAATTTCTCGTTACGAAGACCTTGGGCACGTTAGAAAAGCCGAGGCGCTGAAGAATACGTGGGCGCTTGGGGTTGAGTATCATCAGGTTTACGATTTCCCAGACGGCGGCTTAAAAGAAACACCCCTCAGTGAAATTGCCGCCGCGGTTAGCGCGCAAATGCTTCAACATAAACCTGATATTGTTGTGACTTTTTGGCCCGAAAGTGGATTCAGTGATCATGACGATCACAAGCGCATGGGGCTTGCCGCCGAAACAACGATTACTGAGTTGAGAGAAAACCCAATAGATGGTTATAACGGCCCAACCCACATTGCCTACATACTTGCCCCAACCCGGGCAATGAGCCGCATTGCCGGAGAGGCTGGCATTCGAGTGGTTGCCAATCAGCCACTCGCTAATTATTCACAAGATGGCGCTGGCTGGGCTAAGCTGCGTGGCTGGGAAATTCACGCCTCCCAACGTGACTATGTTCAGCATGCCTATGGATTGCCAGCATGGTTTGTTCATGGTTTGTACGACAAAGAATTCTATTACTTGATCGAGACTCAAAACATCCCGCTACGGTAAGCGATCATGCGGTATAAGCCTCCTGCCAATCGCCTCTTGGGACAGCACTGATCGATGTCCAAGACTCAAAGCCCCAAAGACTGTCTCACACAGATCTTCATCCATCCTTTTGACGACTGCATCACAACTCGAGGCTTCATTATTCTAAATGTGACAAATTCACAGTAATTGACCCTCTGATTATTAGCAATTTCCAAGCGGAGTGCTAAGTTAGACCTATCAACAAACAGTATCTCTTTACAATCCTTATCACGGGATACCGTAACCGCTATATTTAGTACTGGGTATTATATGCAAACGCCACTTCGGGTACTTTTCGTCGAGGATTCAGAGATCGACGCAGAACTCACCACCGCCGAGTTGAAACGTGGCGGCTTTTTGCCGACCGTACAGCGGGTGGAAACCCGCCCGGATATGGAAATGTGCCTGCGGGATTCCGAATGGGACCTAATTATCTGTGATTATCTGATGCCTCGCTTCAGCGCTGCCGCCGCCCTCAGCACGTTAAAAGCAAGCGGTATAGATCTGCCGTTTATCATTGCGTCTGGTGCTGTTACTGCAGAAGATGCGGTAAGTCTGCTAAAAGAAGGCGCTCATGACTTTATGGACAAAGGAGCACTCGCTCGGCTAGTACCAGCCATAGAACGGGAACTCCGAGAAGCTGACGTTCGAGAACAGCGCCGTCAGGCTGAAGCGCAAGTCGAAGTATTGTCGCAGGCACTCGAGCAATGCCCAGCCTCGGTGGTTATTACTAATCCTGATGGCAACATTGAATATGTTAACTCCTATTTTGAAAAGGCTAGCGGCTATAGCGCAAGCGATGCCAAAGGTCGCTCACTGGGATTTACCCTCCAAAAAGAAGAACATGAACACCTGATGTCTGAGCTTTCTCAGTTAGTCACCGAAGGCCAGCGCTGGAGCGGTGAAATGCGCAGCATCCGCGCCGACGGCGAAATGTTTTGGGAATATGTCAAAGCTTCACCACTGATGAATGAAGATAAAAGCGTTAGCCACTATATTGTAGTGAAAGAAGATATTACGGTGCAACGCGATTATGAGCAGCAACTGCTGCGTCAGGCTCACTATGATGACCTTACCGGCTTGGCTAATCGCGTTCTGTTGGTCGAAAAACTGATGCAGGCAATTCAAAACGCTCAACAAAATAATAGCCAGCTAGCGGTATTGGGTATAGACCTAGATGACTTTAAAAGCGTTAACGACAGCGCTGGTCACAGCATCGGTGATACTTTGTTAAAACAGGCAGCTCAACGCCTTAGCAGCTGCATTCGCTCGGGCGACATTGTTGCGCGCATCGGTGGTGATGAGTTTGTCGTGGTTCTGCCCCTACTATCCGATGCAAAAAATGCGGAATTAATGGCTCAACGTATCGTTCAAAAATTCTCCAAGCCCTTTAATATTGCAGGTCGACAATATTCTGTGACCTGTAGTGTCGGCATCTCAGTTTACCCAGACGACACCAGCGACGCTCACATGATGCTGCGCAATGCAGACCTGGCCATGTACCAATCGAAAGATCAGGGTCGCGACCAGTATCAGTTCTTTACTGAAGACATCAATCGCCGTTTGGTTGAGCGCCTGGATCTCGAGGAGAAGCTCCGCAGTGTGGTTGATAACGGCGAGCTGGCGCTGCAATATCAACCTATTTTTAATCTTGAAACACAGAAAATTGCGGGCTTTGAAGCATTGGTTCGATGGCCGCAGGCTGATGGCAGCGTAATCATGCCAGACAGTTTTATACCTGCCGCTGAGAACATCGGTGCTATTCAGAAAATTGATGAATGGGTTCTTGCTGCGGCTTGCCGCGAAACCGCACCGTTTCTCTTAAGCGGCGATAATAATTTATGTTTGGCCATCAATATTTCTCCGCTTCAACTTGAGGACCCCGGGTATGTCGCATTTGTTATGGCACAGCTCGAAGCCAATCAATTGGAACCCCGTCATCTGGAGCTGGAAATTACCGAAAGAGTTTTAGTCAGCGATGCTGAAATCACCGACAGGAACATAAAAGCGCTCACTGAGCTGGGTATTCGAATGTCGGTAGATGATTTTGGTACCGGTTATTCATCACTCGGATACCTGAAACGCTACCCGCTGCATACTTTAAAAATTGATCGTAGCTTTGTCGCCGATATGGATGTCGATGATAGCGCCCGCCGCCTTGTAGAAACTATTATTTTAATGGCGAAAGCACTACAAATGGATGTGATCGCAGAGGGTATCGAAACGAAGAGCCAGCAAGTCTTGCTGCATGAGCTGGGCTGCTCGCAAGCACAGGGTTACTTTTTAAGTCAGCCTGTAAGTCTGCAAGATCTTGCCCACAAAATAACCGCACAAAATAGTAATAAATCGCCCCCACTCCGACTTATCAAATAACCAGCCACTCAACGCTCTTTTTCCAAAAGAGCTTTCAGACATCGGCATTTACCGATGTCGACAGTAGGACGTCGAGTTATGCGGCCGGCAAAATTCGCCAGCCCAAATCACTTAATTGCTCCGGTGGTATTCGTCCACCGCCAACGACGACGGGATTACCCACCAACGCTAACATCGGGATATCCGACACGTCATCCCCATAGGCATAACTGGCCTCAGCCACTGTTGCGTCGACCAAATATGACGCCAGTGCCTTCTGCTTACCAACCCCAATCATCGGAACCGTTAAAAGCTCGCCCGTATAATACCCGTCTTTTACTTCTTGCGAACAAGCGAGAACACAATCAATACCTAGATCTCTAGCGATGGGATTAAGTACTCCGGCAAAGGACCCAGACACCAATACAACCTCTCGACCCGCTGCCTGGTGGGCCCTTAATTCCGCCAGTACCGGGGCATTATAAAAGTTAGGGTACAGCCCCCGCATATGGTTAAACCATCGGCGACCCGTATCCATTACGTCGGCCTCTAAGAGACCGGAAAAATGTTGGTAATACATTCGATTGAGCGTGACCCGGCAGGCATTCGGCTGACGGTGTTTTGCGACAGCCTGTCGAAAAGCGGCTTCTGCTGCGTGATCATTGTGAGTTTTATACCAGTAGTCCTGAAAACTCAACATACTGTTTAATGTGATTAGGGCATCGTCGACGTCAAAAAAAGCGAAACCGACTACTTTGTTGGATTGAAGCGAAGCTTCCATGGCTGTATCTCATTAATCAGTGATTGGTTTTATCGGATTTCCCTACCCACTAAAGCTTGGGGCCTGCCCATTTCACTAGCAATCCCCGCAAGAAATTGACGATGCGCTCTGACCGACTGTATCCGTTCCTGTTTAAAAGAACGCGATTTCTCAATGGCCGTGTAGCCCATGGTAAATGATGCTACGGGCTGCCCACACTGTTCTACCGTTGTCGTCGCTAGGAATCGTAGAGTACTAGGATTGGTAATATCGCATTCGTCAATAGTTGTTCGAATTAATGCACTAACGGGGAAAGCGTAGTTACTGTAACTAACCGTGAGGGAGTCTGATACATACGAATACTCAACTCCCTTACCTGGAACCAAATGCGACTCTGTCACCACGATCATTGCCTGCCGCGCGGCCTCCATCAAAACCATGCCTTGCATATGCTGACCACTCATATGGTCAGTCATCAATTCACAACCCTCATCAATCATTAAATCCAGCTCAAACTCATCGGAGGAAATCTGACGCGGAACAGACACCAGTACATTTCGTGAATGCGCCTTGTGTGCATGTACAGCCGCTGCTCGGTCAGGCAATTTGTGCCATAGTGAAAAATCATACTGATGGAGATTGGCCGAATTTGCCGCTGTACGTAGCAGCGCTTGACGGTTTTCGTCGCCAATACCTTGACCAGGAACCAGTACTTTTCTATCTGAACTGCAATCAAAAGATTTTGGCAAACTCAACAAGCCTAATAATTCTGAAACCGTTACAGCCTCTTTATGGGCCACGTAGGAAGCAAATTTGTCACCCACGACTAATAAGATCCGGTCGTTCATAGTATTACCTCCATAGTTATAACGCCTAAGCAGACAACCATCGACAGATTAAATGTCAAAAAAATGCCTACCTTCTGACTAGAGCAAAAGCCGTGCCGATTTTGAATATTCGTTTTTTCGCCGGCTTTACCGCATAACACACGCCTTGTTGTAAAGATTCGGCAGATAGATCGGTAAATAGTCAATAATTTGGCGGAATAAGCCTATCAAGAGGACATGCTCATGGTATTAATTACAAGGATTTGGAGCAGAAGAATACTGGCGAGTTTAGTCACTAGCGCTATACTGTTTAACTAATTTAGCAAGCGACGAGCCAGCGTCTACCATCCGAGTATCTGTCAATGAGTAAAAGCAGGCCAACACCTACTTTCAAAGGCTTTTGGGCATTCTGCCTAATATTAATAGCGCTCGCACCGCTCACCCAAGCCTCTCCAACCATCAAAATAATTACCATAGACGCCCCACCCTGGGTGTCACGATCTCTCGATACCGGTGAGCTGCATGGCGCTTTCGTTGATGTTGTTAACGAATTGGCAAATCGCACAGATTACGCCTTTGAAATCACCCTGTCCCCCTTCGCCCGTGTCGGCCGTGAGCTTGAGCTAGGCGTTCAGGACTGCACGATCCTAGCGCCCCTTCCGCCTAGTTTGACCGCGATGGGAGAGTTAATTTTGGAACAGCCTTTAGGCGTTATCGGGCATAGCAGCCTAGCGTTAACCAGCAATAGCGACCTAGCAGGCAAGCGTATCTCAGTGCTTCGTGGTGCAGCACTGGCTACGAAACTAGGGGCTGCTACAAATCTCAATATGGTATTCGATAAAGACTACGCCACAGGACTGCGCAAGCTAGCCCGGGGCCGTGTTGATGCTGTCGCGGGTGCTATTCCGACTCTACAATACATTGCTCGAGCAGCAGGTGTAGAGGCCTATCTTGGTGCTCCGCTCGTGCTAGCCTATATTCCACTGAATTTTCAATGTTCAAAAAAATCAAATCACTTGGATGCGATGGAACCGATCAATCAGGCCATAAAATCTATGCGTGACGATGGTGTCATTAACGATATAAAACTCCGTCATGGATTCTGAATAACACGATGGCTAACTTTTTACCCCCTGGACTATCACTCAACAAAGCGATGATCGGCAGACGCTTATTGCTTTCTATTTTGTTATTCAGTTCGCTGGTGACCATCGTTTCTACGGTCTTCCAGTTGTATTTAGACTTCCAAAAAGAAGTTGAGCAGATCGAAGATCGTCTAGACGACGTTCAGAACAGCTATATGGCCAGTATCGGTGCAACATTATGGAATCTCGATATTGCACAATTGAATTTGCAGATGGAAGGTCTTCGTCAGTTACCTGACGTCGTGGGTGTGCAAATAGAGGAAGCTCCCAGCGATATTGCAGAACCTCTGCGACTGAGCCTGGGCCAGTTCACCGAGAAAGGGGCAATCAACCGCATATATCCAATCACACACCTAACGGAAAATGGACTACAGCCTCTGGGCGCGCTCAAGGTCCAAGCGTCCTTGGAAGCAGTTTATTCGCGCCTTTGGGGGAAATTGATTGTCATATTATTCTCTCAAGGGATTCAGACTTTTCTGGTGTCGTTATTTATATTATTTATTTTCCACAGATTGGTCACGTCTCACCTGATGCATATTGCCCAACACGTCGGCAAGTTTGATCTTGATACACCACAACTGCCCCTTACTCTCGATCGGGCCTCACGAGACCAACGCGACGAGTTGGATCAAGTCATCCATGCCTTTAATAAAATGAGTGATAGCTTAACGGTTGCCTATGAGGGTATGCGCAATGCCAACAAGGCACTTGCGCAAGATATTATAGCCCGTCGCAAAGCAGAACAAGAAGTTAGAAAGCTCAATGCTGAATTAGAGTTCCGTGTTAGCCAACGCACCGCTGAGCTGCAGGCTGCCAATGAAGAATTATCCAGCTTTTGTTACTCTGTTTCTCACGATTTGCGGGCGCCACTTCGCCGTGTTGAAGGCTTTCGGCGATTACTGCTCGAAGATTCCGGAGATTTACTGACCTCACAAAGCCAGCATTGCCTCTCTCGCATTGAGGAGGGAACGACCGAAATGACCGGTATGATCGACGGCTTTCTGAGGCTGTCTCGCTCCACCCTGGGAGAGGTCAATCTTGAGGACATCGATATAACCGCACAAACGAAACAACTGCTTAATGCGCTGCAGGAACGCGAGCCTGAACGGACAGTGACGGTCGAGATCGACAACGACATGCATGCCGTTGTCGACAGACGCTTTTTTGTCATGCTAATGAACAATTTGCTGGATAACGCCTTTAAGTACTCCCGCCACCAACCTCAGGCTCATATCCATGTTGGGCAGTACACAAAGGCTGGACAAACTGTGTTTTTCGTTAGGGACAACGGCGCGGGCTTTGATATGGAGTATGCCGATCGCCTCTTCGCGCCTTTTTCTCGCTTACACAGACCCGAGGAGTTTGAAGGCACTGGCATCGGGTTAGCCACTGTGCAGCGTATTATCAGTAGGCACGGCGGTAAAATCTGGGCAGAGTCAGTCCCCAATGAGGGCGCTACCTTCTATTTTTCATTCACGGAAGACGTCAATAAGAGTCACGCAGAAGGCCCACGGCTTGGCGAAATTGCGTCTTAAACATGCTTCTTTATTGCCTGTCCGTGTCCTCATGCCGAGGTGCCATTCGTCTCATGTCCAGACTTTAAATCACGTCAACAAGCCACGGCCGACTAAACCCCGCCAACCTTCAAGCGCCGCATCGACAGCCTAGTGCTCACTGCGACTCTCAAACAATCAAACAAGCTGGATACGTTTCGAATCCATGGTTGCACGCATATCATCAGTAAGCGAAATGGCTCGCCGTGTTTTCAGGTCAAAATGCAGCAATGTGACTTCACAGGCCAGCACCATTTCGCCGGTTGCTCCGTTAAACAAGCAATTGGCCAGCAAAAGATTTTTATTGCCTAAATCTATGACTCCTTGGCGAGAAACTAAAAGATCGCCTGCGCTAGCTGATCGCAGGAACTTCAGATAGTATTCGACCACCACGGCACCGCGTCCGTCCGCAATCATCTCCGCCAGACTGTAACCCAACCCTAGCCATTGATGACCGGCACCATCGGAAAAACCGCTGATATGAAAGCGATGTTGCAAATTCCCATGCGCATCACAATCGCTGGGTAATACCAGACCGCGATAACTTTCAAACATGCCCTTGTCGTCAGCTTGTGTGATGCTGAGGTCAGACAAAGTCCTTGTGGATGAGCGACTTTGTGCTTCTGGTGGCAAGTCAGCCTTAAATTTAGCATCTATCGCCGGCGCCCCCTTTGGAAAGGCCCACGTTTCATAAAAAGTCGCAGCCAAACCATCGGTATCCCGATTACTGACCACATGCACCACCTCTATTTGATCCGGAAGAACCGCAACCACAGCACTTTGCACCATGACCGATGCCGATCCGGGTAACTCAGCGTGAAAACGGACAATCATGTCCGAAACCATGTCGGCGTCGGAAATAGGTATTCCTGATAGACCAAGCGCATGAAGAAAATGTGCCCGAGCTGAAGACACATGCACCATGTAAAACTGTACATTCATATGGCCCATATCGTCGCAGTCCCACGGGTTGACATATGACCGGGTGGTGATGGTCCAGGGCGTAAAAAATTGATTTTTTGCTGTTTCAGTCACTCATTTCTCGATTTTTTAATAGAGCTATTGATCATTCGATGTCTGGGCTAGCAGCGCCGGCAAACAACTAGCGATACGGCATCAACTCGGCACTTGCTAAGCGGCCAAAAGCCATCAGTTCATGCTTAGCACTTTAGGCATCGAGGATGAAAGTTTTTCACTTTCTCTGATCTTTCGGGCTTTGGCGCGCAATTATACAGTTCTTTTTGAGTTACTAAAGCCGCAATTTTTCAGCCTAAGATAGATACTTTGTTCTGTAAGTCCGGTACCGACTTCAGCAAAGAAATTAAAGACCTCATCAATATCCACCTATTTTTGTTGACTTATCATCAATTCTTTAAAGAGATTCACTAGTCTTCACAAAATCAACTCAAGTTAACGATAAAGCGCGATGGGATTCTTTTACCGTAAAGAGCTATTATGTTGGTCAACCTGCGGCAGTCACTATCACCCGAAATTTATTGGAAACGGTAGTTCTAGAAACGCCAAAGCTTCGGTACAGCATGCGCCATTTGTAACAATGAATGCTCATGGATGGACTATGGTGTATGGCTTAATTGCGGATAACAACACATTAACTCTGGCGCTGGGTCCGAACTGGATTGACATTATTTGCAAGCGCTCAACTATGCAGAGCTTCACTATGCCTGATCACTATGACACCATCCCCACTATGCTTCAGAACATAGTAGAATATTAGACAAAAGGCGAAATAGCGTATCGCACACACTCTGCACAAGTGAGAGAGCGCGATTGAAGACATTGGTTTGCCGTTTAGCGGCGGTAATACTGGCAAATTATTGGTAGAAAAATAATGACCGAAACTAAAACTGAGAGTAGAACCCTTCGTATCGATTTAGTATCAGACGTAGTTTGTCCCTGGTGCTCTGTGGGCTATCAACGATTGCAAACCGCCTTACAGGATTTTCCGGATCTGAAGGTTGAACTCAATTTTCAACCCTTTGAGCTCAATCCGAATATGCCGTCAGAAGGTCAGAATGTGACGGAACATATCGCTGAAAAGTATGGTTCCGACTTGGCGACTATCGAACAAAATCGAGCGCACTTGCGCGCCGTGGGAGAAGCCGAAGGTATTACCTTTTCAATGGCCAGCGACGCCCGTATTTACAATACTTTTCAAGCGCACAAGTTATTACACAAGGCCCAGCAACTTGGCACCCAAAAGGCGCTGAAACTGGCCCTGATGGAAGCCTACTTTGCAGGGCATCAGGATGTGTCATCCGAGGAGGTGCTCGTGGAAATCGCTTGTGCAAACGGTTTTACCGAAGCAATGGCTCGTGACACTCTGGCAGATGAAGCTATTTCTCGGCAGGTACGTGCCATTGAACAGCAATATACAGCGATGGGGATCAGTGCGGTGCCTACGTTCATTTTTAATCAGCAGTTTACAGTCAGTGGTGCTCACGATGCAGCAACGTTGGCAGGGGTGATTAAAGACATTTCTAATCGTTAGGTGCAACCTGACCCGAAACACAGGCAGCTTTCTTAGCGGGGTCGTTCCTTTTTTGAAGCCTGAGTTGAATACAATAAACACTTTTAACGTGTTTAACGAACGCTGCTCAATCGTGTGTGAGTGGCTAGTGTTGACTAAACCCCTTATTGCCAGCAGGAGAAAAACGTGAATTTCGCGTTTTTCTGTCAATGGCTTCCT
>TARA_B110000879_G_scaffold51693_1_pt1 | contig 38014 bp, 30 predicted proteins | sample TARA_B110000879 | Tara Oceans TARA_B110000879 (sample SAMEA4398094) | marine metagenome | biome: Polar Biome; feature: [SRF] surface water layer (ENVO:00010504); material: water (ENVO:00002006), including particulate matter (ENVO:01000060) such as... | depth 5 m
GAAGGTCCGTCACCTATGGAACAGTGATGCCGCTCCGCTGATGAGTCAGATAATCATTATCACACCGGATTGCCATAGCTAACCCAGCAATATTGACTATGGCATCTCTGAAAAATAACTAGAATTTGATACACTATTCTCCCCATTTGTTATCAGCGGAATGTCATGATTGACCCTTACGAACATAGCAACTCCTTCATCACTGCCAACGGCATCCAGTTCCATTACGCTTTAGACGGTGATGCCAGTAAACCGTCACTGGCACTGGTTAACATGGCCAGTGCCAATCTCACTAACTGGGAGCACTCCCTACCCTTTTTACTCACACACTTTCAGATACTGCGATTTGATATACGCGGCACGGGTAAAAGCGGCTGGGGCGGCGATGACGAGTTTACATTCTCACAATACGCCGATGATCTTGTCGCCATAATGGACGCCCTTCAAATACCTAAAGCTTTTGTCTTAGGTGTTGCCTATGGCGCCAGAACAGTTGCCCAGTTTGGCATTCGCCACCCCGATCGATTAACCGCACTGGCCTTGTTTGATGTCGCCTTAACACCGCCCGTTGAGCAGACCGGGCAACGCGAACTCGGCCAACAAGCACGTCAACTGTTAACAGCAGCTGGGGAACCAGAATACCCTACCCGAAAATCCTGGCGCTTTTATGAAAACCGCGACGCTGCGCTAAGTGCCCATACGGCTCACCAAAAGGAACCCGACACCAGCAACTCACTCAGCCACCTCCGAGTCCCTGTGCTGGTTGCATGCGGACGACAAGATCTTAATCTTCAAGAGGCGCAACGTATTGCCAAGGCAATCCCGGGAAGCGAATTTAAAATCATGGAAATGACAGGTCACGGATCGCCGTTATTCCGGCCGGCCTATTTTGCACAATTCGTCACAGAATTTTATCAAAGGAACGTCAACGAATAATTAGCGTCAGACGAAAAATTTTATATCAGCGGTATCATTATTTTTTCATCATTTTCGTTACAGTTATTTATTTTTGCAGACTGTATCGCCAATTCGTTATTAAACAGGACTGTCAGGAACCTGTTCACCACTGCGGAGTTTCGAGTGTACTTCCGCCAGCCGCTCTTTGCTGACATCGAGCTTTGTGGACATCCACCAAGGGACGACATACAGAAGGGCCAACACGGGCCCCATAACAATTCCAATGCCGAGTAACGCGGTATCAGGTGCATCACCTGGCGCTACCCCTGCCTCTAAGCCGATAATGTCTAAAAGCGGGCCCGCCACCATATAACCGAAGCCCATCACAAATTTTGTTGCAAATGCAGCGGCTGCAAAAAAAACACCCTCTTGTCGTCGTCCCGTTTTCAGTTCATGTTCGTCAGCAATATCAGCCATAATTGAATGAATATTGACCGTGCGGATAATTGTCAAACCAGTGAACAGCATCATATTGATGAAGATAAAGACAAACAGCAAAGTGGAACCATTTTCCGGTAACAAGTCCAATAACCTAGCTGGGTAAAGCCATAGTGTATTAAAAAATAAACCGATAACTGAGAACTTCAAGAGCGTTTGCTTTTGCCAACGTTGAGCAATAAAACTCATGCCCGGGAAGAAAATAGTCACCGCGGCAATAGATGCCAATGCCAGAACTGATATTTGCAGGACGGTCAGTTCCCAAAAATAAGTATAGGCAATCATGTTCAACGCACCCATGACCCCCATCATCGCGCCCATCGCTAAATCCAGAAATATAATCCGTTTGAAATTTTCGTTACCGAGAGTGGCCAAGGTATCGCGTATCATCCCAGAAAAGCCTTTCGATGGTTTGTTGCGACTAGCCACTTCTTTTAATCGCGGAATGAACTGTCGGGTTCCTACTATACAAATAGTAGCAACTAGGATGACGGCAAAAAATGAAACCCATCCATAATAATAATAATTTTCAATAACAAATCTGCCATCTACGCCACCTGAATCTTTGAACAGTAGTGGCAAGGTGATTGCCGGCAACAACACGCCAATTGTCCAACCAAGGTTGGTTCGAAAATTAACGATAGAGGTACGCTCGTGGTAATCGTCAGAGATTTCTGCACCCATTGCAGTGTGAGGGATTATAAAAACAGTCAGGAAAGTGCGGACGGCAATAACTGATGCCAATAGCCAAAAAAACAGCGGCCATTGTGTATCACGCACAGCGTCTAATGGAGAAAACAGCATAATAAAAGAAAGGGCCAAAGGCAGGGTTCCTGCCACCATCATAGGATGGCGCCGTCCCCATCGGGATTTCAAACGGTCAGACCAAGCGCCAATCATTGGGTCCGACACAGCATCCCACATCACTGAAATAAAGATTGCCAGCCCGGTGAGTGAACCTGAGAGGCCGAGTACTTGCTTATAAAAAAGTAATACGAAAATCGCAAATGCCGCATCCTTGATGGAATAGGTCATCGTACCTATACCATAGGAAAATTTTGCCCCAAAACTAATTTCCTTCATCGTCAATACCGCATCACTTTTACTGTTATCCCAGGCTTTATCATGGCATTAACAAGCGCTTTATTTCATTACCGTTTAGACACGGTGCTTTTATCGAGATTGACGAAGAGCCAATGACGCCTGTACTTCATTGAGCTTTTCTCGACTCACGTTAAGTCTTGCTGCCATCCACCAAGGGATCAGTAAAAAAGCCGTCATAATCGGACCGATAACCATACCAATACCAAATAATGCAGATTCCGATGCCTCTCCAGGAGCTACTCCCGGCTCAAGGCCAACAAAATCCAATAAAGGACCCGCCACCATGTAGCCAAAACCCATCACAAATTTTAACGCAAAGGTGGATGCAGAAAAGAATACACCCTCCTGCCGGCGGCCAGTCTGTAATTCATTTTCATCAGCAATATCGGCCATAATTGAATGCAGATTAACCGTGCGTACAATGGTAAGACCCGTACCTACTAACGATTGGAAAAACACCAAAGCAAACAAAATAGACGTGCCGTTCTCTGGCAAAAAACCCAACAGTCTTCCGGGCACAAACCAGGCAGTATTGATGAATAAACCCGCTACAGCAAAGGTCAACAACTGCTGTTTCTGCCAACGCCTACCTAGCCAACTCATCGAAGGGAAAACAACAACTACAGCAACCAGAGAAGATACCATTAGTATTGATATTTCAGCCGTCGTTAGCTCCCAAAAATAAGTCCAGATGATCATATTCAAGGCACCTTGAATACCCATTGTGGCACCCACCGCTACCTCAAAAATCATTATCCTTCGAAAATTTATATTTTTTAAGGTCCCTAGAGTATCGCTAATCATCCCCATAAATCCTGGAGATACAGTATTGCGCGTTGCTACTTCCATTAAACGCGGTATAAATTGCCGAGTGCCAAAAACACAGATACCCGCAGTTATAACGACAACACAAAAAGAAATCCAGCCGTAAAAATGATAATTTTCAATGACAAAGCGCCCGTCCTCGCCATCAACTGAAACGAATAGAAAGGCCAGACAAATTGCCGGAAGACTCACCCCCGCTATCCAACCTAGATTGGTGCGAATATTAACGATGGCGGTTCGCTCGTGGTAGTCACTGGTAATTTCAGCGCCCATCGCATTCTGCGGAATATAAAAAACAGTTAGAAAAGTTCTCACCATCAATACCGATAGCAGTAACCAAACAAATAGCTGAATCTGGGAATCTAATACCGAAGCAACGGGGTGGAATAACATAACAAATGATAAGCCGAGGGGAATAGCCCCTGCCAGCATCATTGGATGCCGCCTACCCCAGCGGGTTTTTAACCGATCAGACCAGGCCCCAATCATCGGGTCCGAGACGGCATCCCAGACAACTGAAATAAAGATGGCTAATCCTGTCAGTGACCCTGAAAGGCCTAATACCTGAGTATAAAAAAACAGCACAAAAGCGCTGAAAGCTGCATCTTTGACGGCGTAGGGCACACTGCCCATACCGTAAGCAAGCTTTGCTCCAACGCCTATTTTACTCATGAAGCGCACCAACGTGCATAGCGAGGCTTAGGTCAATCATTATTAGTTATCCATTGTCTTATTATTTTAGTTCAAACTTCCGGTTTGAATCGATGGTCTATGGTTAGCCTGTGAAATAACATCAGGGCAAGGCGACTTTTGGCTAATCGAGAAATTTAGACGCCGGCTTTCTTAAGGCTGCAGCCATCGTCATTGTTATACCACTTATTCAACCCCTAAGACCAGCATGTCACAAATCATACGATTGCGAAAAAAATTTCCCGCTTGGCAACGGCCAATAAGATCAATAGGCTGTAACCTTGGTACCTTTTCGGTGAATCACCATGAGCAACACCTAGTTGGTTCGCCTTTAACAACACGCTAGAAAAAACAGGCAATGCAGGACCGATTGCCATCGAGGATTAATATGGGAAGTATGATTCAACTGAAGAGCGGCGATGGCGCTGTTATTGATGCCTATCATGCAGAAGCGGTAGGGGAACGTATCGGTGGTTTGGCCCAGTTTTGGTAGGAGCTGTGCCAATCAATGGGAGCATAGCAGCCCGGCCTGTCAGTAAAGACACCACTGACAAAAGCATCAGTGAGTCAGCGGGCATTATCGTACTGGCTTTCTGTCGTTAGCCGTCAATGTCTTGAAGCGTATCATTGATCAACTCTGCAACCATTTGCGGATCTTCAAGTGGCATAAAGTGAGTTCGGTCCTGACGATGAATATCTCTGCCATTAGGAAAAGTAGCTGCCAGTCCTTCCCATGTCGGCGAAAATTTAAAGGTCATAACATCACGCGGTCCGTCCGGTGACATCGCGCGCAAAACAGTGACAGGAATATCAATAGTCGGTGGATATTTTAGAATGTCACCCATACTCATCGATGTCATATAAATAGAGGCTTCAAATGCTGGAGGGCAACCCAACACCAACCCCCCCTCTTCGTGATCGCTATTTTCGACCAGTCCATATTGACAATAATCACGGAACGCTTCGGCCGTAAATAATGAATAGGGCTCACGTTCAGAAAAGCGCTGGACCATATCTTCAACCGAATCAAATCGATTACGTCGTCTTGCTGTTGGATGATCTTCAGCCGCTCCGGTCCATCTTTCTTCTGGAGTTTCATAATGGTCGGGCGACATAATGACAGGGTCGATCAGCAGAAGATGACTAAACAGCTGCACATTTTTTGCCGCGGCTTGCACCATGGTATGGCCTCCCATCGAATGACCAACCCCAATGGCCTGAGTTATTTTCATCTGTTCTAACAAGCTAACCAAATCATCGCCAAAATCGCCCCATGTTTCAAAGGGTGTATTTGCACTGCGGCCATGACCTCGCTGGTCAACCGCAATAACATAACAATCGTCTAGTTGCGCTATCACTTGATCCCAGCAACGAGCATGAAAACCGGTGGCGTGTGCAAAGACTACCGTCGGTCTTTGATCTCGAAGCTGGCTGTTCCATTCAAACACTGATAACTCAGTACCATTAACGGCATATCGTGATAGTTCAGGCATATTCATCATTTTGGAGTTTCTTTGCTGGGCTAAATTGCGCCGTATAATGCCATTTTTTTCAATAACATTACTAGCGAAGAGGGCAATAATTTTATCCGATCGTCCTTTGCATGCGACGCATCTTCCACAAACCTTATCACTGCATTATGATAACGATCGTTGAAATTCCGACTGATAATAAAGGATTGCTAATGTTGATGATTGAAAAACGACTCATAGCTGCTATTGTATTCCTCTCGATCATCGGGTGTACTCCGACTGCTCAGCAAAGCTCAATAACAGCCTTCGATGCTAACAAGCCTGAAACGACATCGAATACCTCCCCACAAAAACCCGAACGCTTGTTCCTGCAGCAGATATCTGATGTCAGTGTGATCATAAAATGGCGAGGCGAAGCAATGCAGGCCTGTCTAGCAACGGGGGCCGAACCACTAACAGAAAAAACAACCTGTGTTACCGCAAAAGAGACGACTGGTCGTCACAAAGAGGCACTCTTTGAGCAGCTGACGGCTGATACAGCGTATGTTTATTCGGTCGGCGAGTATTCAGCCCCATCGCTACGTTTTCGGACAGCGCCGCCAACGGGTAGCCCGCCAAAAGACGGCAATGTCCACGTATGGATCATCGGTGATTCCGGTACAGCAACTGAGCAATATCCACTGGGAAATTACACCCATCCCGGCGAAGCAAAAATGGTTTTGGATGGCTTTCTGAAGTACAACGCTGAGTCAAATCCGCTCCTCAAAAACGAAGCCGTTGATGTATTTTTGCTACTCGGGGACAACGCCTATATCGATGGTACGGACAAAGAATGGCAAGGCGCTGTTTTTGATTTGTATACCGAGATATTAACTCAGTCCGCCGTTTGGCCGACCATTGGCAACCACGAAATGGGCTCAGGAGAGTTAAATCCCACCGGCACCCGAATCGTTCATTACCCTGGTGCCAGTCTTACGGCAAACCCTAATAATTATATGTCGCGAGAGAATCTCACACCGAGGCGAATTCCCTATCTGGATATTTTCACACTGCCAACCGACGGCAATGTTGGTGGCGTAGCTAGTGGTACAGAACAGTATTATTCTTTTGATTACGGCAACGTTCATTTTGTTAGCCTTGACTCGCAGCTGTCCGCACGAGACAAAATTCAAAGGGATGCCATGCGTGGCTGGTTAATCGCAGACCTCAGCAGTAACCAGTTGGACTGGACCGTCGTCATCTTCCATCATCCACCCTATACCAAAGGCAGCCATGACTCTGATGAAAAGCCCTCTTCATATTTTGGCATAGACACCCCCATTATTGATATGCGAAAAGAATTTACGCCGGTTTTTGAGGACTATGGTGTCGATTTGGTGTACGGCGGCCATAGTCACTCCTATGAACGCTCTTACTATTTAAACGGACATCGAGGCGATGCAAATTCTTTTGATACTAAAATTCACAGTGAATTGAACAGCGACGGTAAATCGGCGACTGGCTATGGCGGCGAAAGTTACTTCCAAGTAAGCCCCGGCAGCCAAAAAGATGACAAAGTTGTTTATACCGTGGCGGGTAGCTCCGGAAAAGTAAGCCTCAAAAAAGGTAAACTTGACCATCCGGCGCACACTGTTCAGCAACATGATCCCGAGCGCCGCCGTGGCCTAGCGGAACTCGGGTCAGTCGTTCTCGATGCTAGCAGCACCGAACTCACTGCGCGATTTATTAATGAAAAAGGGGAAGTCCGCGATACTGTTGTCATCCGTCGATAAGAGTATCGCGATCGACGACGACTGCCGTTTAATCGCCGACTGGTCAGCCAATGAGTCAACCAAACATTATCCGCGCTCGAATAAGTCTGGCTGTGATTTCTTTGTTGTGCTGTGCTGGGCACGCTTTTTCACACCCGGGAGATGAACACAAGCTGGAACAGCTTAACGCGGTAATTACGCAACAGCCATGCTCGCAAAACGCCTATATACAGCGCGCAGCTCTTTACACACGAACGGGGAATTATCCACTCGCTGAAAAAGATTTTGACGCCGCGCAGACCCTAGGGGATTTATACCTTGTAAGCCATGAACTTGGTGCCTATTATTTTAAAATCAAAGAATATGTCACCGCTATTAATCAGTTCACCAATTATCTAGAACATTATCCCAATCATTACCCAACATTGGAATATCGTGCCAAAGCTTATCGAGAAATTGGCAAGACTAAAAAATCACTGGAGGATTTCAGTCACTTTTTAGAAACATCGCCCTATACTAACCCTGGACATTATCTCACCGTGGCGCAAATTATATTATCGGAAACCGACCAAGGAAACTCGATAGGCGATGCTATTAGCATCATCGACCTAGGAATATCACGCAGCGGAAACTCTCCACAACTGCAATCTTTTGCCGTACAACTAGAGATAAGTCGTGGGTTTTTCGACGAAGCACTGACACGCCATGAATCACTCAGAGACACTACCTCCGCCAGCCCAAGATGGCATGTTGAAATGGCTGAAATACTGGTGACATCCAAACAGTGGGGGAAAGCACGCGACCAACTTAATCAAAGCGCAAGAAAGCTGGCCGACTATAAAAAAACACCCGCCCGAGAAAAACTATTAGTACGCATCGAGAAGTTACAACGCCATATCTCGAAAAAATTATAACTTAACAAAGATACCTACTCAGGTATTAAGGGCGGTCTGTAGACCGCTATACTTCGGCTGGTCAATAGCCACTTGATTGGCAACCGTGAACCGTAAATGTCGCTGGAGTTCCTCCGACTCTAAAGATATTGAACCCGCGTTTAACTCCCGGCACAACTGCCACCGTAAATCTAAAATTGATTGACTATCAGGCTCGCCTAACAAAGATTGTAAGCGGTCAAGTTCTAACTCATTTGCCTGTGGTCCGAGTTCCAGTTCTCGAACAACAATACTGACAGAATTTGCAGCAACTCTCGCCATAAAATTGGTTCTTCCCTCTGTTTCCGCCATAACCTGCTGCTGAAGAAAGTCTTTAACACCTATCAGTAACTCATCCACTCTCGGCATTCCAACATCATCCGAGCTCGGCGCATTTGTAACTAGTTCGACCAATCCGGGCATTAGCAAATTTACGCAGTCAATCTGCCCCTCGGACGAACGTCGACCGATAGCTGCTCGTTCGATACTTTTATCCGGCCCATTTCTGTAGTGGTCCGCCATACCCAAACACGTAACAGCCCACCAGAAAGAACCAAAAATCTCCCAAAACTTCACATGATCCCTGTTCACTGATACACCACAAACACTCTCATAGCCTGAAAAAAAATCGTCATAGCTGCCAAACCCCCCTACGGGTAACTCACTATGACCAAACCTCCAAGAGTTTGTACAAATCCACCCCAAATCGCGCATAGGGTCGCCAATATGGGCTAACTCCCAATCGAGAACCGCCTCCACGCCTTCTGGAGACACCATGATATTGCCATTGCGGTAATCGGTATGGACCAATGCCGGCGTATAGTTTTGAGGAAGGTTATCTAACAGCCATCGTCCGGTGTAATCGATCATAGGCTGTGGTGATTGATATTCCAGATAGCGAGCCAGGGTCTGTTCAACATGTTCTTTAGGGGTGATTGGTAATAATTTTTTGTCGAGTCCAAAGGACTCCAGCTTGATAGCGTGAACCCTAGCCAGCACTTCACCGCACTCAAAAGCAAGACGTGGCCTAATCTCATCAAGTGCCGGAATTTTTACAATTCGCGCTCCGAGTGTTTCACCCCCCAGCCACTCCATAATGAACCCTTCACCAAGACCATCGCTTTCGCTTAGTACATGATGAATAGTAGGCGCTGGCACACTGGCAGCCAGTGCCGCCTGCATCAGCAATGCCTCAACATCGAGGCCCGGGTAACCAGCCGTTCTTTCTACATCGGCACCACCTGGCGCTCTGCGCATCGCGAGTAATAATTCCACCCCGCCCACAAGGACTGTCAGTCGATAGGTCTCCTGACTTGCCCCTCCAGACAGGCGTTCGGCCTTAACCAACTGCTGAAACTGAGGAACAAATCGATGCAGACAATCACTTAACTTGCTATCGAACTCTGTCACGACTCACTAACACCCTTGGGTGCTCGCTGGTCCATAAAACCAAACATATAGCCCGCAACACGACGCATTTGAATCTCTTCTGCGCCTTCAGTAATACGGTAGCGACGGTGATGGCGGTAGATGTGTTCAAATGGCTTATGTCGGGAGTATCCTAATCCGCCGTGCACTTGCATCGCTCTGTCTGCCGCTTCACAACAAAGTCGATTAGACCAGTAATTACACATGGAGACCTTATCAGAAACAGAAAATGCTCCGTACTCATCCATCTGCCACGCAGTTTTATGAATCAGCGCACGTAACATTTCACATTGTGTCTGCAACTCCACTAATGGAAATTGAATACCCTGGTTAGTAGCTAACGGTTTACCAAAGGGAGACCGATGTTTAGCATATTCTATCGACTCATTGATACAAAACTGCGCAGCGCCAAGCGACGACGCTGCTTGGCGAATCCTATTTTCATTAAAGAAATGCTGAACCACGCCCAAGCCGCGGCCTTCACCGCCAAAAATGGCATCGTCGCTTACCCTGACATTGGTCAAGGACACGGTGCCATGGTCGGTAGGCATATTGAACGTCCACAGCATTTCCTCAACTTTGAAGCCTTCGCTCTTCATGGGTACAAGGAATGCAGTTATCCCTCGTCCATCTCCCGCCTTGCCACTGGTACGAGCAAAAATCAAATCATAAGGCGCTTTATGAATGCCTGTGTTCCAAGTTTTACAACCGTTTATAACCCAGCCATCACCGTCACGCTCCGCATGGGTTTCCATATAAGTCGCATCAGATCCATGCTCGGGTTCGGTAATACCAAACGCAAACCCCAGCTTGCCCTCTGCCAAGCCATCTATCCAATCTGCTTTTTGTTTATCTGTACCATATTGAATCATCAACAGTAGGCCAACATTATTGCCGACTATCGAATGTTCGTTTTGCAAATCGTTATGCAAGCCCAAACCTTTAGCCGCGAGATGCTCTCGAATGATCGCCATCCCCAAATTGGTTCCATCTTTACCGCCATAGGACTGTGGGGAAGCATACCGGTAGTGGCCCGCTTCATCAGCTTTGCGCTTAGCTCGGTGCAATAGCGCTTCCCATTCTTCATTAGGCAACCCCCCCCGCTCCCAATCTGTTCGAGCATCTTCCCGACGATGATCAAAAAATCGCTCATTGTCGTTTTCTGCCTGCATCGGTTTTATTTCTCGATCAATAAATTCATCAAGTTCTTGCAGATAATCGTTGAGGTCCCTAGGGATATCGAAGTTCATTGTCACTCCACACTGAGAATTGTCATTATTGTTTTTTTCTAATACGCATGACGATGCGCACCTGTTTTATTGTTTTTTACAGGCCTGAGAGTAATCATTCTGAAAAAGTTAGGCAATCTTTTCGGCAAAAAATTATTCGGCTCCCCACTGATCAGCTATTAAGGTCGCTTAATTATGACTCTCTCAGGTTGACTATACGTACGCTACTCACCACCAAAGGCAGCCAAGCGCACACTCCTGCATCAGAGCCCAAGCACAGGCTAGCGTTTCTCTTGATGAAGCCACACTCCTAAGACGTTTTGCCAGGATATTTTTATCATTGTGGCTGCAGTGCCGTCAAAATACTCGCTGTTGTAAGCCACAATATTTGCAACTGAAACTCGCTATGCGTAGGCATCAATAAGAACACACCCCAAAGTGCTACCGATGATGATATTATCTTGGCCCTGTTTAACACCCTACATAACAACAACAAACGATAACAGAGGCAGCTATGTATACCAAAGTTCACGATTGGATAGCCACTCATGCTGGCACCAGGCCCAATGCAATCGCTATTACCGATTTATTTTCCGAGCGAGAATATACCTATGCGCAGATGAATGAGCGGGTCGCCAAATGTGCAGGCTTTCTGCGCGATGGACTGAATATACAGCAGGGTCAGCACGTTGCTATTTTGTCTCAAAATAGCAGTGACTTCATGGAAATTCTCTTTGCCTGTGCTCGAATAGGCGCAGTATTAGTCCCACTGAATTACCGCTTGGTTGCCGATGAACTCGATTTTATTACCGGTGATGCCGAGGCCAAAGCGCTATTTTGCGATGCTGATTTTTTGGAAGTGGGTAAGGAAGTTGCCATGGGCTGCGATCTTCCGCTGATCGACATGCAGGGAGACGGTTCTAAAAGTCGCTATGAATATGGCCTCGCAGAAGCAGTACCGATATACCACATGGTCGACCAAGACCTCAGCGCCTTATGGGTGATTATGTATACCTCCGGCACCACCGGCAGACCCAAAGGCGCACGAATAACTCACTATGTCATGCAGTCTAACAACCTGAATAACATGTCAAACTCCAACATTACTCAATCATCTATCTCTCTGACGTTTATGCCCGTGTTCCACATAGGTGGGCTCAACTGTTATACCGTGCCGACATTATTTGTTGGTGGACGCATCTTGATGATGAGGAGCTTCGATGCCGCAACAACGCTCGCCGCGCTAAACAATAAAACAGTGCAGGTTACTCACTTTCTTGGCGTACCTGCCACCTTCCAGTTTATGTGCCAACATCCGGACTTTGAGCACTTTGACCCGTCAGGTATCGAATTAGCGACGGTGGGAGCTGCGCCAATGCCGGTTCCGCTGCTTAAAATCTGGATCGAAAAAGGCCTGCAATTGCAGCAAGGCTATGGCATGACAGAAACCGGGCCTAGTGTCTTTTCACTGCCGAGAGAATATGCCTTGGAAAAAATTGGTTCCTGCGGGAAAACGCTGATGTTCACCAAAGTCCGCATTGTTGCTGACGACGGCAACGATGTGTCGGCCAATGAGATTGGTGAATTATGGGTACAGGGTGGCAATATCATCGAATCTTACTGGAATCGGCCCGAGGCTAACGTAAAAGATTTTGTCAACGGTTGGTTTCGTACCGGAGATGCTGCCCGTATCGATGAAGACGGATTTTATTACATCGTCGATCGAACCAAGGATATGTATATTTCCGGTGGCGAAAATGTTTATCCGGCGGAAGTAGAAAATACCATCTATCAACTGGAGGGTATCACTGAGGCCGCAGTTATTGGCTTACCTGACGAAAAATGGGGAGAAATTGGCTGTGTTGTTGCAGTATTGAAGAGTGGTAGTACCTTAACTGAAGAAGACATACTCAACCACTGTGACGGGAAAATGGCAAAGTTCAAATTGCCTCGCTCCGTTCGGTTTATCGATGCACTACCAAGAAATACTACCGGTAAAGTGTTGAAAACTGTCCTTCGCCAACAAGCACAGCAGGGTTAATCCTGGTCTCTTATTCAGGCATAAAGCAGCCAGGCCTAGCACCCTGGATGCTTGCTGTGCGCTGGGATGGCTGTATCACCGTGAATTAGAGGCCCATACCCCTCATCACAACCTGCTTCGCCCTTTTTGTATTGCCTAAATGTAATTAAGCAATCTTTTAAGCCAGTGGTAGAATGGGGTATATTGAACAACTGTATAAGATATTACTCAAAGGGGTAACACCATGATATCTATCACCAAGGCCGGAGCTGCAGCCTTACTCTGCACGCTCATTTTCGCCGGACACGCAATGGCGAAAGTTGATAGCGCCGACGATTTTATGTTGCTAGATCACACTGGCAAAGCTCAAAACCTTTATTATGAGAAAGATGCCAAGGCTATCGTATTAGTTGCACACAGCAACAGTTGCGACATGACAACTGACAACAGCGAAACCTATAACGCCTTGCAACAAGACTATGCCGACCAAGGCGTAAAAGTATTAATGATCAATTCGGATCAAAAAGATTCTCGGGGCGCGATAGCCGCTAACGTAGAACAGAACGGGTTAAATGTTCCCGTTCTGCACGATACCGCGCAAATTATTGGCTCGTCGTTGGAATTAACCAACGCGGGTGAGGTTCTAGTCATCGAGCCTAATAGTAAAAAAATCGTTTATCGGGGAAATGGCAGCGCTGATCTGCGCACCGCTCTCGATTCGCTGATTGCAGGCGAGCCTGTTAACGTCGCGTCGATAGCGTCTAGCGGCTGTGAGATCACTTATCCCCATACAGAAACAGCAAAAACGATTAGTTATGCTGATGATATTGCGCCAATTTTGGTCGACAACTGTACGGCTTGTCACTCACAAGGCGGTATCGCACCTTGGGCGATGACTGAATACAGTATGATTAAAGGCTTTGCTCCCATGATCCGGGAAGTGATTCGCACCAAACGTATGCCGCCATGGCATGCAGACCCCGAAACGGGTATTTGGGAACACGATGGAAGCATTTCTAACGACGAAATAAAAACACTCGTTGGCTGGATAGAAGCCGGCGCTGAACGTGGTGAAGGCCCGGACCCGCTGCTAGAGGTTAAACCTTTGGAATCTAAGTGGACTTTAGGTGAGCCTGATTTGATCTTGGAAGTGCAGGCCTATGATATTCCCGCAACTGGCGTTGTCGACTATGAATTCCCAGTCGTGCCAAACCCTCTCGGCAAAGATGTTTGGGTAAAAGCAGCAACGATTATCCCAGGTGATGGCCGAGTCGTTCATCACGTGTTGATGGGGTCCGGACCTATTCCTGAAACAAAAGATCTTGGATCCGTGTTCGACAATTACATTATGGGTTATGCCGTTGGCAACGAGTCTGCTGAGCTGCCAACAGGTACCGGCGTTTTTGTTCCTGCTGGAGAAGCATTTTTACTGCAAATGCACTATACCCCCATAGGAATAGCAACCACAGACAAGACACGTGTTGGGCTTTATTTTGCCGATGAACCCCCCGCTAACTTTTTGCGCACCCACGTTATTGTTGATACTTCAATTAAAATCGAACCGAATTCAGCGGCACATGAAGAGAACGCATATTTCACCTTTTCCGATGACGCCACTTTGTATTCGTTGACCGCACACGCCCACTATCGGGGGAGCAGTGCAAAATACACCGTAGAATACCCTAACGGAGATTCCGAGGTTGTATTGTCAGTCCCAGTGTACGATTTTAACTGGCAGCGAACCTATACCTTTGAAAAGCCATTAAAGTTACCTAAGGGCAGCAAAATGGTTTACAGCTCTACATTTGACAATTCTGCTGACAACCCCAGCAACCCTAACCCCGACCGCACTGTGCCGTGGGGATTACAATCTCATGATGAAATGCTCTATGGCAGCATGAGTTTTGAATGGGACAATGAAACCTCTGAAAAACCTATCTATACCAAAGAGGATACTAGAGCTGCGCAGATGATAGGCTTTATGGATACCAATATGGATGGCTTGCTCATGCTGGAAGAACTACCTGAAAGCTTCGGCAAACGGCTAGCACCCATGTGGGGATTACTCGACGCAAACCAGGACGGCGGACTCGATGTGAAAGAGCTAAAACCACTGTTGGCTCAATTGGACAAAGCCCGCGAAGCGAAAAAAGTGGCTAGCACTCACTAAACGCAGTACCCGAGCGAGGACATTACGTCCTTGCTCTCAAAAAAAGCCAGCCTCATTGTAAGGCTGGCTTTTTTTTGCCAACTCAAAAGGTCAACATCGCTTTACTGATGTTGACGCGGTAAATCATGCTGCGGTTTATTGATCACAGGTCACAACTGCGCGCTTCTTAGCGGAAAAAAAAGAGGGGGGGGGAGTAAAACAGGGCAGCTTGCGCGCCAACGGGGGTTTATGCGGCGATGCCAATCACAGTGGCCATATGGGACAAGAAATTAACTCAGCGAACGCAAAACAGACAGGAGACTTGGCGTGTCTATGGTAACCACGCCAAGTGAGTAAGGCTAGATTTAGAAGATTTCAAACAATCCAGCAGCACCCATACCACCACCGATACACATAGTCACAACACCATACTTGGCACCACGACGCTTACCTTCCAGCAAAATGTGACCCGTGCAACGAGCACCTGTCATTCCAAAAGGATGGCCAATGGCAATAGAACCGCCATTAACATTGTATTTTTCAGGGTCTATTCCTAAAAAGTCCCGAGAATACAAACATTGACTAGCGAAAGCTTCGTTAAGCTCCCAGATATCAATATCTTGCACTGTTAAGCCTGCACGTTGCAGCAACCGAGGAACCGCAACAACAGGACCAATACCCATTTCATCTGGCTCACAGCCGCCAATAGCAAAACCACGAAAAGCACCCAAAGCCTCAACACCTCTTCGTTCTGCTTCTTTGGAATCCATCAACGTGACTGCCGCAGCACCATCAGAAAGCTGCGAAGCATTACCCGCAGTAATAAATTGATCAGCACCTCTAATAGGTTGTAATGATTGCAAGCCTGCTAAGGTAGTCCCTGGACGATTACATTCGTCACGATCAACCACGTAATCAACGATGGTTTCTTCGCCTGTTTCTTTATTGCGCTGAATCATCTGAGTTTTCATCGGCACAATTTCATTGGCGAAGAGCCCGGCTTCTTGTGCAGCGGCCATACGCAACTGGCTCTGCAGTGAATATTCGTCCTGTGCTTCGCGGCTAATATTGTAACGTTCGGCGACGATGTCGGCTGTCTCGATCATCGGCTTCATTAAGCCGGGGTACTGATCAAATAAAGGCAGGTCATTGGACAGTGTAAATGGACCACCGGGCTGGGACAGAGAAATAGACTCTACACCTGCACCTACAGCAATAGGCACACCATCAGTAATGATACGGCCAGCCGCCGTTGCAATAGCATTCAGGCCCGAAGAACAATGACGGCTAACAGTGAAACCTGACGTAGTTACGGGACAACCTGCCTTCAAAGCAGCAAGTCGACCAATATTATTACCCGTAGTGCCCTGTGGCGTGCCGCAGCCGACAACAACTTCTTCGACTTCTGCTGGCTCAACCCCTGCACGCTCGATCGCATGCTGCACAGCATGACCCGCCATGGCGGTACCAGTGGTATTATTAAAGCCACCACGAATGGATTTGGCTAAGCCCGTGCGGGCTACGGAAACGATAACTGCTTCGCGCATAGTTCTCTCCTAGTGTATGTGTGATATTAATCGAAACGGATAATACACACTATTTCCAACAAGATCGAATGCCTGAGAATTAGCACTTACTTCAGAGGGCCTTGTTTAGATTTCCTCCATCAGTAGCGATGTCTAGACCCCAAGCCAATTGTCAAAGAAACGACCCCAAAAACGAAACAAGGGCCATGAATGGCCCTTGTATATGCGCGGTTAAACGCGATCGATGGGCTCTCGCCTAAGCGGGAACGACATCGCAACTAATGGTTTGTTACGAGTTAATCTCGAACAAACCAGCAGCACCCATACCACCACCGATACACATAGTGACAACACCGTAGCGAGCACCACGACGACGCCCTTCAATCAACAAATGGCCTACCATCCGTGATCCCGACATACCAAATGGGTGGCCAATAGCGATAGAACCACCATTAACATTCAGTTTATCCATGGGGATACCCAAAACATCGCGACTGTAGACGACCTGACTAGCAAATGCTTCGTTCAGCTCCCACAAATCGATGTCATCAACCGTTAAACCGGCTATTTTCAACAATTTTGGTACTGCCAAAACAGGACCAATACCCATTTCATCAGGCTCACAGCCACCGACCGCAAATCCGCGAAAAGTACCCATGATATCCAGACCACGGCGCTCAGCTTCAGCACGCTCCATCAATACCTGTGCAGAGGAACCATCAGATAATTGTGATGCATTGCCGGCAGTGATAAAAGCATCTTCACCCATGATTGGCTTCAAACTAGCAAGACCTTCTGCCGTTGTAGAAGGACGATTACAATCATCGCGATTGGCAACAGCTTCCTGCTCAGTAACTTCTCCTGTTTCTTTATTCATCACTTTCATGATGGTGTTCATGGGAACAATCTCATCATCAAATTTGCCTGCTGCCTGACCTGCGGCACAGCGTTGCTGGCTGATCAGTGAATACTCATCCTGAGATTCCCGAGAAATATTGTAGCGACTAGCAACAGTATCAGCTGTTCTGATCATAGGATACCAAAGGCCTGGGTAAGCTTCATAAAGCTCTGGCTCGATGGACTGCTTAGGGTCAGCAACCGCTTGCAAAGAAATACTCTCAACACCACCGGTTACCATGACATCAACGCCTTCGGCGATAATACGACCAGCACCCATGGCAAGCGACTGCAAACCAGAAGAACAAAAACGATTGATGGTGGTACCGGAAGTAGTCACAGGGCAACCTGCAGACAGTGCCGCGTTACGCGCAACATTCATGCCTGTACTACCTGCACTGGCTGCATTACCAAGAATAATGTCGTCAACATCAGCGGGATTCAGCTGCGCGCGCTCCATGGCATGCTGGATTGAGTGAGCGGCCAATTTTATGCCATGTGTGTTGTTAAATGCACCGCGACCCGCCTTTGTAAGCGCTGTGCGAGCGGTAGATACGATTACTGCTTCTCTCATGATTATCCCTCAATATTGGGTTTTAGTGTTCTAAGTGTATTTTTCGGGCACATATCTTACCCTTAGAGGTAAAAAAATGTAACAAAGTTGAAGATTGCGATCAAAAAACGCGCTGTTTTATGCATTTATTACAATATCGTCATCGTGGGGTCATACCTGACACCCCCATACCGCTGCTATTGCTTGACACAGCGTCTTCGTTGCCGGTTAATTAGGGCGCAATCACAAGGACTACTGGTACCCAATAAATGATCTCACAAACGAGCCCGATCAAAGCTAACTATGCCAGATAACGCAAGCCCTACAGCAATACTCGCAGACCCGCCAAGTATTGTCGGTCCACTGACCGAGACGATTCAACACGCTTCTGACCTCGTATGGGATACCCTTGCCGCTAATACCCCCAGGGACTTACATTGGGAAATTATCCTACTAACTCTGGCTATTGCGGCTTTTATTTGGCTGATCAGGGGCGGACATGGAGCACGAGGTGCCGATGGGCGGGAAAGAAAAGCAAGTTTATTGCAGTTTTTATTACCTAAGGATATCTACAGTCATGTTTCGGCGCGAGTAGACCTTTGGCTATGGATAACCGAGCGTATATTGCGCCCATTCTGGATTGTCGGTTTGCTAGCCACTATCGGCTCAGGCACCGAAACGGCGATGATCGGATCACTGGAATGGATTTTTGGGGCATCACCGGCGATGCAATCCAACTACACATGGATGTTACTCTACAGCTTGTTAACACTACTCTGCTACGACTTTGTGTTCTACGCCATTCACTGCGCCATGCACAAGGTGCCTGCCTTGTGGGCCCTTCACAAGGTGCACCATTCAGCGGAAGTCTTAACGCCGCTCACTCGCTCTAGGGAGCACTTTATCGCAGGTCCCATTTGGGCTGCTGGGGGCGCGCTAAGTTACGGCTTTATTGGAGGAATATTTGCCTGGCTGTTCGACGGCGGCATCACCGCCGCTACGTTATTCAACATCGGGTTTTTCGCGCTACTGTTTGGGTTTAATGGCTCCTTTCGCCACTATCACGTGCAGTTCCACTATCCACGTTGGTTATCAAAATGGCTGCATAGTCCCGTTATGCATCATGTTCATCACAGTTATTTACCGAAACACTGGGACAAAAATTTTGCCGCAGTAACCAGTATCTGGGACCGTCTCTTTGGCACACTCTACATTCCTGAAAAAGATGAGTACACACCTTGGGGTATCGGACCGGCAACACAGTCAGAATATCGCTCTTATTGGCAAAATACCGTCGGGCCCTTTCGTGACTGGTATCAAATGCTAAAGTCTGGCGACTCCCCCCAAGCTGGGGCCGCCGACCAGCGCGAATAATTTGCCACGGTTAGAGACGACTATATATCTATGACGAGATAGCCCATAGCCGTCGTCTTGGGTTTCTTAAGCTAGAGAACGAATAAACCGATCAACGCCTTCCAAACCGCTCGCATCCATAACCCGAATCGATTCAGTTCCGATAATTGCTATATCGACAAAACCTCTAACCGCGTCAATGTCGGCTTTTTCCTTAATACCGAAACCTACCGCTAATGGCAGGTCTGTTGCCGCCCGACTACGCCTGAGGTAATCACTGATATCTTCGGAAAAATCAGTATTCGCACCAGTGACACCTGTACGAGCCACACAATAAATAAACCCACTACCGGTTTTTTCGATAGTCTTCATTCGCGCGTCACTAGAGTTGGGGGCAAATAGAAAGATCGGATCCAGTTGTTGCTGCTTCATCGCTGCCGTATAGTCCTGCGCATCTTCCGGGGGAATATCAGGAACGATAGAGCCTTTGATACCAATGGCTTTCATTTTTTCTGCGAACGGCTGGAATCCGTATTTGTGCAAAATATTACAGTAGCTCATGAAAAGAAATGGAATATCAAATTCACTGCAAATTTTTTCTGCTGTTTCAAAGCAGCGCTCTAACGTGGCGCCATTTTCAAGAGATTCCTGACTGGCTTTCATAATTACTGGACCGTCAGCCATCGGCTCCGAGAACGGAATTTGCAACTCCATCAAGTCCACACCTGCGTTCACCATGGTTTCCACCAAGCGTAAACTGTCGTCAAAACTGGGATACCCCAATACAATATGGGTCATCAAGAGAATGTCTTTTTGCTGCCGCCGCGCTTTAATATAATTTTCAAGATTCATATTGACGAGCCTTTTCTATAATAAATTGTTTCCACTTGGGGTCATCAAAGGCGTCCGCAATCGTGAAAATATCTTTGTCGCCACGGCCAGACTGATTAATGATGATGGTCTGATCGCTGCGCATTTTGGGTGCATCTTTAAAGGCCTGAGCGAAGGCATGACTAGTTTCCAATGCTGGAATAAGTCCTTCCTTTTTCATCGTTAAAGATAGGGCATCAATAACTTCGACATCGGTAGCCGACTCAAATCTGATCCTACCCTGGTCGGCAAGATTTGCCAGCAGCGGTGAAATACCGATGTAATCGAGACCAGCAGAAACACTGTGAGTCTCGTTCATTTGTCCATCTTGATTTTGCAAAAAATAGGTTCGAAAACCCTGCGCTACGCCAACCGTTGCATCATTGGAGGCTATTCTCGATGCATGTAAATGTGTATCAATACCGTGACCACCAGCCTCGACGCCAACCAGCTCGACATCGTCATCCATAAACCCCTGGAATATTCCCATGGCATTGGAACCACCGCCGACGCAGGCATATACACTGTCGGGTAACTTTCCAGTTGCCTCCAGCGACTGCCGCCGTGCTTCCTTGCCAATTATCGACTGAAAATAACTGACCATCTCGGGAAATGGTGCCGGTCCGCAAGCCGTACCCAGAACGTAATGTGTATCGTCCATATTGGTAACCCAATCACGAAAAGCTTCGTTGATTGAGTCTTTCAATACTCGAGTTCCCTCTTTAACAGGGACTACGGTTGCACCCATGCGCTCCATCCAAAATACGTTTGGCCGCTGTCGAAGGACATCAATTTCACCCATGTAGATGGTGCACTCTAAACCAAATTTAGCGGCCATGGTGGCGGTGGCAACACCGTGCTGGCCCGCTCCCGTCTCAGCTATAACGCGCTTTTTCCCCATCCGCTTGACTAATAAGCCCTGACCCATAACGTTGTTAACTTTGTGAGCACCGGTATGATTCAGGTCTTCTCGCTTGATATATATTTGCGCGCCGCCAAAGTGCCGGGACAAATTATCTGCGTAAGTGAGCGGTGTAGCACGACAGGAATAAGTACTCATCAGATTTTCATATTCTTGCCAAAAATCTGGATCTGCCTTTATTTCAGTAAATTTTTCATTCAGTTCTTCAAACGTTGCATGTAAGACTTCGGGAATAAATGCCCCACCGTACTCACCAAAATAGCCAGCTTTACCTTCAGCCATGGTTTTCAACTCCAAGGGTTTGTGAAAATTCAAATTGATCGGTACGGCACAGCATTTCACAGTAGATCGGTGCCGTACTTTGAAAACTAACTGTACGTTTTACTAATATTAACGGACCATCCCATTGCAACGCCTCTGCCTGCTGCGACGTTGACTGTGCTATCGAAAACGTCTGTAGTGTTTTAACGGGCTTTTCGTGATGTGTCGTTTGAATAAAGTCTGACAACCTTAGCGATGCCAAGTCCACAGCATCGAAGGTGGGCAGCTCTGCCGTCGACAAATAAAACGTCTCGATCATCAAGGGCGTTCCGTTGTTTTTACTGAGTCTCGAAAAACGCCAAAACTGCTGACCGGTCACTTCATCCGGCAATGCAGAAGATCTTCCAACGATCATCAGCGGCTCAATTATTTCAAAAGGGTCCGCAACGCCACCCGCATGCAGTGCTGCTGATGTGCCTGCCATCGACAGCAAGTCCAATCGTTTAGGAGCCGTTTGCAAGACATAAGTGCCGGAACCTCGCTTTCGCTCCAAATATCCCTGTCGAATCAACCACTCCGTCGCTTGCCGCACAGTCGGACGACCAACCGTATAGCCGGTGGCCATAGCTTGCTCAGAAGGTATTTTATCGCCAATGACATAGACACCACGACGAATATCAACCAACAGCTCTTCAGCCAACTGATAGTAAAGGGGTACGGGACTTGTGCTATCCAGGGAGTTCATAGCGAAGGAGCATAGAAAGTTTTGGTTAAGTTGTCAAGACAACTTAACCAAAACTAGAGGGGATTTATTGGCCAAATTTTGGTGCGCGTTTCTCCATATTTGCCATCACCGCTTCTATCTGGTTAGGAAAACCAATTAATTGATCCTGCTCCCGGGACTCGGCTAACAGAATATCCTGAGGGTGCTGGAAAGGTGCATCGTTCAAAATCCTCTTGGCACCACGGATCGCATCAGGATTTCTACCGGCTATTTGCTCCGCTGTCGCCAGTGCAGCAGCAATTGGATTCTCTATAACGCGTGTCACCAATCCGAGCGCTTGTGCCTCTTCAGCGTCAATGACTTTGTTGGTATAGGTCAGCTCTCTCAATACGTCATCACGCAATAATTTATGCATGTAGGGTGTTGCACCCATGTCTGGTACCAGACCCCACTTCATCTCCATGATAGATATTTTTGTACCGGGGGCAGCATAGCGGATATCAGCACCCATGCTAATCTGGCAGCCACCGCCATAGGCGACACCATGCAGCGCCGCAATCACCGGGACAGGCAACTCACGCCAAACCCAGCTGGTGTATTGCGCTCGATTTGCCAAACCGTGCGTACGCCTTTCAAGCCGGCCGAGCCCATCATCGCTAGACTCAGCGCTACCATCAGAATTTCCGTTAGCCATATTAGAGAAGTTGCCCATATCTAAACCGGCACAAAATGCACGCCCCTCACCGGAAAGCACCACTGCACGAACATCCTTGTTCGTTTTCAGACTCTCGCCTGCTTCTATAATGCCAGCGAACATGGCTTCATCAAGGGCATTCATTTTATCCGCACGATTAAGACGAACATGGGCAATATGGTCTTGAATATCTACTATGACGCGATCTTCCATTATTTTCTCCAAAGTTTTTCCAGATCAATACTGTTCTGCTGACTATTAAACGAGTTCTCCTCACAAAAGTACAGACAGAACCAAAAGTACCGATTCAATAATCCAAACAGCCAGTAAACAATTAGAATGGTCGCCGCCATTCAATTCGATATGAGTGATCAGGCTCTGTGCCTAAAAAACTGACTTGTGACGATCAATGAGCCAACTATAATAAATGACCACAAACCTCTTGCTACAGGAAATATCCATGCACCTACAACTCGAAAAGAAAGTCGCACTAGTAACTGGTAGTGATCGTCGTACGGGTGAAACCATTGCCGAGTCACTGGCGGCGGAAGGCGTTACCACTATTTTTCATGGCAACGACGAATTACCGGACAAACCCTTCGCTGTTTGCGGTGATATAACCTCGGAAGCAGGATGTCATCAGGTATTAGAGCAAATCACTGAGCTGGGATTGAGCGTTGATATACTGGTCAACAACTTCGGCTCGGCTGATCGCCACAGCTGGGACGATTCGACAACAGAAAAATGGCTTGAACTTTATCAAATCAATGTGCTGTCGGCCGTAAGAATGATTCAAGGGTGCATCCCAAATATGAAACAGCGGGGTTGGGGCCGTATTATTAACTTGGGAACTATCGGGTCTCACCAGCCCAACAATATCATGCCGGCTTATTACGCGGCAAAAGGAGCAATGGCAACAATGTCGGCCAGTCTAACTAAAGAACTTGGGGGCACAGGCATCAATGTAAACACCGTTTCTCCGGGACTCATTCGTACGGAACAAGTTGAAACCAGCTACAGAAACATTGCGACTAAAAAAGGCTGGGGAGAAGACTGGGATGAGATAGTCAAGAAGCTCGTCGCAAGGGATTTCCCTAACCCCTGTGGTCGTATTGCTGAACGGGAAGAAGTCGCAGACCTAGTTACATTTTTAGCGAGCCCCCGAGCCAATTTCATCAATGGCCAAAATATCCGAATCGATGGTGGCGCAATTAATTATGTCTAACCGATTAGCTTTCTTGGCCCGGGCCATCAGTAACTCTTTCAATTGGCTCACATACGCTGCGGCAATGTCGGCCGTTTTTCAGAGATTTTAACCACCTTTAAAACAACTCTCTCATACCCATCAGCTTAATCTTATCATTCATCCATCATTACCGTCTGATCGCTGAAAGCTTGATCCGAATCAAACCTTTCTAACCGAGAAGTGTAAGGATATAACTCTTGAAAGGTTGTTAAATGATGATGGCGCAAGGCTAAATTAACAATATTTAATACCTGATAAAAAGCCTGAAAACCACATGACCAGAGCTTATCAACGCACCCTATTTTTTATTAAAAGCGCTATAAATCAATAACTTAATGCCTAATATGGACACAGCTATTGGCCTCTATATTGTTGATTAGATAGTGAAAAATAGACAGTTCACAACTATTAGTCATTAGGCCGCTCTTTAAGCTACTGATTTTATTTCCAATCTAATGACAGTTAGACCACAATAGATTGATCATAAAAAAACCAATAGCTAAAGAGGACACGGCGATGACGACCAAATCGACTAAGCGTTTACTAACCCTAGGAGTGCTGAGCTGCGCTTTGTTCTTCTCCTTATTCGGCATACTGGTCTCCACCGCATCCGCCGCTCCTATGCAAACCGCCGCAGCCAGTGACAGTGTTGTTGGCATGCGCGTTGATGATTTTGAACTTCTCGATCATAAAGGCGCTGCGCACCGTCTTTACTATTATGACGATGCCCCTGCAATTGTGCTGATGGTTCAAGGTAATGGCTGCCCGATTGTCCGTAATGTGATGCCCGGCCTTAGGGCTGTTCGCGACGCCTATACTGATAGCGGTGTTAAATTTTTGTTGTTGAACTCAAATTTGCAAGACAATCGGACAAGTATCAACGCCGAGGCTGAAGCATTTGGCTACGATATCCCGGTGCTCGTTGACAGTAACCAACTCGTCGGAGAAGCGCTAAAAGTTTCTCGCACCGCCGAAGTTTTCGTCATCGACCCGAAATCTAAAAAAGTGGTTTACCACGGCCCAGTTGACGACCGAGTGACCTATGAAGTTCAAAAAGAAAAAGCTGATAACAATTATTTGGCCAATGCCCTCGATGCCGTGTTAGCGGGTGAAAACGTAGCCATCGCTGACGTCGACTCACCGGGATGTATCATTAATTTCCCTGAAAACGACAAACGCGATCAGCATGCAGATATTTCCTACCACGATACCATCGTACCGCTGCTCGAAAAGAACTGTGTCGGCTGCCATCAAGTCGGTGGTATTGGTCCATGGGCGATGAGCAGTTACGAAATGGTTAAAGGGTTCTCGCCTATGATTCGCGAGGTTATCCGCACCGATCGCATGCCTCCCTGGCACGCCGATCCTGAAATCGGTCATTTCCTTCGCGATAAGAGTCTCTCGGCCAACGAAATAAAAACGCTGGTTCACTGGATAGAAGCGGGCTCACCCCGCGGTGAAGGTCCTGATCCATTAGCAGAGCCACGGGAGCCGCTGAAAGAATGGCCCCTTGGTAAACCAGATCTAATTGTTAAATTGCCGGCATTTACGGTTCCCGCAACAGGTGTTGTTGATTATCAATACCCGGTTATCGATAATCCATTAACCGAACCAAAATGGCTAAAAGCCAGTACGGTTAAGGTCGGCGCTCGTGCAGCCGTTCACCACGTATTGAGTGGGATGATGAAGGAAAAGCCTGCAAATGGTCGCGGCGGCCAAAGAGACTGGGGCTCATCTATCGGCGGCTATGCGGTTGGCGCTGAATCGAATATTGCCCGCCAAGACCACGGTACTTATTTGCCCGTCGGCGGTGCTATTGGTTTCCAGCTTCATTACACCACTTTTGGGAAAGAGGCTGTCGATCAAACGGAAATCGGATTGTACTTCTACAAAGATGATGAACTTCCTGAACTGATGACTCGCCGCTCTGTTGTTATCGATGTGTCGATAGAAATTCCTGCAAACACTGCAGGACATGAAGAGACGTCGTATCTTGAATTTCCGCAGGACGCAATTTTATTAGGCGCGTTCCCTCACGCCCACTATCGCGGCCAATCGTCAACGCTAACTATTCGCTATCCTGATGGCAAAGAGGAATTATTACTGTCACTGCCTCGCTACGACTTTAACTGGCAGCGGGATTATGAGTTTACAGAACCGGTAGAGGTTCCCGCCGGATCCAAACTTATCGCGGTCAATGCCTATGATAATTCTTCGCAAAATCCTGCCAACCCCGATCCCTCTGGGGTTATTACTTGGGGTGAACAGTCCCACGAAGAAATGTTATTCACTGCCATATCTTATCGCTGGAAAGGTGAAACCCGGGTCAATCAGACACCCCAGTACAGCAAGCAGCTCAATGATACACGTATGTTTGGTATGCTTGATGACAACGTTAATGACCTACTAGAAAAATCAGAGCTGAAAGGACGGGTCGGTAATATGATTGCGGCCAGCTTTGACCGACTAGATCGCGACAGTGACGGCGCCCTCAGCCACGATGAATTTGCCGCAGTTGCAGCTATGATGGCTCAACGGTAACTCGCTCACAGAAAACATCAAAAGGCCCGTTAGCTGACGCTAGCGGGCCTTTTTTTTGGCTACAGATCTTTGACATGGGATTCTTTGACTTAGCCGGCAGGCATGCATCCTGCTTATTCAGCTGGCAGTTCTAGCCGCCAATAATCCTAGGGAATAAAAAAACCTCTGAACCCACCGGAATAGGTGTCTCCCAGTCATCACGAATTATTGTGCCATCAATAGCTACGGCAATACCTTCTTCAAGATGATCCTCTAACCTTGGATAACGATCGATAAGTCGCGTTAGCAATTCACGAATGGTCTTCGCCTCAACTTCCACTGAGGTAAGACCCTTCAAAGAATCTACCAACGACCCTGATAGAAAGACTTCCATGTTGACGTCCTTAACGAGCGCCTACCTAGACACCCGCCTCATCCAATGCTTTCAAGATTCTCGGGGGAGACATTGGTACTTCGTACATTCTGACACCCACGGCATTAGACACTGCGTTACCAATTGCACCCAGCGGTGGCACAATCGATGTCTCACCCACACCACGTATCCCGTAGGGATGGCCAGGGTTAGGTATCTCCAAGATTTTAGTATCAATTGACGGCAGGTCAGAACAAACGGGTATCCTGTAATCCAAGAACCCCGAATTCTGCAAGCGGCCGTCCTTGCCATAGATGTACTCCTCATTAAGAGCCCATCCAATACCTTGAGCCGCTGCGCCCTGAAATTGGCCTTCAACGTAGTCAGGATGAATTGCCTTCCCGGCATCTTGCACAACGGTATACCGAAGAATCTGAGTCTTACCTGTCTCAGGATCAACTTCTACATCAACAATGTGTGATGCAAAGGAAACACCTGCGCCCTCGGCGGTAGCTTCATGGTGACCAGCGATTGGACCTCCAGTACTACCCGCTTTTTTAGCAATATCTTTCAACGTTAAGGGCGACAGATTGCTGTGTTCTTTACCGTTTGCTCGAGCAGAACCGTCTTCCCAGGTCACTGATTCAACCGGAATTTGCCACATTTTGGCGGCCCGCTCTTTTAATACATCAACCGCTTTTCTTGCTGCAAAGATTGCCGCCATACCGGATGAGAATGTGCCACGACTTCCCTCCGTCGTATCATTGTGACCCAGCGACGATGTATCACCAATATTGACCTTAACGTCCTCATACGTAATACCTAATTCTTCCGCTGCAATCATCGCCAGTGACGCTCGCGCACCACCCACATCGATTGTACCTACGGTCAAGTTAACCGTACCATCGGGACCAATATTAAGATCACTACACGTTTGACCGCCGATATTGAACCAGAAACCGCAAGCTACACCGCGACCTTGATTCTTACCAAGCTTAGCTTTCATATGAGGATGATCACGCACGGCTTCCAATGTTGGCTCGATACCGATGGGTCCCCAGACCGGACCATAGGGTGCTTGCGTACCTTCTCGGGCTACATTTTTAAGTCTAAACTCTACAGGGTCTATACCGAGCTCTTTTGACAATTGATCTATCGTACTTTCAACACCAAAAGCCATCATTGGTGCAGAAGGAGCACGATAAGCAGCCACTTTGGGACGATTACACAAAACGTTGACGCCTATCGCCTTATTGTTGGGAATGCTGTAACAGGCAAATGCCGTCATCCCACCCAAGGTGCCCCACATGCCAGGAAAAGCCCCATTCATATACCGGCATTCAGCACGAGCGGCAACGATAGTGCCGTCTTTCTTGGCGCCAATTTTAATTTCCATCGATGTTGAACAGGTCGGACCTGATGCTTTGAAAACCTCTTCGCGGCTCATCACCATTTTTACGGGGCGATTTGCCTTGCGGGACAGTGCCAGTGCAATCGGCTCCATCCAAACGTGGGTTTTGCCACCAAAGCCACCACCAATTTCAGACGACGTCACTTTTAATTTCGCAATATCCATTCCCAGTAATTGGGCACAGGTATTCCGATAGGAATAATGCCCCTGAGTCGTTACCCACAACTCACCGGTACCATCTGGGCTGACACTCGCGAGACAAGCGTGAGGTTCAATATAGCCTTGGTGTGTTTGCCCTGTTTTATAACTGCGCTCTACAATTACATCAGCTTCGGCAAAACCTTGGTCGATATCGCCTTGACCAAATTCACCCTTATTGATCAGATTGCCGTGTTGACCTTCCGTTGCATATCGAGGTTGTATAATGGGGGCATCATCTTCAAGAGCTTCATCCACATCTGTGACATGGGGCAGCTTTTCATAAGTGACTTTAATCAGTTTTAATGCTTTTTTCGCGGTAGATTTATCGATAGCAGCAACGCCAGCCACCGCATGCCCGTCATACAGTGCACGATCGCGTGCCATCGAGTTTTCGAGCGTATCGAAAAGCCCTGCATTGCCCTCGGTCAAATCGGGCAAATCGGCCGCTGTAATGACCGCTTTTACACCAGGTAACTTTTCAGCTTTGGAAATATCAATTTTTTTGATACGCGCATGTGCGTGAGGCGAGCGCAGCATCAAAGCGACTAATTGCCCAGGCGCATTCATATCGGCACCGTACCTTGCTCGCCCTGTTACTTTGTCTATTCCGTCAGGCCTTTTGACTCGGGAGCCGATAACCTTGAATTCCTGTCCTGTATATTTTGGATCATTCATAGTCGATATCTCCTACACCTTCTTTTTTTGTTCTACTTTCGCAGATCTTTTGCGGCTGCCTGCACGGCTTTTACAATCTTATCGTAGCCAGTACATCGGCAAAGATTACCTGCGAGCGCATATCGAATTTCTGTTTCTGTCGGATCGGAGTTTTCATCTAACAATGCTTTTGCTGCGATCAGAAACCCCGGCGTGCAGATACCACATTGAAGCGCGGCATTATTAATAAACTGTTCCTGCAAAGGATGCAGAATTTGACCGTCTGCCATGCCTTCTACAGTGGTAATCGCTCTGCCTTCGGCTTCGGCGCCAAGCACCAAGCAGGAACAGACAAGTTGGCCGTCAAGAGTAATACTGCAGGCTCCACAGTCACCGGTGCCGCATCCTTCTTTAACGCCCATCAAGCCTAGCCGGTCTCTGAGCACATCCATCAAAGACTCATCTGCCGGACAAACATACTCAACTGGATCGTTATTAATTGTTGTCGTTACATGAACACCCGCCATCACTTACCCCCTGCTCTTTCATAGGCAATTTTTGCTGTACGCTTGGCAAGAACACCTGCCACACGCCGTCGATATTCTATCGTGCCACGTTTGTCATCAATAGGATTACAGGCTGAGGAACAGGCAGCTGCGAGCGCCTCTAAAGCCTCATCATCCAGCTTTGTCCCGATAATAGCCTTGGCCGCTTCCTTAACCAATAGTGGTGTAGGAGCAACAGCACCTAACGCAACTCTTGCGGATTCAATAACACCTCTTTTCAGTTTGAGGCTAATTGCAACACCCACTACCGCAATATCCATTTCGGTCCTTGGAATAAACCTCAGATAAGCATCAGCAGAATTTTTTACCGCAGCAGGTAGGGTGATAGCCTCAATCATCTCTCCTTTTTCAAGGATCGTTTGACCAGGTCCGGTGATGATTTTTTCCACCGCCACTGTTCGCTTCTTCTTGCCAACAATTATAGCTTTAGCCCCGGCTGCAATCATTGCGGGGACACTGTCTGCAGCGGGCGAGGCATTACATAAGTTACCTGCCATCGTACATCGCCCTTGCACTTGATCTGAACCAATCAGATTTGTCGCTTCTACGACGCCCGGCCAGGCTTTCAATAACGCTTTGTTTTTACCCAGCGTCGCGCCCGATATTGCAGCGCCAATCTTGAACCCTGTCGCGGTCTTTTTAATCTCTGTCATCGCGGGGATACGCTTGATATCAACCATAAGATCGGGCTCAATCGTGTCCAGTCGCAACCGAACCAGCAGGTCGGTCCCTCCGGCCAGAACATAAGCTTGACCTTTTTCTTGGGCCAGCAGAGCGACCGCTTCTTTGGTGGTCGTTGGTGATTCGTATCTCATACAACCCTCTATTTATTCTAGATTTGGAGCGCGAAGTGTATCGTGTGTAGACCGGAAGCAACAGCGCAAATTTTATAACGTTCAGAAGCCGCTATTTTGCCCGCCAGAGACGCTAACAATGCATCGACTGAACAGTTCTGCCGTGTCTTTTTGAGACCATGCAAAGCCATATTCTAATTAATCAATGACTATTTACTCAGCAATGTGCCGTGAAGACCTCCGCCGAATTTCCGGTTGACCCTAATCAAATCAACCGGAAATACTTAACGCGCTGTTGACGATAACTGACTTTATTTAGTGCCCTTTAAATTCTGGGGCTCTTTTCTCGACAAATGCAACCGCAGCCGACTTATGGTCTTGCGTTGTCATACTACGAACCATATGACCACATTCAAGATCTAATACTTGAGCCAAAGAACCCTGTTGTGCCATGTTCAGATTTTTTTTCATATAGCCAATCGCTATCGTGGGCAAATTCGCTAAATACTGAGTATATGCTCGAGTTTCTTCTTCGAGATTTTCTGCACTTACAAGCTTATTAGCGAGTCCAAGTCGATAGGCTTCGCTTCCCAAAATAACATCTGCCGTGAAGTATAACTCTCGAGCTTTAGCAGCACCCAGCAACTGTGTCATAAACCAAGAACCACCGTAGTCGCCTGAGGCGGCTATCTTCGAAAAGGCCGTAGTGATTTTAGCATTATCGACGACCATCCGCAGATCGCAAGAGAGCGCTAACGATAGACCCGCTCCAGCACAAGCGCCGGGGATAATAGCCAGAGTCGGTTTAGGCATTTCATTAAAAAGTTCACTGATTTTGGTGCCTTCTCGGAGGTTTGCAGCGAGCTCGTCCACGGTCAGTGGCTTGGCGGTATCGGAACCTGCATCGGCTGCAAATCCTTTAACATCACCTCCAGCACAAAATGCACCACCAGCACCAGTGAGTACAACCAACCTAACTTCAGGGTCGTTAGCCAAACGGGGCACAGCTTCCGCTAACGCAGACATCATATCTCCACTCATCGCATTGCGTGCATGTGGGCGGTTCATGATTAAAGTTGCCACGCCATCTTCAAATTTTTCAATTAAGTCTTCGCTCATTATTTCAAATCCTCTTATTTTTAAATTAGATGTTATATCTGGATAAATTGCTGATCAATCATATTTTTAAAGATTAACCTTACCATTGCCGGTATCCCTTAGGAATAGTCACCGCAGACTTCCAGAGTGAAGTCAGCTGAAAAACGGCGCTTTAATACACAGGATCCTTTAAAAAATGTAAGATCCCGTGCAGAAGACCAAAAAACAGCGGGCAATGTAGGCAGCAGTAGAAATGAATGCAGAAAATAGTAGCATTGACGGAACGGGGATCCCAGACACGCATTACGATGTCCGTGACACCTTTGGGCTAGACGTCGACATTAAAATCCCTGGGTTTTCGACAGTCTCTGAGCACGTACCAGAACTGGATAAAACCTATCAATTTAACCATGAAACAACCCTCGCAATTCTCGCAGGGTTCTCCCATAACCGCCGAGTCATGGTCCAGGGCTATCATGGTACGGGTAAATCAACACACATTGAACAGGTCGCCGCACGATTAAAATGGCCCTGCATTCGGATAAATCTTGATAGTCATGTTAGTCGCATGGACTTAATTGGCAAAGATGCCATTGCCCTGCAGGACGGCAAGCAAATTACAGAGTTCAGAGAAGGCTTATTACCATGGGCACTACAACGACCTTGTGCTTTGGTCTTCGACGAATATGACGCCGGCAGACCTGATGTTATGTTTGTTATTCAGCGAGTATTAGAAGTCGAGGGGAAACTAACATTACTTGACCAAAGTAAAGTTATCAGCCCCCATCCATCATTTCGCCTTTTTGCAACAACCAATACCGTCGGACTGGGAGACCCTAGCGGCTTGTATCACGGCACGCAGCAAATAAATCAAGGACAAATGGACAGATGGAATATCGTGTCGACTTTAAACTACTTACCCCATGAAAAAGAAACGGACATCGTGGCCGCTAAATTACCCGATGTGGATAGAAGCCGATTATCTAATATGGTTTCCGTGGCAGATCTGACAAGGCAGGGTTTCATCAATGGCGACCTGTCAATCGTCATGTCTCCTCGCACCGTTATTATGTGGGCAGAAAATGCGCAAATATTTGATGACGTAGGTTTTGCCTTCCGACTCACATTTTTGAACAAGTGCGATGAAACTGAGCACAGTATCATCGCTGAGTACTATCAACGATGCATGGGTGAAGAACTACCAGAATCCAGCTCCAAGATTATATTGGCTTAGTACACATTTTTTAGGCTTATAAGAAACCTGTCTATTTATTGGTATCGGTTTGGGAATAACATTGTCAGATTCAATAGAGCTTTTCAAAAAGGCCGTTACATCAACGATGAAAGCAATTTCTGGTAACCATGAGCTCGATGTTAGCTTTGGTCACGGTAGGGCTTACCACAAAGGAAATCATGCTCATATACCACTTCCGGATAATCACATAACAGAGGAAGAATTGGCGGCATTACGTGGGGCCGCGGATCACTTCGCCCTCACAGCAAGATATCACAACGAGGAAAAACATCGTCAAAAAAGCCCCTCAACTCGGTTAGCTCAGGACATTTTTAATTGTGTCGAAGATGCGCGTATTGCAGCTATTGGCGCCTCTTTAATGAAAGGGGTTGGACATAATCTATCAGCAGAGTTGGAAAAAAAATGTCGCGAGCAGGGTTATGGTGGCATTAACCAACAGCGTGGCGCTACCCTCGGAGATGCTGTCGGCTTTTACATCCGTGAACAGTTAGGCATAACTCTGCCACCGACTGCAGGTCATTTACTTGCGCTATGGCGAGTGCACATCGATTCTCACATTGGCAGTCGTTGTGCTCAGCTCAATGATATAAAATTTGATCAAGAAGCGTTTTCAAAAATCACCTGTCAAATGATCATCGATTTAGGCTTAGCCGAAGAATCAACCGAGGAGATTACCGAAGGAGAAACCGAAGACCGTGAAAATCAAGGCAGCGAAATAGGCTCGGACGCGAGCGATGAAATTTCAAATCAAGACATACCCAGTCATTCAGACAGTACTAAAAAACTGGGTGCTGAACTCCCGACGGAAGCTAGCACCATCGGCAGCGCAGACTCTGAAGGAAGTTCAGGCGAGCCAAAAGAGACAATCGACACTGTAATCAGTCCTAGTCGAGGCGAACTGAAAGAAAGCCATTACAAGGCATATACCAATGTGTATGACGAAATAGTTGTTGCCGATGAACTCTGCGATGCAGCTGAACTCGATCGATTAAGAGCCCTACTCGATAAACATTTACAACAATCTCGGGTTGTCATCGGTAAATTTGCAAGCCGTTTGCAGCGAAAACTGATGGTACAGAAAAACAGAAACTGGACCTTTGACTTAGAAGAAGGACTACTCGACACATCAAGACTAACCAGCGTAATTCTAGATCCCTTGCAGCCGTTGGTATTTAAACAGAAGAAGGAAACTGCCGTTAAGGACACCGTCGTTTCATTACTAATTGATAGCTCTGGCTCAATGCGTGGACGGTCAATGACAGTTGCAGCTATGTACGCCGATATTCTAGGTCAAACCCTAGAGCGATGCTCAGTTAAAGTTGAAATATTGGGCTTTACCACTCGCGCTTGGCGTGGGGGTCAGTCAAAGCGATTGTGGTTGCAACAAGGAGAACCACTGCAACCAGGTCGTTTGAATGATCTGCGTCATATTATTTATAAGTCAGCGAACATGTCGTGGCGCAAATCGAGACGAAACTTGGGCTTGATGATGCAGGAAGATCTTTTGAAAGAAAATATTGATGGAGAGGCATTACTCTGGGCTCATAATAGAATTGTTAAGCGCCCTGAAGATCGAAAAATACTCATGGTGATTTCTGATGGATTACCCGCGGACAGCAGCACCCTGCTTGCCAATTCGAGCAACTACCTTGAACAACATTTACAATATGCGATTGATAAGATTGAAAACCACAGTCCGGTTGAGCTTGTTGCTATAGGCATAGGACATGATGTAACAAATCATTATCGACGAGCAGTGACAACAACGGATGCTGAGCAATTGGGTGACGCGATGACGGAGCAGTTGATGAACTTATTTGCTGATCGAACCAATGCCTAGTAAAACTTGCGCAAGCATGCGACAGAACGTGTTTTGGCTTAAGCAATTGACAACACCAGTGTTGGGTAAAAACCTGAACTAGCCACCGGTCACAAAATGAAAAAAATAAACTTCACTATCTGGAGCGACCGGTTCAAGTAAGGGGTCGATAATAATTACATCATCAATCGCTATTGCCATCTTATCGAAGGAACTCTCTGTTAACTCAGGATAGCGCTGTATCAACTCCGTCACTACATCTCGAAAGACGCGAGCATCAACTACAAGATTATTTTCTCCAATCAATTTTTCAAGTTCACTAGGGAAAATAACCGTCGCCATACAAGCTCCTGAATGAACTAACTATTTGCCTGTATCACAGCCAACACATTAGGAGGAGAGCACGGTAAGTCGGTAATTGGCGCATTAATAGCATCGCTGACAGCATAAGCCGTGGCTGCCAATGGTGGAATAATACCCGTTTCACCGACACCGCGAACGCCGAACGGATGCGCAGGGTTAGGTACCTCCACTATCACTGTCTCTATCATCGGCAAATCTGAAGCCAGGGGAATTCGATAATCAAGAAACCCAGGGTTCTGTAAAATTCCTTTGTCGTTGTAGACATATTCTTCGTTTAACGCCCAACCAATTCCCTGAGCGGCCCCACCTTGATATTGGCCTTCAACATAACTAGGATGAATCGCTTTACCCGCATCCTGTATAGCAGTGTAACGAACCACATCCACTTTTCCAGTTTCTTTATCAACTTCAACGTCGCAAATATGAACGGCAAAGCTAGGACCGGCACCACGAGCATTAATATTCCCCTGCCCTGAAATTTGACCCCCCGTTCGATCTGCGGTTGCACAAATTTCTGCCGCCGAAAGTTTTTCAGTGCTACCAACATTAATAGCAACGCCATCGACCCAATCAATGGCATCTACCTCCACACTCCAGACTGAAGCGGCACGACTTTTCATCTGTCTAATTACATCCTTTGCGGCTTCGACAACCGCCATACCGGTAGCAAAGGTTGTGCGACTGCCCCCGGTGCCGTCGTTATGTGCAATATTTTCAGTGTCAGCGACGATGGTTTTAAAATTATCCGCAGCGATACCCAAGGTTTCCGCTGCCATCAACTGCATTGATGCACGTGACCCACCGATATCAGGGGAGCCTTCAACAATAGTTCCAGTGCCATCACGATTCATATTGAGTGTCACACTCGATGAGCCACCAATGTTGAACCAAAACCCCGAAGAAACTCCGCGGCCCTGATTGTCTTTTAAGGGCTGTTGGTAGTGAGGTGAATTCTTAGCCGCCTCCAAACACTCGACCAGTCCGACTTTTTTTAACTTCGGCCCATAAATTGTTTTTGTTCCCTCTTTCGCAACATTTTGGAGGCGAAAATCGATAGGGTCTATCTCCAGGCGAGCAGCCAGCTCGCTGATTATCATCTCTGCTGCATACTCTGCTTGCGGTGCACCAGGCGCCCTGTAGGCGGCAACCTTGGGTTTGTTAACAACCACGTCAAAGCATTCAACAAACATATTTTCAACGTCATAAGGAGTAAATGCAGTCATTCCCCCGAGACGAGCGGGAGAGCCTTTAAACGCACCAGCTTCATAATGCAGTTTCCCTTGCATTGCTGTGATAGTCCCGTCATTTCGTGCACCGACTTTTATCCAGTTTCGAGTGGCCGACCCAGGTCCAGACGCTTTAAAAACTTCATCCCGGTCCATCAACATTTTTACCGGGCGTCCTGTTTTTTTCGACATTAACAGCGCTACCGGCTCGAGATAGACCGTGGTCTTGCCTCCGAAGCCACCACCAATTTCACTGGCAATAACTTTTAATTTACTGAGGCTCATATGCAATAATTTTGCGGTGGTCGACCGAACATCAAAATGACCTTGAGTACTGCACCAAACCATCGACTGTCCATGTTCGTCATACCTAACGGTACAGGCATGAGGCTCGATATAACCTTGATGCACCGTCGGGGTATAAAATTCTCTCTCGATGACAATATCGGCTTGAGCAAAGCCCGCCTGTATGTCACCTTTCTTTAGCTCAACCACCGATGCCACGTTTGAAGGTGTGGTTGGAGTCTCTGACAGCCCTTTTGTGAACATCGTTTGATGAAGAATGGGCGCATCTTTCGCCATAGCATCGCGTACATCAAGAACCGCAGGCAAAATATCGTAGTCGATATCAATTAATTCGAGCGCCTGTTCGGCTATTTGTTTCGATATCGCAGCAACTCCGAGTATTGCATGACCGTGATATAACACTTTACCATCTGCCATTAAGTTTCTTGCCAAATCTAACAGATCCTCAGTACCTTCACCGGCAGCAACAATTTCAGATGAAACGCCGGGGAAATCATCATATGTAACAACAGCCATTACCCCAGCCAAGGCTTCTGCTCTGGAAGTGTCAATATTTTTTATCATCGCATGGGCATGAGGACTGCGTAACATTTTTCCCCAAATCATACCGGGTAACGACAAATCAGCACCGTAGTTAGCGCGCCCCGTTACCTTTTCAAACCCATCGGGACGAATACTGCGAGTACCAATATATTTATAATTATCAGCGGCAATAGCTTCATCGTTATTTTTCATCATGCCGCTCCTCTCATCGTTTCTGCAGCATCTAGAACAGCTCGAATTATCTTGTCATAACCGGTACAGCGGCAAAGATTTCCTGCCAAATAATAACGGGCCTCTTCCTCTGTAGGCTCAGGGTTTTCCTTCAACAGTGCCTGCACAGAAACGATAAGACCTGGCGTACAGATACCACACTGCAAAGCGGCGTGTTCAAGGAATTTTTGTTGAATAACATTCAGTTGATCTTTGTCAGCCACACCTTCAATAGTACCAATAGCCTTGCCTTCGGCCTCAGCCGCAAGCACCAAACAAGAGCAAACTAGCCGATCATCGACGGTTATCGAACAGGCGCCACAATCACCGGAGCCACATCCTTCTTTAGTCCCAGTAAGCTGCAGATCATTTCTCAATATATCCAACAGCGTCTCACCTGGATTACAAAGAAACTCAACAACATCGCCGTTAACCATTGTACTGACATGAATCTTGGCCATTGCTACTGCTCCTGTGCCCGTTGCGCTGCAATACTTGCCGCTCGTTTTACCAAAACACCCACGACATGCCGACGGTAATCTGCCGTCCCCCGTCGATCAGTGATGGGTTTTGACGCCGCTGAAACGGCAGCTGCAGCTGCCTGCAAGGCGCTTTCTTCTAATTTAGAACCGAC
>TARA_B110000879_G_scaffold40625_1_pt1 | contig 37374 bp, 36 predicted proteins | sample TARA_B110000879 | Tara Oceans TARA_B110000879 (sample SAMEA4398094) | marine metagenome | biome: Polar Biome; feature: [SRF] surface water layer (ENVO:00010504); material: water (ENVO:00002006), including particulate matter (ENVO:01000060) such as... | depth 5 m
CCCAGAATACGGTAGGCGATCCCGGGTGTATCCGGAACACCCAATATGCTGAGCTTGGCTTCGTCGCGTGTAAAGGCAATGCCTGAAATTGCAGGGCTCTCCATCTCTAAACTTTCCTCTAGACTTATCAGTGTACCTGGACCATCTTGAAAACTATGTAAGACCCGCAAGGGTACATTATATTTTCCAGCGAATTCAACCGCTCGGATTTGCAACACCTTAGAGCCTAAACTCGCCATCTCAAGCATTTCTTCGAAGGTAATATGCTCCAGCCGGCGCGCCCGCTCAACAACTCGCGGATCGGTAGTGTATACACCGTCAACATCTGTGTAAATCTGACATTCGTCAGCTTTTAAAGCCGCCGCTAGCGCCACCGCAGTCGTGTCGGAACCACCTCTTCCGAGTGTAGTGATATTGCCATCTTCGTCAGAACCTTGAAACCCAGCAACGACGACAACCCTACCCCGCTTTAATTCAGCACGGATATTACTGCCATCAATTTCTTTAATACGGGCTTTATTATGCGCGCTGTCGGTCAGTATTTTCACCTGCGATCCCGTAAAAGAACGCGCCGGACAGCCACGCTTATTCAGCGCCATACTCAGCAAAGCGATAGTCACCTGTTCGCCCGTTGATATCAGTACGTCTAATTCCCGCGGCGTGGGCTGACTCTGAAGCTCATGAGCCAGCCCAATGAGACGATTGGTTTCGCCACTCATAGCAGACACCGCGACAACGATATCATGGCCCTGACGACGAAATTCCGTGACCTTGTCAGCCACTGCCTCAATGCGCTCTATGGTACCAACCGAAGTACCACCAAATTTTTGTACAATTAAACTCATTATCTAAAACTACTTCTCTTATCAATCATCACTTAATACCAAAGGTCGATCATTTGCGGCGCTCTATTAATGCGGGCTAATTAAACACTAAATACCATTAAAATTAAACCAGCTAGTATCAAGATTACGTTTTAACGGCCCTCGCCAATTTTTTGCCGTCAGTTAGTGCTTTCCAACCCAAACAGCTACAGACGCCAATGCTGACGGCAGTGCGGCAATATCACTTCCCGCGCCTTTGGCCTTATCTGGTTTTCCACCGCCCTTTCCTCCCACTAATGGGGCAAAGTATTTCATTAGATCGCCAGCACGAACTTGCTTGATTAAATCGCTGGAAACACCACAGGCTAAATTAATTTTATCACCATCAATACTGGCCAAAAGAACGACTGAAGAGCCTAGTTTATCCTTTAATTTGGACACAGTATCGTCAAGCGTTTTCATGTCAGCGGCTTCTAGCTGGCAGGCAACAACACGAATCCCATTCACATCAACAGCCTGATCCGCTAATTCACTACCGGCCGCTGACGCCATTTTCGACTTCAACCTGGACAGTTCTTTTTCCAACTGCTTATGACTCTCAAGCACTTGTTGTATTTTACTGGCAACATTCTCCCTCGAACCTTTAACCAGTGCCGCGATTTCCCCAATCCGTCTTTCGGTATCACTGAACAGTGCCAGCGCGGTAGCACCCGTAGTTGCCTCAATTCGGCGCACACCCGCAGCAATACCCGATTCAGCAGTAATTCTCATTAGGCCGATATTTCCAGTTCTCGATACATGCGTTCCGCCACAAAGTTCTGTAGAAAACCCATCATCGCCCATCGCCAAGACTCGAACCTGATCGCCGTATTTCTCGCCAAACAACATCATTGCACCCAGCTCACTGGCATGGTCCATGTCAGTAACCGTTGTGGTAACTTCACTATTGTGCCGAATTTGTTGATTAACTATTGTTTCGATCTCAGCCAACTGATCAGCCGTCAGACCTTCGAAATGAGAGAAGTCGAAGCGTAATTTTTTCGAATCAACTAACGAGCCTTTTTGCGTTACGTGATCACCCAATACCTGTCGGAGCGCAGCATGCAGTAAATGCGTGGCCGAATGATTAAGCGTGGTAGCCTGGCGTACATTCTCATCAACCTGAACCGAAACTTTATCACCTACCGACAAGCCACCTTGCAGAATAACGCCATGATGCAAATGATTGTCGGCGCTTTTGGTCGTTTCTGAAACATCAAATCGTGTTGCTCCGACCTCCATAAAACCACTATCGCCTATCTGGCCACCAGACTCGCCGTAAAAAGGTGTAGAAGCCAACACCACAACACCCTGATCACCTTCTGTCAGCCTATCAACCAATTGGCCGCCGTTGAGTAAAGCGGTAATCTCACATTCAGCCTGCAGTGAATCATAGCCCGAAAATATCGTTTGTCCGTCAATATCAATATCGCTGGGTAATTCCATTTTAAAATGGCTGGCACTGCGAGCTCGTTGCCGCTGGGCATTCATCGCGGCTTCAAAACCCGGCTCATCAAGAGTAAGCCCACGCTCTCTGGCGATATCCCCCGTCAAATCAACCGGAAAACCGAAGGTATCATAGAGCTTAAAGATCGTCTCTCCCGGTATTTCTTTACCGATCAAATTATCAAGATCGGCTTCCAATATCCGCATACCCTGATCCAGGGTTTTCGCAAACTGCTGTTCCTCCGTCAGTAAAACCTTTTCAATACGACTCTGAAGTTTCGGCAGTTCAGGATAAGCAGCACCCATTTCCAGTGCTAATGGCGCCACTAGCCTGTAGAAAAAAGCCTCCTTGGCACCCATTTTGTTACCGTGACGAACCGCTCTGCGAACAATTCTGCGCAGTACATAACCACGACCCTCATTTGATGGCAGCACCCCATCAACCACCAAGAATGCACAGGAGCGAATATGGTCCGCTATCACTCGCAAGGAAGTATCGGTAGTGTCATTGACACCAAGCACCTTAGCCGCAGCATTTAAAAGATTCTGGAACAGATCGATCTCGTAATTGTTATGCACATCTTGCATAACTGCCGCAATGCGCTCCAGTCCCATACCGGTATCAACAGACGGCGCGGGAAGATCAGCCATTGTGCCGTCTGACGAGCGATTATATTGCATGAAAACGTTATTCCAGATTTCGATAAAGCGATCACCATCTTCATCCGGGCTCCCAGGCGGCCCCCCTTCAATTTCAGGGCCGTGATCATAAAATATTTCACTACAGGGTCCGCAGGGGCCGGTATCGCCCATTGACCAAAAATTGTCAGAGGCATATTTAACCCCTTTATTGTCGCCAATACGAATGATCCGTTCTTCAGGCACCAACATCTCATTCTTCCAGATGTCGTAAGCCTCGCTGTCATCCGCATAGACAGTTACCGTTAACTTATCCGCCGGAATATTGAGCCATTCGGCCGCTGTTAAAAACTCCCAGGCGAATGCGATGGCATCGCGTTTGAAATAGTCTCCAAAGCTGAAATTACCCAACATTTCAAAGAAAGTATGATGCCGCGCGGTATAGCCAACATTCTCAAGATCGTTGTGCTTGCCACCGGCCCGAACACACCGCTGGGAGCTAGTAGCGCGCTTATACGATCGATGATCCTGACCCAAGAATACGTCTTTAAACTGCACCATCCCGGCATTGGTAAAAAGCAGGGTTGGATCGTTACCGGGAACCAGAGAACTACTGGCAACACGGGTATGTCCTTTTTCTTCAAAAAAACAAAGGAACGCTTCGCGAATTTCAGAACTTTTCATTATGAACCTTGTATCCATGGACGAGTACCGGCAACTTGCCAGTCAACAAACATCGTCTAAAGCCGAGCATTGTATAGGATTTCAGTACAAAGACCGATAGAGGGAAACATGTTTTGCACACCTTAACGAAGGATTACTCATGATCGAGTCGCACAATTTATCGAATCAATTAAACCAGCTTTTCTTCTGTGGTTAACTGACGAGCTTCTGATTCCAACATGACTGGAATATCGTCGCGGATAGGGTAAGCCAGTCCGCTGGCTCTGCAAATCAGTTCCTGCTTTTCTTCGTCGTAGTCGAGTGGTGCCTTGCTGACGGGGCATACCAAAAGACTCAACAGCTTTTTATCTATCATTGTTACCTCTAATTCAATTAGTCGTTGTTGTTAAGCACTACAGGGGGCATAGGCAGCACCAGTAACTGTGGGTCAATACGAGCCTTTATCCAGTTCATCCGCCAATCCAAATGCGGACCTGTTGCTCTGCCGCCAGCACCGACCTCCGCCACAATATCACCAGGCACTACCTCATCGCCTTCATCCACCAAAACCTTACTTAAATGCATAAGGGTTGATGATACACCATGACCATGGTCGATAATCAACGTGCCTCCGGAGTAAAACATATCTGGATGGGCGAGCGTCACCACCCCTGGCGCGGGTGTAGAAACCGATGTGCCCGTTGGCGCGGCGACGTCAACACCGTAGTGAGGCCGTTTAGGGACGCCATTATAAACACGCTGGCTACCATATACCCCGCTAATCGGGCCTCTCAACGGCCACTGAAATTCTCCGGCAAAATCCAATCGCGGTAATAACTGTGCTCTCGCCTGCCTAACCTCTGCTGCCTCACTGCGAATCCGCTTTAGACTGGCCTCATTTGGACTCATTATTTTCTTCGCTATACCCTCGATCCGCTGAATTTTGTAGTCTCTTTGGCTAATCGCAAGTGATTGGCGGCTCATGTCGCCATTCACCGACATGACTATTAATTCAGCATGAGATTTAGCATCGCGGTCGAAGCCTATCGCAAAGTTACCATCGTCAGCGACCATCACTGAGACACCGTCTAATGAAACCTGACTACCCGGAACGACCTTCCCGACCAGCATACCACCCTGCTGCATTGACCCAACCAACTTTACCTCACCCTTATTTTCATTGGCCGCTGACGTTAACGCAACGCTCAGAGTAATCAGTAAAACAATAAATCGATGCACGTTAAGCTCTCTTTTTGTCTGGGAAAGACCGTATTTGTCATGAGATAGAAACTCTGTACGTATTATAATAGACTGATTTACAGTGTCGAGAAAGCTGGGCAAACAGGAAACAAATCTTATGGGTCGCTATCGCCCACCACGAAAACAGGGGTCATGTTATATCACCCCCGAGGGAGAAAAAGCTCTACGCGCTGAAGTTTATCAACTGTGGAAGATAGAAAGACCGGAAGTAACCGCTGTGGTCCATGAAGCCGCCAAGAATGGTGATCGCTCGGAAAATGGTGACTATATTTACGGTAAGCGACGCATGCGGGAAATTGACAGCCGAGTGCGGTTTCTCACCAAACGACTTGATAGTGTTGAAATTGTCGATCGCACCCCCGCCGACAAAGACATCATTTATTTCGGTGCCTGGGTAACCGTAGAGGATGAAGCAGAATCCAAACAGAGTTATCGCATTGTCGGGCCGGATGAATTTGATCTAGCAAGCAACAAACTTAGCATGGATTCACCCCTTGCAAAGGCGCTTTTAGGCAAGCGTGTTGAGGACGAGATTCTATTTAAAACGCCAGAAGGTCAGCGAGAGTTGTACATCAGCGAAGTATGGTATGAAAAATCATAAACACCTTTCCCCATATCACTGAAGGCGATTTCAACCACTATACATGTATGCTAATGTAATGGCTTATGGGCTCATTGAGTCTTCCTATAGATACATTGAATAGGTATATGAAATCCTCTAACCACTATGACCACATTAGCTGAACGCCGACATCATACTCGTTATCCTGCAGGTCATTTGCAGGTACTGGCAAAATCTCTACGTGATAAAGACGCCAACTGGATAATGGGCTTCGTCAGTACTGTTGATTTTAATCGCTTTGGTATAGGTCTTGAGACTAACCACAATTTTGTCATCGGCGATATTCTCGCAATGGTCATTCGCACAGACGATGCCACACTGACAGAAATCAATGGCCTAATATGTAACCCTACTCAAATCGAGCGCGGTTATCGGTTCGGTATTCGTTTTGAACAAGACAGCGATAGCCAGGAGGACTCTGCCGAAGCCATGATCAACATCAGTGAAGAAATTCTAATGATTGAACGAGATGCCGCCGCAGCCATACACTAAATCATGCGTCATTCGAATAACAGAAAATTTACCCGATCAATGTAGTAATCACCAACCACTTTAAAGATCAATGAAAGAAGGAAAACCTATGAAAGACGAAACACTTGCGATCCATCACGGTTACCAATCAGATCCAACAACCCATTCCGTTGCCGTTCCTATTTATCAAACAGTCGCCTTTGAATTCGATAACGCCCAACACGGTGCTGACTTATTTAACCTGGCGGTACCGGGTAATATTTATAGCCGTATTATGAATCCGACCAATGACGTATTGGAGCAACGGATGGCCGCTCTGGAAGGTGGTGTCGGTGCACTCGTTGTTAGCTCCGGCAGTGCTGCAATCAACTACGCGATTCTTACCTTAGCCGAAGCCGGTGACAACATTGTTTCTACGCCACAACTGTATGGTGGGACTTATACGCTGTTTGCACACATGCTACCGAAGATGGGTATCGACGTCCGATTTGCTAAAGACGACAGCCCCGAAAGTATTGCTGAATTGATAGACGATAATACCAAGGCCGTTTTTTGCGAAAGCATAGGCAACCCGGCTGGCAATGTCGTCGATCTAACGGGCATTTCAGACGCAGCTCATGCTAAAGGAGTTCCAGTTATCGTCGACAATACTGTTGCGACTCCGGTCCTGTGTAAGCCATTCAGTTTTGGTGCGGATATAGTTGTTCACTCCCTTACAAAATACGTCGGTGGTCACGGTACGACACTGGGCGGTGCCATTGTCGATTCCGGAAAATTCCCCTGGGCTGAGCATGCTGAACGCTTCCCCGTACTCAACCAACCAGAACCCGCCTATCATGGCGTGGTATATACCGAAGCTTTTGGTGAAGCTGCTTTTATCGGTCGCGCACGCACAGTACCACTGCGCAACACGGGTGCCGCGTTATCACCGATGAATGCATTTCAACTTATGCAGGGCTTAGAGACATTATCATTGCGAATGGAACGTCATACTGAGAACACATTTAAAGTGGCTGAATTCCTCAACAATCAAGACAGTGTTGCGTGGGTCAGCTACGCCGGACTGGAAGATTCCAAGTACTTTTCCCTGGCTCAAAAATACATGCAGGGCAAACCGTCTGGAATTTTGTCATTTGGACTAAAAGGTGGATTTGAGGCCGGCGAAAAATTTTACGACGCATTGCAACTGTTCAAACGTCTGGTCAATATAGGCGATGCAAAATCACTGGCCTGTCACCCCGCATCCACCACTCATCGGCAAATGTCGCCGGCAGAGCAGAAAGAAGCCGGGGTTAGCCCAGAAATGATCCGCCTCTCAATTGGTATTGAACATATTGACGACATCCTCGCCGACCTGAGTCAGGCCCTGTCGTAATTTACTGACTGTAATGACTGCCGGCGGAACCCTTGAGGAAACGCCGGCTGCTAATTCTCCATAATCCTGCCATAAAGCTCCGCTACCGCCACCGGAAAAAGGCTACCCTAGCCTAATAAAGTTGGGCGTTCATTCCACGGGGCCACTTTAAATAGCAGCAACATACCCGGCACAGCAAGAGCCGCACATAACAAATAGAACGTTGTCCAGCCCATTGATTCCACCAAAACACCCGATAAGGCACTGGAAAATGTTCGTGGCACCGTCGCCAGAGCCGTTAGTAAGGCCAGTTGTGTCGCCGCGTAAACAGGGTTGGTTGCCCTCGCCATAAATGCAGTGATTGCCGCGGTACCAAGACCTACCCCCAAGTATTCCATCGCAATCACCGTCGCTAAAACCCACGCATTATTGCCAACTTCAGCCAAAATAGCGAAGCCGAAAATGGTTATAATCTGAACAAAACCAAACAACCATAACGCTCTATTGATGCCTATCTTTATCATCAAAACTCCGCCAAGTAAGCCGCCGACAATCGACGGCCACAGGGCTGCGTTCTTCGCAATGATGCCAATTTCTGTCAGACTAAAACCTAGATCAATGTAAAAAGGCGTTGCAAGAGCCACTGCCATATTGTCGCCAAGTTTGTAGAAGAATAAAAAAGCAAGGACCAACCAAACCCCACGCCCCCCCAGTCGCTGGGAGAAATCCTGAAACGGTAAGAAGAGCGAATCGCGAAAACTTTTTGGGATCGTCGGATTCAAGACTACCTCTTTAATGACCAGCGTCATTCCCACGCCTAACAGCATAAAGGCCGAGGTAATCATAAAAACCGACTGCCAAGGCATGATGTCAGCCAATATCAGTGACAACGCCCCCGGCACTAATCCTGCTATACGATAGGCTTGCACATGAATGCTATTACCCAAACCCAACTCCTCATCAGGTAAAAGTTCTCGCCGGTAAGCATCCAGGGTGACGTCTTGCGTAGCGCTAAATAAAGCAACCGCGACACTAAGAGCAGCAATCGTTGACAGCTGGCTCGTTGGGGAAAAGAAGCCCAGGGAGGCAACAAATATCAACAGTAATACTTGAGTAATCAGCATCCAGCTGCGTCTTCGCCCTAACGGAAGTGGCGAGTAACGGTCCATCAAGGGCGCCCAGACAAACTTCCAGGCGTAAGGCAACTGAATCAACGAAAAGAAACCGATTTCCTTCAGTCCAACACCTTCTGTTCTTAACCAGGCAGGAACTAGCTGAAATAGAATGTAGAGCGGCAGTCCAGAGGCGAAGCCAGTGAATATGCAAATCAGCATTCGTCGGTTCAAAATTGCCGTCTTTAATTCAGGACTTATCAAAAAACACCCTCAGCATTCGTTTATAGTTGTGTTAACGAGCAATTCTAAACACAATAACCACCTCGGAAATTTGAAGCCACAAAATTTATGGATTACATTCTCCAAGTCAATCAACTACATAAGCGTTATAAAGACGTCAACGCCGTTAATGGTATCAGTTTTGGTATTCCACAAGGCATTTGTTTTGGCCTGCTGGGGCCAAATGGCGCGGGTAAAACCACAACAATCGAAATAATAGAAGGGGTTATCCGCGAATCCAGTGGAGAAATTCTCTATAAGGGTAAACTCCGCGACAAAACCTTTGCGCAGCAGATAGGTATTCAATTCCAATCAACCGCGCTGCCCGACTTCCTCACCGTCAGGGAAGTTATTGAGCTTTTTAGTAGCTTTTATACACAGCCGCAGCCTTTGCAAAAACTGGTCGAATTATGTGAACTCGCTGAATTCATAGACCGAGAAGCCAACAAGCTCTCCGGCGGGCAAAAACAGCGTCTGCTATTGGCGCTGGCCTTGATTAACGACCCGGAAATCGTGTTTCTCGACGAACCGACCACGGGGTTAGATCCGCAGTCACGCCGAAAATTCTGGGATCTGATGACGATGATTAAGTCCAGAGGCAAAACAATTGTGCTGACCACCCATTACATGGAAGAAGCTGAATTGCTTTGCGACGAGCTCATCATCATCGATCATGGTGAAATCGTCGTTCAAGGCTCACCTCGACAACTCTTAGACACGCATTTACCGCATAAACGCGTGTGCGTTGATCAGCAGAATGTACCGTTTAATAGGTCCAATATAGTGGGGGAAATTAACCTGATCAATAACGAAATTGAGATCACAACATCATCAGTCGAACAGACTTTACAGGCTTTAATGGCCCAGCGATTTGATATGTCCTCCCTGAGGGTGCGCAATCCCACCCTTGAAGATCTTTTTATACACTTAACGGGCCACCAATTGCGGGACTAACCCTAACTTCTTGTTTAGCGGGCATTCTATGAAAGAATTTTTAGCCATATTTGTTGCCAGAAATAAAGAATTTTATCGAGACAAGGGCTCTTTGAGCTGGTCGTTTATTTTTCCTATTCTCATCATTATCATCTGTGCTTTTGCCTTTGCTAATCCTGATAAAACGCTGTTCAAAGTAGGCACTATTGGTAGTCAGGACGAAATGCCGTCACTGGCACTATTGCAACAGCCGTTTGTTGAACCAATTGTATTTACGAACTTAAATCAGGCGCTAAAACGTATCCAACATCATCAACTGGATTTGCTCATTAGTATTGACGGGGAATCGAGAAGCTATTGGATTAATACCGAGTCATCCAGCAGCCTCGTTGCCGAGCAGCTTTTCACCCATCATGACAAAAATTTTACCAAGCAGGAAACCAGCGGCAGTAAAGTCCGGTATGTGGACTGGGTAATCCCCGGCGTACTGGGTATGAATCTGATGTTTGGGGCACTATTCGGGATTGGCTATGTCATTGTTCGCTACCGACAAAATGGAGTCCTAAAACGCCTGCAAGCAACCCCTGTAAGCCCGCTGAAATTTTTAAGCGCCCAATTGGTATCGCGCTTAATTATTGTCGTATCTGTTAATGTTATTATTTTTATTGGCTGTAACATGTTTTTGGACTTAATTATTGTCGGCAGCTATGCCAGTCTGTTCCTTGTCACTGTTTTAGGTGGGCTGGCGATGATCAGTATAGGTTTGTTGATTTCCTGCCGAACTGCCAACGAAGAACTAGCAGGAGGATTGCTCAATATTGTCTCATTCCCGATGATGTTTGTATCCGAAGTATGGTTTAGTTTAGACAATGCCCCAGAGTGGCTAGTCTCTATCTCTAACCTAGTACCGCTAACACATATTGTTAAGGCTACTCGTTCAATAATGATTGATGGCGCGACACTAGCTGATGTCAGTTACCATTTAATTTCACTAGTCGGCGTAACTATCGTTTGTTTAGGGCTGTCATCATTTCTATTCAAGTGGACCAAAAGTGATTAATCTCTAAAATTAGTGAATTGTAGCGGTTGATCCAGCTCTTCTTCTCGAAGAACGGCCATAACTTGCTGCAGGTCATCACGCTTTTTCCCAGTCACCCTGACCTGCTCGCCTTGAATTTGAGTCTGGACTTTCATCTTTTTTTCTTTGATGAGTTTGACGATTTTTTTGCCCAAAAGCGTTTCCAACCCGTTTTGCATGGTCACAAGTTTTTTTACTTGTTTACCCGCCGTTTCCACTTCGCCCATCGTCATCGCCAGCGGATCTATCTTGCACTTTATGAGAGCAGATCTGAGCATGTCTTCCATCTGGGTGAGTTGAAAATCAGATTCGGCAATTATAGTTACCGCCAACTCGCTACGGTCGAACTTGGCATCTATGCCTTTAAAATCGAACCGTGTATCAATTATTCGTCCGGCTTGATCAATGGCGTTGGTAAAGTCATGTAAATCAACTTCGGAAACAACATCAAACGATGGCATAAATTACCCCTCTGCTTATCAATGAAGGCCCTAATAATAATCAAAGCCAACGCATACGAAAAGTCTAACACACTCATAAACCATTTAATGAACGTAAAAAAGAAACGCCACCGATACTGCCAACGAGATCATTAACCCTGCCTTCTAATTAAGTGCAGTGCAGTCTATGAATAATCATTACGGGACACCGGAAACGACAATACATTCAACAACCTTTCTTGACTTTAATCGTGCCGAGGCCTACAGTTCGCGAAATCTGTAAATGGTGTTGGAATATTTGCTTTAGCAAATAGACCTCTTAAATGGGAAGTCAGGTGCATTTAGGCCCTTAGCCTAAATAAATCCTGCGCTGCCCCCGCAACGGTAAGTGACAAACGATTGTCACGAGCCCGATACCAGCCTTTTACAGAGTGCCTCACCACGTGAGGCATACAATGGTGATGCGGAGGGCGTCATCTGGTATAGCGTCTCTGCTTATTACCGACTTGCCCCTCCCAAACGCTTTCAAATGATAATTGAATAGATAGGGAATTTATGTCTTTTTACAACTGCACACTTGTTACAGCCATAGCTACGGCTTCACTGAGTAGTTTTGGAGTCTCGGCCAATACTAACGAAATCGAGCAACTAATTGTCAGCGGCACGCGCTCTGAACAACCCTCCGTACAAATACCCGCCAGCATTCAGGTTGTGACCGCGGAGGATATTAAATTGAGTGGCGCCTCCAGTTTAATTCAAATTCTAAACGCGCAGGCCGGCATACAGATTAATGACCTAATTGGCGCAGGCAGCCGCGCTACATCTATTTCAATGCGTGGTTTCGGGGAAAACAGTGTCAACAACGTGCTCGTTTTGGTGGATGGGCGAAAATTAAATAACCCATCATTAGCGGGCCCAGATCTATCCACAATCGCACTGAAAGATGTTGAACGTGTCGAGATCATTCAAGGCAGCGCTGGCACGCTGTTTGGTGACCAAGCTACTGGCGGCGTTATCAACGTCATCACTAAACGGTCAAAGGAACTAAGCGCTAGCGTTGAGGCTGGCAGGGGCACTGACGACCTTGAAGTATACCGTGGGTCTATTAGTCATGGCTTGGACAATGGATTGTTCTATCGTGTCTCTGCAGAGAAGGTGCTGGAAGACAACTACCGCGTCAACAATGAGGCTAATTATTCTAACGTCCTCGCTAATGTTGGCTATGAGCAAACGTCTTTTCGTCTGTTTGCTGAGATTTTGCAAGTCGAGGACAAACTAAATCTACCAGGCAGTCTTAATCGTGCCAGCATTAACAGCGATCGCAAGCAGACATTCAATCCCAGTGAATTCACCAATCAATCCTCTGATGCTTATCGAATTGGCGGTGACGTTCATCTGACTGATAACTGGACAATCAGCGCCGAGTATACCGATCGAGAAACAGACTCGGCCGGCCAGACGTCTTGGGGATTTGATTGGACGGGAACAACCTCTGTTGAAACATTAAACCCTCGCGCTGTCGGTATTATTGCAACCGCCAATGGCGATATTCTGGTAACCAGCGGTTTTGACCTTCAGGACAGTGAATATCAATCCGACCTTACGGGGTCTGATAGTGAGCAGAGTTTATCTGATTTCTATGCGCAGGTGGTCGTTCCGGTTACTGCAAAAATAAGTGTCACAGCTGGTGGTCGCTACAGCGAACTGGAGGAAACTGACAATCTCTCGGGAACAGATAATGACGATGACATCAGTGTTTTTCAAATTGGCGCAGCCTATCAAGTCAGTGCCGACACCCGACTATTTTTACGTCGTGACGAGGGTTTCCGCTGGGCCAATATCGACGAAAATGGCTATAGTGACCAGCCCGTTGGTGAAATTTTAGCGCCGCAAGAAAGTACCTCCTGGGAAGCCGGCGTAGAAACACGTATTGATGCTGTGTCATTTTCTGCATTGCTATATCAGATGACGATCGACAATGAAATCTATTACGATCCCACGGTCAATCTGTTCGGCGCCAACAGCAATCTGGACGAATCTGATCGTGTTGGTATCGTCCTAGATAGCCGCTGGAAAGTCAGTGAGCGTATCAATCTTCAAATAAACTATAGCTACGTAGACGCCGAAGTGAGTGCAGGCTTGTACTCAGGGAATACCGTGCCATTTGTTGCCAGCCAAACCGCAAACTTGGTTGCTACTTTTGTCATCAGCGATAGTTGGTCGATCTATGTCGATGCTCAACACACCGGCAACCGTTATGGTGCCAACGACGACGCCAATAGTAATGGCGAACTAGGAGGCTATACACTGTACAACGCCAATATAAACTGGCAGTACCATCAGTTTTCCGTTAATTTCCGTGCGAACAACCTCACCGGGAAAAAATACAATGGCTTTGAGAGCACAGGTTATAACTATGCTTATCCTGCCAAAGAAGAAACCTTCGAAATTACTGCTGGCTACACGTTCTAAAAGCTTGTCCGGGAGATAAACTCCCGGAACCCTTTTTTACAGGGTAAACTGCGATTGTATAATTTCATTTAGAGAATAATTATGGGTAGTGATAAAAACGCAAAACATAAAGCCAGTATGGAAAAACAGAAAGCTAATGTCGACCATGGCATTGCCAGCGCAGACATCGAACAAGGCGTGGCTGTTTTGTTAACCGGTGACGGTAAAGGTAAATCAAGCTCAGCTTTCGGCATGGTCCTTCGCAGCCTTGGTTACGGGCATAAGGTAGGCATCATTCAATTCATTAAAGGGGTGCAACTTTCCGGAGAAGAAATATTCATTCGCGACCACCACCCCGAGGTATATCTTTATCAGATGGGAACCGGCTTTACTTGGGATACCCAAGACAGAAGCAGTGATATTGCAGCCGCGGAAACGACCTGGACACACGCGGAAAAATTGCTCTCCGACGACAGTTACCGACTGGTAGTGCTTGATGAGCTCACCTACATGCTTGCTTACAAATATCTCGACGAGAACAGGATTCTCGAAGCCATTCGCAATAGACCACCGGAACAATCGGTAGTCATGACCGGCCGCGGTGGTGGCAGTGCGATACGAGCATTAGCCGATACCGTCTCCGAGATTAACGATATCAAACACGCCTACAAAGCTGGTATCAAAGCACGGGAGGGGGTCGACTTTTGAGGCTTCTGCCATCAGTTTTGGCACTGTTTCTCGTATTACTTAGCGCCAACTACGTGCGTGCAGACAACAAGCCGCAGCGGATTGCCTCGCTCAACTTGTGCACTGATCAAATTCTATTGATGCTGGTATCTCGCGACCGTATTGCCTCAATCACGCACTTGGCTGAGCAGCGCGAGTATTCATTTACATGGCAACAGGCACGGGGTTTACATAAAAATACCGGGTTAGCGGAGCAGGTTATTCCATTGCAACCTGATTTGATTATCGCCTCGCACTACTCGCCGGGAAGCGCAGTAAAACTCCTAGAAAAACTCGGCTTTCCGGTAGAAATCGTCGATATTCCCAGCTCATTGGTTAACGTCGCCGCTTTCATAGAAACACTCGGGCTGCTAGTCGGAGAGCCCGCTCGTGCCGCAGAAATAATCACGGAGATGGAACAGAAGATCGCCCGATCTAAGCAACTACTGTCACAGGGAATTCGCGAGCCCATGACAGCGATTACTTATGCCCCTAACGGCCACACTGCAGGAAAACATACCCTGAAGAATGAGATACTCGAGAAGAGCGGTTATCGCAACCTGGCCGCCGATCTTGGCGTCAATTACTATGGCAATCTGTCGATTGAACAACTACTGTTCGCAGAGCCTGACCTAGTCGTTATTGATGACTCTACTAATAATAGAAACTCGTTAGCGCAGCGATTTACTGATCACCCCGTCCTCAAAAAAACAATGGGGAGTAGTCGTATCGTCCATGTCGACACTAACCAGTGGCTCTGTGCCGGACCAATGGCCGCTGAAGCCATAGAGACATTAACGACACACCGCATTACCACCAATAGTTTGGGTAATTCATAATCGCCATGAGCAATCACCCCAACAACAGCTCGATTACATTGTGGCTGACACTGACATTCAGTTGTATCGGTTTATTTATTGTTGCTCTGCATATGGGGCCGGTCTCTGTTGATATCGTTGCGACACTCTTTGACTGGCTAGCCCGCAAAGAGAGCTTAAACGTGATGATTCTAAGTGAAATAAGGCTGCCGCGAGCACTACTCGCGTGCTCGGTAGGCGCAACACTGGGTCTTGCAGGAGCAGCACTGCAGGGCCTTTTACGAAATCCACTTGCCGGCCCCGGCCTTGTAGGCGTATCGAATTGTGCCGCTTTAGGCGCTGTTATTGTCTTGTATTTCGGCTTGTCCGGTAGTGTATGGTTTGCTGTGCCACTTGCCGGCATGATCGGGGCAGCGGTTTCTGTGTTATTGATTTTTCTCTTGGCCGGCCACAACAGCAGTGTGATGACCTTGCTATTAGCCGGCGTTGCGGTGAACGCGGTCGCGTCTTCGCTGATCTCACTCGCTCTAAATTTCGCGCCAAATCCTTACGCAATGTCAGAGATGGTATTTTGGCTACTGGGGTCCATCACCAATCGAAGCTTTGCTGACTTTTATTTAGCCATTCCGTTTATGCTGACTGGCTGGATCATCATTTTAAGTAGTGGCAGATTTCTTAACGCTTTAAGTCTTGGGGAAGAAACAGCCCAGTCACTCGGATTTAATCTGGGCTGGCACAGGGCGCTGCTAGTCATTGGTGTTGCTGTTTCAGTGGGTGCCGCCGTGTCAGTCAGTGGCAGTATCGGTTTTGTCGGTTTGGTTGTTCCCCACCTAATAAGACCCTTCGTTAATTACGAACCTGGTCGACTGTTAGCCGCCAGCGCATTGGGAGGAGCAATTCTGGTATTACTAGCCGATATTAGCGTGCAGATTATATCGCCAAATCAGGAATTGAAGCTTGGAGTAATTACAGCGCTGGTCGGTGGGCCGTTCTTTTTATACTTAATTGTTAAAACGCGGAATACATTATTGTGACTAACATGATAACGGCAGAGCCATCGTGGAACTGAGCGCTCAAAACATCAGCTTGCAGATCAACGGTAATGCGATCCTCAAGTCGCTATCTACGACCGTCAATACTGGCGAGCTCGTTGGACTGATTGGTCCGAATGGCGCAGGGAAAACATCATTACTACGAATTCTCGCGAATCTGAAACAACCCGATCACGGTGATTGTTATCTCGACGGCCGGTCTTTCCATGAAGTAGCCGGCAGGAAGTTCTCTCAATCTATCGCGTATCTGGAACAGGGTGCACCCGTCTATTGGCCGCTGCAAGTTCAACGATTGGTAGAGCTGGGAAGACTCCCTCATCTGGCGCCTTGGTCGAGATTGTCAAAAGAGGACAACGAAATAATTGTACAGGCGATGCTAAGAGCCGAGGTTCATCACTTAAAAAATCGCATTGTCAGCACCCTGTCTGGCGGAGAACGTTTACGCGTATTACTCGCCAGAATTTTTGCCACCGATCCCAAGATTATTCTTGCCGATGAACCCATTGCTGCACTTGACCCCTACCACCAACTCCATACTATGGAATTATTTCGACAGCATTGCGACGATGGCGGCAGCGCGGTGGTAGTAATGCATGATCTGAATACCGCTGCGAAATACTGCCATCGGCTGATTCTTCTGCATCAGGGCAATATAGTTATCGATGGCTCACCGCGTGACGTACTCACTCCCGAATTATTGCAACAGGTTTACGGTATCGACGCAAAGCTGTTGAACGATGACAGTGGTAACTTGATGGTAATTCCCCGATCACGTAGTCCTGAAAACACAATAGAATGAGCCTATCTTTACTTCGGAATTGAATCACATGAATCATCCTCAAAAGCCTACATGGTATATTCTTGGTCCCGGGGCTATTGGCAGTCTGTGGGCCAGCTATTTTAGATTGTCGAATTTTCACGTTGTTTTAGTGACTCAGTCTGCGAGACATAGCAACACGATTTTTCTTGATGACGGTAACACACACCACTCGGTGGATATTGAGCAAATAACACTGGCACAGCTTGTTGAATCGAAACAACCGATTCACAACCTGCTAGTCACAACCAAAGCTCAACACACTATTTCAGCATTGAAGTTAATAAAGTCGTGTATAACAGATGATGCTACTTTACTCGTTATACAAAACGGAATGGCCACTAAAGACATACCCTCTTTACTCCCAAAGGTGCAATTGACCATAGGTATTACCACTGACGGGGCATATCGCACTGATAGCTGTTCGGTGGTGCACGCAGGAAAGGGCATAACAACTATTGGTAATTATAAAAACACAGCGATTAGTGATGAATTACTGGATCAACTCCCCAGCGATTATCTGAATATTGAGCCCTGCGACAATATAGAACTGCGACAATGGAAAAAGCTTACCATCAATTGCCTTATCAACGGGCTGACGGTTATCTATGATTGCAAAAACGGTGATTTGTTAGGTATACCAGGGGCGCTGGAAGAAATGAATACCCTGAGTATTGAAATTACACAGCTTTATCAAGCATTGAACTTTAACCTTCAGGATTTTGAAAATCCCTATCAGCAAGCATTGCGTACGATAACAACAACGGCTAATAACTATTCTTCAATGTACCAAGATATTCATCAGCATAGAAAAACTGAGATTGATTATATCAATGGTTATTTAGTTGAAAAAGGACGTCAACTCAACTCACCCTGTCCCGAGAACAGCCGTATTGTAAAAGCTGTGAAGGCACTCGAAGCAGCGTTTCAAGACAACGAATAAACTAGAGGCCTATTACAGAGGTCTGTCATCGCGCCGCGTCGTTTTCACCTCGATCCACTGCAACAATACAGAACCATAAAAGAAGCATGTCCAAGTATTAGGTACTCTGCGATTGCGGCTCATTAAAAAAGGAGACCGTATCTTGGCCAAGAGTTAACTCTTAGCTCTGGCAATAATTTACGCCCCTAGTGTTCGATAACATTTCATTTCTCTACGGTTTTATTAGTCAGTGAAATCGCAAAGTCAGTTTAACAATATCGCGATTTTCAGTAGACTAATAAAGACGGGTATCGGCAGTAGTCAGCAGAATGATTTTTTAGCTATAGCGACTATTGAATTTTCGGTAGCTTTTCAGAAATTACTTGTTGTATACCACTGCGTTCCATCGCAGAGCGATGGGTCAGCCTATCTATACGCACGCTATGCAAGTGCAAGGCTGGTACGCGGTTTTTAATTTCGCGCAAATCACCCTTCATCAAAATAGGTAAGAATGGGCTGTTCTGCGGTCGAAGTTTGTTGATCGCACGCATACCCGCTTGCAATGGCACCACACGAATTTTCTTTTTACCTTCCGGGCTCTTCAGCGGGATGGTTAAATGCAAGCCTCGTTTACCAATCAGCTCCCGAGGAACAATTGTTAATCCAGTGGTCTGAATTGCCTCGGAGGGTATGCCTTGAAAAGTATCATGATAGGAGTAGGGGTCAGGCAGTATCACCATCTTCCTTCCTTCATCTTCTGGGAAATAAATATTATAGTTACTGTAAATCTGCTCCACTGATTCTGAATAGATGCATAGTCTATTCTCGAACCGTTTTACAAACTCGGTGGCCAGCTTGCGATGATGGAATTGGTCCATATCCCAAATAAGATCACTATTCGCAGGATCACTCGACATTACAACTCCTTGTTCACTGAATCACACTGCAAACCTGTCAACATCCCCTAAATGGGTTTTCAGCATACCTTGATGAAAACACCAGATAAGATATCGAAGTCCAGCAGATACTTAAGCTCAATGATTATTGCCTAAATCGAGTCAAAAGCCTAATAAGGAGAGCAACGTTGCTTACTAAACATCATGTGATGTCGGCGATCCGTCTACTTTAACGAACAATAACCCTTTCATGATGGTTGGCAGTCCACAATGCACTACCCCCTGAAGGAAATTATCATATCCCCACAGTCTTCCCTTTTTGTGACGACGATAAACCCGCATACTAAGCTATCTACTCTCAACCCAAAACACATCTTATGTATAGGCTTGATACTATTCCGTTTGACAATCGTTTCAGCAAGTTGTCCAACGACCTATTTTCTCACGTTAAACCTCAGGGTCTCGCACAGCCCTTTTTGATTAGTGCCAATCCTGTCGTTGCTGAATTAATCGGATTGGATCCACAGGCATTAAAAACCGCCTCGTTTGTAGAATACTTTAGCGGCAATGCAACTCTCCGAAATGCATCCCCTTTAGCGATGGTCTATTCCGGACATCAGTTTGGCAGCTATAACCCGCAATTAGGCGATGGTCGCGGTTTATTACTGGGAGAGGTTAAAACAGCGTCTAACGGAACATGGGATTTACATTTAAAAGGTGCGGGACAAACACCCTATTCTCGTTTTGCCGACGGCAGAGCTGTGTTGCGCTCTACTATTCGGGAATATCTGTGCTCGGAAGCAATGGCGGGGCTGGGTATCGCGACTACCCGAGGACTGGGTATTATTGGCAGTGAGACTCCGGTTTATCGGGAGACGCCGGAAATGGGGGCAACTTTAGTGCGCGTGGCGCAAAGTCATGTCCGTTTCGGGAGTTTTGAATATTTCCATTACAACAACCGACCCGACATTGTTAAGCAGCTCGCCGACTATGTTATCACCCGAAACTTTTCCGAATTAGAGCAATCCGAGACAAAATACGCAGATTTCTTGCTCGCCGTTGTAACCAGAACTGCATCCATGATTGCTCAATGGCAGGCTGTAGGTTTTGCTCACGGCGTAATGAACACTGACAATATGTCTATTATTGGGGACACATTTGATTTTGGTCCATTCGGATTTTTGGACGATTACAACCCCAACTTTATCTGTAATCATTCAGATCACGAGGGACGTTACGCCTTCAATCAACAACCTGGTATTGGCCTCTGGAATCTCAATGCTCTGGCACATGCTCTATCGACCCTGATCGACAGGGAATCAATAACACAGGCTCTAAGTCAGTATGAGCAATTACTGGTCAATCAGTACAACCGAATTTTTCGTTTAAAACTTGGTCTACAAGAAGAGAAAGATGCCGATGCAGAACTGGTAGAATCGCTTTTACATCTACTGGAGGATCAAAAGGCTGACTATACCAATTTTTTCAGACTATTAAGCCACTGCCAACATGACAGCCCAGGATTTGAAACCTTGCTGCGGGACCGTTTTGTAGACCGCTCATCCTTTGATGCGTGGATGCTTCAGTACCAACAGCGATTAATGGCGGAAAACAGCGACCCAGTATTGCGACGGAAAACAATGCTCGCAACAAACCCCAAATATATCCTACGGAACTACATTGCCCAGCAGGTAATTGATAAAGCAAACTCAGACCAAGACTATTCGGACATTGGCAACTTACTGACCATCCTCCAAAGTCCCTTCGAAGAACACCCGCAGTTTTCACACTATGCCAGCGAGCCGCCCGACTGGGGGAAACGACTAGAGGTTAGCTGCTCCTCGTAAACTCGTTGACTAAATACTAAACACCCATACTGGTGAGCGTTAGCATAATGTTGTTAAGAATACTGGCAACCGCTGGATGATCCTCCTCAAACTGAGTGACCATCGCCTCTACCTGCTCCACCAGTGTATGGGGTTCAGACTCAACCACGGTACCTATTAACCGCTGCTCTATATCTGCGATCAACTCACTCAGTCTCGCCTTATCTGATTCTGGCGCCTGCAATTCACTAATCTCGACATTAAGCTGATTTAAATATGTCACTAATTGTTGCTGATCCACGACAAACTCCTATCCAATACGGTCAAGACAATAGTACCATTTGTGCCACCACTTCCCAGCGACTAGATCAATCAATCTTCCGGATCACGTGAAATATGCTTTCTACTGACAACAATGATACCGCCGACCGCTATAGCAAAATCAGTAGTAAGTCGCTAAAGCAACAAATTGATGTTGTTGCACAATTTCATGCCTTTAAGATTCACCCTCTGCGGATTGCCTACCGAACAGGCATCGATGTGACTCTGGTTCAGCAGCTGGTTAGCGGAGAGGATCATCAGCGTTTATTCAAAGCGGCTCTGGCCAGGCACAGAAAATCACGGCGCGATCAGAGACTGCATAAATCATTGCGGCACAAAGGTATTGCCCAAGCTGAACTACAACACAAAATTGAGCAAGATTATCAGGAAACCAAAGGGCAAAAATAAGCTGCAGCCTAGGCCAAAAATTCGCCGATTTTAAGCTAAAAATTGTCGCCGGATTACTAATGGGTGTGATGACCTGCCCGCTTTTTTTTGTGCATGTAAATTAGCCGCTATAAAAAAGGCCCTTATCCAAATTTCTACCTCCAGATAAGAGCCTTTTCATTGCTCAACGATTGAATTGTCTCACTCCGGTATCAACAAATACCTGTTAACACGCTTCTATTCAGCCGCTTTTTTATTACAACTGATTATTCAGCAGCAGTCTCAGCGTCTTCCGCCGGAGCGTCTTCAGCGGCAGCTTCTTCAGCGACAGCTTCAACAACTTCTTCGACTTCAGGCTCAGGTGCTGGAGCCGGTGCCTTGATTGTCACCAACTCTGCTGCCAATAAAATTTTCACTTTTTCGTCGCCATTAACCGGCTTTTTGTTGCTATCAACTACAGCATAACGACCATCACGACGCTGTGAAATAGTGTACTCGGAGGTTTTTTTAACAGTTTTCATAGTGGGTTCCTTTCTACGGTAAATTTAGGCCTATCACTGCGTGTCATAGGCGGGCGCAATAACAACACAGGTGTTACTGAATCGCAAGATATCGATGATAAAAAGGCCCACAAGCAGCTGCGGACAAGAGCTATTAATCTGCAAGTTATGAAAATTCTTTGTTCAAGTTATACTGCCAAAAAGTAATATAAGATTCCACATCTTCGATACGACGCTATTGTTTGGGATCCATTTGCATCCCCCTATCAACCGATCGACGTCGAATCACCGATGGCGATAATCACGGCAGACGCGCGCATTGATACGACACATTCGAATGAGGAAACAACAGCCAATAAAGCACCGCTGACCTTTACAGAATTGATTCACGATCGAGACATTAGCATCCTAACTCAGAGCACCGAGAGCACGTAATGACACCAAGAAATAACAGCAAGGTCACTAGGGCTGAGCTATGATCAGCTGCACGGATTACTGCGAAAGCACAAACTGGGGAAGAGCGCGAACGACTAGGACCAGTGCCTCGCACAATAAAAAGCCCTGAACCACAAAAGTAGTTCAGGGCTGCATATTTGAGCCAACCGATAAGCCGGGTTCTGTCGTGGACAGTCATTCATCTACGCGTTACGTCACCGCAACACTTTAGCAACCTACCCGAACTCAGCGCGGGTACACGCCTATAGAGTTCCTATTTGGTCTTGCTCCGAACGGGGTTTACCATGCCACGAACTGTTACCAGTCGCGCGGTGCGCTCTTACCGCACCCTTTCACCCTTACCTGTGCTTCTTCTACCGAGATAGAGGGAGCCATCGGCGGTCTACTCTCTGCTGCACTATCCGTAGGCTTGCGCCCCCCAGGAGTTACCTGGCGTCCTACCCTATGGAGCCCGGACTTTCCTCCCTTCACGCTTACGAATAAGAACGAACGGCGACTGCCTAGCTGACTCGCGGCAGAGAATAACGACTAAGACCTGTTAACACAAGCCGCCAATGGACATTAATACAATAGCTATTACATTACTCCGCAACAGGAGCTGATTTTTTGTCCAGACCATATTGATAGAGTACGTTTTTCTTAACACCGGTAATTTTGGACGCCAGTGCCGCCGCCTGCTTTAGTGACAACTCCTCAGCCAGCATATCAAATACTCGCCTACCTTCTCCATCGGAGCCTATCTCCTTAGCGGCACCGCGTACCAGCAATACACATTCACCCTTTTGCTGGTTACTATCCCCCTCTACCCAATGACACAATTCGCTAACTGGAGCTCTCCGTATTGTTTCAAAGGTTTTGGTTAGCTCTCGGGCCATCACCACTTCTCTCTCAGCACCGAACACGGTCATCATATCCTGTAAACACGCCAGCACTCGGTGGGGGGCCTCGTAAAAAATCAGCGTTCGGGTCTCATCCACTAGTAACTGCATCTGCTTTAACCGCGCCGCCCGCTTAGCATTAAGGAACCCTTCAAAGACAAAGCGGTCAGATGGAAGACCAGCCGCACTCAAGGCCGCTATGACCGCACTCGCACCAGGGATCGGCACAACCGTAACACCCGCGGTTTGGGCCGCGTCTACGATTCGATAACCAGGGTCCGACACCAAAGGAGTTCCCGCATCAGAAATCAGCGCGACATTTTCACCCGCCACTATTCGCTGAATCAACGACTCGACAACAGCTGTATTGCTGTGATCATGGTAAGCTATCAACTTCGTCGTTATATTGAAGTGCTGCATTAGACGCTTGCTGTGCCGAGTGTCCTCGGCAGCGATAACATCAACCATTTGTAGTATTTCAACTGCACGCGGTACCATATCGCCCATATTACCGATGGGTGTTGCAACAACATAGAGGCAAGAGTTGACTGTCACGGCATTTGTTCCCAATATCAACGAAAGAGCTGTAGACTAACAACGCAAAGACAATGAAACCATATTTTTTACTATTAATATTAAGCGTTATGCTAACCGCCTGTACCGGCTTGCAAAAAAGCCCCGTGACTGAGCAGACTGCGCTCGATGTACCCAACGCTGAAAAAATTCAGATACTTTTAAAAGAATCCCAAAGTAGCCCCTCTCCTCAGCGAGAAACTAAATTACTACAAGCGGCTGCACTCATGCTAAAAGAGGGCAGAAGGGATTTAACGGAACAAACACTCGACAGAGTCCAAACAAGCTCACTGCCCTTCCATCTGTTCGCTTTATATACTGAAGTCAACTGCGAACTCCAACTATTAAAAGGTGAGTACGAGCAAGCGCGTATGGCATTAGAGGCTGATCGCCTTCAAAATAATTTTGATACTCTCTCACTCGACAGGCAAATAACACTTAACCTATTGCGCGCTGAAGTATACAACTTACTCGGTGACCACATTGCTAGCGCCCAACAACGTATCTTCATCAACCTTCTGCTTAATATTGAAAATCAAAAAAGTAATCGCGACGCAATCTGGAATTCGTTGATGCAAGTCGGCAAAGCAGAACTGAGTCATTATCAAGAAATTAGCTCTCGAGGGGAGTATCTTGGTTGGCTTGATCTTGCCTTAATCGCTAAGAGTAACCAGGGCGACCTCGACGAACAGGTTCGTCAACTGAACTACTGGGAGAGCCAGTGGCAGCAACATCCAGCCAATGGTCATCTCCCTGGCGAGCTCGAACTAATTCAGGAACTAGCCGCAAATCGGCCAAAACAGATTGCCCTTTTACTCCCGCTAACCGGAAAACTAGCGCCTTTTGGAAAAGCAATTCGTGATGGCTTTATCGCCGCGCGCTATGAAACTTTAGAACAGGGTGGCAAGGTTCCAAAACTCGATATATACGACACCGTGGCACATGAAGATTTTCTAGCACTTTATCAAAAGGCCGTCAGCCAGGGTGCAAAAATGGTTGTAGGCCCACTCGAAAAACAGCGATTGAGTCTCTTGTTCGATTATGGCAATCTGCCAGTACCAACGCTTAGTCTGAATCGAATTGATAACTACGGTCAAGCGCCAGCGCAGCTGTTTCAGTTCGGGCTAGTGCCGCAGGATGAAGCCCGCCAGATCGCCGAAATTGCCTTCCTGGAAAATCGGCGTAAAGCTTATATCATTGCCCCGAAAGGAGACTGGGGTGACAAAGTGAGCAAGGCATTTTCCGACCACTGGGAGACACTAGGTGGCACCATGGTAACCCGCACTACGTATGAGGACAGTGCCGGATATTCTAACAATATCAGAAAAGCACTTCTGCTTCAGGCTAGTGAAGACCGCGCGAAACGAGTCGCCCGACTGACATCAGAAAAAGTGGAATTTTCATCGCCGCGGAGGCGAAAAGATGTCGATATGGTATTTTTGTTAGCACGACCCCAGCAAGCTCGTTCAATTAAGCCATTGCTGGATTATCACTATGCTGGAGACCTGCCAATCTATGGCACCTCCAGATTGTATACAGGCTATACAGACACGAGCAAAGATCGGGATATCGAAGGCATCAGATTTACCGACATGCCCTGGGTTCTGAACACCCCGACTGCTCTGCACCGGCAAATCAATGCCGAGATTGAGCAGAGCAAACAGTACCAGCGAATGTATGCACTAGGGATCGACAGTTATCAGCTGCACCCGCGACTGAGACAACTACGGGAAATACCCGACAGTCGTGTTTTCGGGTTTACCGGGACACTAAAGCTGAATAAAAGTCAGGAAATAGAGCGCCGCATGCTGTTCGCTAAAATTAATAAAAGTACAGCCAAAGTTATACCAACGGCGGCTTTAACTATTGATCTGGATAGACCCAAGGAAGGTATCTATGTTGAAGGACAAGCAAGCGAGCGGGAAAAATACTGATTTTGGCGCCTATGTGGAGAAAAAGGCCTATCATTGGCTTCAACGACAGGGATTAAAATCCGTGGCGGTGAATTATCGGTGCAAAACCGGTGAAATAGATATTATTATGCTCGACGGTCAGCAACTAGTCTTTGTAGAAGTGCGCTATCGAAAATCAGCATTGTTCGGCGATGGGCTCGAAAGTGTAGACCGACGAAAACAACAGAAAATACAGAAAGCAGCAGCGCACTTTTTAATGGATCGCCCCGGCTTTAATCACCTGCCCTGTCGATTCGACGTAATAGCCGCCAAACCTAGCAGCGATTCCAGCTTGCACTGGAACTGGGTAAAAAGTGCCTTCACACTGTAAATATTGAATTTTAAATTTAGGCTTTACCGATAAAGCTACAACTAACAGGCTAGCCATCGACTTATGGATTCAGACCAACTCGTTATCGATCTTTTTCACAGCAGCATCGATGTAACCATGCGCACCCTTGATGAACAGGCCACTAGGGTCAGCGAATGTGGCTCAATGATGGTGCGATGCTTACTCAATGAACATAAAATATTATGTTGCGGCGAGGGCATTAGTGGAGCCATCACACAGGTATTTTGTACCCATCTGCTCAATAGATTTGATTATGAGCGACCTGGATTACCCGCCTTTAATCTCAGTGCCGACGCCACCACAGTGACCGCCCTGACAGGTGACAGTGGATTTAAGGATATATTTGCCCATCAGATTCGTGCGCTGGGACAGAGTGGCGATCTGCTATTTGTCATTTCCAATGGCGATAACTCTGGCACCACTCTTGAAGCGATTAAGGCAGCGCATGACCGGGACATGCCAGTCATTTGTTTAAGTAACCAATTGACCAATGATTTTTCCGCCTTGCTGCAACCTGAAGATATTGAACTACAAGTTCCCAGCAGTAGCAAAGCCAGAATTATAGAAACACAACTGCAAATAGTTAACTACCTTTCAGAACTCATAGACCAACATTTATTTGGGAGTCACCAAACACAGTGAATAAAAACAGCTATTTTGCTAGCGTCCTGACGCTATTGTTATCGATTCAAGGCTGCAGCTCATTACTGTCGGCAACAACGGATGAGCCCATCGGTAACGACAAAGATGAGAGAACAACAGGCTCATTCCTCGACGATGAAATCATTGAAACAAAGGCTCTAGTGAATATCGATAAAGCTGATCCAGATCTGGCACAAGCTCATATCGTTGTGATTAGTTATAACGGCATTGTCTTAGTCGCCGGCCAAGTTAGCACGGAAGAGCAGCGTCAACTAGCGGCACAAACCGTCGCAAAGATCCAAAATGTTCGACGTGTTCACAACGAACTCACATTGTCGGGGCTCACCTCCATACTGGCACGGTCGAACGACACATGGATTACCACAAAAGTGAAAAGTAAGTTTTTAGCCACCAGCAGTCTTGAGGGCATTCGGATAAAAGTAGCCACTGAAAATGGCGTAGTCTATCTAATGGGACTGGTGACCAAGCCGGAAGCCGATCGCGCGGCTAATATCGCCCGAAAAACGGCAGGCGTTCAAAAGGTTGTGAGAATTTTTGAGTATATTTAGCACACGGCCCGCTCTATACCGGACTGCCTATTTGACGATTCGGAGGCCCGGTGACTTGCTCTTGGTCTGAGGACTTTTCTTTACTAATTTAGGTCCGTTAGTTTTTGGGTCGGAGCCTTCCGGTGTAGGAGGCTTCACGTCGCCTTCATCCAGATCAAAAATCATACCCTGGCCATTTTCTCTTGCATAAATCCCCATCACCGCGGACATAGGAACATAGATATCCATAGGCACACCACCAAACCGACCATTAAACTGAACGTTCTCATCGGCCACCAATAAATCCATCACGGCTACCGGAGAAATATTTAAAACAATCTGCCCATCTTTGACAAACTGCCTTGGTACCTCAACGCGGTCAGCCATAGCATTAACCAACAAATAGGGCGTACAGCTATTCTCCAAGATCCATTCGTACAGACCTCTAACAATATAGGGGCGGCTGGATGTCATTATCATTACTGTGTCCTCTCGACTAACACCTAACTCTCTTACTGGTCTCAACCATTAAGAAAAAAGGAAGGAAAAAAAAGGGATGACAAATCATCCCTTTCTTCGAAACATACCCGTACTTCAGACCGATAGCAGCTCTCGCATTTCCTTTTCTTGCTCTGACAAACTCTCCTGGAACGACTCTCTGCCGAAGAGCAGATCCATATACGCTAACAGGGGCTTAGTCTGCTTTGTATTCGGCAGTTCAATACCCAGCTCCGGCAAACGCCACAAAATAGGCGCTAGACAGCAATCAACCAAAGTAAACTCATCGCTCATAAAGTAGGGTTTTTCACCAAAAATAGGCGCAATTGCCACCAAGCTTTCGCGTAATTCTTTGCGGTGCTTCTCCAATGTTTTTGCACTGGCAGTGCCGTTAACGATAGCATCAACGGCCACACACCAATCGCGCTCTATGCGATAGATATATTGACGGCTAGCACCTCTGGCCACGGGGTAGACAGGCAATAAAGGCGGATGAGGAAAGCGCTCATCGAGATATTCCATCATCACCTTAGACTCATACAGTACCAATTCGCGATCCAGCAATGTAGGCAACGTATTATATGGATTCAGATCCGTCAACTCCTCCGGAATATTGCTCGAATCGGCTTCAATGATATCCACCGTGACGCCTTTCTCAGCTAACACTATTCGGACACGATGACTGTAATGGCTATTGCCATCAGAAAAAAACGTCATTGACGATCGCTTAGCTACAACACCCATGTGGATCTTCCCCAGCTGAATTCAGCTTTTATAACAATAAGTTAACGAATATTTGATAAATCAATAACAGCGAGCCGCCGGTATCAGAGGCGAATCACTATGCCATCAATGTACATCTTTCCAGTATTCGCGGTTCAACAGGTAAGCAAACACAAAGAATAAACCGATGAACAGCAGTACAAAAATACCAATACGTTTGCGGTCTTCTTTAATAGGCTCGGCTACATACGCAAGAAAATTAACCAGATCATAGATGGTCTCATCGAACTCTTCTGGACTTAACCTCCCTTCTTCAACGATGACCGTACGCCCGCAAGGGTTCAATGCAGTACCCTCATCATCGAACAATTTCTCTTCCCCTGTCAATTCGTCACGTCTAATACCGCCATTGGCAGCGAAAGCAGAGCCTGGCGCGCATTCAGCCATCCCTTGCAGCTCGAGTAAGACATGCGGCATACCGACATCTTTAAAGACTCGATTATTGACACCGTAAGGTCTACTAGGATCGGCGTAAAAGGTCCGCAAATAGGTATATAGCCAATCAGTACCTCGGGCCCGGGCTACCAACGTCAAATCAGGTGGAGCCGCGCCAAACCACTTTTTTGAGAGGGTTTCCGGCATCGCATTTTCCATCAGGTCACCAATTCTATTCGACCCTTCTATCTCGTTCGACATCCCCTCAAACTTGAGATGCGATTGAAATAATGCCAGCGGCACTCCAATATCATTGGCGGTACGCTCATAACGAGCGTATTTCATTGAATGACAGCCCATGCAATAGTTCATATAAACTTGAGCACCTCGCTGTAACGAAGCCTGATTAGTAGCGTCAACGTCAATACTATCGCAGTGCTCCATAGTGCCGCATTCGTTTTCTGATGCACCCACGGCTTTCAATGGTAATGTTGCTAACAATAAAATTACAAACAACGTAGCGATAGAACCCCACAAACCCATACCGCCAGTTTCGGGAGTGCGTTCGGGAACAGGCTTGGTTTTTTCAAGCGACGTCCAAACAGGCATAAAGATAAAGAAGCCAAAGTAAATAACCGTACAAATCTGCGCCAGAAGCGTTCTCTCAGGCGTCGGTGCCTTGACACCTAACACACCAAGGATAATAAATGCCGATGCAAATATGACGATCGATACCTTGGTGCCCATGCCGCGGTAGCGCCAGGATTTAACCGGGCTACGATCAAGCCATGGCAGCAAGAACAAAATAGCAACAGAACTGGCAAAAGCAATAAACCCCAGTAATTTGTCAGGAACCGCTCGCAGCACCGAATAAAACGGTGTGAAATACCAGACCGGGGCTATGTGCTCAGGGGTTTTCAATGAGTTTGCGATCTCAAAATTCGGCTTCTCTATAAAGTAACCCCCCATCTCGGGCGCAAAAAACACGATTGCAGAGAAGGCGGCCAAAAATACGGCAATGGCCTGCAGGTCATGGACCGTGTAGTACGGGTGGAAGGCAACACCATCCAACGGTATACCCTTCTCGTCTTTATGCTTTTTAATATCGACGCCGTCGGGGTTGTTTGAACCCACTTCGTGCAGCGCCAATAAGTGCAAAACAACCAAGGCTAATAATACAATCGGCAAAGCCACTACATGCAGAGCAAAGAAGCGGTTTAACGTAACACCTGAAAGTAAGAAGTCACCTCGAATCCATTCTACAATAGCGTCACCGAAAACGGGAATCGCGCCAAACAAAGAAATAATAACCTGCGCACCCCAGTAAGACATTTGTCCCCAAGGCAAAACATAACCCACAAACGCTTCAGCCATCAGCGCGACGAATATGCACATGCCAAACAGCCAAACTAGCTCGCGAGGCTTCTTATAAGACCCGTACAACAAAGCCCGGAACATATGAAGGTAGATAACGAAGAAAAACGCAGACGCACCCGTCGAGTGCATATAGCGAATAATCCAGCCGTATTCAACATCACGCATGATGTACTCTACAGAATTAAATGCCCCCTCAGCAGTTGGGGTGTAGCTCATGGTTAACCAAACGCCGGTAAGTAGCTGATTGACCAACACCAACAGCGACAAAACGCCGAAGAAGTACCAGAAATTAAAGTTTTTCGGCGCATAATAGGCGCCCATGTGGGTGTTCCAAGCGCGAACAATTGGCAGACGATCGTCAACCCAGTCTCTCAATCCTACTAACATATTGATCATTAGGCTGTCTCCTGATCCACACCGATTACTATGACAACATCGCTTTCAAACGAATAGGGCGGTACTACGAGGTTATCCGACGCAGGCACACCGCTATATACGCGACCGGACAAATCAAACATAGAGCCATGACAAGGACAGAAAAAGCCACCGACCCAATCACTACCATCGCTGGTTGGCACGGTATCCACCTCAGGCCGATACTTTGGGGCACACCCCAAATGTGTGCAGAGCCCCACTAGCACCATGTATTCTGTATTAATAGCCCGCCCTTTACCGCTAATGTAGAGCGGCTGCTGACTAAGGTTTTCAGAATCTGGATCCTTCAGAGAACCATCTAGCTCAGCCAACTGCGCTACTGCCTCTGCCGTACGACGGACAACATACACAGGCTTGCCACGCCATTCGACAACCTTCATCTCGCCAGGCTCAAGACGGCTAATATCAAATTTAACCGGAGCGCCTGCAGCTTTCGCCTTGGCACTAGGGTTCCAAGACCCAACAAATGGTACAGCTACACCCACGATCCCAGCAGCACCCACCACAGAGGTGGCCGCTGTTAGAAAGCGTCGCCGTGTAGTATTAACGCCGTCATTACTCATGACGTAATCCCCCTACAGACTTACTATATTTAAACCAGGTCTAGCCGAAATACTGACGAAATCTCCGACTAACAGACCAGATAATTGAAAAGCTTTTGATAACTCCAAACAGTCACCCGAATGGAGCCAAATAGTAAAGAAGTTAGCCCCTGCTTACAAGAATTTACCCCTGAAAATTGAAGGGCTTCCCGAAATATATCAAATAAGTTCAAAGACCTAATCAACGGCTAACAATACTCAAAATGCAGTCATAAAAAAACGCCCAGACTGAATCAATCGTGGACGTTTTTTGCGAGGACCCGAAGCTGAAAACTCCAACAACCGTCCTCTAATTTCGAAAACAAGCCACCAATTAACGTTTCGAGAATTGTGGCTTCTTACGCGCTTTCCGCAAACCAACTTTCTTACGCTCAACTTCACGTGAATCGCGAGTAACATAACCCTCGGCACGCAGTGGTCCACGTAAGGTTTCATCATATTCCATAAGTGCACGCGTAATACCGTGACGAATAGCGCCTGCCTGTCCAAAACTGCCACCGCCGGCAACAGTTACGTTCAGGTCAAACTTGTCAATCATTTCAACAAGCTCAAGAGGCTGACGAACAATCATTCGCGCTACTTCACGACCAAAATACTGATCGATAGAACGCTTATTAATAGTGATTTCACCTGAACCGGACTTCAGAAATACGCGCGCTGTTGAAGTCTTGCGACGACCGGTACCGTAATATTGAGTGGCTGCCATAGATCTGTCCGTTAAATATCAAGAGTTTGTGGCTGTTGTGCAGCATGGGAATGTTCGCTGCCAGCAAATACTTTTAGCTTTTTAAGCATTGTGCGACCCAGCGGATTGTGTGGCAACATACCTTTTACTGCGGTATGCAGGACACGCTCTGGCGCTTTCTCGATTTGCTTTTCAAAACTGATTGACTTCAGGCTGCCGATATAACCTGTGTGATGATAATACATCTTGTCTTTTGCCTTGTTGCCAGTTACGACAACCTTTTCGGCATTGACCACTACGATGTAATCACCGGTATCGACATGCGGTGTATATTCTGCTTTGTGCTTGCCACGCAAGCGATGAGCGATTTCTGCTGCAAGACGACCCAAGGTTTTGCCATCGGCATCAACCAAGAACCAATCTCGTTTAACAGAATCCGCGTTTGCACTAAAGGTTTTCATCTATACCTCATCCTATGAAGGCGCTACTAGCTTAAGAGCTGGGACCCGTATTTACGAAGAGCGCGAATTCTACAGAGGTACTATTAATTTATCAAGTGGTATCACAGGAAAAGCACAGGTTTTTACTGATCAATCCTACCCATGGACGAAGCACCGCCACCTTTTGCACAGCACATACACTAACACCCGGTGAATCTAGGGTTTATGACCCCTGGCGAGATAGTCGTGAGACTGCATTTCTAATAGTCGACTCTGTGTCCGCTCAAATTCGAATCTAAGCTTGGTCCCGACATAAAGCAGCTCAAGAGACACTTCGGCCGACAAAACCAACTTCACATTGCGGTCATAAAATTCGTCGACCAAATTGATGAATCGGCGAGCCTGATCTTCCGTTGTTATCGACATTTGCGGAATATTGCTGATCAGCACGGCATGAAACTCCCTTGCCAGCTCAATATAGTCATTTTGGCTTCGAGGACCATCACACAACTCCTTAAAATTGAACCAAGCCACATCATCGGATACGCAAAGAGCAACAATTGAACGCCCCTCAACCTCCAGCGGTTGATCGCGCCGAATATGCTCCGCATCAGGATTCAAACGGGTAAATGAGCGCTCCAAACTTTTGTCTGCGTCACTATCCAGAGGATAGTGATATAACTCGGCCTGCTCCAGGGCTCTCAGGCGATAATCGGTACCGCCATCGACATTAACAACCTCTGTATGCTGATTAATTAACGCAATAGCCGGCAGAAAGCGACTTCTCTGCAAACCGTCTCGATAGAGCCCATCAGGGACAATATTCGAAGTTGCTACCAGCGTAACTCCGCGCTCAAACAACTGCTCAAACAAACCCCCAAGAATCATCGCATCCGTAATATCAGAAACAAAAAACTCATCGAAACAGATAACCCGTGTTTCACTAGCCAGTTTTTCGGCAATCAGATTCAGCGGATTTTTCTTTCCCCCCAGGGCTTTTAGCTCCTTGTGGACGCGCTGCATGAAGCGATGAAAATGAACCCTCATTTTCTGTTCAAACGGTAACGAATCGTAGAATGCATCCATTAAATAAGTTTTGCCTCGGCCAACACCGCCCCAGAAATACAAGCCTTTGATTGGCTGAGCGAGCACCGGAGCCTTGAAGCCGGATAACAAACGACTGAACACTCCCCGTGCTGGCTTGTCATTGAGACTTGCAATCAGGCGTTCATACAGATCCTGTAAATGATCGACAGCCCGCGCCTGGGAAGGGTCGTGAGAGAAGTCTAGTTGCTGCAAGTCTGTCTGATATCGCTCTGAAGGAGTCATATCGATTTTTCATTAATCCTATTGATTGAAAAGCCGCAACTCTACCGACATATATCGGTCATGGCAATTGACGACAAAACATCATTACAAATACTTTCCGCGACTAACCCGGTATACAATAACTTCTACACTTTCTTTAAAAGGACTTACCCGTGTGTCCACTAGAATTCGTTATACCTATTGCCGTTGGCGCGGCTGTTCTCGGCGTAATTATTGGTTATTTAGCGTCTAAAAAAATGGGCGCCTCCCTTAAGGCACAGGCCCTGCTGCAGCAACAAATAGAAGAACTTCAGAACCAACAGCAAAATTATCGAAGTGACGTGAGTGATCACTTTGCCGAGACGGCGCAACTCTTCAATCAACTGACCAACAGTTATCGCAATGTCCACAATCACCTCGCAGAGGGCGCTCAAAAATTAGCGGGGGAGTCTGCCACCAATATCCTGGCAGCGCTATCTGACGAAAGCCGGTCAGCGCTGACCGCCGAAAATGATATAACTCTTCACAATAATGACACCATCGAAATAGACAACCTCGGCGCCGATATCGAGGACGATGAACTCGAAAAAGAGTCACAGCAAGCAGAAGCAGAAGGAGAAGTCATTATCGGCAGAGAAAATGACTCACAGCCCTATTCCCCCGGCAGTTATCCCGCGGATACTGACAAACCTCAATGAAAATCCCCTCTCGTAGTGATTGCAATCAGGCTGGATTATCAATGTCGATAAAGGCGTACTCTAGATTAAATTGTTTAGCCAGATACTCACCCACACCCTGCACTCCATATCGCTCGGTGGCATGATGCCCCGCTGCGATATAATGCACGCCCAACTCTCTGGCACTATGCACGGTGGGCTCTGATATTTCTCCCGAAAGATAAGCATCTGCGCCAGCCATCGCCGCCTGCTCAATATAACCCTGCGCTGAACCGGTGCACCAAGCAATCGTGTGAATCAGATGATCACCGCCCTCAACAACTTGTGGCTCTCTGCCCAGAGCCTCAGCAACTACCAGCCCAAATCGTTCAGCAGAGAGCGGCTTATTCAATCGCCCAATATTACCGACAGAATAGGGATTTCCAGGCTCCAGGCCGCCCGTGATTTCTATGTTGAGTTGGTCTGCCAGCAGCGCATTATTGCCCAATGTTGGATGGGCATCGAGAGGAAGGTGGTAGGCAATCAGATTTACGCCATTTTCAATGAGCTTTCTCAAACGCCGATACTTCATTCCGACAACGGTTGGATCCTCACCTTTCCAGAAAAATCCATGATGGACTAATATGGCGTCAGCGCCCTCTTCCACCGCCCTATCAATAAAAGCCTGACAGGCCGTTACGCCAGTTATTAACTTGGAAATTGACTGGACGCCCTCAACCTGCAAACCATTTGGGCAATAGTCGCTAAACATCTCGGGCTTTAACAATTCGTTGGCAGTGGCTATTAATACATTTCTATCAACAGGCATACAGTGTACCGATATTCAGCTTCAGAGCCCGCATCTTATTTCCCCTGCAAAAGTTTAACAAGCGTCAACGCCGAGAAAACAGCAGCCAGCAGATGCCGCGGGAACGTGACCCCTCATAGATCATCATGTAAACTGCAAGCCAGACGACGCCAACGGCGCTTTTAATCATCGCGCCATTATTTAAGTAAACATTGAAAAAGCGGCAAGAGCACCTTAGGGTCGCGATGACAATAGCTGGCTGAGAAGAACATAAAATGATTCGTCTTTATCAATTAGTCCTATTTTTGCGCTGGCCTGTTGTTGTTGGCCTACTGACAGCAATCATCATTCTCGATTTTTTCCCGGACCTAGTTACCCAGCAGCCCAGTATCAAGCCGTCGTCTTTTGCGACGCCATTACCAGTAAGCAGCCCCCACTCTTACTCAGCCGCTGTGAAACGTGCAGCCCCTGCCGTTGTCAACATATACACCAGCAAAATCGTCAAGCAAAAGCGACCATCGCCGCCACAGCAATATTTTTTGAATAGAAACAGTCCACAAAAAAAACAACAAGACCGGGTCCAGCGCAGTCTGGGGTCGGGGATTATCATCAACCCGAACGGCTATATTCTAACCAATAATCACGTCATAAAAGATGCCATTGAAATTCGCGTTCAATTGCAAGATGGACGGGAAGCATTGGCGTCGGTGGTGGGAACCGATCCGGAAACCGACCTCGCTGCACTTAAAATCAATCTGGATAAACTTGAGCCCATCCCCATTGGCGATCCATCACAGGCAATGGTCGGTGATGTCGTTTTAGCGATAGGCAATCCCTATGGATTTGGACACACCGTTACCCAGGGAATTATCAGCGCAACTGGTCGCTACGGACTCCGTCTGACGGCCTATGAAGGTTATATCCAGACTGATGCAGCAATTAACCCTGGCAACTCAGGAGGCGCCCTTGTTGATGCCCAAGGGAATCTACTTGGCATCAATACCGTCATCCAAACCAGCTCCGGCGGCTCGCAAGGTATCGGCCTGGCAATACCCTCAGACTTGGCACTGCGTATCATGTCAGACCTCATTCAATACGGTAAGGCCATTCGGGGCTGGCTAGGGGTTGAAGTCCCCGAGTCCATTCCTGCGGAGATTGCCGAGCAATACAGCCTTGCTCCTAATACAGGTATTATTATTACCAGTCTATATCCTGGGGGTCCAGCAGAGGCAAGCGGGTTATTACTGGGTGATATTATCACCCGTATAAATGGTCAGGCCGTCAACAATGGCCAGGTGGCCATGAACTTTATCGCTGCCACCAGACCTAGTGAAACCGTGGCCTTTGAGGCACTGAGAGAAGGAAATAGAATCAATATCAGCGTTGTCATGGGAAGCCGGCCGCAGCCGACAACCAAACCCTGATTAATAGTGACGGTTTAGTCTTTAATTATTCTAAACTCTGCTGACTGCGCATGCGCGGTTAGTGACTCACTTCTCGCCAATATTGAAGCCGTCTTACCGAGCACCGAGGCACCTTCTTCAGAACAGTGAATAATCGAGCTGCGTTTCTGGAAATCGTAGACACCCAGAGGCGACGAAAACCTAACCGTCCCCGACGTCGGCAAAACGTGATTCGGTCCAGCACAATAATCCCCAAGAGCCTCAGAGGTATGGCGCCCCATAAAAATAGCCCCCGCGTGTTTAATCGAAGACAATAATGCCTGCGGGTCTGCCACCGACAATTCTAAGTGCTCGGGCGCAATTCGATTACACACCTCAATAGCCTGGGCCATGTCGTCTACTTTAATCAATGCTCCGCGGCGACTTAGGGATTCGGCAATAATAGATGCCCGCTCCATTGTTGGTAACAGTTTTTGGATACTCTCCTCTACCCGGTCAATGAATTTGGCATCAGGGCAGACCAAAATAGACTGAGCATTTTCGTCATGCTCTGCCTGTGAAAACAAGTCCATTGCAATCCAGTCAGGGTCTGTTTGACCGTCACATATCACCAGAATTTCGGATGGACCCGCAATCATATCCAAACCGACTTGGCCAAAAACCTGACGTTTGGCCGTTGCTACAAATATATTGCCAGGGCCTACGATTTTATCAACTTTAGGAA